>FTEO01000762.1_pt1 | contig 48622 bp, 42 predicted proteins | sample 1640211 | NCBI WGS metagenome assembly FTEO01 (sample SAMEA3914816, study PRJEB12502) | metagenome | biome: forest; material: soil | place: USA | collected 2011-09-16 | depth 0.3 m | reverse complement strand
GACCGCGACGGACTCCTGCAGCGGCGCGGCTTCCGTGAAGAGCCGGCCTGCGGCCTCGATGCAGCTCTGCCGGTTTGGAAGTCCCGTCAGCGGGTCGAAGTACGCGAGCCGCTCGATGTGCTCGGCCGCGGCCACGCGCTCGGTCGTGTCCTGACGGACGACGACGACGTCACCGCCTTCGCGACGGCTGAATCGCAGCTCATAGGAGCGGCGCGCGGCGGATGGGCCTTCTTCGCGGTATTCAAGCTTGCGCTGCACTCCGTCATGCGCCGTCTGGCGAATCGCGGCAAGCGCTTCCGGCAGATGCTTGGCAGGCGCCACCGCAACCGGATAGGTGCCCTCCTCGCCCGAGCTCACCGCCACTTCCGTATTCGGGCTCCATTGGATGCTGCCGTCGGGCCCGACCACCCAGAGCGTGTCGGGGATGGCCTCGACGAGCGTCCGCACCTGCACCATGCGTTCGTTCAGCGCGCGGGCCGCGGCGGCATTGCGGAGGATGTACTCCAACCGCCGGGGCAACAGATCCCAGTTGACGGGCTTCGAAATAAAGTCGGTCGCGCCCGCTTCGAAAGCGAGGCGGATCGCAGTGGAATCCTCGTGGCCGGTCACCATGACGATCGGCACGTTCGCGAGACGCGTCTCGGCGCGCAGGCGCCTGCAGACTGCATAGCCATCCATGCCAGGCATGTCGACGTCGAGCAGAACGATGGCGACGTCGTGCGACAGCGCGGCGTCGAGCGCGGCCGTGCCGTTGTCGAATGTCAGCGAACCGAGACCCGTTGCTGCAGCGGATTCTGCGAGCAGCAGGCGGCCGAGATCCTCGTCGTCCGCGATGATCGCAAGGCGCGCGGTGGTTGTTTCGCTGCTCATGCGGTCTCTCGCAGTCGCAGATCCATCAACTCTTCAATCAACGCAGGATGGGCGGCCTGCAAGCTCTGGTACAGCGTCCAGCCGCATGCCTTGTCACCCGCGTTGCAGAGCTGCCCGAGCTCGCGCACCTGTTTCGCAAAGATGAGAGCGCCCACATTCGCCGCGCTCGACGTCAGCTTGTGGCACACGGCGCCGGCTGTCTTGAGATCACCGGCTTCGAGCGCAGCGCCCATCTGTGCGAGCGACTCCGCTGATCCCGTGCGGAAAAGATCGACGAGCTTCGCATAGAGATCGGCCTGGCTCCCGGCGCGCAACTTGCGCAAGCCGGCCACCGCTTTCGCATCGACGCTCGACAACTCAGAGGTGCCGCGCACCGATAGCGGCGGCACTTCCTGCTTCGGCTGCTCGGGGGCACGCGCAATCCAGCGGCGCAGCAGCTGCGCGCATTGCTCGAGTGTGTAGGGCTTGCTGAGCATGTCGTCCATGCCAGCCTTGAGACAGGACTCGCGATAGTTCGCCGCATCGTGCGCAGACAACGCCACGATCGGCACGCGACCGCCCGCTCCGCCGCGCTGACGGATCAGCGCCGTGGTTGCGAAACCGTCCATCCCCGGCATGCTGAGGTCCATCAGAATGAGATCGAAGCGTTCGGCGCCATTGCGCGCCACTGCCTCGGCTCCGTCTTTCACCCACACGGCGGTACAACCGAGCTCCGCGAGATAGCCCTCGGCAACGGCTGCGTTGACCGGCTCATCCTCGACCAGAAGCACGTGCGCGCTGAGAGTCGGCATGTTCGGGATCGCAGCCGACGTCGCGCCGACATTCGCGGTCCGCACACCCATCGCGGACGCCAGTGCCTCACGCAGCACCGCACGATGCACGGGCTTCGGCACCGTGGTCTCCGCACTGGTCAGGGAGGCGAGGCCCGCCGTCTGGACCTCAGCGGTGGTCGCCACGACAACCAGCGCCGGTCGCGGCGACACCGGCGCACCGGGCCCGCCCGCAGTACCCGGATACATCTTCCGATAGTCCTGGTGGCTTCCGGCATCGAGAATGATCACATCGCCTGCGGCAGCGAGAGAGCCACCGCGTTCGTCGGGAAGCACGCTCAGGCCCAACGCCAGTACGTGGCGCTTCAACGATTCCGCAAGCGCCGGTCGACGCGTGAGAATGCGCACACGAGCCGCCGGCAGCGATGCGGGCTCGCTGGGCTGCTCAGCCCCAACCTTCATGGGCAGCGACAACGTAAACGTGGAGCCCACCTGCGGCTGGCTTTCCACTGCGATGCTGCCGCCCATGAGCTCGGCGAGCTCGCGGCAGATGGCGAGGCCAAGCCCGCTGCCGCCGAAACGGCGTGTCGTCGATTCATCAGCCTGAGTGAACGGTTCGAAGATCTTGCCGATCGCCTTGGCATCCATGCCGATGCCGGTGTCGGCCACCGACAGTTGCAGCACCGGGCGATCGGGAGTTGCCGAATCGATGTCCGCTTTGACGACCACCTCGCCCTGAGTCGTGAACTTGACGGCATTACCGACGAGATTCATCAGGATCTGCCGCACGCGCAGCGGATCACCCAGCAGGCCATGCGAGTCGCGCGGCGGCGGACACACGATGAGCTCGATGCCTTTGGTTTCGGCAGCGCCCGTGAAAAGACTCGTGCATTCTTCGAGAATCTGCACGAGATCGACCGGCAGCGCTTCGAGCTGCACCTTGCCGGCCTGAATCTTCGACAGATCGAGCAAGTCGTTGACGATCTGCAGCAGCACCTGGGCGGACGAGCGAATCGTCTGGGTCAAACGTGATTGCGCGGAAGACAGTTGCGTGCGGGTCAGAAGCTCGGTCATGCCCACGACGCCGTTCATCGGCGTGCGCAGCTCGTGGCTCATGCGGTCGAGGAAGTTGCTCTTCGCCTGCGCCGCCTCGGCCAGCTGCCGGTTGCTCTCGACCAGCTCGCGCGTGCGCAGCTTCACTTCCGCCTCGAGACGCGCGCGCGCGCGCACCACCTCTTGAAACTTGATTCGGTGGCGGTGCAGCCGGTAGGCAATGAGCCCGAGCGCAGCGAGTGCGTAGAACGTGTACGCCCACGGTGACCGCCACGGCGCCGGATCGCGATGAATCCGGATCTGCAGCGGAGTCTTGCTCCACTGCGAATCGGAATTCGCGGCACGCACCTCGAGCACGTGATCGCCCGAGTCAAGATTGGTGAGCGTGATGCGGCGCTGGGTCCCGAGATCGAGCCAGCGATCCGTCAGCCCCGCCATGCGGTACGCGAGCCGATTGTGCTGCGGCGACGTAAAGTCGAGCACCCCAAAGTCGAGCGAGACGACACTGGCGCGGTGATCGAGCGTCACCTGGTCGCGTAGCCAGTACGGTGTCTTGCCGGGCGCCGGCACACCGAGCACTTCGATGCCGGTCAGCGCGAGACGCGGCGGCTGCCGGCTCTCCGTAAGGCGTGCCGGATCGAAAATGTTGAATCCACCGGGACCGCCAAAGCAGAGCCGTCCATCGCGCAATCGATGGTACGCGTTGAACTGGAATTCCTCGCCTTGCAGCCCGTGCTCGCGATGATAGGTCTTGACGACACCCGTGTCGGGCTCGAAGCGCATGAGTCCCGCATTGCCGCTGAGCCAGAGATGCCCGCGCGCGTCGGGGACGACGCCATAGATGGTGTCGCTCGACAAGCCCTCGTTGCGCGAGACGACGTGGAATCGTATCGACTCCGGCACGGTGGGAGAGCCGACGACGAGCGCGAGGCCGCCCCCGTCGGTTGCAACCCAAAGCCGCCCTTGAGCGTCGAGCGCCAGCGCGTAGACGGTGTTCGCCGGCAAAGAGTTGGCATCGCTCGCATCGTGCCGGAAAGCCTTGAGGACGGTGCCATCGGCTTGCGCGAGATCGAGCCCGCCGCCATCCGTGCCGATCCAGAGATTGCCGCGCGCATCTTCAGCGATGGCCGTGACGTTGGCCGAGCTCGTCGCGCCCGGCACCGCCGGGTCGTACGGCAGCTGGCGGATCAGACCCGTGACCGGATCGAGCACGTTCGCGCCACCGCCGAAAGTGCCGAGCCAGATACGCCCGTTGCGTGACTCCACGATCGTCATGATGCCCGCGGCGCTCAGCGAGCGCGGGTCGCCCGGCTTGACCGGTATCGAGTCGAGGTGGCCGTCCGGCGTGAGCTTCTGGAGTCCGTTCGCCATGGTGCCGATCCACAGCGTGCCGAGATGGTCCTGGCGCAACGACATGACGCTCGCATCGCCGAGAGTGTTGCGTCGACCGGTGACGTCATCGACGTCGATCGCCTTGCCGGTATCGCCGTCGAACTGGAACAGACCCCCGCCGAGCCCTGCAATCCAGACCCTGTTGTCCGGCGCGTCCGCGAAAGCGGAGACGGCCTTGCTTCCGAGCCAAGCCGGCCGACGGCCGCCCAGCTCCCAGCTGTGTGGATTCCAGCGGCTGACGCCACCGGCACGTGTGCCGATCCACACGAGGCCGGCCTGGTCCTCGTAGAGCGACATGACGAACGAGTCGCGCAGGGATTCCGCATCCCCCGCGTCGTGGCCATAGCGGCTGAACTGGCCGCTCTGCCGGTCCAGGAGGTCGAGACCGTCCGCAGTGCCGATCCACAGGTTCCCGGCCTGATCTTCGAGGATGGCGCGCACATCGTCATGGCTCAACGACGTCGGTCGCTTGGGGTCGTGGCGGAAGCTCTCGACGATGCGGCCCTCGTGATCCATCCGCGTGAGACCCGCGTCGAACGTGCCGACCCAGAGCGCGCCGCTCTGGTCCTCCATCACTTGCGAGATCTGTTTGTCGCCCAGGGAATGAACGAAGGCGCGGTGCTCGGGCTGCCAGCGCTCGAGTCCCGTCTCGGTGCCGACCCAAACATTTCCGGACCGGTCGCGCGCGAGCGTGAAGATCCGATCGTTGATCAGCGAGGCTGCGTCTCTGGGATCATGACGCAGATGCTCGAAGCGGCCGGATGCCGGGTCCAGCACGTCGACTCCCGAATCGCTCGTGCCCACCCACACGCGGCCGTCCGCATCCACGAGCACGGCACGGACGGAGTCGCTCGCAAGCGAGGCTGGACTGTTCGGGTCGTGGCGATAGACGGTGAACGTATCCGTCGCCCGGTTCCAGCGCGCGAGTCCTGCGTCCTTGAGCGCGAGCCACAGATCGTGGTGCGCATCTTCGATGACCTGCCAGATGAAGCTGCCCGGCAGCGTGCCGCGCGTGTTGCGGGAGTAGGCGTAGCGAACCAGCGCATGGCTGTCGAAGCGCACGAGGCCATCCTCGGTGCCGAGCCAGACGAATCCCTGCGAATCCTGCAGGGTCGACATGACCGTGGCCTGCGGGAGGCCGTCAGCAGTCGTCAGGTGTTCGAGGATGAGGGGCTGTGCATCGGCCGCCGCAGCGGTGGCCGATGCCCCTAGCGTCCACAGCACTCCGAAGATCAGATTCCAACGCAGCAACACCGGAGCCCGCATACGTGTTTCGATCTGTCGACGATGCACCAGGTCGCCGCGCGGCGCGTTGATCTACTTCTGGAAGCCCCTCGAGCGAGCCGCGCGTTAGGCGAACTGGATCACACTCTGGTCATTCGTTCGGCACCCACGACTCGATGGACGCCGGCTTCGCGGAGCTCGGCCGGGAAGGCGCGGCGTTCCACCACGGCACCGACTTGCTCCACGAGTAACCCTTGCTCCAGCTGTAGCCCTTGCTCCACGAGTAACCCTTGCTCCAGCTGTAACCCTTGCTCCACGAGTAGCCCTTGCTCCAGGAATAGCCCTCGCTCCACGCAAAACCCTGATCCCAGGGATAGCCCTTGGACCAGCTGTAGCCCTGGCCGCCGAGCGGGTCGCCCCACGTCGTGCCGTTCATGTTCATGATGTAGTAGTTGCCGTTGGCATCCTGGTTGGCCGGACCGCCGAAGTGCGCCGTGCCCGCCAGGTCCGCATCGATATCGAGACCCTGGTTGGCGCAGCCCGTCGCGGAGCTGTTCACCGCGGCAACAGCATTCACGAGACCGGCGCCCTGCTGGAAGACGCTGTAAGCGAGCGCACCAGCGGTGGTCACGGCGGGACGCGCGGCTGCCATGAGCCGGCACTTCACCGTATCCGGCGTCAGCGTCGGGTCCGACTGGAGCATCAGCGCGACGACGCCCGACGTCACGGCTGCGGCCTGTGACGTGCCGGACATCGTGAAGAGCTGGCCCGTCAGGAACATCGAATCGGGGTCGAGAGTTGCGAGATAGCTCGTGCTCGACATCGAGGCGACCATGTGACCGCCCGGCGAGATCAGCTCAGGCTTCACGAAGCCCTCGAACGTCGGGCCCGTAGAGGAGAACGAGGCGAGGCGATCGTCCGTCAGGTTGTACGGCGTGCCGTTATCGGTCAGAGCGCCGACGGTGACGACGTACGGCACGTTGCCGGGCACATCGATCGTCATCGGATTCGGCCCTTCATTGCCCGCGGCGGCAACGACGACGATGCCCGCGCGCCACGCGGCCATCACCGCCTGATTGAGCGGATCATCCCAGTAGTAGGACTGCGGAGTCGAACCGAACGAAAGGTTCAGAACGCGGATGTTGTACTTCTTCTTGTTCGTGACGATCCAGTTGATGCCGGCGATGACGTCGGCGTAACTGCCGCCGCCCTGGGCGTCGAACGCACGGACGACGACCAGGTTCGCCTTCGGAGCGATGCCCAGATAGCCACCCGCGAGATTCTGCGCACCGCTCGCGGCAATGGCCGTCACGTGCGTGCCGTGTCCGTAGGGATCGGACTTCACCGGGCCCGAGCCACCCTTCAGTACATCGATCGACGCAAGCACACGCGTGCCGTAGTTCTGGGTCAGCTCCTGCCAGAGGCCGGTGTCGAGCACGGCGATGGTCACGCCTTTGCCCGTGATGCCGGCCTTCTGCAGCGTATCGGCGCCGATCAGCGCCGGGTAGTTCGTTTCATACACGAGGGTCGAGAGTGCCCCCGCACGTCCGTCCTGCAATGCCCCGCTGCTACTCAATGCTGTGACAACTGGCGTCGTGACCACATCAACGAGCGGAATCGTGACCACCGTCGAGACGACCGGCATGGCGACGCTGCCGACGACGGCAGCGACGAGCGGGTTCGTTGCGAGGGTTGAATCGACGGAGGCCGTCACCGTGTTCACGGTCGACACGACCGGCTTGGTGAGCGAGGTCACGAGCGAGCTCAGTCCGCGCGTACTGAGTTTGCGGTCCGCGAACACGTGCACACCCTGGGCACTCAACCGAGCGACCTGCGCAGAGTCGAGATAGGCCGAGACGCCATGGACGACGTCGAGCTCCCTGTCGACCTTTGCATCGACACTATCGACGCTGCGGCGGGCAGCATCGAGCGTTTCGGCCTGCACGATGTACAGCGACGCGGGCGCGCGCGTCGCAACAGGCGCTGCGCTCGCCACGACGGTCGTGGTGAGCAAGGCGGCGGCCAGCATCGAAACGGTGGAATGAGGAGCTCGCATTTTTAGATTCTCTTCAGGTTGAGAACGGACCTGTGTGGGCTCCGCGTGGCGAGCATTGGAACGGAATTCACAGTGCGGAGCCCGTCGAGCGACCCTCGTGAGTCGGGCCGGCGTTTGCGACGCGCGTCTCATAATGCGGAGTGTCAAATCGGCGGCGTGCGCCTCCGATGGGACGAGGGCCGTTTCAGCCGGAGACTGCGGCTCTCACAGGCTGTCTTATGTTCGATGCATCGTCCCGATACAGGTCGCCGCTGCCGTGGCCGCACCCGAGCGCGAGGAGTTCCCGGCGCTGAGCCTCGTCATCCACGCCGGTGGCAATCGGCGTCAGGCCAAGCGCCGTCGCGACGGCAACGCCTGCGCGGCAGACCTTGCGAGCCACCTCATCATCACCCCGCAACGCGCTCACCCATGCCCGATCGAGCTGCAGTCCCCAGATGGGCGCGCGGGCGAGCCGATCGAGCGATCCCATGCCGCGCCCGACCTCATCCACGACGATTCGAACGCCGCGCCGCTCGAGCGACCGGAGATGATTCGGCTCGAGCGCGATGAACGTTTTCTCGGCGACGCGCAGCTCCAGCCGCTCCGCGGGCACGACACCCTCGGCGAGGAATCGTTCGATGTCATCGATGAAATCGTCGTGCAGGATGTGATGCCGGAGCGCGCCGAACGAGATGCGGACATCCGCGTCACCCTGTTCGCACAGCGCTGCGAAGTCTTCACGCAGGCAGGTGAGGACGGCGCGAGACAGCGCGGTCGCGAGCGCCGTCGTTTCCGCCACGCGCAGGAATTCCGCCGGACGGATCTCGCCTCGCAGCGGGTGCTCCCACCGCAGATAGCCAACGCACGTGACCCGGCGGCCACTCGTCAGGTCGTGACGGCCGACGTACCGAAGCCGGATATCGCGGTTCGTGATGGCGTCGCGCAATTCCGTCGCGAGGTCGAGTCGGGCCAGGGCTCGCAGCTGGACGGTATCGCTGAAGAAGAAAACCTTGTCCGTGCCCGAGCGGCGCGCTTCGGCGGCTGCCGCGCGCGCATGATCGAGCAGCACTTTGGGCGATGCTGCGTCGAGCCCGAGAACACCGACACCCGCGTGCGGCGTCAGATGAAATTCCGTGTCGCCCACGCTGATCGGCTCCCGCAGGCTCGCGCAGACCCGCGCGACACACGCTTCGACAGCATCACGATCCGCGCTCTCCACGACGAGCGCGAGCAGGCTCTCGCTCAGCTGACCGAGGTACCACACCGGCTGGTCGCCGGAAACGTTACCGGGCTGTATCGCGAGGCGAAGAATCGCCACGCTCATGATCTGCTCTGAGACTTTCGCAGCGATGACTTGCGCAATGTCGGGAATTCCGCCGACCTGGATGACGGCGACCGCTAGCGGCTTCTCGCGAAGGGTCGCGAGCGACATCGACTCCTTGAACCGCCGCAGGAATCCGCGCCGGTCGAGCTCCGGCCGCGGGCGATCTCCGGTCGCCTCGAGCCCTTCGTCCTGCGAGCCCGGCAGCACCGCGCGAATGACGCAGACCGCGCGGTCGGGGCCTTGAGCGCTGACACGCGCTTCATACTGGCGGGCGCCGTCGTCGAACCGCGCATCGGTCGTCGTTCGACCGGCGATTGCGCGGCGCGTGAGCTGCTTCAGGAGGGCTGCGGTGGCGGGGGACCAGACGGCTTCGAGAGGCTTGCCTTCGGCCGGCTCGAGCGGCCGCAGATGGCCGACCCCCTGCCCTCCGGCATGACCGAGCACCGTGCCATCGCGTCGGATGTGGACGACGAGATCGGGCAGCGCCTCGATCAGCGTGTCGGCGGGCAGGTGTGCCATGTCTCGCGAATGGTACTCAGACGGGCACCGGGAATTCCTAGACGCAGGTCCCATGGGCGGGCGCCGTCCGTCCGCAGGATGCGCGGCCGTGTGCCTGGCATCGTGGCTGGCATGCCGCACGGCACGCGGTAAGCTACTGACACAGCACCCCTCGACCTTCCGCACAGGCAACGAACCGCATGAGCAGCCACCCCATCAACCTGATCAGGCCTCTCGGGTTTCCGTGGGAAACCTCCGACCCGTTCCTGTTCTGTGTCTACCATCAGGATGCCTACCCCGCGGGCAACGAACAGATGGGGCCTGCCGCCTCACTTGCCGGCCGCAATATCGGCCAGGACTTCGAAGGCAAGGACGGCTGGCGCATGTATCACGGCGACACGGTGCCCGGCTTCCCGCGACATCCGCACCGAGGCTTCGAGACGGTGACGCTGGTCCGTCGCGGGTTCATCGATCACTCGGACTCGCTCGGCGCCACCGCGCGCTTCGGTCATGGCGATGCGCAGTGGCTCACGGCTGGCCGCGGCGTCGAGCATTCGGAAATGTTCCCGCTGGTCGAGCGCAACGAGCCGAATCCGCTCGAGCTGTTTCAGATCTGGCTGAACCTGCCCGCGGCAGACAAGCTGAGCACGCCGTATTTCTCGATGCTGTGGGCCAACGCCATTCCGAAGGTCGTGGCCACGGACGATGCGCAGCGAACGACTGAAGTGACGCTCGTCGCCGGCCAGCTCGGAGACCTGAAAGCGCCGCCGCCTCCGCCGAGCTCCTGGGCATCGCGCCCGGAAGCCGATCTCGCCATCTGGACCCTCAAGATGGCGCCGCACGCGAAGTGGACTTTGCCGCGCGCACAGGAAGGATCAAATCGTGCGCTCTACTTCTTCAGCGGCAGCTCCCTGCGCGTTGCGGGCACGGCCGTGCAGCCGTCCTGCGCCATCGAGCTGCACGCAGACCATGACGTTCCGCTGGAGAACGGCGAACGGGAGTCCGAGTTGCTGTTACTCCAGGGTCGGCCCATCGCGGAATCCGTGGCGCAGTACGGACCGTTCGTCATGAATACGAATGCTGAAATTCAGCAGGCCTTTGCGGACTATCGCCGCACGCAATTCGGCGGATGGCCGTGGCTCGCCGCCGCGCCCGTTCATCCGCGCAACGAAACGAGATTCGCACAGCATGCGGATGGGCGAGTGGAACGGCCATAGCCATCGCATCAGGGCAATCGCATCAGGACCGGGCGGGCAGAGTGACGCCGGAGCTATTCACAGCCTGACGCCGGAAATGGCGGGAGAGCGACGATGAGAATTCTCGTGGTGGGCGCCGGCGCCATCGGCGGTTATTTCGGCGGTCGCCTGCTCGAGGCCGGGCGCGATGTCACTTTCCTGGTGCGGCCGCGACGCGCCGCACAGCTTGCGCGCACGGGCCTCTCGATCCGTAGCCCCGTGCGCAACGTGGATCTTCCTGCACCGCCCACCGTTCAGGCGGATGCGCTCAAGGAGACGTTCGATCTCATCGTGCTGAGCTGTAAGGCGTACGACCTCGAGGGCGCCATCGAATCCTTCGCGCCGGCGGTTGGCGCACAGACGGCCATCCTGCCGCTGCTCAACGGCATGCGGCATTTGGATGTGCTCGATGTGAAGTTCGGGCCGAACGCCGTACTCGGCGGGCAGTGCGTGATCTCGGCGGCGCTCGACGCAGAGGGCCGCATCCTGCACCTGAACAATAGCCACAGCCTCACATTCGGTGAGCGCGCGCGCCCGCGATCCGCCCGGGTGGACGCGATTCTCGCCGCGCTGCAGGGCGCCACCTTCGATGCGATCCTGAGCGAGGCCATCCTGCAGGAGATGTGGGAGAAGTGGATATTCATCGCGGGTCTGGCGGGCATCACGTGCCTGATGCGCTCCGCCGTCGGTGACGTGATCTCGGCAGACGGGCCCGAGCTTGCGCTCGCATTGCTCGAGGAGTGCGCGGACATCGCAACGGGCGCGGGCTTTCCGCCACGCGACGTGGCTCTGCAGCGCAGTCGCGCCGCGCTGTCAGTGAACGGCTCGCCGCTGATGGCTTCCATGCTTCGCGATATCGAGCGCGGCGCGCGCACGGAAGTCGAGCAGATTCTCGGCGACCTGCGCAAGCGCCAGGTGCGCGATGCGGGCGGCACTTCGCTGCTCCATCTGGCTTACACGCACGTCAAAGCCTACGAGGCACGGCGCGCGCGTGAAGAACGCGCGGGCTCATGACTACGCTGCAGGAATTCGATGAACGCGCGCAGCGGTGCGGGTGAATGCTCGCGGCTCGGGTAATAAAGATAAGGCCCTGAGAAACGGGGCCACCATTCTTCGAGCACCGGCGCGAGCGTCCCATCCGCAAGAAAGGGCGCCACGAATTCCTCGAACGTATAGAGGATGCCCACTCCCGAACGCGCGCAACTGAGCTCGAGACCCCCCGAATCCGTGAGCAACGGACCGGTGGGAATCACCTTCACCGATTCGCCCTTGCGCTCGAACTCCCACGTGAGCACGGCGCCACTCGCGAAGCGATGCGCAACGCAGGCGTGCTTCAGGAGATCGCGCGGATGCTTCGGCGTTCCGTTCGCGGCGAGATAGTCCGGCGCTGCCACCGCGGCGAAACGCTGCGTGCGTGGCCCAATTGGAATCGCCACAACGTCCTTCTCGAGCTTCTCTTCGTAACGCACTCCGGCGTCGAAGCCCGCGGCAAACACATCCGAGAAGCGATCCTCTGCGCTGACTTCCACTTTGATGCCGGGATGCGCTCGCATGAAGGTTGCGAGGATCGGCGGCAGCACCACCTGTGCGACCACGCCAGGAACGTTGAGGCGCAGCGTGCCGACTGGCGTGTCACGAAAGCTGTTCACCTCGTCCACCGCGGCCACGACTTCACGGAGCATGGGATCGAGGCGCGCGAGCAAGCGCGCGCCGGCCTCCGTTGCCGTGACGCTGCGGGTCGTGCGATTCAACAGCCGCACGCCGATCTGAGCTTCGAGGCGGCGCACGGCATCGCTCAGTGTCGAGGCGGACTCGCCGGATTCGACAGCCGCCTTGCGGAAGCTGCGTGCCCGCCCCACCACGGAAAACAGCTGCAGGTCACTCAGATTGATCGACGCCATTGTACGCCCAGCCGGACAGCCCATCCGGATAATGGCTATTCCGCTCGCGCAATTCCAGCCATAGATTGTGCACCTCACGCATCAGCACACGCATTCGCAGGAGTCATTCGATGAGTAACCCCATTGCCGTCATCACCGGCGCGAGCCGCGGACTTGGAAAGAGCATGGCGCTGCATCTCGCCGCGCAGGGTGTCGACATCATCGGCACGTTTCACAGCAAGGAAGCCGAGGCGCAGGCCGTCTCGCGCGAAATCGAGGGCCTGGGGCGACGCGCCGCCATGCTGCGGCTCGACGTCGGCCAGAGCGCAACGTTCGGCGCGTTTGCCACGCAGGTGGCCGATGTTCTTCGCTCGACCTTCAAGCGCCAGGCGTTCGACTACCTCGTCAACAACGCGGGCATCGGCGCTTCCGCAAGCGTCGCGGAAACCACGGAAGCGCAGTTCGATGAGCTCGTGCGCGTTCACCTGAAAGGCCCATACTTCCTCACGCAGAAGTTGCTGCCGCTCATCGCGGACAACGGCCGCATCGTCAACATCTCGAGCGGCCTTACGCGCTTCAGCATTCCGGGCTACTCGGCCTACGCTGCCATGAAAGGCGGCATCGAAGTGTTCACTCGTTATCTCGCGAAGGAGCTTGGCACGCGCGGCATCGCCGCCAACACGCTCGCACCCGGCGTCATTGCCACGGACTTCGGCGGCGGCATGGTGCGAGACAACCCCGACATCAACCGCCACCTGGCGCAAACCATTTCGCTGGGGCGCGTGGGGTTGCCGGACGACATTGGCGGTGCCGTTACGGCGCTGCTCTCCGAGGGCGGCCGCTGGATCAATGGCCAGCGCATCGAGGCCTCCGGCGGCCAGAATCTCTGAGAGCGTCGGACGAGTCTGACAGCGGAACGCGAATCCCGGCGATGGCCGGCAGAAATTTCCGCGAGCACACTGGCACCGTAGATTCGAGATAGTCCTCGCGACGAAGATCAGTCTACTTCGTGAAAGGGCCGCGGGATGCGGCCCTTTTGCTTCGTTTGCGTTGCCAGGTAACGACCATGCTCGAGAAATTACCGGATGCCCTCGGCCACATGCTGCAGGGACAGCGTGCCGGCCTGGAGAAGATTCTCTTCAACCGGATCGATCTGCGCAGCGGCGTGGCGAAGCTCGAGGTGTCGAGCCTTGCGTTCGCAGACCACGCGCCCATTCCCGAGCGCTACACCGCGGATGGCGAAGGCATTTCTCCACCGCTGCAGTGGCGCGGTGTGCCCGAAGCAGCCACCACGCTCGTGCTGATCGTTGAGGATGCGGACTCGCCAACGCCCGAGCCGCTGGTTCATGCCATCGCCGTCGACATCGACCCCGCCCGAGACGGCCTTGCAGAGGGCGAGCTGCACGAGACCGACAGGCCAGGCGACGCCCCGGTGACCCTCGGTCGCAACTCCTATCTCAAGCAGTCCTGGCTGCCGCCGGATCCGCCGCCCGGACACGGCGTACATCGCTACGCATTTCAGCTCTTCGCCCTCGCCGGCGGTGCCACGTTCTCCGAGGCACCCGGCCGGGACGAGCTGGCCACAGCCGTTCGCGACTATGCGATTGCCAGTGGCTGCCTCATTGGCACCTACGAACGGGACAGCTCCGTGAAGGTGGATGACGGCACGCGTGCCGACGAGGCAAGCCTGGCCGCCCCGTTGACGCTCGACACCTCCACCTGAGGGCCTGCTCCCCCTCGCTTCACCAGGGTCAGCAGGGCGGCCATCACGCGCTGCGCCTTCGCGGAATCCTTGTCGCTCATCATTCGGCAGCACTGTCGGAACGATCTGCCAGCACCGCCGAGCCCGCCAAAAGGAACCGTAAAGTCCGAGCAAACGTTTAAAGTAGCCCTGTGAAAAGGTGGCGAACTTGAGAACAGACACGCCGGCCGCGCCCGAGCCGGCGGAACAGGTGGCGTGTCCCGACTGCGGACTCATTCAGAAGCTCCCCCCGGGGTTGGGGCGCGAGATCGTAGAGTGCGCCCGCTGCGGACACGTGATCTCCGGCCGAACCGCGGGCCGCGTCGAGCTTCCGCTCGCACTCGCTTCATGTGCCCTGCTGCTGCTGTTGCCGGGTTCGCTGGCGCCCCTCATGTCCGTCTCCATGCTCGGCGCTACGCGGGAGAGCTGGCTGACATCGGGCGTCCAGATGCTGACCCAGCAAGGCTACCCTCAGCTTGCAACGCTGGTATTCCTGTGTAGCGTCCTGCTGCCTTTTGTCTACCTCAGTGGGCTCATCTGGGTACTGGCCACCCTGCACTTCGCGCGCCGGGCCGCGCAGCGAAGCGCTACGTTGGGTCGCCTCTATCGCTGGGTGCTGGCATTGCGGCCGTGGATGATGCTCGATGTCTTCCTGGTGGGCGGGTTCGTTGCCTATACGCGCCTCCAATCCGTATCGTCGGTAGAGGTGGGTCTTGGGGGCTGGTGCCTGCTCGCGTCGACGTTCGCGTTGCTGTTTGCGCTGACCCAGCTCGACGATCGCACCGTCTGGGAAGGGCTGCGGCCACCCCGACAAGCCCCTGCACCGGGCGAGGCAGCCATTGCTCCAGCCGGTGATTCAGATAATCGTCTCGCCTGCACCATCTGCGATCTCATCGTTCCGCACTCTGCGGACGGCACGCCCTGCCCGCGCTGTTACGCGCGTCTGCATCGACGCAAGCCGGACGCGCTCGGTCGGACCCTCGCGCTGCTGATCGCGGGCTATCTGCTGTACATCCCGGCCAATCTCCTGCCGGTGCTCACGCTCACCACGCTTGGGAAGGACGAGAGCAACACCATCCTCGGCGGCGTGCTCGAGCTGATCCACAACGACCTGTGGCCTCTCGCCCTCATCGTGTTCGTGGCGAGCATCGTGCTGCCCCTGATGAAGCTCTTCGGCCTCACGTGGATGCTCATTGCAACGCGTGCGCGCTCTCCCGTGCTGCTCCAGGCGCGCACCCGCCTGTTCCGCGTCATCGACCTGATCGGGCGCTGGTCGAACATCGACGTGTTCATGGGCTCGGTGCTCGTGGCGCTGCTGCACTTCGGCGCGCTGAGCTCGATTCGCCCGGGCGAAGGGCTGGTCGCCTTCGCGGCGGTGGTGGTCATCACCATGTTCGCCACCATCGCTTTTGACTCGCGCCTCATGTGGGATGCCGCGCGGAGGACGCAGTGACCGAACCTGAAGACGATGTGCCCCAAGCGCGAGTTCGGGCACACCGCTGGTTTTCCTGGGTGTGGGCCGTCCCGATCTTGGCGGCCGCCATTGTCGGCTGGCTCGCCGTGCGGTCCCTGGTGTTCCGCGGGCCCGAAATCACCATCGCCTTCAAGGTTGCAGAAGGACTGCAGGCGCGCCAATCGACCATTCAGCATCGCGGAGTGACCGTGGGCACCGTCGAGCGACTCGAGCTCACGCCAGACATGTCGGAGGTCATCGTCCATGCGCGCATGGCGCGCTATACCACCTCGGCGCTGAACGAGAACACGCGCTTCTATGTCGTGACGCCTCACGTGGGCGTTGAAGGCATCTCCGGTTTGTCGACGCTCGTGTCGGGCGCGTACATCGAGATGTATCCGGCGCAGGGCGCCATGGCGCAGCGCGAGTTCGTCGGGCTGAACGAGGCGCCCGTGATGCAACCGGACACGCCAGGCCGCGCATTCAACATCACGACCGCGGATCTCGGCTCGCTGACTCGCGGTTCGCCCATCTCCTATCACGGCGTCATCGTGGGCGAAGTGGAAGGCTACACGCTCGCCGCGGATGGTCAGCAAGTGAACGTCACCGCGTTCGTCCGCGCGCCGCATGACCAGCTCGTGCATCCCGAGACGCGCTTCTGGAACGCCGGTGGCGTCGATGTCTCTCTTGGCGCCCAGGGCGTGCGCATCCGCGCAAATTCCTGGCAGCAGCTGCTTTCGGGCGGCATTGCGTTCGAGACGCCGACGCCTGCGCTGACTGGCGCCACCAGTGAACCGGGCACAACGTTCTCTCTATACGACAACCGCCAGGCTGCGCTCCGCGATCCGCGCGGCGAGCAGCTTCTCTACGTTGCGGACTTCAGCGCGAACCTGCGCGGTGTTGATGCCGGCACGGCCGTCGAGCTCGAAGGCATGGAAGTCGGCGAGGTGCGCGACGCTCACCTGCGCTACGACGAGAAGCATCACACGCTCACCACGCTGCTGACGATTGCCATCAATCCGGATCGCATCGAGATCATCAACATGCCGCGCGCGCCCAATGCCGCCGGCAGTCGCACGGACACGCAGACGGCGCAGCAGTGGATCGAAACACTCGTCGCACAGGGTCTGCGCGCTCAGGTCACGACGGCGAGTTTCCTCACGGGCTTCAAGATCGTATCGCTCGACATGGTGAAGGGCGCGCCGCCGGCGCGCATTCGGCACGATGGCCAGTACCTGCAGCTGCCGACCACATCTTCCGGCGACATCGCCGACATTCTGCAGAGCCTGCACAGCGTGCTGAAGAACGTGGACACCGCGACCTCCGGGCCCGAGCTCGGGCACGCCATCAAGTCCCTCGACGCGACGCTCACCCACCTCGATCAGCTCACGGGCGACCTGGAGCCCGATCTCAAATCGCTCGTGAAGAGCCTGCGCGACACCGCCGATGCCGCCCAGAGCACGCTCAACTCCGTGAACGGCCTGGTTGGAAAAGGCGGCGACGGCGGGCCGGATGTCTCCCAGCTGATGCAACAGCTCACCGAAGCTGCGCGGTCCGTGCGCGGACTGGCGGACTATCTCGACCGGCATCCGGAGGCGCTGCTGCGCGGCCGGCGTGGAGACAAAGAATGACGCGAGTGTGGCTCGGTATCGCAACGTCGACGGTGCTGCTGTGGAGCTGCGCGTCGAGCCCTCCGCTTCACTTCTATACGCTGAGCGATGTTGCACCGAATGGTGCCGGCGCCTCGCAAGGCGGCACGAGCAGTGACATCCGAGTGACGCGCGTGAAGATCCCCGGCGAGATCGATCGCACGGAGCTGGTTCAGCGCCTCGACGCCAATCGCCTGCAGATCGCCGAGCAGGATCGCTGGGCCGCGCCGCTCGACGACATGATCCGCCGCACGCTGTCCGCTGATCTGCAGGCGCGCTTGGCCTCGAGTGCGTCGCAGAATCCGGCTTCACCGCAGAGTGAGCCCGCGACGTTGGCCCTCGAGGTTCAAGAGTTCACAGCCGACACCCGCTGTGCGGTGACCCTCCGCGCCTCGTGGGAGCTTAGATCGCCCGGTGTGACCGTGCCTCAGACCGGACGTGAGCTCATACACTCCGCGGCATCCGCATCCACCGCGTGCACCATTGCTGCGGTTCCGCTCGCCATGAGCCAGGCGCTGGCCGAGCTCAGCGAGCGCATTCTCGCCACGCGTCGCTGATTCGCGCGCCCGACACGGAACACGGCCGCGCTTCGCGCGTTTCCGAGCGTCGGCTCACGAAGCAGGGCCTTGCCGGAATCGAGTCATCATGAAAAAGATGCGCGAGGGTCTGCCCCATCCGCGTGGCGCGCACTGGGATGGCCAAGGGGTCAATTTCTCGCTGTTCTCCGCACATGCCACGAAAGTCGAGCTGTGCCTGTTCGATGCCACCGGCGAGAAGGAGCTCGAGCGCGTCGAGCTCCCCGAATACACGGATGAGATCTGGCACGGCTATCTCACGGAGGTGAATCCGGGCACCGTGTACGGCTATCGCGTCCATGGCCCCTACGAGCCCGAGCACGGCCACCGCTTCAACCCCTGCAAGCTCCTGCTCGACCCTTACGCGCGCGCTCACGTGGGCGAGCTGAAGTGGGACCCAGCGTGCTTCGGCTACACCATCGGCGCCGAAGGCGACGACCTCACCTTCGACGAGCGCGACAGCGCGCAGTTCATGCCGAAGTGCTGCGTCGTCGACCAGGAGTTCGACTGGAAGGGCAACCGCAAGCCGCTCGTGTCCTGGGATCAGACCGTGATCTACGAGACTCACGTGCGTGGCTACACCATGCGGCACCCGAAAGTGCCGGATCGCGCCCGCGGCACGTTCGCAGGTCTCGCCGTTGCCGAAGTCATTCAGTACATGAAGGCTCTCGGCATCACGACGGTCGAGCTGCTACCGATCCACACGTTCATCAACGACAGCCACCTGCTCGAGCGCGGGCTCACGAACTACTGGGGTTACAACTCCATCGGTTTCTTTGCGGCCGATCCCCGCTACGTCGCCGCCAAGGATCGGGGCGTTGCCGAGTTCAAGGAGATGGTGGCGCGCTTTCACGATGCGGGACTCGAAGTGATCATGGACGTGGTTTACAACCACACGGCCGAGGGCAACGAGCGCGGCCCGACGTTGAGCTTCAAGGGAATCGACAACGCGTCCTACTACCGGTTGATCCCCGACCAGAAGCGCTATTACATCAACGATACCGGCACCGGCAACACGCTGAACCTGAGCCATCCGCGGGGGATCCAGATGGTGACGGACAGCCTGCGGTACTGGGCGCAGGAAATGCACGTCGATGGTTTCCGCTTCGACCTCGGCACGATCCTCGCGCGTGAAGCGAACGGCTTCGACAACCAGAGCGGCTTCCTGAAGGCCTGCTCGCAGGATCCGGTGCTCGCCGGCGTGAAGCTGATCGCGGAGCCGTGGGACTGCGGGCCCGGGGGCTACCAGGTGGGAGAATTTCCGCCGGGCTGGGCCGAGTGGAACGACAAGTACCGCGACACTGTACGCGACTACTGGCGCAGCGAAGCCGATGCGGCCACGCTCGCGCCCCGGCTGCTCGGATCACCAGATCTGTTCGACCGTTTCGGGCGCAGGCCGTATGCGAGCGTGAATTTCATTACCGCGCACGATGGATTCACGCTCCGCGATCTCGTGAGCTACAACGACCGCCATAACGAGGCGAATGGCGAGAACAACCAGGACGGCAACAGCAACAATCGCTCGTGGAATTGCGGAGCTGAAGGCCCCACGGATGACCCTGCCGTGAACCAGCTGCGCGAGCGCCAGATGCGCAACTTCCTCGCGACGCTGCTGCTTTCCCAGGGAACCCCGATGCTGCTCGCCGGCGATGAGCTCGGCAACACGCAGCAGGGCAACAACAATGCGTACTGCCAGGACAACGAGATCAGCTGGCTCGACTGGAACTTCGGCGCATCCGGCGAGGGGCTGATTGCATTCGTCAAACAACTGACATCGATGCGGCGGAAGTATCCCATCCTGCGGCGCAATCGCTTCCTGTCCGGCGCCCTGAACGAAGGCCTCGACATCCGCGAGATCACGTGGATCCACGCCTCGGGCAGTGAAATGACGCAGGAGCAGTGGCAAGATAATCGCATGCTATGTTTCGGCATGGTGCTCGACGGGCACGCGCAGCCCACCGGTATCCGGCAACGCGGCCAGGACGTGACGCTTCTTCTGGTGTTCAACGCTTATCACGACGTAGTGAAGTTCACGCTACCCGAGTTCGGCGAAGGCACCCGCTGGAGCCTGGTGATCGACACGAACATCGCAGCGCTGCCGGACGAATCCCGACCCGAGTTCGAGCCGAAGCATGAATACGAGACGACCGGGCGCTCGCTCCTGGTCTTTGCATTGAAATGATTTCGCCGACGCCATGACAGACCCGACGACGCCGAGCGATACCCGCCCTGATTCGCGTCAAGATGATCGTCGGCAGAGCTTCTTTCTGGCCCGACTCGCCCATGAGCTGCGCAATCCGCTGGCGCCGATCCGCATGGCGCTGCAGATCATGCAGATGTCCGAGGACGACGTCGGCACCACTCGCGCCGCGCGTGTGATCATCGACCGGCAGCTGCGACATCTCACCCGGCTGATCGATGACCTCACGGACATCGCGCAGATCACGCAAGGCGCTCCTCTGCAACGCGAGGACGCGCAGATCCGCCACATCATTCAGGCCGCGCTGGTCATTGCGCGTCCGCAGCTCGAGAGCAAGCAGCACACGCTGCACGTCGATCTCGGCAAGGAGCCCATCTGGGTGCTCGCCGACGCGGGCCGCCTGGCACAAGCGTTTGCCAACATGCTGGTCAATGCCTCGAAATATTCCCCTGCGGGTGCGCCGATTCGCATCCACGCGGCGGCCGATGCAGGTCAGGTCACCGTCACGATTACGGACGTCGGCATCGGCATTCCTGCGAACATGCTCGAGCGCGTCTTCGAGCCGTTCGTGCAGGTGGACCGCTCCGGCACCGGCATTCACGAAGGGCTCGGTATTGGCCTTGCGCTCGTCAGGCGTGTGGTGGAGCTGCACGGCGGCAGCGTGCGCGCCGAAAGCGACGGCGACTCTGCGGGCACCCGGCTCATCGTGCGCCTGCCCCGCCGGGACGGGTCTACGGCCCGGACCCCGCACGTCGCGATCGATGAGCCCTCGGCAGCCAACGCGCGCAAGCTGCGCATCCTGATCGCGGACGACAACCGGGATTCCGCGCAGACGCTTGCCATCATGCTCCGCTTCGACGGCCACGAAGTCCGCACGGCGTACGACGGACTCGAGGCGCTCGCGACCGGGCAGGTGTTCCAGCCCGAGCTCGTGTTCCTCGACATTGGCATGCCCGTGCTCGATGGCTACCAGACCGCACGCCAGATCCGCGAGCGCCCGTGGGGACACGACATTCCCCTCATCGCGCTCACCGGCTGGAGTCAGGAGACCGATCGGCAGACGGCGGCGGCGAGCGGATTCGCGGACCACATCGTCAAGCCGGCCGACCCGGAGCAACTGAAGAAGGTCATCGACCGGGTGCGGAGCCAGAAGCCGCGCGCCTGAGCCGCCGCCACGCAGTCGTGAGGCGCGCTATGATCGATGGATATGAACGAGCCTGCTCGCGCGGCACACCGCGCTGTCGTCGCGTTGCTGCTGGTCTGCAGCCTTGCCCTCTGTTCCGTCGCTGATGCGGCCGCCAAACGCAAAGTCATCATCGATCAGGATGCCTTCGGGCCGGCGGGCTCCAATCTGCAAGCCATCCTGCTGCTGCTGCAGGCAGACGATGTCGAAGTGCTCGGCATTACGGTAACGAGCGGAGACGGATGGCGCGATGAAGAAGTGAGCCACACGCTGCGCCTGCTCGAAATCGCGAAGCGCACTGAAGTGCCGGTATATCCTGGAGCGATCTTCCCGCTGCTCAACACGCCTGCGAAGACGAAGAAGTGGGAGCAGCAGTACGGCAAGCTCTACTACAAGGGCGCATGGACCGAAGTCTGGCCGGATACGGGAGTGCATCGCGCGCCCTATCACGATCCGGCCGTGGTTCCGGATTCTCCGGCGGGCACGCCTCACATCAAGGCTGCCGCGGAAAGCGCTGCCGGCTTCCTCGTGCGCAAGGTGCGTGAGTTCCCCGGCGAAGTGTCGATCATCGCCGCGGGGCCGCTGACCAACATTGCGCTTGCCGCACGACTCGATCCCGAGTTTGCAGCGCACGTCAAAGAGCTGGTGTTCATGGGCGGCAGCTACAACCCGGTTGCCGCTGACAATGCCTTCGCCGCCGAATACGCAAACGTGCCCCGGCGGGAATTCAACATGCGCTGGGATCCGGAGGCCGCCTCCCTCGTGCTGCATGAGCCGTGGAAGAAAATTACCGAGGTTCCCGTCGACCCGACGACCCGCACCTTCTTCAAGCCAGAATTCTTCGAGCGCATCGCGCACGGCCGCGCACCTTTCGCCGCCTATCTCAAACAGTTCGGCGAGTCCTATCCCATGTGGGATGAGCTGGCGGTCGCGGTGTGGCTGGACCCCTCGCTCATCACTCGCAGCCAGACGCTGCTGGTCGACGCGGATACCAGCGGCACCGCGGGCTATGGCAACACGCTGAGCTGGAACGTGGGCGAAGGCCCCGGCCTTGGGGAACAGCCGGTGCTCGTCGTGTTCGACGTGGATGTGCCACGCTTCGAGCGTATGACGATCGACCTGCTGAGCAAGACGGCGCCCAGACCCTGACGGGCGGGCGCCCGCTGCTGCACGGGCTGATGTGCCGGGAGGGCCTTTGCATCCAAACCGGCCCCACCGCTCATCTATAAGGGGTACTTCACCGAACCTCGAGGGGCGCTCACCGTGCAACACGTCGGCCTGATTTATATCGGACTCGGAGTCCTCGCGTTCCTGACCATCACCGCCGTCGCCGGCATCGTTTCCGACTACAAGCGGCGACGCCTCGAGATCGAGCCTCTGAGAGCGGCCATCGAGCGCGGCCAGCAGCTTGATCCGGCGATCATCGAACGGCTCATGGGGCGGGGGCCCCAGCAGCAAGTGCAGGTGAATCCGATGCAGCTGCGGATCGGCGGCATCATCACCATCGCCGCGGCAGTCGGGATCGCATTGCTCTCCCTGTTCATTGCGCAGATCGCGCCGATCGCGATCTACCCGATACTCGGTGCCGCCGTGCTTACGGGCTGCGTCGGCGGCGGCCTGCTCGTCGCAGCCCGGGCGCTCGAGCGTCCGCACGTCGACTTTGGGAAGCGCGGACCCGGCCAGTGAAAATGGCATCGCCGGGCGGCGTGCTCGGCGCGGCTGCGGAAGCCTCCGTGCTGGCACTCGCGATCGGCGGCGACGAGGCTGCTTTTTCCGAGCTCGTACGGCGGCGGCAGTCCTGGCTCCGGAATCTGCTCCGGCGATTGTGCCGGGACCCGGCCCTCGCCGACGATCTGGCACAACAGGTGTTCCTGCAAGCCTGGCGCTCGCTGCGCAACCTGAAGTCTGCGGCCGCTTTCGGTGCGTGGCTCCGCCGGCTCGCCATCAACGCATGGCTCGGCCACCTGCGCACGGCTTCGCCTGCCGCCGAACCCATCGAAGCCCTGGAGCTTACGGACACGGAATCGCCAAGGCCGGATGCGGCGGGCGAAACACTCGATCTCGACCGCGCGCTTGCACGTCTTTCTTCTGATGAGAGACTGTGCGTCGTGCTGGCGTACAGTGAAGGCATGAGCCACAGCGAGATCAGCGCGGCGACGGCATTGCCGCTCGGCACCGTCAAGTCCCACATCAAGCGCGGCGCGGAGCGCCTGCGTTCCCTGCTGCAGGCCTACGAGCCTGCCGAGAGCACTCACCATGTCCGATGATCTCGACCCGCAGTTGATGCGACAGTTCGCGCAGGCTGCCGAGACACTGCCTGAAGCACCGTTCCACACTCGTGTCACCGAGCAGTTGCACCGAGGTCGCATCCGGCGTGTGCTCACGAACGCGATGTGGGCCGCGCTCAGGGGTCTCCTCGCAGGCTTTGGCGTTGGACTCGCCACTCCGTTTCAGAAGCGTGTCGGGCGCCCGGCGCTGTTTGCCCTCGCGGCAGCGGCGCTCATGGCGTGGGCGGCGTTTTAGAATGCTCACCACCGCGGTGAAAAAAATGCGCCGCCGGCCACGAATTCGCGAGGGGGTCACGAGCTGCAACCGGCGGCGCTGCTGGTTGACCCTTGCGGGTCGTCCATCCGGACTTAGAGGCGAAGTCCGTGATCTCTACTTTGCAACGCGCATGCCATCGCGCTCGCCGCAGCCGAGTGCGATTCGGAACAACAACTTAGGAAAAATCGCGCCAGCTCGTGCGCCGCTGTGTGCGCCGCACGCGATCAGCCACGGCGCAAACTCAAAGCCAATCGCCCTCTTGTCGTGCAGCGCTCGAAACGGGTTCGATTACCGGTCGAGCGCGGCGACGGTCACGGCTTTCGGCTGATAGAGCGCAGGCCACGTGCGCTGGAAATTGCGGATCTTCGGCAGATCGTTGAACACGATGTACGCGTCCGAAGGGTTTCTCAGCAGATAGTCCTGGTGGTACTGCTCCGCCGCAAAGAATCCCTTGAGCGGATCGACGCGCGTGACGATCGGCCGGTGAAACGCGCCGCTCTTGCCCAGCTGCGCGATGTACGCCTCCGCAATCTTCTTCTGCGTGTCGTCGGCATAGAAGATGGACGAGCGGTATTGCGTGCCGCTGTCGGGGCCTTGCCGATTCAGCTCCGTGGGATCGTGCGCTACGGAAAAGAACACCTGCAGGATCTGCCCGTACGACACGACGTGCGGGTCGAACGTGATCTGTACGGACTCCGCATGGCCCGTGCGACCGGTGCTCACCGTTTCGTACTCCGCTGTGGTCTTGTCGCCGCCCGCATAACCGGACACCACCTGGCGCACGCCGGACAAGTGCTCGAACACACCCTGCACGCCCCAGAAGCAGCCACCCGCGAGCACAGCCGTCTGCAACGCGCCTTCGCTCTTGGGGTTGTCGACGGCGGGGGCCGGGATCGCAACCGCCGGCTCCGCTGCACACGCAGTGACCTGCAACACGGCGCAGCCCAGAACCAGGAAAGCGCCGGCCATGGATCGGATGAGATTGGATTTCATGCGAGCCATGTTACGCCGTGGCGGGAGAGTGCGACGCGCGCGGCCGACAGGCGGACGCCTTTCTGACTGCACGCCGGTCGCTCACTGCGACTGAAGTCACGCGCCGGACGCGCAGCGCCCGAAGCCACGCGGGGCGGCTCAAGTCGCCGACTTCCGCCGCCGATAGCGTGCTCCGAGTGGGCCGAACCGGCCCGGCCCGTAACGGAGATGGGGCAAATGTTCGAAAGCATGAAGATCGGAACCCGCCTGACGGTGGGATTCGGACTGGTGTCGCTGCTGCTCGTCGCAGTGATCGTTACGGGGCTCACGCGTGTTGCGCTGCTCGACCACGACATCCAGGCGATCACGGACGTGAATAACGTCGAGATCCGGCACGCCACGCAGATGCAGGCCGATTCCTTTTCCATCGGCAACAGTATGCGCAACCTCGTGATCGTCACGGACGATGCGGCGTTGAAGCGGGAGCGCGAGGACATCGAAGCCGGCCGCGTGGCCCTCGACAAGGAGTCCGACGCGCTGGCGCTGATGTACAGCAAGGACGCCACGCTCTCGCAGGCCGAGAAAGACAAATTCGGCGCCGTCACCACGCTTGTGAAAGAAGTGCAGCCGCTGCGCGATCGCATCGCGGAGCTGGCGCTTGGCGGTAAGCGGGACGAAGCCGCGAAGGCTCTTCTCGCCGAGTATCAACCGAAGAGCACGGCATTGCGCGCCGCTCTCGATGATCTCGTGACGCTGCAGACTCAGCTCAACGAGGATGACGTCACGGAGGCCGACCAGGCCGCCGCGAGCGCACGCGTGCTCATGATCTCGCTCGGAACGCTGGCCATCCTGCTCGCGGCGGCCGCGGGCGTGCTGGTGACGCGCAGCATCCTCAAACAGCTCGGCGGCGAGCCGGCATATGTTGCGAGCGTGTTGCAGACCGTCTCCGTCGGCAGGTTCGACGTCGAGGTCGAAACGAAAGCGGGCGACCAGAGCAGCATGCTCTTCACGCTGCGAAACACCATCGGCACGCTGAAGCAGATCGTCGATGACGTGGTGCGCACGATGCGCGCGATCTCCGAAGGCGATCTCACCAAGACCATCGACAAATCGTACGAGGGCTCCTTCGCCGAGATGAAGGAGTACGCGAACAACACGGTGCTGAAGCTTTCGATGATCATCGGCGAGGTGAACAGCGCGGCGGACGGACTGTCGAGCGCGGCCGAAGAAGTCAGCACGACGGCGCAATCGCTGTCCCAGGCGGCGAGCGAACAGGCCGCCGGCGTCGAGGAGACGAGCGCCTCCATCGAGGAGATGACGGCCTCCATCGCGCAGAACACCGACAATGCCAAGGTGACCGACAGCATGGCCTCCAAGGCGGCGAACGAAGCCGCGGAAGGCGGCGAGGCCGTGAAAGCCACGGTCGGCGCGATGAAGCAGATCGCCCAGAAGATCGGCATCATCGACGACATCGCCTACCAGACGAACCTGCTCGCGCTGAATGCGGCGATCGAGGCCGCCCGCGCAGGCGAGCATGGCAAGGGCTTCGCGGTGGTGGCGGCAGAAGTTCGCAAGCTCGCCGAGCGCAGCCAGGTGGCGGCGCAGGAGATCAGCACGGTTGCCACGGGAAGCGTGGAGCTCGCCGAGAAAGCGGGCACGTTGTTGAGCGCGATCGTGCCGAGCATCAAGAAGACCTCCGACCTGGTGCAGGAGATCTCGGCGGCTTCGCAGGAGCAATCCTCGGGCGTCGGCCAGATCAACTCGGCGGTCACGCAGTTGAGCCAGACGACCCAGCAGAACGCGGCCTCATCCGAAGAGCTGGCCGCGACCGCTGAAGAGATGAGCGGCCAGGCCGAGCAGCTCCAGCAGACCATGGCGTTCTTCAAGACGAGCGGTGGGGGAAGCCCGAAGGCGGCCACCACGGCGCGCAAGAGCGGCGGCGTTTCCCGTGCCGCGCAGAAGATGACTGCCGCGAGCCCGCGAGTCGCCGGCAATCTTGCCTTCTCGAGTGCCGAGCCGGACGAGGCTCAGTTCAGCACGTTCAAGTGAGCGGGAGACTCCTTCATGGCTCCCTCAGACATGCAAGCTGATGCCTCCGCGCGGGCGGGCTCGCGCCCGCCGGCGGGTCACGTCGAACAGGCCCAGCAGTACCTGACGTTCGTGCTCGGTGGCGAGGCCTTCGCCATCGGGATTCTGTCGATCAAGGAGATTCTGGAGTACACCACGCTCACGGAAGTGCCGATGATGCCCGCCTACGTGCGTGGCGTGATCAATCTGCGTGGCGCCGTGGTCCCCGTGATGGATCTGTCAGTGCGGTTCGGCAAGCAGCCGAGCCCGGTTACGAAGCGCACGTGCATCGTGATCGTGGAACTGGTGCTGGAAGGCGAGCGCCAGGATCTCGGTGTGGTCGTGGATACGGTCAACGAAGTGCTGGACATCCCGGCCGCCGAGATCGAGCCGCCGCCGGCATTCGGCGCACGAATCCGCGCGGATTTCATTCGTGGCATGGGCAAGGTCAACGGCAAGTTCGTCATCATCCTCGACGTGAATCACGTGCTGGCGGTCGAGCAGATCGCTGCGCTCGCCGACGCCGCGAGCACGGTGGAGCAGACCGCGTAACGACCAGCCCTCGCAGGGATGCGCCATTGGCCTAGAATGGCTTCATGGCATCGAACACAATCGCCGATACGGCGTGGCCTGAGCTGCCTTTCTCGGTGTGGCGCGACACATGTGCAACGCTCCAGCTGTGGACACAGATCGTGGGCAAGATCCGCCTCACGCAGACGCCGTGGGTGAATCACAGCTGGCACGTTCCGCTGTATGTGACTTCGAAGGGCCTCACCACAGCGCCGATTCCGCATGGCTCGCGCTCCTTCGAGATGCAGTTCGACTTCAACGCACACGTGCTCGACATCAGCGTGAGCGATGGCGGGAGCCAGCGCATCGCGCTCGAGCCGCAGTCGGTCGCCGACTTTTACGCCGCGGTGATGGCAGCGCTCGAGGAGCTTGGAGTCCCGGTCGCCATCGATGAACGGCCGTGCGAGGTCGCAGATGCGATTCCCTTCAGCCGCGATCACACCCATGCAGCGTACGACGCGGAGTATGCGCACCGCTTCTGGCGCGTGCTGCTGCAAGCGGACCGGCTGCTAAAGCAATTCCGGACCGGCTTCATCGGCAAGTGCAGCCCGGTGCATTTCTTCTGGGGCAGCTTCGATCTCGCGGTCACGCGTTTTTCAGGCCGACGCGCGCCGCCCTACGCAGGGAAAACTCCTGGCGTGGCGGTCGAGGTGATGCGCGAAGCGTACTCACACGAGGTCAGCAGCGCGGGATTCTGGCCCGGCGGCGCGGGCATCGATTACGCGGCGTTCTACTCGTACTCGTATCCGACACCGCCGGGATTCCGCGAATCCGCCGTGCGTCCGGAAGGCGCATTCTTCAGTGAAGCGCTCGGCCAGTTCCTGCTGCCTTACGATGTGGTGCGCACCGCGCCCGATCCGGATGCGACGCTCCTGGCGTTTCTGCAGAGCACCTACGAGGCGGCCGCAAACTCAGCTGGCTGGGATCGCGCGGCTCTCGAATGCTCGCTAGGCGCTCCCGGCGTACCGCGGAACAGTCCGGCACAGACGTAAACGCTTCTCTTCGATGCTTGCAGCAATCGGCGAGCGGCCGGGTTCAGCGTGCGCGGATGGCCGCCAGCTCGCGTTCGATGACCTGGCGCAACATTCCAGGGTCCGGGATGCCCGAAGCCACGCGGTTGCCGATGAGCACGGAAGGCACCGCGCGAATCCCGATCTCTCGCCCGGAACGCAGTGCAGCCGCGTGGGCATTTCGAAATTCACCAGACAGCAAGGCTGCCTTGAATCGATCTCCCGCCAGACCCGTTTCTTCGGCAACCGCGGTGAGCACGTCGACGTTGCCAATATCACGGCCGCGCTGGAAGAACGCGTTGAGCACGGCGTCGCCGTAGTCCTGCGTCTTGCCGGCCTGCTTGGCGAACTGCAGCCCTTCGAACGCGAGCCGCGTGTAGGGCTGGGGCGAGATGGCGGGCAAGCGCATCTCCACACCGAGGCGGGCCGCGAGCGGATAGACACTGTGCTTCCAGCCGTTCTGAATGAACTCGTCCTCGGGACGAAACGGGGGCTCGCCTTCCGGCCGCAGCTCGAAGGGCATCCAGTCGAGCTGTACGTCGAGCCCGGCAATCGCCTCATGCAAGGGCTTGTTGGCCAGCATGCAGTAGGGGCATACGAAGTCGATCCACACTTTGAGATTCACGGGCGGCGCAACGGATTCGATGATGTGGTCCTGATGAAGGTCGAGTCTTCATAATGACCGAATGACTGAACAAGACGCCAGCCCGATCTTCCACATGTGCCGTCGCGCGGAATGGGAAGCCGCTCGTGTCCGCGGTGTGTACAGCGGCTCGTCGCAGGACGCGGCGGACGGGTTCATTCATTTCTCCACGGCGGAGCAATTGCCGGAGAGTGCACGCAAGCATCGCGCGGGCCAGAGCGGCCTCGTTCTGCTTGCGGTGGATCCAGCGTTACTCGGCGATGCGCTTCGATGGGAGCCATCGCGGCAAGGCGCGCTCTTTCCGCATCTCTACGGCGAGCTGCCCTTATCGGCAGTGCGTTGGGTGCGGGAAGTGCTGCTCGGCCCAGACGGGCTGCAGATTCTGCCGCCGCTCACGTGAGCGCGATGGCGAGCACCGCCCCCAGGCGGATCAGCGAATCAGAACCGTGAGGCCTGCGAAAACGCCGTAGCGAGGCGCAGCACGATCGAGCCCGGCCAGAGCGCCGGCATCGAGCACCACCGTCGGCTCCGGAGTGAAGGACACAGCCGCCAGAAACTGCGAGTGGTTCGGAGCGCCACTCTGCTCGGCGCCGGAAAATTCCGCGGCAACGCCCCACTGTTTCGCGAGGTCGTGCGAGGCCGCGATGGCCCAGCCGAGCACTCCGCGGTTCGTACGCGCGTCCGTAATTCCCAGGCGGGTGTAGCTCGCGTTGATATCAACGTCGAATCCGCTCGCCTGCGTGCTCACGATGCCGTTCGCCGTGAAATCCGTGTGGCCAGAACCGAGATCGGCCGACGCGGTGGGCAGCTTCGCGCCCGCCTCCACGCCCAGCGCCGTGGAATCCGAAACCGCGTGGTGATATTTCAGCTCCACCGTCGTGTCGCCCCAGCCGTTCTGCGTATCGCCTGCAGCCCGATCCGAAACAAAACTCTCGCCACCGACCAGCACGCCGATGTCCGGGTTGAAGGCGTACTTGAGCAGGAACGGCACGCTCACGTGACGGTCGCTGTCGTGGCCGTAGCTCGCAAGCCCGCCCGCTTCCCACTCGAAGTGCCGTGGCACCGGCAGGGCCGCCGGATTGGACACCGTGGGTCGATAGGGTGTGGCCCTGAGCTCCGCGTCGGAGGGTTCGGTGTCGGCAGCGCGAGTCGCGCTCGTGAGCAACACGCCGCTCGTGAGGAGAACGCACGCTGCAGTGTTCACTGCAAGGTGGCGGCGAAATCGTGTCACGCCAAAGGCTGAGGTCTTCATGCGGGCCGGAGTATTGCAAAACCGGCCCGCACGGAGATTACGATCCCGTCACATCCGATCGCCGTTACGCGCGCGCATCCGAAGTCGCAAGCGTTTCGGCGAGCCTGTCGTACGATTCGGCAGCGCCATGCTCCATGCCGGAGGTGATGACGGCATCGCGGATCTCGCGCGACTCGTAGCGCACCGTCGCCGTGAAGGTGGTCTTGCCACCCTTCTCGATGAGAACCGTCGTCACCTGCGATTCACCCGGGTAGTCATCGAACGTCTCCGTGTGCACCGCGCCCTCCGGGCGCCGTATCTCGCGATACGTGCCGCTCATTCCCATCTGCTTTCCATCCGGACCCTGCAGCACGTAGCGCCATGTGCCGCCGACCCGCAGATCGATCTCGCACACCACCAGCGAGTAACCGTGCGGCCCGAACCAGCGCTTCACCAGCTCCGGCTTCGTGAAGGCGTCGAATACCATCTCGCGCGGTGCATCGAAGATGCGCGTCAGCACCACCTCACGATCGTTGAGTGTCGTCACTTGCAGGGTTCCGGTGTTCTTCATCGCTTGTCTCCTCGCGGGGTACGTCTGCGCTTCACGGTCTTGGCCTTCATTTCCTCGAGCACGCCGTCGAGCCGCTGGAAGCTCGCTTCCCAGAACTGTCGGTACCCTTCGAGCCAGCCAGTGGCCTCGGCGAGCGGGCTCGCCTCGATACGGCAAGGCCGCCGCTGCGCATCGCGCCCGCGCGTGATGAGGCCCGCGCGCTCGAGCACCTTCAGGTGCTTCGAGATGGCGGGCTGACTCATGTCGAACGGCTCCGCGAGCTCCATGACGGAAGCCTCGCCGGTGGCGAGCCGCGCGAGAATGGCGCGACGCGTCGGGTCGGCGAGAGCGGCAAAGGTGGCGTCGAGTCGTGGGGAAGTCATAGCTCCATAACCCATCGGTTGCATTACCATATGGTTATACAGCGAGGCGGATCGCGAGGTCAAGCGCGCGAGCGCCCCGGGGAAGCCGCGGCGCTACTCCTTATCTATGGCTGGGATCGGGCCCGCCATTTTTCATAATGGCTGGCGCCGTAAACGGTGGTCCGGCCGTATTGGACCGGCTTATCCCAGCTTGCGCGTGCGATCGATTGCGCTCGCGATGCGGAACGTGGCATCGAGCAACGGCAGAGCCTGTTTCAGTTCCGCGGCTTTGCTGACCGCAAACCCCAGCGTTTCCTCGATTTCGAGCGCGCGGCCCGCTTCCAGATCCTGCAACGTGGAAAGCCGGTGGAGAGGTGAGTTCCGGCGGAACTCATCGCCAAAGCGCTGGATGATGGCGACAGCCTCGGGCTCGGACGCACGACACAGCGTGGCCACGGGAAACAGTGAATCGTCGGTGAGCTCCACGCCGCATGCGTTCGCCAGCACTCCTACTTCGCGCACCAGCCGCACGAGCAAGAGCGCGGCATCGGCATCACTGAGATATTTCCACGTGCTGACGCGCGTCGTGAGTGACAGGGCCACGAGCCCGACCCAGCCTGCGAACTTCGACCACTCCTGGCCCTGAATATTCGCCACGGCCGTGGACCGCACACCGGCGTTGTCGAGCGTGCGCGCAACGTCCTGCGTTCGCGCGTTGATGCCATCCGGCAGGTCCCCGACGAACACGTTGACGTTGCGAGTGAAGAGCACTTCCCCTGATTCCAGCAACTCGCCGCTGATGTTCGCGAGCGATCCGAGCACCCTCGCGCGGCCAAATGCCGCCGCGAGCAGCTCATTTTTCATGACGCCGTTTTGAACGGAGAATGCGACCCCGACATCGGCGCGACGCAACGGCTCGAGCGCGGCCGCGGTGCCGAGTGCTTTTGTCGTCACGATCAACACTTGGGCGCCGCGCAGTTGCGCTGGGTCTGTGAGCGTCTGCACCGGCGTCGAGAACTCGACGAGCCCCCTGATGCGCAGGCCATGCTCCTGAATGTCCTGAGCGCGGCGGCCGCGCGCCAGCATCGCAACGGAGTGCCCCGCTCGCGCCAGATGCGCGCCGATGATGGAGCCCATGGCGCCGGCTCCGAGGATGGCGAATTCAACTTGTGACATCGTTACGCTCTGGGAATCTCGGCCGGCGTGCGGCGGCAGTATGATCAGGCGCGTATGACTTCGCCATCCAACAGCGATTCCCCGACAACCCGCAAAGGCCGGTATGCGCTCTATATTGTGGGCGCCCTCTTCGGCGTGCTCGGCATGGCACTGGAGACGGTGCCCGCCTTCGCCGAGGTGACGCCCACGCGCCTGGCGAAGGCCTGCGCACTATTCGGCGCGGTCGTTCTCGCCGTCGGACGATTTGCCTCCGATCATTTCATTCAACGGTGCACCGGTGCGGTGACACGCAACGCGCGCTGAACGCCGTGCTAACCGCGATAAATAGGCGCGCCGGCCGGAGCGCCTGTGTGGCCGCCGTCGACCACGATCTCCTGCGCCGTGATGTTTGACGCATCATCGGACGCCAGGAATAACACAGCCTTCGCGATCTCCTCCGCATCACTCATGCGCCCAAGCGGAATGCCACGAGCCAGTCGCGCTTCGAGCGCCGCCATCGCCTGTTCCGAAGGCGCCGCGGTGGACCAGATCGGCGTGCGCGTGGCGCCAGGAACCACGACATTGACGCGTATGCCACGAGGTGCGAGCTCGGCGGCGAGCACGCGCGTCATCGCTCTCACGCCCGCCTTGGTGGCCGCGTAAGCGGAGTAGCCTGGAGCGCCGAGAACCGCGTGCACCGAGCCATTCATGATCACCGACGCACCCGAGCTCAGATGCGCCACCGCCGCCTGAACCGTGAAGAACACGGCAGTGAGGTTGGTGCGCAGAATCTGCTCGAACGCCGCGAGCGTGGTCTGGCCCACGGCCGTCACTCCGCCGATGCCAGCATTTGCAAACACGATGTCGAGCTTGCCGAATCGCTCCACGGCGGCGGCAACGGCCCGCTCGATGGCCTGGGGATCCGTCACATCCGCAGAGACGGCCAGCACGTTCGCGGCGCCTGCCCCGCTCAGCTGAGTCGCGGCCTCATCCAGGGTTTTCGCGTTTCGCCCGGTGATGACGACCTGCGCGCCTTCTGCGACGAACAGCTTCGCCGTGGCGAGGCCGATCCCGCTGTTACCACCGGTGATCAGGGCGGTCTTGCCGTCGAGTCTCATGGTCGTCTCCTTGCGAGGCGGGGCTTGAAAGGTGGGGTGGGGCGGCCAATTCAGCACATGTTCAGCGCTGAGGAGCAAACTGCAAACCCTGCCGGCAATCCGGCGCGCGGTCGGCCGCACGGCCGGCTAGTGCGAGCGCTGAACAGTCTGCAATCTCGAGCGTCTAATGAATGCCATGGACACAAAATCTCATAGCCTCAGGTGGATCGTCACCTTGGCGGCGTCGCTAGCAGTGTCGGGTGCCGCGTTCGCCGGGCAAGGTTTCGCCGGAGCGGGCCACCACGGGGGCTCTGCCCCATCGGGCGGCGGCGCGCCGGCCAGCGGTGGACATGTTGCCTCCGCCCCGCCAAGTGCTTCCCCAGGCAACATGGGGCGCGAAGGCGGTGGCCGAAACTACGGCGGGCCTCATTACTCCACCGGGCACGCCCCGAGCTTTGCCCCGGGCGGCACCTATGCCGGCGGTCGTCCTGGTTTCACGCCGCCGCGGGCAGGTTTCACGCCGCCGCGAGCTGGCTTCACGCCAGGCGCCGATCGCCCGGCGTTTCAGGCGTCGAACGGTGCCCGCATGGGGTCGGTGCCGCGCACCGAATTCCATGGCTCCGCCGATTTCAATAACTCGAGTCGCAACGGCTCGCATTTCGCGGGTCGTGGCGATATGACGACTCGGCCGGGATTTGTCGGCCGGCCAGGCGGAAACGCCCACGTCGGCGGCACTTATCCGGGGTACGCGAATCATTCGCCGGGCTACGGGAATCATTCCCACTGGAATGGCGGCCGGCACTGGAACGGTGGCTACTGGCACGGGGGATACTGGCCTCGCGCGTACTACAGCACGAACTTCGTGAGCTTCTGGCCCGTTCTGCCGGCGCTCTACGCCACCTACTGGTTCGGGGGCATCCCCTACTACTACGCCAACGACGTCTACTACACGTGGGATCATGATCGTTACGGATACGTCGTCACGGATCCGCCGCCGGCAGTCGAGAGCGGTGCGGGCGCTGACGAAGGTGCTGCCTCCTCCAGTGCGAGTGGCTCGGCCGAGATCTACGTCTACCCGCGCAACGGGCAGAGCGAGGAACAGACGTCGAATGACCGCTACGAGTGCCACCAGTGGGCCGTGTCGCAGACGGGCTTCGACCCCACGAATGGAAGCAGCGACGCCCAGGCGCAGGGACGGCCGGATGACTATCGACGCGCACTCATGGCGTGTCTCGATGCGAGAGGCTACAGCGCGAACTGAGCGCGATTCTGCTCGACCCCCTCGAATGTTCTGCGCGTGCTGCTAAGCTCGGCACCGGCTGACGACGCGTGTCGATCGGCCATCATCTGATGGGGATCGGACGATTCGATGTTGTTGAAAGCTTCAACGGCAGTGCATGTTGGCGCGGCGGCGGCCGTCGTTGCGGACCCGCATTTGTGGCTCTGGTCGCTCGGAGCGGTGGCAGCGAATCACGCCGTTATCACCGCCACAGGGCTCTGGCCGCGCAGCAACTGGCTCGGTCCGAACTGGACGAGTCTGCCGCGTGAAGCGGCAGCCCACGGCGCCATCGCGATTTCCATCGACGATGGCCCAGAACCTCACACGACGCCGCGCGTCCTCGACATTCTCGACACTCGCGGCGCGAAAGCCACGTTCTTCTGCGTAGGCGAGCGCGTTGTGCGACATGCCGCGCTCGCGAACGAAATCATTCGCCGCGGGCACACCATCGAGAATCACAGTTATCGCCATCCCAACTATTTCTCGTTGCTGGGTCCGCGCCGGATGGCGCGCGAAGTCGAGCGAGCCCAGGAGGCCATAGCGGCCACCACGGGCGAGCGCCCACGCTTCTTCCGCGCGCCTGCGGGGCTGCGCAATCCGTTCCTCGAGCCCATCCTGAGACGATTCGATCTGCGCCTCGCGAGCTGGACGCGCCGTGGCTTCGATACCGTGAACGGCAACGCGGACGTGGTCTTTACAAAGCTCACGCGCAATCTCCAAGGTGGCGACATTCTCCTGCTGCACGATGGGAACGCCGCCCGCGAAATCTCCGGCGGACCGGTGATCTACAGCGTCCTGCCTCGCCTGCTCGACAAGATCGCGGCCGAAGGTCTCACGCCCGTCACGCTCCGCGCGGCACTCGCGTAGCGAGCTGCCTACGGGATCCGGCGTGATTCAGATCGGCGTGGACTTTGGCGGCACCCAGATCGAGGTGGCCGCCCTCGATGCGAGCGGCGACGTCCGGTCGACGGTGCCGCCGCGGGATCGCGCATTGCTTTCGCAGCGATCATCGGCACAGGCTGCGGGGGCGGGCAGCGCGGATGCCTCGAAACGCGGATATCGGGCAGCGGTCTGCAACGCGATTACGGCGCCATCGGCGTCCTTGTAAAGATTGACGTCATTGAAAGGCACACTGTGACTGCAGTTTCCGGTTTCGAGAGAGCACTCAAGGAGTGCGACACGCTGAAACGCTGGCTGGTCGAGGCCGCGTATCCACTCTGGTGGACGGCCGGCGCGAACTTCGCGCAGGGTGGATTCGAGGAGACCGTCAATCTCGATGGCACACCGACGCATGCGGCACGCCGCGCGCGCCTGAATCCCCGCCAGATCTACTCGTATAGCCGGGCGAGAAAGCTCGGGTGGAATGGTCCAGCAGATACCGCGGTGAAGCACGGGCTGGATTTTTTCCTGGCTCACTATCTCCGTGACGACCAGCTCTTCCGCACGCGGGTCGCGCCGGATGGCGCCTCGCTCGACGACAGCATCGTTCTCTACGACCAGGCGTTCGCCTTGCTCGGCCTCGCGGCCGCTTACGATGTGAGTCACGACGAGAGGCTGCGCGACATCGCGCGAGGCCTTCATGACCAGCTGCGCGCCCGGCTCGCCCACCCGCTCGGCGGATTCAACGAGAGTGTGCCGCCCATCGAGCCGCTGCTCGCAAATTCCCACATGCACCTCCTCGAGTGCGCACTCGAGTGGTCCGATCTCGACGCCGATCCGCGTTGGCCTGCGCTCGCGCAGGAGTGCGTGAACCTGCTGTTCGAGCGCTTCCTCGACGCCTCATCCGGCTTCGTGCTCGAGTTCTTCGACAGCCAGTGGCACGTGGTGCCGGGCATCCCGGGCCGCATCGCCGAACCCGGGCATCAGTTCGAATGGGCCTGGCTGCTGCTGCGGTGGGGCCGGCAGAATTCGGACGACCGCGCCATCTTCACGGGGCTACGTCTGGTCGCGCTTGGCGAGAAGGCCGGCGTGGATGCGAAGCGCGGCGTCGCCATCAACTCGCTGCTCACGGATGGAACGATTCACGACAACCGCGCGCGGCTGTGGCCGCAGACGGAGCGCATCAAGGCCGCCTGCCTTGCCGCCGAGATCACACGCGAACCGCATTATTGGGACACCGCAGCCGACGCCGCGGAAGGACTCATGAAATACCTGCTCACGCCGACTCCAGGCCTCTGGTACGACATCATGACCCCTGAAGGCGCACTGCTCGACCAGCCCGCGCCGGCGAGCTCGTTCTATCACATCGTCTGCGCAACGGCGGAGCTCGAGCGGTGTCTCGCTGCGGATACGTCTCAAGGTCTCCAGACGACTTGACCGTAGGCCGTGCGCTCGCGCGTCCCTATGCCTGTCGTCTTGGAAAATTGGAGCGCGGCTGATGCTGACCGACAAATACGGCTCCTTTGCCGAGCTGGCACAAGGCGAAGTCTCAGGCCGGGACTATGCGGTCCAGGCCATCGAGCGGCCTTGCTCTGCCGTGCTGGTCGTGGCGCCGCACGGCGGCAGCATCGAGGTCGGCACCTCCGAGCTTGCCGCGCTCGTGGCCGGCGAGGACCACAGCCTGTTCGATTTCAAAGGCCTGAAGCCGCGGGGCCAGAATCGCGACCTGCACGTCACGAGCCATCGATTCGATCACCCCGCCTGCGTGGCTCTGGCCTCACGGTGCGACGTGGTGCTGGGCGTGCACGGCTGCATTGGCGAGGGCCAGATCTATCTCGGTGGCCGCGACGTCGAGCTTTCCGCACGGATCACTGCGCGTCTCAACGCAGTGGGCTTGCCGGCAACCGCCGAAGGCCACCGCTATCCGGGCCTCAATCCGCTCAACATCTGCAACCGGGGCGCGCGCAAGCGCGGGGCGCAGATTGAGATCACACGGGATTTGCGCGTGCCCGAGGCCCGCATGCTGATCGCCTCGGAAGTGCGCATTGCGCTCGCACAGCACGTGGATGCGCTGTGGCGTGAGGCGCCGCCTCCTTAGCCTGCGCTAGCGATCCGTCCACCCGGCCAGGAACTCGTCGAGCTCGATCGCGCCGGCGCGCCTGACGTCAGGCGATGCCGAGCGAGTCCAGCAGAAGCCGCGCGAACTTCGGCCCTGTGCCGGCTTCCTCGTGCTTGAAGTACACGAAGACCTCCTTGCACGCGCCAGTCTTGTCGCGGATGACACCCGCCCAGCGCTCGATATCCTCAGGCGTATAGCCTTCGTCCCGCAGCCGGAAGTACGCGTAGTCCGCGGTGATCTCCACGGGCGTCGAAAGCTTCTCGCTGTCCGCCACGCACAGCGCGAGATTCCGCGTCTTCAACCGCGCGTACACCTCATCGTCGAGCCACGAAACATGGCGGAACTCGAACGTCGCACACAGGCCCGGCGGCAGCGTTGCGAGGAACGCATCGAGCAGCGCCAGGTCTTTCTTCAGGAACGGCGGCAATTGAAACAGCAACGCCCCAAGCTTCGGCCCGAGCGTTCGCGCCACCTCCAGAAACCGATTCGTGCTGTCCGCGCAATCCCGCAGCCGCGCGTCATGAGTAATGCGCTTCGGCGCCTTCAGCGTGAGCCTGAATCGCTCCGGTGTTCCCTCGCTCCACCCCGCCACCAACTTCTCTGTCGGCATGCGATAGAACGTGTTGTTGATCTCGACCGTGGGAAACCGCTCGGAGTAATAACCCAGCATCTGCGTAGTCGGAAACTTCTCCGGATAAAAGCTCCCGCGCCACTCAGGGTAGTTGTATCCCGACGTCCCTACCCAGATGCTCATCGCGACTCACCCGTGATCAGCCGCCGATACTGCCCCAGATGCCGAATGGCGTGCTGCGGCTTCCCCAGCGACTCATACAGCCGTGCCAGGTTGAAATGGCAGTCGGCCAGATTCGGGTCCTCGCCGATGGCCGATTGATACGCCTCAACCGCTGCGCCCGTGCGCCCAAGATCCTCGAGCAGCACGCCCAGATTGAACATGAGGAGCGAGTCCGGCCCCGACTGCTCGAGCGCGCGCCGATACACGCCCTCCGCGTCCTGGGTGCGGCCCCGCTCATGCAGCAACCGTCCCCAGTTGATCCAGGCCGACACGTTGTCCGGGTCCGCGGTCACTGCGCGCTCGTACGCGGCAACCGCCGCGTCCGGGTCCGTGTCCTCGAGCTCGACAGCCCTCGCGAACCAGTCCTCAACGGTCTTGGTGTCGGGCGCCGGCACTGGCGCAGGCGCTTCCATGTGCTCCACCACGCGCAGCACGCCGTCCTCGACACTGACGTCGAGGCCCAGCACGTACTGGCCATCGTCCACCTGGAATTGGTTCCTGCCATCGCGCACGACCACGCGATCGCCGACCGCGCAGATGCTGAGGCCGGAGAGCGGCAGGGTCTCGGGAAGATGCCGGCGCAGATCATCAAGCGAGCGGCGGATGCGCCGTCGTGAAACCTTCGCCTGAATGAGCGCGCGGGCGGCGCGCAGCACGATGAGATCCTGAAACGAGAACCGGTACTCGCGCCGCTTGCCGCGCGAGGGCTTTACGAAGCCGACATCGATGAGCCCGCGAATCGTGCCGCGTGACAGCCGCAGGACCCGTTCCACGTCCCGCACACTGTACAAATCCATTTCGCGCTCGGGGACCCGATGGTGAGGACTACCGCCGGCTCGTCGCCTTGCGAGTGGTCGTCTTCGCAGGCTGATCCACGCGCCTCGGCGCCTTGCGCGGACCCAGCTGCGAGGCCGAGGTACGAGCGGTTTCCGTCTTCTCGAGACTGGCCCGCAGCGCTTCCATGAGGTCGATCACCTTGCCGCCGCCCGTCTCCGGCTGCATCTCGGAGATCGAGATCTCCTGGCCTTCGACTTTCTTGTCGACGGAGGCCTGGATGCGCGCGCGCAGCTCATCCGTGTACGCCGCGGGATCGAACGTGGCCGAGGTCTGCTGATCGATGAGCTGGCGAGCGAGTTTGAGCTCCGCCGGCTTCACTTCCGCTTTCGGCACTTCCACTTCGCTCGACGGACGCACGTCCGCCGCGAAATGCAGCTGCTGCATCGTCAACACATCGCCGATAGGCCGCAGCAACACGATGTACGCCTTGCCGCGCGTAGCCCAACGGCCCACCGCGCAGAGCTTAGCTTCTCTCAACGCTTCACTCAGCAACCCGTAGGGCTTGCCCGCACCCTTGTCCGGCGCGAGGTAATACGTCTTGTCGAAGTACACGGGGTCGATCGACTCGATCGGCACGAACTCGGAAATCTCGATCGAGTGCGTGCCCACCTCCTCCAGCGCCTTGATCTCTTCGGGCGTGAAGGTGACGTACTGGTCCTTCGCGAACTCGTAGCCCTTCACCATCTCCTCACGCTCGACGACCGAGCCGTGCTTGATGCAGGTGTACTGCTGCTTCAGGCGCGAGCCGCAATCCTTGTGCAGCAGGTTGAACGAGATGGTGTTGGCCGACTGGGTGGCCGTGTAGAGCTTCACGGGTATTGCAACTAACCCGAAGGAGATGGTGAGAGACCCGATTGAGCGCGCGGCCATACTTGCCTCGTTTGATGCGTAACCCGTGAAGGCTCGGCTATTTTCGACCGGTACTTCCGAAAGCTCGCGTAAGACTCTGTTTCGCCAAGAGTACATCATGCCATCGGTCGCCCGCCTTTTCCAAGCGGCCGAGCACATTTCCGACCCGGAAATCCATCGGTTCGGCGGCTTCGAGCTCCTCCCAGGTGAGCGGCATCGACACCGGCGCCCCGGAAGAGCCGCGGGGTGAATAGGCCACGTTCAGCGTCTTGCCGCGGACGTTCATGTTGTAGTCGATGAAAATCCGCCCAGTGCGCTTCTCCGTGGCCCACTCGAGGGTGATCTCCTTCGGGTGCTCTTTCATGAGGTGCCGGCCCACCATTTCGCTGATATGGCGGGCGTCATCGAAGGTTACGGTGCGCTCGATGGGCACGAAGATGTGCAGGCCGGTCTTGCCGGAGGTCTTGACCACGGCCTCCAGTGACATCTCCTTCAGCAGCGCCCGCAGCCAGAAGGCCACCTTGCGGCCCACGGCAAAGCCGCGGGCATTGAGCTCGGGTTCGGCGCCCTTCGCTTCCTGCCCGGAATAGATGTACGGGTCGATATCGAACACCAGGTAGTCCGGATGGTTGAGCACGGAGGATTCGAGCGCTTCGAGGCTGCTCGCATAATCCGTGCCGCTCCTCGCCGTGACTTGGCCGGCAGTGTCCGGCCCCGGCCGGGCGCGGGAGTGCCAGACGTGGAACTCGAGCGTGCCGTTCTGGCCAAGCCACAGGAGCGTGGGCAGATTGTTCCCGAGCACGTAGTCGTGCTTCTCGTCCTTGTGCTCGGAGAACACGGTAATGGTTTGTACGAAGTCCGGGCGCGACTGATCCCAGTGCTTTTGATAGAAGCGCTCGCCGTGGATGCCCTCGGGCATGCGCACCATGGTGAGCGGCCGGTCCTGGAGATGCGGCAGCATGAACGGCGAGACGGCGGCGAGATAGCGGATGAAGTCGCGCTTGGTAACCTCGGCGTGCTTTTCGCGCTTGTCCGCCGGCCAGTAGACCTTATCGAGATTGGTGAGCTTGATGCGCGCGTTGCCCACCTCGAGCGTGAGTTGCTTCGAGGGGTTGTCGAGCTGCTCGAGGATGGCGTCGATCTCGTTCACGGGTGTTGGCGGCACCGGCCGCGCCACGTCCCGAGCGGATGTGGGATCGTGTTTGATGCTCTTCGGTTCCACGTCCTCGCGCAGGCGGATGAACACGGGCGCCCGCAACAGGCGGTCCGGCGTCCAGTCCGTGAAAGTCACCTCGACCGCGAGCTCCGGTTCGAGCCACGTGGTCGGGCGGTGAAGCGGCGGCTTCTCGCTGAATGCCGGCGTTTTCCTCACGCGCTTCGCGAAGCGTTTCAGCAGGTCGGCAACGACGTCTTCGGTGAGGCCCGAACCGACGTGGCCGGCGTACCGGAACGTCTTGCCGTCCCAATACCCCAGCAGCAACGCGCCGAGCGGCTCGCGCGCGCCCTTGCCCTTCGTGTAGCCGCCGACCACGAACTCCGAGGTATGGGTTGCTTTGATTTTGAGCCACGCGGCGGAGCGCTTGCCGGGCTGATAGATCCCGTCCTTGCGCTTGGCGACGATGCCTTCGAAGCCCCGCTCGAGTGCCGCGGCATACAGCGTTTCTGCATCCTCCGACGCGTGCACGAGCTGGATGCGAGCGGAGGGCAGGAGGCATTGAGTGAGATAGCGGCGCCGATCAATGTACGGCGCACGCCGCAGATCGAGGCCGGCAAAATGCAGAAGGTCGAAGCACACGAACACGACTGGCGTGCGTTGCTGCGCAATGGCGATTTCCTGCGCCGTCTTCAATTGCGCGCGGTTCTGCAGCGCGTTGAACGACGGGCGGCCATCCGGCGCCAGCGCCACGATCTCGCCATCCAGGATCATCGTGTCGATGGCCTGCCCGGCCAGGTCCGCCACGACTTCCGGAAAGAAAGCAGACAGATCGAGCCCGCGCCGCGAGACCAGGCGCACGGCGCCGTTCTCGACGAACGCGATGACGCGATAGCCATCGAGCTTCGGCTCGAACAGCGATTGGGGATCGGAGCGCACCCCCGCACCGATTTCCGCCAGCATCGGCAGTAGCCGCTTGGGCATTGGCTCAACGAGCCCGGCCGGCGCGAGACGCCCCGCATCGAATTGCGCGGACGCGGCACGTGACGCGACATCCTGAAGCGCGGTACCCGAGAGCACGGAATGGCTCTGCGCCAGCACGTCCGGGCCATTCGCAAAACGGTCCTTGTGTTTGAGCAGCAGCCATTGGCTCGGTGTCGAGGTACGCACCAGCGCAAAGGAGCCTTTGAGCTTTTCTCCGCGCAGCAGGAAGCTGAGCTTGCCCTTGGCGAGACCGTCTCGCATGCGGGCCTGCGCCTCTTCACGGCGGCCGAACGCGTACTCCTGATCCTCATCGGGCGAATACACGCCGCAATCCCACACGATGACGTTGCCCGCACCGTATTCCTTCTCAGGAATCACGCCTTCGAAGGAGGCGTAGTCGAACGGATGGTCTTCGGTCTCGACAGCAAGGCGCTTCTCGCCGAGCTCGAGCGAGGGGCCCTTGGGCACGGCCCAGGACTTCAAGACGCCGTCGAGCTCCAGGCGAAAGTCATAGTGCAGGCGGCGGGCCGCGTGCTTCTGAACCACGAACATGAGTGGGCCATTGCGGCCGCTCACAGGCCGCGGAGCGGGCTCCGGCGTGCGCGTGAACTTGCGTTTGGCGGCGTAGCGGTCGAGGGAGCGCGGCATGGGCAGCAGGTGCGGTAACTGGGCACCGTATCTCACGAAAGGCTCACCCGATACAATTCCCCGCAGGCGACCCCGCCCTTTCACACAGCCTTCGTTATTCCTACTCCCTCCACGGCCATGTCGACGCCGGACACCGCACTCAGCGCCGCAATGGCCGCCCACAAGGCGGAACGCTTCGATGAAGCGGAAGCGGGTTACCGGCAGGTGCTGCATGCGCGGCCGAACGATCCGAAAGCGCTGTACTACCTCGCCCTGCTGCACTTCCACCGCGGCGAGCTGGATGCGGCGCTCAAGAACATCTGGCACTGCCTGAAATACGCGCCCACACACGCGCACGCGTTGAACACGCTCGGCAGCATGCTCATCGCAGCCGGGCGCGCCTCCGAAGCGAAAGACGCTTATCGGCGAGTGACCGAAGTTGCGCCGGCCATGGGCGAGGGTTGGTACAACCTCGGCATCTGCCAGCGTGATGAGGGTGACGTAGAGGGAGCGCTGCTGAGTCTTCGCGAGGCGCTGTTCCGCCAGCCGGATTACTTCCGCGCGTACGAAGCGCTGGCCTCCGTGCTCTATCAGCTCGGACGCCTCGACGAATCGGCCGACACCTATCGCGAATGGGCCGTGCGCGAGCCTTCGAATCCGCAAGCGCGGCACATGGTGGCGGCCACGTCGAAACGAAACGCGCCGCAGCGCGCCGCCGATGACTATGTTCAGCAGCTCTTCGATCGCTCCGCCGCAGGGTTCGACGCAAACCTCGCACGCCTCGGCTATCGCGCGCCCAATCTGGTTGCAGACGCACTTTCGCGGTGCACAGAAGGCGCGATGCTGGCCGCGGCTCTCGACGCGGGGTGCGGCACCGGTCTGTGCGGGCCGCTGGTTCGCGCTCGATGCGAGCGCCTCGTCGGTGTCGATCTGTCGACGAAAATGCTGGATCTCGCCCGCACGCGCGCCGTTTACGATGAGCTCGTCGCAGCGGAGCTCGGAGCCTTCATGCGCTCACGGCCCGAGGCGTTCGATGCCGTGATCTGCGCGGACACGCTCGTGTATTTCGGCGCGCTGGAGGAGCCTTTGCGAGCCGTCCACACCACGTTGCGTGCCCCGGCGTGGTTCATCTTCACCGTGGAAGCCATCGCCGCTGCTGCGGCAGGCCACGGGTACAGGCTCGAGTCCACCGGACGCTACGCCCACAGCGAGGCTTATCTCCGACACGCTCTCGATGCCACGAACTTCGACATCGCAACGCTCCGGAGCGAGTCTTTGCGCCTGGAAGGCCAGCAGGATGTGCCCGGCTATCTCATCGTTGCGAGACCGCGAGGCACGCCGCCTCGCAACCCAAGCCTTTGATGCTATTGTCAGCGGCTTCCAGCACATTGATTCGACGGGGAGCTCATGGCGGCTAAGATTATCGACGGCAAGAAGGTCGCGGCGATCATTCGCCAGGAATGCCGGATCCGCGTCGAGACCCTGCGCAAGAAGACGGGCGTCGTCCCGGGCCTCGCCGTCATCCTCGTCGGCAACAACCCGGCTTCGGCGCTTTATGTCGCGAACAAAGTCCGCGCCTGCGGTGAGGTCGGCATTCAGTCCTCACGCACCGAGCTGCCAGCCGACATCGACACGGACTCGCTGATCGCCACCATCGAGACGTTGAATCGCGACCCTGAGATTCACGGCATCCTCGTGCAGCTGCCGTTGCCGCCGCACCTCGACATGCGCCGCGTGTTGCGCACGATCGCTGCCGAGAAGGACGTGGACGGGTTCCACCTCTACAACGTGGGCGGACTGGTCGTTGGCGATACGGTGTTTCCGCCGTGCACGCCGTACGGTGTGGTGCGTCTCCTCGAGTACGAAAACATTCCGGTCGAAGGGCGCAACGTGGTCGTCGTCGGCGCCAGCAACATCGTCGGCAAGCCGATGGCGCTGATGCTCATGCAGCGCGAAGCAACCGTCAGCATCTGTCACGCGAAGACGGTGGACCTCGCGCAGTACACCATTCTGGCGGACATTCTCGTGGTGGCGGCGGGGAAGCCCAATCTGATCCTCGCGCAGATGGTGAAGACCGGCGCCGTGGTCATCGATGTGGGCATCAACCGCTTGCCGAATGGCAAGCTCGTCGGCGACGTGGACTTCGAAGGCGTGCGCCAGAAGGCTTCGTACATCACGCCCGTGCCGGGCGGCGTGGGCCCGATGACGGTGACGATGCTGCTGCTGAACACTCTCAATTCGGCCGAACGTACGGCGGGCTGTGTCACCGCACCTGTGGTGCCAGACGAGCCTGCTCAGGTCGCGCCTGAATCTTTGGCGGCCAGGTAGCCGATCGCGGACCAGTCGAATCGCTCCCCGCCTTGCGCCAGCAGCGCGAGAAAGCGGTCCCGCAGCAGGCTCGCCACCGGCATCGGCACGCGCAGATTCTCGGCTGCGGCAAGCGTAAGCCGGATGTCTTTCTGGCCGAGCGGGGCGGCGAAACCCGCGGGCTCGAATTTGCGATCCGCGATCAGCGCACCGTAGGTCTTGTAGACGGGCGCGCCGAACAGCGTCGAGGTCAGGATCTCCAGGTACAGGTGGCGATCGACACCTCCCTTGTCCACCAGTGCGAGCGCTTCGCCGAGCGATTCGATGACGGCGGCGATCAGGAAATTGCCGCTCAGCTTGACGAGATTCGCAAGCGGCGGCTGCTCGGACACGACGAACGTGCGCTGACCGACGGCGCTCAACAACGGATTCACCGCCTCGAGCACACGCGATTCGGCCGCGGCCACCACAAAGAGCTTGCCAGCCGCCGCGGCATCCGGGCGACCGAACACCGGCGCCGACACGAAGCCCTGGCCTGCCGAGGCGTGAGCGGTGGCGAGGCGCTGAGACAGCGCGACGCTGATGGTGCTCGAGGAAATATGCGCCGCGCCCTTGGCGAGGTGACGAACGATGCCGTCTTCGCCGAGCGCCATGCGCTCCACCGCAGCGTCATCCGCCAGCATCGTGAACACGGCCGCGGCGCCCTTGCAGACGTCCGCAACGCCCTGCGCCGCCCTCGCGCCCTGCTCGACCAGCGGCTTTGCTTTGTCGGGTGAGCGGTTGTACACCGCCACCTCGTGGCCGGCCTTGAGGAGGCACGTCACCATGCCGCTGCCCATTTGTCCCAGACCGATGAAACCTGCTTTCATGACCGTTCCGCTCCAGGCACCAAAGGGGTGACCGCCGCAACCATTGTGCCGTGGCGGCCCCGACCCGATGATGGGCGCAACGATTCACGCGCCGCCGAGGCAACTCGTACACGCCGGTGAGGTCGAAACGTTGAATGGCGAACGCATCGCTTCTGGGAGAACGTCCATGTTGAGGCCAATCCTGCTGGGGACCTGCATAGCCCTGACCACCTTCGGCTGTGCCACCACGGCTCCCTCCGCCGACAAACCCGTCGCCAAGGCCGCGTCGGCAACCGACTACGTCGGTTGCATCCGCTCGACCGGTACGCGTATTCCGGTAAAGGATGGCGAGTGCACAGGCGCCGTGGGCCGCAGCTATACCAAGGACGACCTCGACAGTACGGGCCAGACCAACACGGCGGAGGCCCTGCGAATGCTGGATCCGTCGCTCGGCCGGTAGCCGCCGCCGGCAGGCTACGGGGCGAATTTCTGGCGCGCGCTGCGCTCGGCGCGAATCGCCGGGAGCGATGCAATCTGCGGCCCCGGCACGGCCGCGGGCGGCGCAAGCGGCTCGCTTTCAGGGCGAGCCATCAGCCGCAAGCCAAACCACGTGGCAATGGCGATCGCGAGCAGCGCGAGACTCCAGCTGGCCACCCGATCTGCGGGACGGGAGCGCTGTTGCGGCCGGGCAGCGGCGCGAGGTGCCTCTTCGACCTCCACCGTGCGCGCGGTTGGCAACTGTCCCACGATGTCCGCAGCCGCCGCGGAATCCTCGGCCCAGAAATTGAGATAGCGCTCTGCACACCACGCGGCTCTACGCGCAGCGTGCCGTAACAGACCAGTGATAGGTATTTGCGGGGCATTCGAACAGCGCGGCGAATCCGCGCGCGGAAGTCACTTTATCCGCGCTTGCGCAGCAGCGTGAGGCCTTCGCCGATCGGCACGAGCGACAGGTCTACCCGCTCGTCGTGGTGCACATGGTCGTTGAACGCGCGCAGGGCCCGGGCGCTGATGCCATTCTGGCGAATGATGGGGGAGCCTGATACGGCGAGCGTGTTGTCGACGGCAATCAGCCCACCCGGGCGAACGAGCTGCAGCAGCTTCTCGTAATACGGCACGTAGTTGGATTTGTCCGCATCCACGAACGCAAAGTCGAAGCTGCCCTGCGCGCCGGCGCCCAGCAACTCATCCAGCGTCTCGAGGGCCGGTTTCAGGCGCAGGTCAATGCGCGACTCGACACCTGCCTCCCGCCAGAATGGGCGGCCGATGCGAGTCCACTCGTCGCTCACATCGCACGCAATGAGCGTGCCCTCGGGCGGCAGCGCCATGGCCACGACGAGCGCGGAATAGCCCGTGTACGTACCCACTTCGATGCAGCGACGGGCGCCGATGAGCCGCACGAGCAGTGCCATGAACTGGCCCTGCTCCGGGCTGATCTGCATTTCCGCTTCGGGCCGCGTCGCCGTGACTTCGCGCAGGCGCGCGAGCACCGGGGCCTCGCGGCTCGAACAGTCGAGCACGTACTGATAGACGTCTTCGGGGAGCGTATTGGTCTTCGTGGACATCGTGCACCTGTGTCGGTATCAGCTTGGTTCAAACGGCAGCGGCATTCGACGCGACTTCCGGATCAATCCGATTTGAAACCGATGCGCGCATGCGTGCCATCGCAGAACGGTTTGGTGTTACTGCCGCCGCAGCGGCACAGGCGCGCCTGGACCACGCGAGCGACGACGCGGCCCGTTCCACTCGTGATCTCCAGATTGCCGCGCACCTGCAGCGGTCCATCCATCTGCGGATCGATCGCCAGCGGCCCATCGCGAACGGCGAGCATGTCGGCCTTGCCGGTCGCGGGCTCACCGCTCGCCGCGAAGTCGACCTCATGATGCGAACCATCGCAGAACGGCTTGTTCTTCGAGGCACCACAGCGACAGAGCGTGGCGCGATAGCCGATGGCGTTGCCGTCGAGGCGAATCTCGCCGCGCACCGCGTACGGCCCAGCTTCGCGGATGGCCACGAGGTTCACCGGCGGCGGCGTTTCATCGTGCTTGCCGTCCTTGCGCTGATAGCGGATGGCGCCCGAAGGGCAGGCATGCGCAATTTCGACCAGGCGATCGCCTTCGATGGCGTCCGGGTTGATCCACGGACCTTTCACGTTCGCGAGAAACACGTTCGGCGCGCCGGTGACGCAAAACCGCGCGTGAATGCACTTCTTGCCCTCATAGAGCAGCGTGAGGTTCTCGCCTTCAATGTGATCGACGCCATCGATGACCGTGGGCACTGGCGGAGACGCGTTCGTTGCGGCTGCCGCAGCTGTCGCCGTACCCACGGGAGTCGCGCCTTGTGACGCCATCGCGTTCCCCCCTTTCGATGCGCCATTCGCCGATGCGCCATTTGTCGCTGACTTCTGCGGAAGCGCCGCTTCCTCCTTGGCGCCGAAGCCGCGAGCGCCACGCCGCGCGAGATCTGCGATGGCGCGAGATGCCGAGACCACGCGCGCGTCCTGACACTGAGCGAGCCGAGCGGCGGCCTCCGCGAGCTCCCCGAGACGCTCAATGAAAAACCGGCTCGCACTCGCGCCCGGCAAGAGCGGCGCCGCATCGCGCAGCGCCGTGAAGGACACGCCCGCATTGCAGTCCGGATTCGACGGCCCCGCCGGCAGACGCG
>FTEO01000802.1_pt1 | contig 49355 bp, 35 predicted proteins | sample 1640211 | NCBI WGS metagenome assembly FTEO01 (sample SAMEA3914816, study PRJEB12502) | metagenome | biome: forest; material: soil | place: USA | collected 2011-09-16 | depth 0.3 m | reverse complement strand
GAAAACGGCTGCGAACTGAACGCTTCGGACGCGATCTGCGTCTAGGTTTTGACTTCCCCGTTTCGATTACGATCCACGCTGGACTTCGACTGCGCGCGCGATGGACCTCGCAGGCCTACGTGTGCGTTTCCCCCTATTTGACAAAACCCGCCCATGTCTTCCGATGCATTGATCGACACTCTTCCCGACCTCGTGATGCGCGTGCGGCGCGATGGAGTGGTCGCCGCTCACAGCGGCGGTCTGGGTGTTGCCGATCTGAAGCCCGCAGGGGACTCGGAAGGTCAGCACGTCGAATCGGTGTGGCCGAAATCCGTGGCCGGGCTCGTCATGCAGCTCGTGCGCAAGGTGATCGCCCGGCGCACCGCCATGGAGAGCCGCTTTCAACATGACGGGCATGACTACGAGGCGCGCGTCAGTCCACAGGGACCGGATCGTGCGCTCTGCGTCATTCGGGCGCTGTTACCCGACGCACCCGAGGCTGCGCTGGAGGCAACCGATGAGCGCCCCCGGCCGCAACTCGATCGCAGAGGCTTCCTGCGGCGTTTCAAGGAGTCCATGTCGGTCGCGGCGCTGCGCGAAAAGCCCATCTCGGTTGCCGTCATACACATGGACGGGATCGCCGACATCGCCCAGGTCATCGCCCCAAGGGTCTCCGAGCAGATCATGAGCACGGCCATTCTTCGCTTGCCGGTGCAATCCGATCTGGGCGGGGCCGATGCGCCGTGGTATCTCGGACAGTTGAGCGACACTCTTCTCGCGCTCGTCTTGGAAAGCTCGGATCGTGATGCGATCGAGTCATGCGTCTCGAAGGTCTGCGCGAGTTTGCGTGAACCGGTCAGTGTCGGTGAGTCGGCGTTCCACCTCACTCCGTACGCGGGCGTCGCAATTCTCGGCCAGGACGCTTCATCACCGAGACTTCTCCTGGAACATGCGCGGTCCGCGGCGACGGAGGCGCGCCGATCGGGGTCCAGCGCAGTCTGCTTCTTCACGGATACCTTGCGGCTCAAATCGCTGGCGCGCCTGGATATCGCGCGGGAATTGCACGAGGCCATCGAGAACCAGGACATTCGGTTTCGGTTTGTCGGCCGTCATGATCTGGCGACGGGGCGGCTGGTCACCTGGGTCGGCTACCTTCGCTGGCTGCATCCGCTGCGCGGAGAAATCCGACCCGTGGAGTTCCTGCGCGTCGCGGAAATCACGGGCCTCGCGACGGCGCTGTCGAGAGCGGTCCTGAAGCGCCTGCGGGAGGACTTCGCCGTCCTCGACGCGAAGTCGGATCCGGACGTGCGCATCTCCTTTGGAGCCCTTCGACACCATGTGCTGCACGACAGGTTCATTGCCGACATCGAACGCTTTCTGGCTGAAGGGGGATTGCCGTCGGAACGCCTGGAGCTGCGAATTTCCGAGAAGAGCTTGATTGCGCGTGATCCGGCCGACTTCAATGCGTTGCGTCAACTCGGCGTGCGACTCGTAGTGGACGAAGTAGGTCGAGGGATGGGCTCGCTTGACTGGCTGGCGCGCGCCCCGATCTGGGGACTCCAGTTGGACCGCGCCTGGACGACCGCCCTGCGCAACGATGACGTGGCCCTCAAAGTGTGCCGCGCCGGCGTTGCCGTCGCGATTGCGCTGGGTCTTACGCCAATTGCCACCGGCGTGGACGATGAGGCGCAGCGCGATGCGTTGCTGACTCTGGGGTGCCGTCACGGGATCGGCGATCTGTATCCGCGAGTGGCACTCGACATAATGGAACCCTCCCGATCGGTGATGTCGCGCTGACGCCTCCTGCGCACACCCGCAGTAGCCTGCCGCGCCCGATTTGACCGCGGCATTATGAGACGGCCGTCACAAACGCCATCCGGGAGTGTGAGGTTTGTTCGGGGTGTGACTCAGGTCTGCTTGCCGTGAAATGCGCCTCATACGGACTGCCGCCAAGGGGTCCGACTTTGTGAGACAAAAAAATGCGCACCTGTCAGCTGATCTCCTCGCTCTCGATGGCATTGCTTGCGGCGGCCGCCTCCGCCGGTGCAACGCCTGCGACTCAGCCCGTGCCGGTCAACGTTGCCGAGGCGACGCGCTCCGCATCGTCGCTCTATATCGTTCAGGCGATATCGATGAAAGCAGCGCGCAGAAGCGTGGAGAGCGTCGACGCGAAGGTGCAGCAGGACCTCGAGATCATTCACGCGGTCTGCGCATATCTGACTCCTGACCAGGCCGAGCAGCTGCGCAGGAGCGGGGTGCGCGTGCTCGCGGATCGAGCAGTGTCGACCCGGGGATCGTTGTTGGGGGGCCTGGGATCATTGCTCAGCCCGGTAACGACTCCCGTCGTTTCGACGGTGGGTGCCATCGCCGCCCCCGTTGTGGCTCCCGTCGTCACCTTGACCGCGCCGATCCTGACTCCGGTGCTCCAGATTGCGGCCCCTGTGACCTCCCCGGTTCTGACGCTCGCGACGCCGCTGGCCGGTCCACTAGTGACCCCGCTCGCGTCGCCGCTCATGACCTCGATCAGCTCCAGCCAGACCCTCAAGGACGGCACGGGCGTGGGCTCGTCGAGCTTGCTGTATCAGACCGACTACCCGATGCTGGTCGGCGCCGACAAGCTGCAGACCGGCGGGATCACGGGCAAGGGTGTGACGATCGCCGTCCTCGACTCCGGTCTTTGGCAGGATCCGAGTCAGAACTACGGCCGGCGTGTGCTTGCGACCCTCGATGTCGTCAACGGCGGTTCGGGTCCCGTGCAGGGTGATGCGTACGGACACGGCACACACGTGACGTCCATCGCGGCCGGCGGTGCGCAGGATCTCGCACTCAGCTACTCGAGCATTGCTCCGCAGGCCAACCTGGTCATCGTGCGGGCATTCGACGGCAGCGGTGGCGGCCGTTATACGGATGTGATCGCAGGCCTGAACTGGATCGTCGCGAACCGCAAGAAATACAACATCCGCGTATTGAATCTGTCGTTCGGAGCGCAGCCGGAGTCGTACTACTGGGATGACCCGGTGAATCAGGCGGTGATGGTGGCCTGGCGCGCCGGTATCGTGGTGGTGGCGGCGGCGGGCAACGAAGGCCCCAACGCGATGACGATCGATGTACCCGGGAACGTGCCGTACGTCATCACGGCCGGCGCGTTGACCGACAACCATACGCCGTACGATGCGACCGACGACCGCCTTGCCTCGTTCTCGTCCACGGGACCGACGTTCGAGGGCTTCGTGAAGCCCGAGCTGGTCGCGCCCGGCGGTCACATGGCCGCGTCCATGCCGCGCAACAGCTATCTCGCGAACATCGACCCCGGCTCCATGTCATCCGGCGCACAGATGTTCACGATGTCGGGCACGTCGCAGGCGGCAGCCGTGACCACGGGAGTGGTCGCGTTGATGCTCCAGTCGGACCCAACTTTGACGCCGGATGCGGTGAAGTGCCGCCTGTTGGCTTCCGCGCGTCCCGCCGTTACGTCTGCCAACACGTTGGCCTACAGCGTGTTTCAGCAGGGCGCCGGGCTGATCAACGCCGTCTCTGCGGTCAATAGCTCCGCGACCGGCTGCGCCAACCAGGGCCTCGACATCGATGCCGACCTGGCCGGTACCGCGCACTTCGGCGGCCCGGCCAATGAGGACTCGAACGGCAATTACTACGTGATGAACATGGGCGGTTCGGCCTGGGGGAGCCCTGCCGGCGGCGACGGTCTTACATGGAATCAGGGCTATACCTGGGCCAAGGGATACACCTGGTCACAGGGCTATACCTGGGCCAAGGGATACACCTGGTCCAAGGGCTATACGTGGGCGAAGGGCTATACCTGGGCGAAGGGCTACACGTGGGCAAAGGGCTACACGTGGGCCCGGAATGTGCCCTGGTGGACGAGCTCGCAATCGGGCGCACCGGCGGCGACACCGACCTCCATCGTGTCCTGGGTGCCGAACGAATAGCCGAAATGTGATGCAGATCGCGTAGCGGGCACCGCAACGCGCTCTCCCGACCACATGGGTCAACGAACGCGTACCGGGCCGTAGGGCATCTTATGCGCGTGAGCACAATCATCCGCACGCGGGCCATGCGTTCCCCCCTGTTCGTCCTATTTGCGTACGTATTGGGCATGTCGACCGCCGCCGGGATCGTCGACTCGCCTCCGCTCATCCTCGAGCATCTGACGCCGTCGGACGGACTGCCTCAGGGCACCGTCTTCGTGACCCTGCAGGATTCACAGGGATTCGTCTGGCTGGGCACTCAGGATGGCCTCGTGCGCTACGACGGCCACGAGCTGCTCCGCTACGCGTACTCGCCCGGGGCGCGGGACGGGCTACCGGGCAACTACATCCACGAGATCATCGAAGACGCACACCATGATCTGTGGATCGCGATCAAGGATGCAGGCGTTGCCCGTTGGAACCGGGCGACGGACAGCTTTACCGTCTACCGACACAATCCATCGGCGTCCGGTTCGCTCGCCAGCGATGCAACGCGCGCCTTGGTGTTGGATGCGCGCGGCCGTCTCTGGATCGGCACGATGGACGCGGGAATCGATATTCTGGACCCGGCGACCGGGCGCTTCGAGCACTTGCGTCACGACCCGACGGTTGCCGGCACGCTGAGCAGCGATGAGATCCATACCCTGGCGTTGGATCGCTCCGGAGCGCTGTGGGTCGGCACCGACACCGGACTCGACCGCTGGCAGCCCGAGCGGCGTGCCTTCGCGCATTTCCGACATGAGGCAGGCAATCCGCAGTCCCTGAGCGGGAGTCAGGTCTCACGCATCCTCGAGGATCGCAGCGGCGCCTTGTGGGTCGGCACGTTCGACGGCGGCCTGGATCGAATGGATCATGATGGCCGCGTCCTGCAGAGTTTTCGTCACGATCCGCACCAGAGCGCGTCTCTCGCCGATGACGATGTGCGGGCAGGGCTCGAGGACCAGGCAGGACACTTGTGGGTCGGGACGGCCGGCGGACTGGACCTGTTGGATCGTTCGACCGGACAGTTCACCCACTACAAACAGGATGGGGCCGATGCCGAGTCGTTGCGCGACTCGTTCATCATGTCGCTCTACGAGGACCAGACAGGCCTGGTCTGGATCGGAACTTACGCAGGCGGGGTCAGCCGCTGGAATCCGCGCAGCTGGGAGCTCGGTGATCATCGGCCGGAGTGGGTGCGGGACAGGCAGGTCACCTCGTTTGCCGACGCGCCCAACAACAGGGTGTGGATCGGAACCGTGGGTGGCGGACTGACGCTGTTCGACGGCGATACCGCCAGTGCGACCCCGGTCGACGCGGTGACGGGCCGACCCAACTCCATCGGCGACCAGCGCGTCATGGCGCTGCACCAGGATCATCTCGGGACGCTGTGGATCGGTACCATGGCGAGCGGAGTCAAGAAGCTCGGTCCCCGCGGGCAACTCGAGTCCGTCGCGGTGAAGCCGGGCGACCCGCACGGCACGAGTGCGGCGGGCATCATGATGATTTTCGAGACACGTACCGGCGAGCTCTGGATCGGCACCCACGGTGGTGGCGTGAACGTTCTTGATCCGCTGACGGGTTTGATCCGCCAACTGCCGTTCGGCCCTTCGACACCGGGCGCAATCAGTTCCGCCAATGTCACCTCCGTCGCCGAGGACAGGAGCGGAAACTTCTGGATCGGCACCGATGGCGGTGGTCTCGATCTGGCGCGCGCGGATGGAACGGTCGTCAAGGTGTTCCGCCACGACCCCGCCGATCCGACCACGCTGCCCGTCAACACGGTGTATGCCGTTGCGGTCGATGCGCGGGATCGAATCTGGGTGGGGACCGACGGCGGTGGTCTCGCCCAGGTGATCGGGTCGGCGGCAGCTCCGAATTCGATCCGCTTCGAGACGGTGTCGCGCACGCAGGGACTGTCGACCGACACGATCTATGGCGTGCTCGCGGATGCGAGCGGCCGGATCTGGCTGAGCGGCAACGCCGGGCTGGTGCGTTACGACCCCGAGACGGGCACGGTCAAGACCTATCACCGCGAGCAGGGCCTGCAGGGCGAGGAGTTCGACTTCGGAGCCTTTTTCCGGCTGCGCGACGGGCGCCTGTGTTTCGGCGGCCCGGGCGGTTTCAACATCTTCGATCCGTCACGCCTCACCGAGAGCAGCAGGCCGCCTCGCGTGGCATTGACGCGCGTCGAGATCATGGGGGTGCCCGCTCCAGGTTCCGAGCCTTACTGGCTGCTCGACCGCGTCGCTCTTGACTATCGCGCTAACATCCTGTCGCTCGATTTCGGCGCGCTCGACTTCACATCGCCGCGCCGCAATCGGCTCGCTTACCGGATGGTCGGTCTGACGGATCAGTGGATCGACCTTGGCGCGCAACACCGGATCACCCTCACGAACCTCGACTCGGGTGACCACGTGCTGGAGGTCCGGGCCGCCAATTCCGATTCGGTCTGGAGCGAGACGCCGTTGCGCCTGACGCTCCATAGAGACCCGGCTCCCTGGAAGTCTCCCTGGGCCTACACGGCCTACGCGCTCGCCATACTCGGTTCGATCGCTTACCGCGCGCGCCTGCAGCGGATCAGGTTTCAGCGCGTGGTCATCGAGCAGCAACGCCTCGAGTCGGAGGTCGCGCTGCGAACGCGCGAGCTGCTGGAGAGCAACCGTCAGCTGGAGGAGGCTGCGCACGCAAAGAGCAGCTTCCTGGATCGCATGAGCCACGAGTTGCGCACGCCGATGAACGGTGTCGTTGGTATGACGGAGTTGCTTGCGCGCACGCCGCTTTCTTCGATGCAGTCGCGTCTGACGCAAACCATCCGCTCCTCAGCCCAGGTGCTGCTGCAGATCGTCAACGATCTGCTGGATCTGTCCAAGATCAACGCAGGCAAGGTGGAGCTCGAGGAGCTGCCCATCGAGCTGGGGCGGATTCTGGAGGAGTGCACGAGCCTGTTTGCGGGGGCTGCGCACTCCAAGGGGATCGATCTGATCGTCTCTCCGCCGGGACGCGAGCCGCGCAACCTGGTCGGCGATCCGTTGCGTATCCGGCAGGTACTGATGAATCTCGTGGGAAATGCCGTCAAGTTCACCGCGCGCGGCGAAATCGTCGTCAGGGCCGACGTGGACCCGGGCGAGTCGCAGGTCACCACCGTGAGATTCTCGGTTGCAGACACCGGCATCGGCATGGATACCGCGGCCATCGGCAAGATCTTCAAGCCGTTCACCCAGGCGGATGAATCCACGACCCGCCGCTTTGGGGGCAGCGGTCTCGGGCTGGCGATCTGCCGCGAGCTGACCGAGCTCATGGGAGGCACCATCAGCGTCGAAAGCCGGCCGCAGGTCGGCTCCACGTTCCAGTTCTCTCTGCCCTTGAAGGTCGGCATGGAGCAGCCAAGGCACGAGCAAGCCCCCCTCCCGTGCCGCTACGTGCGGATTCGGACACGCAGGCCCGCTCTTGCGGAGTCATTGGCTCGCCACCTGTCGGGACTTGGATTGACGATTCTTGCCGATGGAGGCGATGGACAGGGGTCTGTTGCAGGGGACGCGGACGTCGAGATCGTGGACGCACGCGACGAGCAGGATTACCTGAAGGTCTGCGCAGCCGAGCCGCGTTCGTCTCGTCCCGCGCTGGTTGTCATCGCCTCTACGGCTGAGGTCGAGGAGCAGCGGCTGGAAGCCCTCGTCGGTAATGAGTCCCTCGTGCTGAAGCCGGTGCGTCGTGACGCCTTGTACGAGGCACTGGGTGCTGCGCTGGGCGTGACGTCTTCGTCCGCTGACGCGGCGGCGGTGCTATCGATCGAGGGCGCGCGTGTCAGCGGACATATCCTTCTAGTGGAAGACGAGCCGGTCAATGCGGCGGTCGCCCAGGGCTATCTGGCCGCTCTTGGGTGCACATCCGTGTGGGTCAAGGATGGGCCCGAGGCTGTCGCGCGCGCCGCGGCCGAGCGCTTCGATCTCATCCTGATGGATCTGAGCATGCCCACGATGGACGGCTTCGCAACGACGGCCTTGATCCGCCAACAGATGAGTCGGCGCAGCGGCCCGGAAGTCCTTGAGAAGGGTCGCGTGCCCATAGTCGCCCTGACCGCGCACGACGCCGTCAGCTATCGCGAAACCTGCCTGCAGGCGGGCATGGACGACATGCTCAGCAAGCCCTGCACGCTGGCGCAGTGCGCGGAAGTGCTGGGTCGTTGGATTCCCCGCTCCGGCTCGACCCCGGCGCCCGAAACGATCGCGCCGCCGGACGGCGGCACTCTGTCGCAGGTCGATTCCGCAGCCGTAGCTCGGTTGCGGGGCTTGTCCGGCGGCTCACACGGAAGCGCCCGTGTCGATCTGTATTCCCGACTCGTCGATCTTTTTCAGGGAGGATCTTCGGACGCGATGGCTCAACTGCGAGCCGCGCTGCGCACGGAGGATTTCAAATCAGCCGGCGCGGTCTGTCACAAGCTTGCCTCCAGCGCCGCGAACGTCGGTGCGCTCGGTTTTGCGAAGGAGGTGCGCCAGCTCGAGCAGTTATGCAGGGCGGGCAACGGCGCGGAGGCGCGGCCCGTGTTCGAGCGGCTGTGGATGGCGCATCCGTCGCTCATGGAGACGCTGCTCGAATGTCAGCTGAGGGCAAGCGCATGAGCAACCGATCCCTCGCGGGCGAGGCCGCCGCACCGCTTGCCATCATCGCCGACGATGAGGATCTCGGCCGTCTGTTACTGGTCGAGTCGGCGACCGCCTGTGGCCTGCAGCCTCTGGCGTTCGACAACGGCACCGCCGCTCTCGAGGCCGCACTGTCACAGAACGTCGCGATCGTGCTGCTCGACGTGGACATGCCGGGGCTCGACGGGTTCGCCGTTTGCAAACGCCTTCGTGCCGAACCGCGTCTCGCGACGGTGCCGATCGTCATGGTGACCGGGCACGAAGACTCGGAGGCCATCAGTCGTGCGTTCGAAGCCGGAGCGACGGACTTCATTTCCAAGCCCGTCAATTGGGCGCTGCTGCCCCGCCGACTCGCGTACATCCTGCGCAACGCCGCCGCCGCCGAGCGCATCGAGCGGCTCGCCTACTTCGACACGCTCACGGGATTGCCGAATCGCCAGCGCTGCACCGAGACGGCCGAGCAGATGTTTGCCGCGGCGGCCGCATCGCAGGAATCGGTCGCGGTCATCTACCTCGACCTCAACAGTTTCAAGCGAGTGAACGATACCTTCGGTCACTCCGTGGGAGACGCGGTCCTACGGACGGTGGCCGGCAATCTCACGCGCACCCTGGAAGGGTACAAAGGCACGATCGAGCACGTGACGGTGGGGCGCTTCGGCGGCGATGAGTTCGTGATTCTGCTGCGGCACCAGGCTGCGCGTTCGCTCGCGATCCAGGTCGCAGAGGCGTGCTCTGCGGCCTTCAAACACCCGATCGAGCACGAGGGGCTCGAGTTCTATTCCGCGCCGAGTATCGGATTGGCGGTGTATCCGGAAGACGGCGAGGATGTGGCGACAGTCCTGAAGCATGCCGACACGGCGATGTACCAGGCGAAGACAGGTGCCGCGGCCGCGGTGGCGGTGTACGCCCCGGCGATGAGCAGCCGGCTGCGCGACTGGTTGGACCTCGAAGCCCGCCTGCGGCGCGCCGTGGAAGACGATCTGCTGCACTTGCAGTTCCAGCCGAAATTCCGCCTGAGCGACAATCGGATCGCCGGTGTGGAAGCGCTCCTGCGCTGGTGTGACGCGGAGTACGGCGAGATCTCGCCGAACCGGTTCGTAGAGATCGCCGAAGACAGCGGCTTGATCATCGACATGGGCAGCTGGGTCGTACGCGCCGCCTGCCGGCAGTTGCGCGCATGGATGGACCGGGGTTATTCGGTGCCGGTCGCAATCAACGTATCGGGCAAGGAACTGCTGCACGGAGATCCGGCACGGGTGATCGAGGCGGAGGCCGCCGCCGCCGGCGTTCCGACATCGCTGATTGAAGTCGAAATCACCGAATCTCTGCTGATCAAGGATTCCGCCACTGTGCGCAGCGCGCTCGGGCGGTTGCGTCAACTGGGATGTCGCATCGCGCTGGATGATTTCGGGACTGGGTATTCCTCGCTCGCCTACATCACGCGTTTTCCTCCCGATCGGATCAAGATCGACAAGGCCTTCGTGCACAATGTCGATTGCTCGGCCAGCGATGCGGCGATCGCAAACGCAATTCTTTCTTTGGGCGCCAGCCTGGACCTGGTGGTCACGGCCGAAGGCATCGAGCGCCCCGGACAGTTGGAATGGCTGCGCGCGCGCGGCTGCCACGAGGCTCAGGGGTTTCTCCTCTCCAAGCCGATTACGGCGCAGGAGCTGGAGCTGCGCTACCTACGGGAGTCACCCTACGAGCAGAGCTCAGCGTACCGCCGTCAGAAATAGTCCCCGCCGCGCCGCCTCAAGTGCTGCCGCCTCAAGTGCCACTGCGACGCGCGCGCGCACTTGCGACGCTTAGGTCCCTGAGAGTCAGACAGCCGAGCGCTGTGTCCGCGGCCGCAGCGAATCGTTCGACGTCGTTGGAAGGCCACGCGACGAGCATCGCCCCTTCGAGGGCTCCGAGCAGCATGCGCGCGACGTCGATGGCCGTGCCACGCTTTTGCAACTCTCCGGCACGTCGCCCCCGCTCGATCACCGTGGCCAGCCAGGTCTCATTCGCATCGAAGAACCGTCTGATCCCGAGTTGCATGGGCTTGGGCAGTGTCCGGTATTCCGCCGCCAGCATGCCGCACAGGCACAGCCGCTGACCGCTCAGAACTTCGCGGTACAACTGAACGTAGGACTCAAGCTTGCGCCGCGCACCTGTGGAGCGCGCGTCGATGGTGGCGAGTGCGGCTTTGAAATTCTCGGCGTAGCGTTCGATCAGCGCGTGACCGAGCTCCGCCTTGGTGGCGAAGTGGTGATGCAGGGTCGCCTTGGTGATCCCAAGCTCAGCGGAGATGTCCGCATAGCTGAAACCGTTGAAGCCGCGCGTCTGCACCAGACGTTCGGCGACATCGAGAACGCGGCTGGCGGTGGAGGGCTTAAAAGCCCTGAGCTGGGACGGTTTGCTCATGCTCAAGGCAAGCATGGTACCAGAAGAGCTTGCATTTCGATCTACTAGTAGGTAGAAGACAGACAAGACTGACAGCCCCCTTCAGCGCCGGGGCGCGGCGGGGTGGGGCGGCGAAGCCGATCCAGGGGGAGAAACGATCATGGCCATCGACGAGACCCGTCTGAATGCGTTCCTGGGCAAGGCCGTCGGCGATCTCGGAGCCGCGATCAGTGCCGTCCTCATCTCGCTCGGGGACGAGCTGGGACTGTACCGGGCGCTCGCCTCCGGGCCATTGACGTCCGCAGAACTTGCGCAGCGCACCGGCACGAACGAACGCTACATCCGGGAATGGCTTGCGAATCAGGCGGCCGGCGGATACGTGGAGTACGACGCGGCCGGCAGCACGTACTCCCTGAACGCGGAACAGGCCCTGTGTCTGGCCGACCCGCATGGGCCGGTCGATCTGCCCGGCGCCTATTCGATCGTGCAGGATCTGTTTCATGTGAGGCAGCGCGCGCTCGAGAACTTCCGCACCGGTCAGGGAATGGAATGGGGCGAGCACCATCCGTGCCTGTTTCATGGCACCGAGCGATTCTTCCGCGCCGGCTACAACGCCAATCTGCTCTCGTCGTGGCTTCCGGCACTCGATGGGGTCGTGCAAAAGCTGACTGCCGGGGCCAGGGCCGCCGATGTCGGCTGCGGGCATGGGGCCAGTACCGTGCTGATGGCGCAGGCTTTTCCAAATTCGGAATTCATAGGCATCGACTACCACGCCGCATCGATCGACACGGCACGCCGCCGCGCGAGTGACGCCGGCGTGCGCAACGCGCGCTTCGAAGTCGCCGATGCGACAACGTACCAGGATCGCGACCTCGATCTCATTGCCTTTTTTGATTGTCTGCACGACATGGCCGATCCCGTCGGGGCCGCGCGTCATGCCCGTGAGGCACTCAAATCCAACGGCAACTGCATGATCGTGGAGCCGTTCGCCGGAGACAACGTTGCCGACAACCTGAATCCGGTCGGTCGGGTGTATTACGGCGCATCGGCCTTGATCTGCGTCCCGGTTTCCCTCGCCAAGGGAGGGCCGGCACTCGGAGCGCAGGCCGGACAAAAACGGCTGCATTCAGTGGTGGAGCAGGGCGGCTTCACGCGCTTCCGCCGCGCCACCGAAACACCCTTCAATATCGTCCTCGAGGCACGCCCTTAAGGAGCGTCCCCTCAAGGCGCATCCCCTTAAAGCGCGTCCCCTCAAGGCGCATGACTAGTTCTTGAGATGCCGGTCGAAGAAGGACGCGATCTCCTGGAAAGCCTCAGTGGTTTCGGGAGCCGTGTCGTCGCGCATGTATTGAGCGTGCGCCTGTCCCTCGAAAACCTGCAACACAGCCTCGACACCTGCCTCGCGAAGCTTCCTGTGCACGCGCACGGTGTTGCTCAGCAGCAGATCGCGCGTACCCGTTGTGAGAATGGCCGGCGGGAAGTTGTGCAGGTCGCCGTAGATCGGTGACAGAAGCGGGTCCTTCAGATCGTGGCCGTTCGCGTAGAATGCGGCTGCGCCATCGCAACGCCCCTCGGGGGACACCAGTACGTTGTCGACCATCGCATTGGTGTAGAAGGAATCTCCGCTCTTGGTCAGGTCCGCCATCGGAGTGCCGGGGGCGATGGCAGCGGGCAGCGGCAAGCCGAGCTGCCTGGCCCGCAGGATCGTTTCCAACGTGAGTGCGCCGCCCGCGGAGGAGCCGAAAATGGCCATCCTCTTCGGGTCGGACGTCTTCGCGGCGGCCTTCCAGACCGTGATGGCGTCATCGAGCGCGGCCGGAAAGAAAGCCGCCGGCGGCATGCGGTAATCCACGGAGATGACTTTGAAATGGCCGATCCCGGCCATCAGGATCGCTTCGGTCGTTGCAGCCTCGCCCGGAGCGAACACATAACAGCCGCCGTGCAGATGGATGAGGAGGCGATGGCGATTCTGGATCGGGATCAGCTCCGGAGTTACGACGTAGACCTTTACGCCGTCCATCGTTCCGGCCTCCACCTTTACGTGCATCCGCTCGCGCAGCGCCGGCAGATTCTGGATCGCCGCGCGCGCGCCGGCGTCGGCCAGCGCTTTCCACTCGGCGCCCGAGTTCGGCGCGGCGTTCCAGCCCGGATTGATGGGGGTCGATATCAGCTTCTGCATCTGCGGACTGACGGTTGTTGGGACGGGAACGCTCTTCGCGGGCACCTGGAGAGGCGCCGCGGCGGGGCTCTGACCCAACGCGACTGGCCCAAGAAGCGTGACGACGCCAGCCGCCAGGCCGAGGCGCAGAGTGCGTACCTTCATCGTGTGACTCCGCTGCGTATTGCCGTGGCGCAGCTTAGCCGCAAACTGCCCGGCGGCACGATTGGCGGCAGACGCGCTACGCCTCAATGCCCTGAGCCTTGAGATACTCATCGTAAGTGCCGTTGAAGTCGGAGATCCCTCCGCCCGGCCGCAGCTCGATGATGCGGGTCGCAAGGCTGCCGACGAACTCACGGTCGTGGGACACGAACAGCAGCGTTCCCGGATATTTCTCGAGGCCGATCTGCAGCGACTCGATGGTCTCCATGTCCATGTGATTGGTCGGCTCGTCCAGCAGCATCACGTTGGGCCGCGTGAGCATGAGCTTTCCGTAGATCATCCGTCCCTTCTCCCCACCCGAGAGCACCTTCACCGATTTCTTGGTTTCATCGCCCGAGAACAGAAGCCGGCCCAGAGTGGCACGAACGATCTGCTCATCGTCGGCCTTCCCGGTCCACTCCGACATCCACGTGAACAGATCGACTTTCTCGTCGAACTCCGCCTGCGGGTCCTGCGGCATATAGCCAACCTGCGCATTTTCCACCCAGGCGATGGTGCCCGCGAGCGGGACGAGCTCGCCGGCCAGACAGCGCAGCAACGTGGTCTTGCCGATGCCGTTCGGGCCGATTACGGCGATTCGCTCACCCGCCTCGATGGTGAAGTTGACGTTGTTCAGTACTGGGACATCCGAGTCGGGGTAGCGGAAACTGAGCTTTTCCACGGTGACCGCTGACCGGTAGAGCTTCTTGGCCTGCTCGAAGCGGATGTAGGGATTCTGGCGCGAAGAGGGGCGGATCTCTTCGATCTTGATTTTCTCGATCTGCCTGCGGCGCGAAGTGGCCTGGCGCGCCTTCGAGGCGTTCGCCGAGAAGCGGCGCACGAACTCCTGCAGATCCGACAGCCGGTCCTTCGCCTTGGCGTTCGCGGCTTCGACGCGCTGCCGCGCCTGCACGGAGGCCAGCATGAAATCGTCATAGTTGCCGGGATAGATCTGCAGCTTCTGGAAGTCCAGGTCCGCGATGTGGGTGCAGACCTGGTTGAGGAAGTGCCGGTCGTGGCTGATGATGATCATCGTGGCGTCGTAATTGTTCAGCACGCCTTCCAGCCAGCGGATCGAGTTGATGTCCAGGTTGTTGGTCGGCTCATCCAGCAGCAGCACGTCGGGTTTGGAGAACAACGCCTGGGCGAGCAGCACGCGCAGCTTCAATCCGGGGGCCACTTCGCGCATCGGCCCGTTATGATGCGAATCGGGAATTCCGGCGTCGGTGAGGATGCTGGCGGCGCGAGCTTCCGCGGTGTAGCCGCCGTACTCGGCGAACTTTCCCTCGAGCTCAGCGGCCCGCATGTAGTCGGCATCGGTCGCTTCCGCGTCCGCATAGATCCGGTCGCGTTCCTGCATGGCCCGCCACATTTCGACGTGGCCTTGCATCACGACATCGAGCACGCGCTCATCTTCGTAGGCAAATTGATTCTGATTCAACTTGCCCAGGCGCATGCCGGCCTGCAGCATCACATCTCCGATGCTCTGCTCGAGCTCGCCCCCCAAGATCTTCATGAGCGTCGATTTGCCGCTGCCATTCGCCCCGATCAGGCCGTAGCGGTTGCCATCGGAGAACTTGACGGTCACCAGCTCGAACAGCGGCTTGGCGCCGAACTGGATTGCGACGTTGGAAGTGGAGAGCATTTCTATCCAATCGACAGGACGAACGCGGCCGGACTTAAGGGCCACGCGCGCCGCGCCACAACGGGTGAACACTGGTGAGTACCGCGCCGGTTTCGCGACGGTGCGAAGGTCATCGGCGGCGGCGCTTCAATAGCCGGGAGACGGGAAGGCAAACCTTTTTCAGTCGCCTCCGCCATTTACGGCGCGCGCATTCTACCATTCACGTAGACCCGCGCGCGGCTTGCGTGAGTCACCGGAATCCAACGCCGGGCAGTGTCCCATTCCGCATAGTTACGACGGCCTAAGTTCATGATTCTTATTAATTTCAGGCGGTGCTGCAACCACAACGGCTGCGGCGGAATGGGATTTGTAGCGGCGGCTGCTCAAACTGGGGCGGTCGAGGCGGCGATCAAGTCCCGGATCTCGGGCAGGCAGGAGCCGCAATTTGTGCCTGCGCGCAACCGGGTGCCGATCTGCTCGGTGCTCGTCAGCCCGTACCTGACGATGGTCTCACTCAACGTCCGGCTCCGGACTCCAAAGCATGAGCACACGAGGCTTCCCTCGTCGGCGCCCCCGCGCACAGGGCGGCCCGCAAGCAAGGCCGCGCGCGAGGACTCATCAAGCCGTTCCAGGCCAAAGAGGCTGCCGAGCCAGTTTCGCTGCGGCAGGTCGGGTCGCCGGGACAGATACGCGCAGGCTGCAAGACGGTCCTCGACCACGTGCGCGGCCCGGTAGACGCCGCAGCTCTGGTCACGGTAGTCGAGAAAGTCCGCGTCGGGGTCGGAGATCTGCAGCAGCTCGCGCAGCCAGACGATAGGATCTTCGTGCATTTGCCGGCCCGCTATTTCATAGCGGAAGTAGTGCTCACCTCTGATCGTTGTCCACCAGGAGACTTCCCGAGGATCCAGAGCACGGCGTGTCAGCACGAATCCGTACCAATCCACGAGGAACGGTTCGACACGCACAGGGGTGTGTTTGAACTCCGGCTCGCCCGATATGGGATCGACGGCCGGATTGACCAAGGCCCCGACACGCGCCTCCGACGCGTTAGAGCTACTCCAATGGATGGGCACAAATACGGTGCCACGTTTCATGTCACCGCTGGTGCGAACGCGTGCAACCATCGAGCCCCAACGCGTACGCAGGCGCGCGAGCTCCCCCTCGCGAACTCCGGTTAGGAGCGCATCTTGCGCGTGCAGGTCCACGAATGGTTCGGGCAGGTGTTGTGCAAGGCGCGACGAGCGACCCGTACGCGTCATGGTATGCCACTGATCGCGAATCCGTCCGGTGTTGAGTACGAAAGGAAATTCGTCGTCCGCGGAATGCGCCGCAGCTCGTGGAGGACTCGGCACGAGCCGCGCACGGCCGTCGGCGTGCCAGAAACGGCGGTCCTCGAACAACCGGGAAGTCCCATCGCCCGTACGCTGCGTGACGGGCCACTGTACCGGCTTTAGTTCCCCATACTCGACTTGCGTCAGCCCCGCAAGCCCGCTGATGTCGAAGCCGCGAGCGCCGCCGTTGCCGGTTCCGGAAAGCCGCGCGTGCTCGTCGAAAATCTCTGCGGCCGAGGCGTACGGGAAGCCGTGGGTGAAGCCCATGCGCCGGGCGACCTCACTGACGATCCACCAGTCCGGCTTGGCTTCGCCGGGCAGCGCCAGGAACGCCCGCTGGCGCGAAATCCGCCGCTCGGAGTTGGTTACGGTGCCCTCCTTTTCACCCCACGCTGCCGCGGGCAGCAGCACATGCGCGAGTGCAGTCGTGTCCGTCGCAGCCACACAATCCGACACAACGACCAGCTCGCACCGTCTGAGAGCCTCGCGCACCCGATCGGCGTCGGGAAGGCTCACGACCGGGTTGGTGGCCATGATCCAGACCGCTTTGATCCGCCCTGCGTGCATGGCCTCGAACAGGTCGACGGCCTTCAGGCCAGGCCTGGAGGCCATGTGCGGGCTGTCCCAGAACTGCTGCACCAGGCGCCGATGGCCCGGGTCGCCGAGCTCCATGTGCGCCGCGAGCGTGTTGGACATGCCACCCACTTCTCGTCCGCCCATGGCGTTGGGCTGTCCGGTGAGAGAGAAGGGTCCCATGCCGGGCTTGCCGATGCGGCCGCTGATCAAGTGACAGTTGATGATGCTGCTTACCTTGTCCGTGCCCGCGGTCGACTGGTTCACTCCCTGTGAAAAGGCCGTTACGACGCGCGCAGTTGTGGCAAAGAGTTCGTAGAACCGGGTGAGCCCCTCGACGTCGATTCCGCAGACCTTCGCTACCGCGCCAACGCCGCCAGGCAAGCTGTCCGCGGCTTCCAGTGCGCGGTCGAGTCCCGAGGTGTGAGCATCGACAAAGTCCTTGTCGACTGCGCCGTGCCCATGGAGGAAGGCGAGCAGGCCGTTGAAGAGCCACACGTCCGTTCCCGACCGGATCGGGAGATGGAGGTCGGCGCTCTCGCAAGTAGCCGTGCGGCGTGGATCGATGACCACCAGCTTCATCTCGGGACGCTGCTCCTTCGCCGCCACGATGCGCTGGAAGATCACCGGATGACACCACGCGGTGTTCGACCCCACGAGCACGATCAGATCCGCGAGCTCGAGGTCTTCGTAGCATCCGGGTACGAGATCACCACCGAACGCCTGCTGGTGTCCCGCAACCGCGGAGGCCATGCACAGGCGCGAGTTGGTGTCGATGTTCGCCGCGCCGATATAGCCTTTCATCAACTTGTTGGCGACGTAGTAGTCCTCGGTGAGCAGCTGACCGGAGACGTAGAGTGCGACGGACTCCGGACCGTGCTCCTGTACTATGCGTTGCATGTTGAGCGCAACGTGATTGAGCGCGACATCCCAACTTGTCCGCTCTGCGCCGACCTGCGGATGCAACAGCCGTCCGTCCAGGTTCATGGTTTCGCTCAACGCGGAGCCCTTCGAGCACAGACGGCCGAAGTTTGCCGGATGCTGCGGATCGCCCGCAATCTCGACGGAATCGCGCGCGGCCCTCACCAGGAGCCCACAGCCGACGCCGCAATAAGGGCAGGTCGTGCGAACTGGAGGGCGCTGTACCTGCATCAGCTTGCGGCTGCCTCGGCAAGTGCCGGGCCGAACAGGAGGTTGGCGCGCAAGGCGGTGACATCCGTTCCGGTAGTCATGAGGTCGAAATACCACGCACCATCGCGCGCGTCACCGTAGAGCACTGCACCGCGCAGCTTGCCCCCACGGATGCTGAGCCGCTTGTAGATCCCCCGGCGGGGGTCGCGCAGGACCAAGGTCTCGGCTCCCTCGGAATCGGCGAATTCACCGGCCGAGTACACATCGATTCCCGTGACTTTGAGTTGCGTCGCCGCGAGCGTCCCGCGATAGCGCGACGTCCCGACTTCGGCGAGATGCGTGGCGCACACACGGGCCTGTTCCCAGAGGGGAGCCAGCAGCCCGAAGGTATTGTTCCGGTGTTGGACGCACTCGCCGACCGCGTAGATGCTCGGGTCGAACGTCTGCAATGTATCGTCCACGAGCACGCCGCGCTCGCAGCGCAATCCCGCCTGCCTGGCGAGCTCGACATTGGGTCGGATCCCCGCCGCCATGACGACCAGATCGGCCTCCAGTTGAGCGCCATCATCGAAGCGCACCCCAGTGACGCGCTGCTCACCCAGGATGGCCGTCGTTTTCGCGGGCATGTGGAATTTCAAGCCGCGCGCCTCGAGGGACGATCTGAGCAGCCTGGCGGCCGATTCGTCGAGCTGCCGCTCCATCAAGGTCGCAAACAGGTGTACGACGGTGACCTGCATGCCGCGCTGGACCAACGCGTGCGCCGCTTCCAGGCCCAACAGACCGCCGCCGATCACGACTGCGCTGCGGTAGCGGCGTGTAGCCTCCAGCATGGCATCTACGTCGGCCAGGTCGCGAAACGCGACGACGCCGTGCAGCTTTGCTCCCGGTACCGGCAGCATGATCGGGTTCGATCCCGTTGCGATCAGAAGGCGGTCGTACGCAAGCTCGAGCCCGCTTCGCGAGCTTACGACACGCCGGCGGCGGTCGATGCGAATGGCCGGATCGCCTGTATGCACCCTCACACCCTGTTCGGCATACCACTCCGGGGTATGCAGAATAATGTCCTCGGTGCGTTTTTCTCCGGCCAGCAGAGGCGACAACAGAATGCGGTTGTAGTTGACGTGCGGTTCAGCCCCGAGCACCGTGATGTCATAGGCGTCGGGAGCAAGGTTCAACAGCTCCTCCACCGTGCGCATGCCCGTCATCCCGTTACCGATGACGACCAGTCGCCGCCGCGAGCGCGCGGCTTGCGGCGTGGCATTCACCCAGATGCGGCCATCCAGGACACGGGCCGGGTAGACATTCACGGAATACGCCGAGTCCTCGAGGCACCGGCCGCTGCTCAGGCTGTAGTGATGCTTGAAGAGAGGAGAGGCCACGACCCGCTCTCCCTTCACATCGCCGAGGATCCCCCGTGACATGACACTCGCGTCGCTCGCCGGATCGTGGTTGTCGAGCGCGAACACCGAGTCGCCGCAGCGGAAAATCGCTATCTGCCGTCCGCCCAGCAACGCGCAGACTCCCGTATTGGGAAGAACGTCCTGCAACTCGCAGATCGAACCCCAGCTCATACCCGTGCTCCGGTCCGCGTACGCCGCTCCGATGGCGTCGCCGGGCGGATCTGGCCTCGCTCTTCGACGAACACGACGTTGGTGTCCACAGCGTCGCTATTGATGAAGTGGCGGAATCGGCGCAGCGTCACGGGGTCCTCGATTGCCTTCTTCCATTCACACTCGTACGTGGCGACTATCCGTGCCATGTCCGCCTCCAGTTCCGCAGCGATTCCGAGCTTGTCCTCGCAGACCACCTGTTGCAGGTACTCCAGGCCGCCTTCGAGGTTGTCTCGCCACGTCGAGGTGCGCTGCAGACGATCCGCCGTGCGGATGTAGAACATCAGGAAGCGATCGATGTAGCGGATGAGGGTGTCGCGGTCCAGGTCACGGGCGAGGAGCTCGGCATGGCGCGGTTTCATGCCGCCGTTGCCGCAGACGTACAGATTCCATCCTTTTTCAGTGGCGATCACACCGACGTCCTTGCCTTGCGCCTCCGCGCACTCACGCGTGCATCCGGACACTGCGAGCTTTATCTTATGAGGCGCGCGCAGTCCCCGGTAACGATTTTCGATTTCGATCGCGAGCCGGACGCTGTCCTGGACTCCGAATCGACACCAGGTGGATCCGACACAGGACTTCACGGTACGCATGGCTTTTCCGTACGCATGTCCGGATTCGAAGCCGGCGGCGATGAGTTGCTCCCAGATGAGCGGCAGCTCGTGCACCCGGGCGCCGAGCAGATCGATGCGCTGCGCGCCGGTGATCTTCGTGTACAGACCGAACCTTCTCGCCACCTCTCCCAGGACTATGAGCTTCTGCGGAGTGATCTCCCCGCCCGGTACGCGCGGGACGACCGAATAGGTTCCGTCTTTTTGCATGTTGGCCAGGAAGTAGTCATTGGTGTCCTGCAGGGAGGCGCGCTCGCCGGCGAGGACAAACTCATTCCAGCAGGAGGCGAGAATGGAGGCGATCACCGGCTTGCAGATGTCGCAGCCGAGACCCCGACCGTGCTTGGCGAGCGTTCCCTCGAAAGTGCGCAGGCCGCCGATCTTGACCAGGGAGAACAGCTGTTGCCGCGAAAATGGAAAATGTTCGCAAATGTGATTGTCGATCGACACCCCCTTGCGTTCGAGCTCGGCCTTGAGGATTTGCATCACCAGGGGAGCACAGCCGCCGCACGAGGATGCAGCCTTGGTCTGCTTCTTGAGCGCGCCGATGGTCGTGCAACCACCGTCGACGGCTATGCAAATCGCGCCTTTGCTCACGTTATTGCAGGAGCAGATCTGGGCAGTTGCGGGCAGGGCGGTCATGCCCCGCGCCGTCGCTACACCGCTGCGAGCCGGTAAGATGAGATCCTCGGGATACTCCGGCAGCGGCAGCTCGTTCAGCATCGTCTGCAGCCAACTGCCGTAGTCGTCGGTGTTGCCGACCATTACACCGCCCAGCAGGCGCGCGCCGTCCTCAGTCACTACGAGTTTTTTGTAGACCTGCCGGCGCTCATCGACGAACGAGTACGTGCGCGCGCCGGGCGAGGCCGCGTGCGCATCCCCAAGCGAGGCAACGTCGACGCCAAGAAGCTTCAGCTTGGTGCTCATGTCCGCGCCCGCGAATGCGGCTGCGGCTGAGCCGGTAATGCGGGCCGCGGCGACCTGCGCCATCTGGTAGCCCGGAGCTACGAGTCCGAAGATCCTGCCGCGCCATAGCGCGCACTCGCCGATGGCGTAGATGTTCGGATCGGAGGTTCGGCAGCCGTCATCGATGACCACGCCGCCGCGCTCGCCGATCGACAACCCTGCGGCGCGAGCCAGTTCGTCACGTGGTCGAATGCCGGCCGAGAAAACGATAACATCCGCTTCGAGTGAGCTGTCGTCCGCGAAATTCATGCAATGGCGCGTGCTCGTCCCGGCGGTGATCTCCTTCGTGCTCTTGCCTGTGTGAACACGGACACCCAGCGCTTCGATCTTCCGGCGGAGCATTCCGCCTCCACCGTCGTCCACCTGCAGCGCCATCAGGCGCGGGGCGAACTCCACCACGTGAGTTTCCAGTCCGAGGTCGCGCAACGCCTTCGCCGCTTCCAGCCCGAGCAGACCGCCGCCGACGACGGCTCCTGCACGCGAGCCGCTGGCGCTGGCGCGGATGGCTGCAAGGTCCTCGATCGTGCGGTAGACATGGCAGCCCGGACGATCGCGCCCCGGAATCGGCGGCACGAAGGGATAGGATCCCGTTGCGATCACCAGGACGTCGTAGTCGAGATCCCTGCCGCCGGAGGTGTGCACCTGTTGCTTGTCCCGATCGAGGCCGACTGCCCGCTCGTTCAAAGCCAGCGTGATGCCGTTTTTCTCGAAGAACCCAGCCTCGACGAGCGACAGCTCATCCGCGTTCTTGCCGGAGAAGAAAGATGACAACCGCACACGGTCGTACGCGGGGCGCGGCTCTTCGCCGAGCACCGTGATGGAATAGGGTGCCTCGGGCGGCAGCAACTCCAGAAAGCGCTGGCCGACCATGCCGTTGCCAATCACCAGGAGCCTGAGGGGTGTGGAGCGTGCGTTCATTGCCAGTCTCGAGCAAAAAAAAACGCCACCCGGCTCGTTCACGCACGAAGCGCGTGTTCGAATCGGCGGCGTTGCCTTTCGAACCCACTATTGGGTCCGTTGATCCGGATGTTGCAACGGGCGTGCCATGGGGCGCCCGGCCCCGCGCGCCATGTTCACCAACGACTTAGCGCCGCTGCCGCCGATGACGGCCCTCGTTTCCGCCGGGCAGTGATCACTTTCGGAGCGTTGTAGAGGGCCGATGCACGGAATGCGTGCAGTGACGTGCACCTACCTCATCAGACATGCGTCGTCTGCTGCGCTCGTTGCGCGCTTGCAGTCGGCCGACGTTGTGGCCTTTGACCCGTCATGGCATAGGCGTTGCAGACTCCAGCTGCACATGCCACTCCAAACCCGACGATCGAGCCGCCACGGATGATGGACCCTTCGCTGCGAATTCTGCTTATCGACCAGAATGTGACGCGGGCGTCCATTCTCGAGGAGGGGCTGAGGGAGGCCGGCTATCACGGCGTCACCGTCGTACGCGACATGGAGAACCTGCTGCGCCGCATCGTAAATGAGGATCCCGACGTGATCTTCATCGATCTCGAGAACCCCAATCGCGACGTACTCGAGCAGATGTTTCAGGTGTCGCGCTGCGTGCGCCGGCCGATTGCCATGTTCGTGGATCGTTCGGATACCGAGACGATCAAGTCGGCCGTCGAGGCCGGAGTCAGCGCCTACATCGTCGACGGCCTGCGCAAGGAGCGCGTCAAGGCGATCCTCGACATGGCGGTGAGCCGCTTCAACGCGTTCAGCCAGCTGCACGGAGAGCTGGAGCGCGCAAAACAGGAGCTGCAGGAGCGTAAGTTGATCGAGCGCGCCAAGGGGATTCTGATGAAGGAGCGTGGCCTGTCCGAGGAGGCCGCATACGGCCTGCTGCGCAAGGCGGCGATGAATGAGAACCGGCGCCTGGCCGAAGTGGCCCAAAGCGTGGTGACCGCGGCGAGACTGTTGAAATGAAGATCATCCTGGGATTCATTCCGCTTCTGGACTGCGCCACCCTCGTCGCCGCCGCCGAACGCGGTTTTGCGGCGCAGGAAGGGATCGAGCTTGCGCTCGTGCGGGAAACGTCCTGGGCGAATATCCGGGACCGCGTGGTGATCGGCCACTTCGATGCCGCACACATGCTGGGCCCGATGACGGTGGCCTCGACGCTCGGCATCGGGCATGTCAAGGTGCCGGTGATCGCGCCGTTCGCGCTCGGTCTCGGCGGCAACGCGATCACCGTGTCGTTGCGCTTGTGGGACCAGATGGCGCGTGCAGGCGCGGCGGCAGGGAGTCACCCGCGTGTGCAGGGCGGAGCGCTCAAACGAGTGATCGATGCGCGCAACAGCGGGAACCTCGAGCCGCTCACTCTTGGAATGGTGTACCCGTTCTCCTGTCACAACTATGAGCTGCGCTACTGGCTGGCGGCATCGGGAATCGATCCTGATCGAGATGTGCGGCTCGTCGTGATTCCGCCGCCGTTCCTCGTGGATGCGATGCGCGCCGGACAGATCGACGGCTTCTGTGTCGGCGAGCCGTGGAACAGCGCTGCCGTCCATGCCGGCGTAGGCGCAATCGTGACACCGACGACGGCCATCTGGCCGATGAGCCCCGAAAAAGTGCTGGGTTGCCGTCTGGAGTGGGCGGAGCACCATCCGAGGCATTTGGCCTGCCTGCAACGCGCGCTCTACCGCGCGTCCATGTGGTGCGAGCAATCGGAGAATCACGCAGACCTCGCTCAACTGTTGGCACAACCGCGGTATGTCGGCGCACCGGCCGAACTGCTGCGGCGGGGCCTCGACAACGACCTGATACTGAAACCGGGCGCGGCTGTAACGCACGTTCCGGATTTCTATCTGCCAGCCGGCCACGCCGCGACCTTTCCCTGGGTCAGCCACGCGCTCTGGTTTTATTCGCAAATGGTGCGCTGGCGCCAGATCGAGTTCTCGACGGAGCACGTTTCCGCCGTACGCTCGACCTATCGACCCGATCTCTACCGCGCCGCGCTGAGCGGCCTCGAGGCTGACATTCCGGCCGCAGACATCAAGGTCGAGAGGTTCTTCGACTCCGTTACGTTCGATGCGGCGGACCTGACTAACGCTCGTTAGACGATGGTAAGCGCGCTCTCGTGGCGTGACCAGGGAACGCGGCCTGCCCGAATTTCGTGCAGACCGCTACGCGCGCGCTCGCTTTTTGCGCAGACGTGCATGCAAATCGGGCCGGTCCTTAAGAACGCTGACACGCTAAGTGATTGTCAGGCATGGACGGTTGCCACGGCCGCGCCCTGTGGCACACCGGTTGCATCCCCACCCAACACGCGAGTCCGACGCAGGACTCACCAGGCAACGCCGCCGACCGGAGCGGGTATCGCACGCACGCGATGCCCGCTGCCCGTCGGCGGTTTTTTTTGGGACCTAAAACAGCACTGACCGATCAAGCAACTGATCTGCAGCAGGCATGCGGCCGCTTGCCGAGAGCGCCCCTGGCCCAACTTCCCTCCAAGGAGTTTTGCATATGAGGAACGTAATGGCGTCCTTGCGCAGCGGCAACTGGCGGGCCCTGCTGGCCTGCTTCCTGTATTTCGATACGGGCTTTACCGCGTGGGTGATGTTCGGCCCGCTGGCGCCGTTCATTTCCAAGCAGCTCTCCTTGTCTGCGACTCAGGCCGGCTTCCTCGTGGCGGTTCCAGTGCTCGCCGCCTCGATCGTGCGTGTCACGTTCGGCAACCTCTTCCAGTCCGTCGACGGCCGCCGGCTGGCGCTTCTGGGCATCACGCTGTCGGCGATCCCGGCATTCGTCCTGCTGCTGCCGGTCGTGCCGACCTACACGCTGCTGCTGGTTCTGGGCGTGTTTCTGGGGGTGGGTGGCGCGAGCTTCGCGATCGCGCTGCCGATGGCCGGCAGCAGTTATCCGCCGCGCGTACAGGGTCTCGTTCTCGGGCTGGCCGCAGCCGGCAATATCGGTGCGGTGTTGGATGGCTTTCTGTTCCCCGGACTCGCATCGCGCTACGGCTGGCAGCACGCCACGATCGCAGTGCTCCCACTGCTGGCGCTGTCCGCGGTGACCGTATTGCTGTGGGCCGACGATCGGAGCGTCAAGGGCGGCAGTGCAGCGCGCGCCTTCGCAGGCTTCGCGGCCTCGATCATCGGCTTGATCGCGCTCGTGCTGCTTGTGAACGCAGGCGTCTTCGGTCAAGGCAAGACGGGTCAGCTGCTGCTTCCCTTACTCGGTTCGCTGCTCGCGCTCTCGGTCCTGCCGCGCAGGTATCTCGCAGTGCTGGGCGAGCGCGACACCTGGGCACTCATGCTCGTGTACAGCATCACGTTCGGCGGCTTCGTGGGGATGTCCTCGTACGTCAGCCTGCTTCTTACGACGCAGTACCAGATATCCAAGATCGACGCGGGCTTCCTCATGGCGCTGCTGTCCCTCACGGGCGCCATGGTCCGGCCGATAGGGGGCCTGATCGCGGACCGCCTGTCGGGCGTGAGAGTCCTGTTTGCACTGTTGGTCACGATCTCGGTCTGCAACTTCGCCTTTGCGGCGACCATGCCCTCCCTGGCGGGTGGAGTTGCGCTACTGCTGGCGCTCTATTTGTGCTTCGGTCTCGGCAACGGCGCGACGTTTCAGCTCGTGCCGCATCGCTGGAAGGGAAAAACCGGCTTGATGACGGGGATCATCGGCGCCGCCGGCGGCATCGGCGGCTTCTATTTGCCCGTGATCATGAGCATGGCGAAGGAGAGCACGGGCAGCTATCAGCCGGGATTCGCCACGTTCGGCGTGATCGCTGCTCTTGCGTTTGTCGTCGTCGCCACGCTGCAACGCCGGTGGGTCACCTGGGCGCTGCCGCGTGATGGTGTGGGCGTACAAGCCGGGCGTGACCCGGCACGGGTAACGTAAACGGGGGAGCGCACCCCGGTCCCCTGGTCGCGGTCGTTGGCGATCGCGGTTGAATCCCCGATCAGGGAAGGCGCCGGGTAACATGCGGGCATGCGCTCGCAAGTCACCTATTTCCTCGCTGTATTGCTGTGCCTGTGCATCAGCCAGGCAGTGGGCGCCCAGTCCATCCGCAAGGACGTGATCATCGACCAGCATCCTCCCTACGGCGAGCCGTTGGAGAAGGTAATCGACTACTTCACTTCATCGAGCTTGCCGAGCGTGATCATCGGAAACGGCCGGCGCGGAGGCCTGCATCTGTACCAATCCAAGTCGGGCAAGGTGGAAGGACCCTGGACACGCTCTGAAATCGCCGCGACCGGTAACGCGTACGAGAGTGCGAGGGCAATCAGGTTTCCCGGGGACGGCTATCCCGGCGTCGTCGCTTCGATCGACAACCGGATCGTCTGGTTCGAGAACCCGAAGAATCGGAGTGATGCGATCGCCGTGACCGGACCGTGGCCCCAGCACGCGATCAATCCGGATCACGGGTGTCATGACATCCGGCTGGCCGATCTCGACCAGGACGGAAAGCTGGATGTGATCTGCTCAGCCTCGATCACTCTGCACGGCAGGCAATTCGTCGCATTCCAGGATGATCCGGATCACTGGCAAGTGGTGTACGACCTTGCCGGCGCCGCCGACGGCATCGCGGTCGTGCGGATCGGAGCCGGCGCGACCCCTCACCTGGTCAGCGCCGATCAGAGCGGAGACATCTACTGGTACGAAAACCCGAGGCTGAAGGGTGGCGACGCGCGGGCGCCGCATTGGCCCCGGCACTACATCGGGCCCGGCAATGTCGGCAACAGCTTCGCGGCCGGACCCTTTTCTTCGGTGAGGGAGGATGTCATTACCGCCCCGAACGAACATGAGGGGGAGGGCGGTGCTACGGATGAGCGCGGTATCACATGGTACGAACAGCCGGACGATCCCTGTCGCCCGTGGATCCTCCATCCTGTGGCTGCCGACTATCGCGACGTTCACGCGATCAATCTCGGAACATGGCGCGGTGACGTGCCGTATTTCATCGTCGCCGAGCAGGAACAGGCGTGCAGGCCGGCAAGACCCGAGGGGCGTCCGCCGAGTCATCCCGCCACGGCCTGTCGCATGACGATGTTCGAGTGGGTGAACGGCGAGTTACGAAAGAAAATCCTGGCCTACACCAGCACGCAGAATCAGGATGTCGTCCCGTGGAACGGGGGGCTGATGATGGCCGACGCCAACCACGGGGTATACGGCGCTTCGAAAGCCATCCATGTGCGAGTCATCGTGCCGCGGCGCGGACGCCATTAGTCTCCGAGGTGCACGAGCAGCGGTGCTTCATCGCCTGGATCTGCGGAAGGCGCGGCCGCCGTGGGCGGCTTGAAGCGTAGTTTTTGCGGATAGGTTTCGGGATCACCGTCTCTCATGCCGACGATGATCTGTGCATGGTACGCGAGCGCCTGTTCCACGTTCCGCTCGCCCTTCACGATGTCATCGGCAATGTTGAGCGTGATCGTATTTTGCTTCTCGCTATCACAATGAGCGGAAAGCTCCCCGCGAGTCCGGTCCACGACGACGCTCCCGTTGTACTTCAGAAGATCGCCGACCTTCTCGAGGGGGACTCGATAGTCCACCGTCTGCTCCAGTACGTCCTGGTGCGCCTTCGGGAAGTTGTGGTTGACTCCTTCCTTTAACAGTACCGTGCGCTTCCAGGGTCCATTGTGCAACCAGGTGAGCTGCCGGGACGTGGCCTCGGTCGGCGGACCGTATTTCTTCACCAACTCCACGGCAAGCGCGATGGTTTTCGGCGGCCAGCCCGGCAGGTTTTTCTGTACCCAGGCTTCGGCGGTCGCAGTGGCGGCTGCGACGCGCGGCGCCGCGGAAGTGCCCGCCGAGGGTGCAGGGGACGTCGCGGCGGCGGGTGCCGCGGACGTCGACCCGGACGTTTCCCCGGACGTTTCCCCGGAAGTTGCAGTGGAGGGCGTCCTCGCAGCCGGCTTGTTCGTCTGAGCCACGACCAGCGCGACTGGCACGAGGCCGATGAGTACCATCCGCAGCAGCGTTTTCATTGTCTCAATCCTCAGGTCCGTCGAGCCGGTCACCCAAGGGTAACGCTGCAGACACTACGTCGGGTCCGCAGCGTGAACAGTCAGTGAAGTTCGAGGTACCCCAAGGTTGACCGCGCTCCGGGCCACGAGGAAGCATATCAATGCTACAGGAGAGTCGCAGCGAGGCGCGCCTTGAGCGACTGCAGGGAAACGCGCCACCAGTCTGCAACATGCTCGAGGGTCGTCTGCTCCGGAAAACCGTGCCGCGCGACGTGCCGGCGCGGAATGGTGTCCCAGGCGCGATGTTCGACGCAGATGCGGGTCTCATCTCCTACGGCTTCGAACGACACTTCGACTTCAGTCGACAGCTGCGGACCGAAACTGGCCTGCCGCCACTCGAATACGAGCCTCTTCCCCGGCTCCCAGACGCAGATGCGTCCGATTTCGTATTCCTGTCCGTCGGTCAGTGTAGTGAATAGTCGACCGCCGACCCCGGACTCGAACGACAGAGTGCCGTCACCGTCGGCGGTGACCGCAAACAGATCGCTCGACTGCCACCATGATGCGATTTCCTGCGTGAAGACCTCGAACGCGTGCATCGGATCGGTGGGCACGCGTAGCGCGACATAGACCTTCGAAGTCATCTGCGAGACTTCTGCACGTGTGCTTTGAAGGCTCGCAGCTGACGCGCCCACATATCTTCCGTCCGCGCCAGCCATGCCTTCAGCTCGTCCACCGGTTCGCGTCTCAGACGATAGATCCGCACGCGGGAGTCGAGGCGGTCCCGGTCTTCCTCCACCAGCCCGCTCTCGCGCATGGTCTTCAAATGCCGGCTCATCGCCGGAAATGACAGGCGGGTAGCTTCGGCCAACTCGCCCGCGCGGTGCGGCCGCTCCCGCAGCAGATCCACCACGCGCCTGCGATGTGGGTCTGCAAGGGCGGACAGGGTCCTATCGAGGTCCAGCTCGGTCACTCGAATGTCTTGTACTTGAACCCCGTGGCCTCTTCCATCTGCGCCTTCGAGACATGTCGCACGGGCTGCGAGAACGTCCAGTGGTGACCTTCGAGATCGACGGCGACGTAGCACCGCTCGCCGTAGAACTGGTCCGCGGGCTCCATCAATATGGTGGCGCCGGCCTGGCGTGCGTGTTGGCAATGTGCGTCGATGTCCTTCTCGATGCGCACATGAATACGCTGGGTGTTCTTGCCGTCTACGGACGCAGGGCTGCGGGCCCAATCCGTAAACTCGTTACTGACCATTACGACACCGTCGCGGTGGGTCATTTCGGCGTGCAGGATGTTGTCCTTCGAGTCCACGAGCACTTCGCTCACGTCGAAACCGAATGCGTTCTGTAGCCACTTCAAGGCGGCGCGATTGTCCCGGTAGATGACCGATGAAATGAATGCCGGGCGAGGTGGGTACGGGACGGCCATGAGGGGCTCCGGTTATGATTGCCAACTATCGCAATAGTTAACACAAACAGAAACTATTTGGCAAGCTGAGCGTGGGCAGGTCCCAGCGGCTCGCCTGGCGGCCCCGCGAGGTCCTCGATTGACCCTCACTCGCCCGGCGGCAGCCCGCGAGGCCCTCGATTGACCCTCACCGTCAGGCACGAGATCCTGCCGCGAGCCCGAACGGAAGAACCGCCTTTGTCGCCGACCGATATCGATCCCGTCGCCCGGCAAGCACCGAGTGATGCGGGCAAGAGACTGCTGCCGTGGCTCGTCGCCGTCGCCTTCTTCATGGAGTCGCTCGACACTACGATTCTGAACACTGCGATCCCGACGATCGCACACGCGCTGCATGTAGCCCCGCTGAGCATGAAGGCCGTGCTTGCCAGCTACACGCTGAGTCTTGCGGTGTTCATCCCCATCAGCGGCTGGATGGCGAACCGATTCGGAACGCGCCGCGTGTTTGGTTCCGCGATCGGTCTGTTCACCCTCGGTTCGCTGCTGTGTGGTCTGTCCAGCGACATTCACATGCTGGTCGCGTTCCGGATTCTGCAAGGCTGCGGAGGCGCCATGATGGTGCCCGTGGGCCGGCTCGCTCTGGTGCGGACGTTTGCGAAATCCGAGCTCATCCGGGCGATGAGCTTCGTGGCCATTCCAAGTCTGATCGGCCCCATGCTCGGTCCGATCGCCGGAGGACTGATCACGGGCTATTTTCACTGGAGCGTCATCTTCTTCGTCAACATTCCAATGGGTCTCGTAGGACTGTATCTCGTGCAGCGGTATCTGCCGGACTATCGTGAGCCGGACACGCCGCCGCTCGACGTCCCCGGATTGATTCTGTTCAGCTCCGGCATTGCCTCGCTGTCCTATGTCCTCGAAGTATTCGGCGAGCACGGCCTCGGCGGTTCCGGCATTCTCGCACTGCTGGGAGTCTCCGTGCTTCTGTTGACCGGCTACGGTTTGCGCGCCTCGCGAACTGCCCATCCGTTGCTGCGGCTGGCGCTATTTCGCATTCGAACCTTCCGCGCCGCGGTGAGCGGCAGCTTCTTCACGCGCGTGAGCATCGGCGGGATTCCCTTCCTGTTCCCTCTCCTGTACCAGGTCGGTATGGGTTTCACTCCAATTCAGTCCGGACTGCTGATGATGCCTCAGGCGCTGGCTGCCATGAGCCTGAAGCTGACGATGCCGCGCATCCTGGCGCGCTTCGGTTACCGCACCGTGCTGATTTCAAACACGATGATATTGGGGGTCCTGATTCTTCTGTTCGCAACCATTGGGCTGGGTACCCCGGTGTGGCTCATCGTGCTCCAGGCATTCTGTTACGGGTTCTTCCAGTCGTTGCAATTCACCAGCATGAACACGCTCGTCTACGCAGATGTCGACGAGGAACACGCCAGCGCCGCGAGCACCATCGCCAGTACTGCGCAGCAGATGTCGATCAGTTTCGGAGTCGCGTGCGCGTCACTGATCGCCGCACTCTTCATTCCGGATCGTTTCCATGCCGATGCGCGCGACATGATCCGGGGGATTCACGAGGCGTTCCTCGTCCTGGGTGCCGCGACCATTGTATCCACGATGGTTTTCAAACGCCTGCACTCCGGCGACGGCAGCGCGGTGAGCCGCCATAAGGCGGTCATGCCGGCGGCGTGAGGATCCGCCCTCAAAGAGCAGGATTGCGCATGGACCTGTGGATACGCGGAACGACGATGACCGCATCCAGGAACTTGCGGGTCAGGCTCGCCACGGCATCGGGAGCTTCGTCCAGAGCGAAATGTCCGGCGTCGAGTATGTGGACGTCAGCGGTCGGGACATCGCGCCGATAGGCCTCCCCTGCGGCCACCTCAAACGAAGAATCGTGGCGGCCCCACAGGACCTGAAGCGGCGGACGACGCTCTCTCAGCCATGCCTGCCAACGAGGGTAGGCAGCCACGTTCGTTCGGTAGTCGAGGAACAGCGCGGTCTGGATGTCCATTTGACCGGGGCGCGACAGGAACGCGAACTCATCCGTCCAGGTATCCGGATCGTACTTTTCCGGTCGGGGAGACTTGCCCACGTGCCGCAGTCGCGTGGCTTGCAGGGACAACAGGTCTTTCTGCAACTGCGCGGTGTGGGCGGCCGGATCCGCCCAGAACCGTCGGCGGGCTTCCCAAGGCGGACCGAGAGCCTCCTCGTGGGCGGCCACGTTCTGCACCAGCATCGCCTGAATCCGTTCCGGATGGGCCAACGCCAAACGGAATCCGATGGGACCCCCGTAGTCCTGCATCACGAGACTGAGCCGGTCGATACCGAGGCGATCGGTAAGTTGGTCAATGACTTCCGCCAGATGGTCGAACGTGTAGGTGAACTCGCTCGGTTTCGGCGCACTGCTGTGTCCGAAGCCTGGGTAGTCCGGTGCAACCACGTGATAGCGGTCCGCGAGGCGCTGGATCAAGGGATTCCACATGCGGGAGGAGGAGGGAAACCCATGCAGCAAGAGGACTGCCGGGCCCGCTCGCGGTCCGGCTTCGCGGTAGAACACCTCGACGCCATCGATCTTGTGCGTGTGGAACGTCAATTCAACGTCGGCCATGGCACCTCCACTGCGCATCAGGTCTGCGCGCAAGCTATGTGCCACGTTCATCGTTTCCGCCGGCGGCTGGCTTGCGGCTCCGCTGGTTTGGGTCGATCCGATCAGCGAACGAGGCGTGCTGGGAGGACGCTAACCGTAGAGATTCGCCTTCTTCTGTGCGCTAGCGCGCAGAGAGCCCTCCAGTAGAAGTCCACGAGCGAGCGGGCTAACCTTGGCGCCGCTGCGGCGATCGGTTCACCGGCATCGTGTGCCTTCACCGGCATCGTGTACCTTCACCGGCATCGGGTACCTTCACCGGCATCGTGTACCCAGCCGTCGCCGTACTCGGCCTTGGACTCGTCGTGCGAACCGGGGGGCCGATCCTGTGAGGCTCCCTCAGTCGTCGATTCTTTCGTGCGCACCCATGGCGCCGCGCTGCCAGTACCCCGCGGCCTTGATCCAGTGTCTGTCTGTATTGCGAGCCGCGATCAGATATTGACGCACGGCACGCGCGACTTGCGATTCGGCGGCGGCCCACGCGAAGTACTGACCGGACGGGAACGTGACTTCGCGCAACGCCTTGAGCAGCGGTTCCGGTGAGCCGGCTTCTTCCGCCCCTCTGTGTACCCAGACGACATCGAACGGCGCCGCGCTTTCAAGCGACTGTTGCTCAGCCTCGTTGTCTACCTCTATGACGGCCACCGCGCGCGTGTTTGCGGGCAGCTCCTCCAGACGTCGTCCGATGGCCGGCAGAGCAGACTCGTCACCGATGAGCAGGTGCCAAGCGAGATCGGTGGGAATGATGATCGAGCCTCGCGGTCCTCCCACGCCCAGCGGATGTCCGGGTGCCGCGCTTGCCGCCCACGCCGTCGCGGGTCCGTCCGAGTGGACGACGAAATCGATGAGCAGTTCGCCCGCCGCGGCGTCGTACCGGCGCGGCGTGTAATCGCGCATCACAGGTTTGGGTGCACCTGGCGGATATTCAGGCCCGTGCGTTCCTGCAACTGGAAGTTGCAGAGAGCCCCCGGTCGAAGGAAACAGCACTTTGACGTGATCGTCGAATCCAAGGGAGGTGAAGCCCGTCAATTCCTCACCGGCGAGCGCTACGCGAACCATTTTCGGAGTCAGGCGCTCTACGCGCCGGACGCTCAGCCGGCGAAAACGCGTTTCGTGCCGTACCCTGCGCAATTCTGGACGACTACTCACGCAGCGGTTTCTTGCTGATGGCCTCGGCTGCCAGCTCCAGAATCTCACGCACCCGATTCGCTTCCTCTGCGCTCCAGTCGCCACGGTGGAACAGCAAGGCCGCCTTCAACGTGTGCAGGGCCTGATGAATCTGCGCAGGCGGCGTGCTTCCTGACATTGCGCGAGCCGCCAGTTCGATCCGGGCCATGATGCCATCGATGGACGTCTGGTTGTCCGCGAGAAATTTCCGCCCTTCGTCAGTGATCTCGAAGAGGCGTTTTGCGCCCTCGGACACTGCCGCGCGGACCTGGCCCAGCTCTTCCAGAAGGGTCAGCGTCGGATAGACGGAACCCGGGCTCGGCGAGTAGCCGCCGCCGAATTTCTGTTCGACGGCTTTGATGAGCTCATATCCGTGGCTCGGCTTTTCCGCCACCAGGGCGAGCAGGATGAGCCTCAGGTCGCCGGGTCCAAAGATCCGACCGCCGCCGCCGCGACCGAAGCCGCCACGGCCGAAGAACTGTGGGCGGTTACCGTAGCCCTCGTCTGGGGCTCGGCCACCGTGCTCGCCTCGGCGCCCGCCGCGCCGCATTGGCCCGCACCGGAAATGAGGACCGCCGCCGAAGCGGCCGTAGAGTCTATGGAACATGGGTAGCTCGTGGAGTGAGGGGACACGGTAAAACGATATATCGTTTGTATGTATCGGTCAATAGGACTGTCCGATGGATCGGCGCCTACCGGGGGGGCGGCTTGCGCGGGTCTATGCCCCGGGCCGGGAGCCTGCCCGGGTAGCTTTACACCGACGTGCCCGGCAAACTTCCGGTATCCCGCGACAAGATCGCGCAGTGCAACATCTGCCCACCTGGAGCCGCTCATGATCAGAGTCACCGTTCTGTATCCCAACAAGCCGGATGCGAAGTTCGACATGGCGTACTACACCAGCAGTCACATGCCGATGGTGAAGCAGAAGTGCGGAGCCGCGTGCAAGGCGATCGCCGCGGAGAAGGGCCTCAGCGGCAGCGAGCCCGGTTCCAAGCCCGCGAATCTCGCCATCGGCTATCTGACGTTCGACTCCGTCGACGCGTTTCAGAAGTCATTCGGTCCGCACGCCGCGGAGATCCTCGCCGACGTGCCTAACTACACGAACATCAATCCGGTCATCCAGATCAGCGAGGTGACCCTCTAAAGTTCGGCCGCGCAAGCGCACCTGAGGCTGTCGCCGCCCCCTTGGCCTGGCTCTTAGTCTTGCGGGGGCGCGTCGACCGCGTGAGAAGTTGGCCGCGCAAGCGGCCTCAATGACTCTGCGGGTGCATGCGATCGTCGGCCCGGAAGAACTTGCGGGCCAGCTTGACCAGTTCCCCGTCGCTCGGGTGATCGAGGGGCTCCACGCCGGAAATCCGATTGCCGAGTTCCGGCTGCGCGCGTCTGATATAGGCCGCGAGCTCCGTTTTGGCGCTGGCCGGTCCGGTGATCAGGATGGCACCGGCGTGCTGGAGAGCCTGGGCCACGTGGTTCAGGAATTCCTTGTCCAGCGGTGCGTGGCCGCTGTCGCCTGAATTGGCTTTGTGATGAATGTGCTGATGCGGATGAGTGCTGCGGACCTCCGCTCGATCGACCTCGGTCGCGTTAAACTTGAACACCTTGGCTTCCCGGTGATCGATCCAGACGAGCGCGTGATAGTGGTCGGCCATGGTGCACCTCGGGGAGCTTCGGAGCTTTCGGATCAGTGAGCGGCGGGGCGATTCGCTGAAGGGCAGGCCGTGCGCGGCTCGCGCGGGCCACTTTCTGCAGGGGATCATGTTACAGGCAAAACGATGTCACCGATAAAACAAATCGCGCTGGTCCTGACGCTCCTGCTCATCGGCCCGGCGATGTACGTCTTCTCCCGCGCGCACAGCTTGACCATGGCGTTCGCTCGCATCAACGTCGGCGACAGCCCGGGTCAGGTGGCCTCCGTGTTGGGTAAGCCGCAAAGTGAATTGAACCGTCGCGGCGGCGAGCTGGAATACCGCTACTGGTCGTGGCCAATTCCCGCTACCTGGATCGTCCGCTTCAGCAACGGGAAAGTTGTGCAGAAGGTTGAAAGCTCATCGCGCTGAGCGCGGATTCGCATTCCCTGACGTCCCGAATGCGCGTCTGCGGCAAAAACGGCTCGCAGCTCAAGAGGTACTTGCGATCATGGTGACCTTCCGCGAGCAGTTGCGCAACAATGCCGTGTCGATCATCAGCCTCGCGGTGGCGCTGGGCAGCCTCGGATACAACACATGGCGAAACGAGCACAGTGAACGCAACCGGAATGTGCGTACGGCCGCCTTTGAGATCCTGACCAAACTGGCAGAATTCGAGCGGGTCGTGTTTCTCGCCCAATACGATCGGGATGCGAGCGGTGGCAATCCGCGGACCGGGTGGACTTACGTGCTCGTGATTTCGGATCTGTCCGAGGTCGTGCCGGAGCCGGTGCATGCGCGGGCGACGCAGCTGCGCAACATCTGGGGACAAGACTGGGAAGGACTCGGCAAGGCAGACGAGGCCGCGGTGGGTCGGATCGACGATTCCATCAATGAGCTGCGGCAAGCGACACTGGCTACGCTGCACTCGCTGCGCTGAACCATCGGTGCAACGGCCACGTTCGCGGTCGAGTGGGTCCGGCCGCCACCCCGCGCGGCACATCCCTTGCTAAAGCCTCAGTACACGCTGGATTTGCGGCACCAACGCCTGACTGAGCCAGGCAGTCATCCAACACAAATTCGGGAGAACGACGATGAGGGCAACTGTATTGTGGACGCTGACAGCCTTTGCGATGCTGTCAATCGGGGGCTGCAACAAGGCCCAGTCCCCTGCGAAGGTGGATGCGGACGTCGCCAAGGCGGCCGATAGCGCGGCCGACAAAGACGTCAAGGCGAACGAGGAGCAGGCCAAGACCGATGCTGCAGCGAGTCAGGATGTGGCGAAGGAGCAGGACAAGGCCGATGCCAAGAGCGCCGAGGCCGCCGCGGACACGGCAGTTACACAGGCCGAAGGCGACAACAAGGTCGCGCTCGCCAAGTGCGAAGCCCTTGCGGGAGATGCGCGCAAGGCGTGCAAGGATCAGGCGAATGCGTCCCTGGACATGGCCAAGGCTCGAGCCAAGGCGATGAAAGCCGATCACGGCTGAGCCTTCGGATTGCTTGCCTGTAGGATGGGGACGGGGCCGAAGCCGGCGGTCCCGTCCGTTATCGCCCGTTGCTACGGAGACTGGAGCCATGCCCGCCAATCGCGAAGGAAGCCGCGTTCCTCAGGTGGACTTCAAAGTCCTACGCGACGGTGAGCTCAGGACCGTCAGCGTGGATGAAATTTTCAGGGGCCGCCGCGTGGTGCTGTTCGCATTGCCGGGAGCCTACACCCCGACGTGCTCGACGGGACATGTGCCGCGATTCGTCGAGCTGGCGCCCGAACTGAAGAAGCATGGCGTGGACGCCGTCATCTGCCTCGCGGTAAACGATCCATTCGTGATGGATGCCTGGCAGCGCGATCAGAAGGCCTCAGACATCACCTTTCTTCCCGACGCCCACGCCGCTTTCACCGACGCGATGGGTATGCTGGTCGACAAGAGCGAGGCGGGACTTGGCAAGCGCTCGTGGCGCTACTCAATGCTCGTGAACGACGGCAAGATCGAAAAGATGTTCATCGAGCCGGACAAGCCGGGCGACCCGTTCGAGGTCTCGGACGCGGATACGATGCTCGCGTATCTGGACCCGGCGCGGAGTATGGGCGCCGTCACGCTGTTCGCGAGGCACGGGTGTCCCTTCTGCGCTCGCGCCAAGCAGATGTTGGAAGAGCGCGGAATTGCGTACGAAGCGATCTATATCGGTAATGGAATCACGATGAGTTCCGTGCGCGCCGCAACAGGAGCTGCGAAAGTGCCGCAGGTATTTATCGACGGCAAGCTGATCGGCGGATCGGACGCCTTGCAGGCGTTCCTTGCGAACAACCCCCGGCCGGCGACGAAGTAACCGAGAGTCCCCCGCAGGCGCCGCGCCCGCGCCACCCCGGGACAGCGCCCGCGCGCGATGTCCGCCCGCTAGGCCAACGCCTTCACCGCCTTGATGATTCCATCCGGGTCCAGGCCCTGGTAGCCGATCTGCTGCCACAGTCCACCGCTGCCCTCCTTGTGCGTGCCGAGGTGGTCGTACCTGCCTTTGAATCCGCATTGCAGCAGGTAACTGCCGTAACGGCTTCCCAATCCCGTCTTCACGTTCCACCCCTCCGCCACCAGCACGAAAGGGACGTCCGAGAGGCGCTTCATCATGTCGGGATCGACGACGTTGACCGTGGACTTGTTGATCAGCCCGACCTTTACGCCCTGTTCCCGCAGTCGTATGACGGCATCGAGCGCCCGATACACGATCTCGCCCATCGCCACGACGTAGCCGCCGCCTGCCGGGGCTTCTCGAACGAGGTGATCCTTGCCGGGTTCGAAGGGCTTCCCCTGGTACAGCGGTTTGCCGTCCTCGGCGAGGATATCGGGCACCGGCGCACGCGTCGTGAACAGGAATCGCAGGCCGGGGTCGTTGAAGATGCGTTTGACGCAAGCGGCAAACTGGTGCTGGTCGGCCGGAAAGTACAGGCGAGTGGTGTCGTCGCCGTGGCCCGGCCGCACGCCGCCGTCCGCAAACATGCTGTTGATGCCGAAATGGCAGGTGTTGTCCGCCATGTCGTCGACGCCGCTGTGGCTGAAGTGCGCCAGCACGTTGGAGAAGTTCAGGCGCGCCATCGTGATTTCACTGACGCACATTTCCAGGAAGGCGCTGAAGGTGCCGTAGATGCCTTGCCTGCCCTTGGAGGCACCGAAACCCGCCGCCGCGGAATAGTTGCCCCGCTCCATGATGCCGCCGCGGACGAACACCTCCGGGTGCTTCTTGCGAATGTGATGCAGACCGCAGGAGCCCTCGAGATCGTTGTCGAAGACGCGGATCGTGGCGATGCGTTGCGCGTCGCTCATGCCATCCAGGATCTCGTTGACGATCTTTCCGAAGTCATCCCGGTTCTTCCCCACGCCGGCAGATCCGCGGTACGTGAGCGGACTCTTCTGGGGCTTGGCGGCCTTGAGCATCTCGATGGCCTGTTCGTAGCCGCCGCGCTTCTGCAAATAGTGAATCGCAATTTCCGCCTCGAGCACTTCGTGAGCTTTCGGGCTGCCTTCCGCGCCTTCGATGCCGGGAGCCATCGGTCGCTTGATGATGAGCGCATGCGGCATCTGATCCGAAAACGCCCGCGCCAGATCGACGAACAGAGCGTCGATGTCTTCGCCCATGGTCGTTTCAGTCTGCAGACCGTGTCCCGAAAGCGTGCGTGTCAGATCGTAGCCGGTCATGTACTCCTGTGGATGGCCGGAGATGGTGACGTTGTTGTCGTCGATGAGCACCTTGACGTTCAGTCGCTTGCCGACCGTGAGACGCGCCGCTTCGGCGTTGTCCCCTTCCATTTCGCTGCCGTCGGAGCCGAGCAATACCACGGCCTTCCCGGGATGCGCCATGGCCACTCCGTTACAGAATGCCCACAGGTGACCGAGGCGTCCGGAGCTGAATTCGACCCCGGGCGTCAGCAGCTTCTCCGGGTGGCCCGGCAATCCGCTGTCGAACTCCCGATAATGCAGCAGCTTCTCGGCGGGCATCGCCCCGTTGAGCACGCTGAGCAGATACTGGGTCGCCACGCGGTGGCCGGCCTCATCGTAAAAGACGGGCACGATGGGGGCGCCCTGAGCGATGAATGCGCGAATGATCATCAGCTCGGGAACGGTGTCGTAAGCTCCTCCGGTGTGTCCGGACAAGCCCTTCGCGCCGGCCAGCGCCGTGAAGAACACGATCGTGTCCCGGCACAGTTGAATGTTCTGCTTGAGCGTCGCCTTCTGCGCATCCGTCAGGGAGGCGGCGCCAGGATCGAGCTTGAGCGGCTGGAGCTGGGTCAGGTCGATCGGAAAGATTTCGTTAGGCATAGTCCGGCAATCCGCAATAATTGAAGATCAGGATGACGAAATGAAAATCAGCCCTCTCGCAGGCAGGCCGGCCACCGAGGTCGCTCGGGTCGACGTGCCCAGGCTCGTGACAGCGTACTACACCGTGACGCCGGATCCTTCGGTGCCCGCGCAGGCGGTGGCTTTCGGCACCTCGGGCCATCGGGGGTCGGCGTTCGAGGGGACTTTCAACGAATGGCACGTGCTGGCCATCAGCCAGGCCATCTGCGAATACCGAGTGGAAAAAGGCATCAGCGGCCCATTGTTCCTTGGGATCGATACGCACGCCCTCTCGCAGCCGGCGTATGCCACTGCACTGGAAGTGTTTGCCGCCAATGGTGTCGAGGTCATGCTCGCGAAGGACGACGAGTTCACTCCGACGCCAGTGCTGTCCCACGCGATCCTGACGTATAACCGAGGCCGCGCTGCAGGTATCGCGGACGGCGTCGTCATCACTCCATCCCACAATCCGCCGACCGATGGCGGGTTCAAGTACAACCCGCCCAACGGTGGACCTGCAGATAGCGATATCACAGGCGCAATCGAACGCAGGGCGAACGAGCTTCTGACCGGCGCCGTCAAAGGCGTCAAAAGAATCCCATTCGCAGGCGCGCTGCGTGCCGCAACCACTCACCGGCGTGACTATCTCAATGCCTACGTCGCCGATCTCGCCAACGTCATCGACATGGATGTCATTCGCGGCGCTGACCTGCGGCTCGCAGTGGACCCACTCGGTGGCGCCGGCGTTCGCTTCTGGGCGCCGATCGCCGAACGCTACGGCTTGAACCTCACCGTCGTGAGCGATGATGTCGATCCGACGTTTCGCTTCATGACGCTCGATTGGGATGGACGTATCCGGATGGATCCCTCCTCGGTGTACGCGATGCAGCGGCTCACCGCTCTGAAGGACCGGTTCGACATCGCGTTCGCCTGCGATACCGATCATGACCGTCACGGCATCGTCACGCGCAGCTTCGGGCTGATGCCTCCGAACCACTACCTGGCGGCGAGCATTTATCACCTGTTCCGAAATCGGCCGCAGTGGAGCGTGCGCGCGGGCGTGGGCAAGACGCTCGTCAGCAGCCGGATGATCGATCTCGTGAGCGCCAAAGTGGGCCGACCGCTTTATGAGGTGCCGGTGGGCTTCAAGTGGTTTGTCGACGGATTGCTCGGCGGTTCGCTCGGGTTCGCCGGCGAAGAAAGTGCGGGAGCCTCCTTTCTGCGTCGCGACGGGACGGTGTGGACGACCGACAAGGACGGCATCATCCCGGGGCTGCTTGCCGCGGAAATGACGGCCCACGCCGGACGCGATCCCGCGCAGATCTATGCGAGCCTCGCGCGCGAGTTTGGCGAGCCGGTCTTCAACCGCGTGGATGCGCCCGCGACGCCGGCCCAGAAAAAGCTGCTCTCGAAGCTGTCGGCGCAGCAGGTGCGCTCAACCGAGCTGGCCGGCGAAAAGATCGAGCAGATCCTGACCACGGCGCCCGCGAACGGCGCCGCTCTCGGCGGAGTGAAGGTGTCGGCTGCGAGCGGCTGGTTTGCCGCGCGACCCTCCGGTACCGAGAACATCTACAAGATCTATGCGGAGAGCTTTCGCGGCGCGGAGCATCTGAATCGGATCCTCGCGGAGGCCCAAGTCATCGTGAGCGACGCGTTGGGAGCTGTCACTTAGCATCGGAGCGGTCACCTAGATGAGCGACCAGACAGAGGCGAGCAGCGGTCTTTTCAGAGCGCTCCCGACGGAGGTCGAAGGATTCAGAGTGCTCGCCGAGCTGGCGCTCGATCTGCGCTGGTCGTGGAATCACGCCAGTGATGAGCTGTGGCGGCGCCTCGATCCGGTCCTTTGGGATCTCACGCACAATCCCTGGGCCGTCCTGCGTACTGCCTCGAAAGCCCAGATCGAGCTGCTGTCCGCCGATGTCGGGTTCCGCGAGAAAGTCGACACGCTGCGCCGAACCAAGCGCCAGGCGCAGGAGAAGCCGGCGTGGTTTCAACATGCGCACGCCGACTCTCCCATCAGCTGTATCGCCTACTTCAGCATGGAATTCATGTTGAGCGAGGCGCTGCCGATCTACTCGGGCGGCCTGGGCAATGTGGCCGGCGATCAGTTGAAAGCGGCGAGCGATCTCGGCGTGCCGGTGGTGGGCGTGGGGTTACTGTATCAACAGGGCTATTTTCGCCAGGTGATCGACAAGGCCGGCGCCCAGCAGGCGATGTACCCGTACAACGACCCTGGTCAGTTGCCGATCGTTCCACTGCGAGGACCCAACGGGGAGTGGCTGCGGCTGCAGCTGGATCTGCCCGGGCACTCGATCTGGTTGCGCGCGTGGCAGGTGCAGGTCGGGCGGGTGAAGCTGTATCTGCTGGACAGTAACGACATCGCGAACTATCCGGCCTACCGGGGCATCACGAGCGAGCTGTACGGCGGCGGACCGTACTTACGATTGATGCAGGAGCTCGTACTCGGAATCGGCGGGTGGCGCTTGCTCGCAGCGCTCGGCCTGCACCCCGAAGTGTGTCATCTCAACGAAGGGCATGCGGCGTTCGCGGTGTTGGAACGGGCACGAAGCTACATGATCGCGTCGGGAAAGTCCTTTGCGGTTGCGTTGGCGGCCACGCGTGCTGGCAATGTCTTCACCACGCATACGGCGGTGGCCGCGGGCTTCGACCGGTTCGCTCCGGACCTCATCTCGGCATCCCTCGGCGACTACGCCCGCAACAAGCTCGGCATCTCCATCGAGGAGGTGCTGGCGCTGGGTCGGCAAAACCCGCAGGACTCGTCCGAAAGTTTCAACATGGCGTATCTCGCCATACGCGGCAGCGGCGCGGTCAACGGCGTCAGCCGCCTGCACGGGGCTGTCAGCCGGCAACTCTTCCAGTCGTTGTTTCCCCGCTGGCCGCAGCAAGACGTCCCCGTCGGTCACGTCACCAATGGGGTTCACACCCCCACCTGGGATGGAGCGGAGGCAGACGCATTGTGGACGCGATACTGCGGCAGCGATCGCTGGCAGTCCGAAACTAAAGCTGCTGATCAGCTCATCCGCAACGCGAGCGACGCGGACCTGTGGAAGTTCCGAACCGCGGCACGCCGGACCATGATCGACTACGCCCGCGAGAGATTGTCGCGCGATCTGATGGCCTACGGCGCAGGGCAGGACGAAGTCGACGGCGCACAGCACATGTTCGACCCCGACGTGCTGACGATCGCCTTTGCGCGTCGCTTTGCAACCTACAAGCGGCCGAACCTGCTGCTGCACGATCCGCAGCGCCTGCTGCGCCTGTTGACGAATGCGCAGCGGCCGGTGCAGCTCATCATTGCCGGAAAGGCGCATCCGGCGGATGAGCCGGGGCAGGCACTCATCAAGCAGTGGATTCAGTTCATTCGCAACTCGGCGGCGCGCCGGCATATGATTTTCCTGAGCGACTACGACATGCTCCTCACGGAGCGCCTGGTGCAGGGGGCTGATGTCTGGCTCAACACGCCGCGGCGACCTTGGGAAGCCAGCGGTACCAGCGGGATGAAGGTGCTGGTGAACGGCGGCATCAATCTGTCGGAGCTGGACGGTTGGTGGGCCGAAGCCTACTCGCCGGAGGTCGGCTGGGCGCTGGGTGACGGCCTGGAGCACGGCGATGATCCGAACTGGGACGCGATCGAGGCCGAACAGCTGTACGGGCTGCTCGAAAACGAAGTGATCCCGCAGTTCTATGCGCGCGACCGCGAGGGAATCCCGCCCGCCTGGGTCAAACGGATGAGGGAAAGCATGGCGCAACTGACAGCGCTGTTTTCCACGAACCGTGCCGTGCGGGAATATACCGAGCGTTACTATTTGCCGGCGGCGAGGGCGTATGGCGCGCGCACCGGCGGTAATGGCTCGACGGCTGAGCAGATCGCCTCGTGGCGGCGTGCACTGACTCAGAACTGGAACCGCGTGCGTTTTGGCGCATTGCAAGTCAAGTCAGACGCAGGGCAACACGAATTCACGGCGCGGCTGTATCTGGACGGTCTGGATCCGGAGGCCGTGGCTGTCGAGTTGTACGCCGACGGACTTGGTGGGGATGGGCCACTGCGGCAGGCCATGCAGCCACTTCGGCCCCTCGCGGGCGCGGGGCACGTCTTCGACTACGTAGCGTCGGTGTCGGCAGCCCGCCCCGCCTCGCATTACACGGCGCGTGTCATTCCGAAGCACCCGAGTGCCGCCGTTCCGCTCGAAGCCCCCGAAATTCTCTGGCAGCGCTGACCTCAGGCGCGGCTCGTGGGTCCCAGCGTCGTGGCGTCGCCCCATTTCCAATTGCGGATTTCCGGCATGTCCTGGCCGTACCTGCCGATGTAACGTTTGTGCTCGATGAGCTTGTTCTGCAGCAGCTGCTTCAAGTACACGCCCTTGCTGCCGAGCTGCGGCAGTCGATCGAGCACGTCCATGGACAGATGGAATCGATCCATGTCGTTGAGCACGGTCATGTCGAATGCGGTGGTGATCGTGCCTTCCTCCTTGTAGCCGCGAACGTGAATGTTGGCGTGATTGGTACGGCGATACGTCAGTTTATGGATCAGCCAAGGGTAGGCGTGGAAGGCAAAGATGACCGGCTTGTTCACGGTGAACAGAGAATCGAAATCTGCATCGCTCAGACCGTGAGGGTGCTCGCTCTTCGGCTGGAGCTTCATCAGATCCACGACGTTGATCACCCTGACGCGCAGATTGGGAAGATGCTGACGCAGGATCGACACGGCTGCCAGCGTCTCGAGTGTCGGAACGTCGCCGGCGCAGGCCATCACGACATCCGGCTCGGCGTCATGATCGTTGCTGGCCCATTGCCAGATGTCGATGCCCTTCGTGCAGTGAGCGACTGCGGCATCCATCGTCAGCCACTGGGGTGCGGGGTGCTTGCCGGCGATCATCACGTTGACGTAATGCCGGCTGCGCAGGCAGTGGTCCATCACCGACAGCAGGCAGTTGGCGTCGGGCGGCAGATACACGCGGACGATCTGCGCTTTCTTGTTGACGACATGGTCGATGAACCCCGGATCCTGGTGCGTGAAGCCGTTGTGATCCTGTCGCCAGACGTGGGAAGCGAGCAGGTAGTTCAAGGAGGCGATCTTGCGGCGCCACGGCAGGCCGGCGGTGACCTTCAGCCACTTGGCGTGCTGGTTGAACATCGAATCGACGATGTGCACGAAGGCCTCGTAGCAATTGAACAGGCCGTGTCTGCCGGTGAGCAGGTAGCCCTCCAGCCAACCTTCGCATTGATGCTCGCTGAGCACCTCCATCACGCGACCCTCGCGCGCGAGCAGCTCGTCGTTCGGGAGCTTCTCCGCCATCCATTGACGCTGGGTGACTTCGAACACGGCTTCCAGTCCGTTCGAGAGCGTCTCATCCGGACCGAAGATGCGGAAATTGCGTTGTTCGGCATTCAGCTTCGCGACGTCGCGCAGAAAGCGTCCCACGACGTGCGTATCTCCGGGACCGACGAACCCGGGGGAGCGGACCGAAATGGCGTACTCGCGAAAGTCGGGCAGGCGCAGGTCGCGCAACAGAATTCCACCGTTGGCGTGAGGGTTCGCGCCCATGCGCCGCTCGCCGCTCGGCGCCAGCTCGGCCAGCTCCGGGCGCAATGTGCCGTGCTCGTCGAACAGCTCTTCGGGGCGGTAGCTCTTGAGCCAGTCTGCCAGAAGAGCCACGTGTTCCGGTTTGCTCGCCGAGACGGCAAGCGGAATCTGGTGTGCGTGAAAGGTCCCCTCGATCTGCACCCCGTCGACTTCCTTGGGGCCTGTCCAGCCCTTCGGGGAGTTGAGCACGATCATCGGCCAGCGCGGCCGCGTCGTCGTGCCCTGCTCGCGGGCGCCTTGCTGAATGGCTTTGATGTCCCGCACCGCAGCGTCGAGCGCGGAAGCCATCGCCTGATGCATGACGTCGGGCTCATGCCCCTCAACGAAGCACGGTGTCCAGCCGCACCCGCGCAGGTACTGCTCAAGCTCTTCATGGCTGATCCGGGCGAAGAGCGAGGGATTGGCGATCTTGTAGCCGTTCAGATGCAGAATCGGCAGCACGGCCCCATCGGTGGCGGGATTCAGGAACTTGTTGGAATGCCAGGCGGCCGCGAGCGGTCCCGTTTCCGCCTCGCCGTCGCCGATGACGCAGGCGACCGTCAGATGCGGGTTGTCGAACACGGCGCCGAACGAATGGCTGAGCGAGTAACCCAGCTCGCCTCCTTCATGGATCGACCCCGGGCACTCGGGTGAGGCATGGCTCGGGATACCGCCGGGAAAGGAGAACTGGGTGAAGAGCTTTTTAAGGCCGAGCGCATCGCGGCTGACGTCCGGATAGATCTCGCTGTAAGTGCCTTCGAGGTAGGTGTTGGCCACGACGGCGGGGCCGCCGTGGCCGGGGCCTGAAACGTAGATCATGTCGAGGTCATACTTTCTGATGACCCGGTTGAGGTGGGCGTAGATGAAGTTCTGCCCCGGCGTGGTGCCCCAGTGTCCGAGCAGAACCGGTTTGACGTGCGCCAGCGTCAACGGCTCCCTCAGCAGCGCGTTGTCGAACAGATACAGCTGTCCAACGGACAAATAGTTCGCGGCTCGCCAATAGGCGTCCAGTCTGCGCAGGAGCTCGGGCGTCAACGTATTTTCGTTCATGCTGGTGTCAGGCTTCGTTGTCTAGAATTAAACTGCGTAAGCTGTAGTGGGACGGCCAGCCGCAGCAGCCGCATGCGCGGAACGGCCCGTGGGAGAGTAGAGCACGATTGGAGCAAACCGAGTGCCGGCAATGGGCCACTTACCTGAATGGATGGCGCGCCAAACGCAGTGCTGCACTGCCGTGCTGCTATGTCTGCTACCGCACAGAAGCTCGTGCGCGGCTGTTGCAAATTTCGCGCGAATTGCCAGAAGGGGGAAGGCTCCGCACCCAAGAAGGGCGGAGGTAGATTCGACTGCGCCTTGCTGAGAAGGCAAGTGCTTGAATTCGGAGGCCCTATGCGCGACGTAGGACTGTGGACGAGCGGGGAGGCCGAACGTGTGTACAAGGCAACGCCACCCGGTGATGAACCAGGTCTGCTCCAGGTGGAGGTCCGCGATCTCAATCCGGACCGCGCCTCTTATGGCTTGTCGATCATCCGGCGCGCGGAAGAGCTGCTCGCCGCCGGCCGGCGCAAGGACGAATTTCTCGCGGCGCTCTCACACGAGCTGCGTAGCCCCCTGGCCTCGATCTGGAACGCGCTCGCGCTCCTGGGAAATGAGTCGGGCGAGACCTTGGCCCGACAGAAGGCGCAAGCACTGATCGAGCGTCAGGTGCGTCGGATGACGCAACTCGTGGACGACCTTCTCGATCTGTCACGAATCACCCGCGGCCAGTTGCGCCTGAGGCGCGAACGGATAGACTTAAGTCTCGCGGTGCGTCATGCAGTCGCGACTCTCGAGGGAAGTATCGATGCGCTCGGTCATCGGCTGACCGTCGTGGTGCCCGACGATCCGGTATGGCTGCAGGGAGACCCCGACCGCCTGGAGCAGGTCTTCGTCAATCTGCTCGCCAACGCCGCGAAGTATACCGACCCAGGCGGCGAGATTTTCGTCGGAATCGAAGTTCAGATCGATCAGGCGCTCGTGCGGGTCCGGGATAGCGGCATCGGGATGACTCCCGAGGGTCTGCTGAAAATTTTCGAGCTCTTCAGGCAGGCAGATGAAGCCGACATGCATTCGCGCTCGGGACTCGGAATCGGGCTGGCGTTGGTGCGCAACTTCGTGGAGCTCCACGGCGGTACCGTCAGCGCGGCGAGTGCCGGACTCGGGCACGGCAGCGAGTTCACGGTGTCGTTGCCACGGGAAGCGTGAGCGCGCTTGGATCCCCGGTGGGCGGCGGGGCCGAGTCGGTGCTGGCCGGCGGCCCGAGCCATTCAGTGAGGACCGGCTTCAGCGCATCCGCCCAGACCTGATATCCCTTGACTGCCAGATGCAGCTGGTCGGCGTTGGTCATTCCGTCATACAGCCGTCCACGAGCGTCCGCCAGCCTGTCGTTGATGTTCAGGTAGCGCACGCGGCGGCCGTCCGCAAATGTCGCGATTCTTGCATTGATCGCATCGATCACGGGCATCATCTCCATGTCGTCATTGCGTGGCGTGATGCCCATCAGGACGATCTTGGCGCGTGGGGCTTTTGTGCGGCAAGTCTCGAGAATGGCGCGCACGCCGGCCGCGACATCCACAGCGGTTGCATCATTCCACTTGAGCGGTCCCGCCTTGGCGACGTTGTTCGTTCCCGCAAGCAGGACGATGACCTTAGGGTCGACGCCGTCCAGCTCGCCGTGGTCCAGGCGCCAGAGAATGTTCTGCGTCGTGTCACCACCCCAACCGAAGTCGGCGGCATTCCACCCGAAGAAGTTCTGCTGCCAGTTTGCCAGCAGTTCCCGGTAGGAGGCCTCGCCGGCACCCCAGCGCCGGGTGATGGAGTCGCCCAGAAAGTAGAGGTCGGTGTGTCCCTTGCGGACCTTTTCCAACAGCAGACGGTGCGCGAGGACGGAATTCGCATCGGTGCGTGGGCTGGGCTCGTCGGCGGCCGGTAGCGGCTTGGCGCCTCGCACCAGGACGCTCAGCCATTCCGCCGCGCGCTGCGTGTACGGGCGTTGCTGCTCGGGCGTCGCGAAATTGTTGTGCGGGGAATCGATCATCGGCACCGCTTCCTTGGGTGCACGGATCTGATTGAACGCAGCCCAGATGCCGACCGGCGGTGCGATCGTGTCGACGAAACCCATGGAGACCAGCGACGGCACTCGAATGTGGGCCGCGCAGTTCACCGTGTCGAAATACCGCGCAGTACTCATGATCCGCGGATTGTCCGCCGGCCAGTTCGGATAGCCGGCCGCCCGCCCGTGCAGCGGACCGTTGGAATCCGCGCCGGCAGGCTCGTTGACGATGAGTCCGGTGACCTTGTCGTTCAGGCCCGCGACGCACAGGCTCTGCTGGCCACCCATGCTGGTGCCCATCACTATCAGGGTTCTGCCGTCCCAATCCGGACGGCTCGCCAGGTACTCGACGGCGCGAAAATCGGCGAGGTACATCTGGAGGAAATAGCTCTTGTCGCGGTCATCGATGCCGATCGTCTGATAGTTCTTCAAGGCGGGCGGTAGCGCCTCGTAATACGCGGCGGGCTGGTCCGGAAGCACGTCGTGCGGCTCGATGTTGAGCGCCAGCCAGCCTTCGGCGGCACGATCCGTCACCCATTGTTTCTGCAAGGGGTAGGGTGGGCTCGCCCATTGGAAAATCACGAGGCCGGGAAATCTGCCTGGTTTCGCCGGCTTGCCGATCTGGCCGCGCACGTGCGTGCCGTTGATGTGGTCCATCGTGAGGGTGGCGTAATCGACACCCGGTCGGTCGCTGGCGGCAGGTTCCACGACGGGATGCGGTGGTATTCGCTTCAACAGTCGGATCTTCGCGGCCCAGAAGCGATCGAAATCAACCGGGCGCGGAACGGACGGCGCGATTCGCTCAGGCGCCACGGCCGCACCCACAATAATGTCGTTAGCAGCGCGCGCCGCTGCAGGCGCTTCCTGGCCGTTGTCGGTGTTGCCGCTCTTGCCGCCGGTGTCCGTTCGGGCCTGCGGCGAAACCTGCACGTACACCATCGCCGGCTCGTCCACGATGAATTGGATGGACGTCGGGCCGCCGGATAGATTGAGATGGCCGCTCTTCAACACATCGAGGTTGTTCTTCTTGACGGTGAAGGTGTAGTCAGCACCGGAACTGTCGCCTCCGGGGGCTACCGTGACTGCCCAGCCAACCGTCTCACCGATGCGGTAGATGCCGCTCGGCTTGAACGGAGTCAGGGTGATCCGCTGCCCAGCCAGTGCGCGCGGCGCCGGCAGAGTGATCAGCAACACGAGGGCAGGAACGAGGCACAGCGCCTCCGCCTTTCGACGGTTCGTCTTCACCCGCTGCCTCACTGCCGGCCGGCCCATGCGGGCCGCCGGCAAGGGTAGCGTTATCAGCCAGCGACCGGTAGTGCCGCGACGTCGTACCTGTCGTGATGACGAACCCAGTCGGTGAGGTTGTGGCCGGGCCCGCTCTCAGCGCGTCCTTTCGGGGTCGTATCGAGATAGAAATAAGTGGT
>FTEO01000418.1_pt1 | contig 51194 bp, 37 predicted proteins | sample 1640211 | NCBI WGS metagenome assembly FTEO01 (sample SAMEA3914816, study PRJEB12502) | metagenome | biome: forest; material: soil | place: USA | collected 2011-09-16 | depth 0.3 m | reverse complement strand
GTGGCTACGTCTGGGAATTACCCTCGAGCGCATCCAGCCCGGACAGCCTCAGCAGAACGGTCGGCATGAACGCATGCACCTGACGCTGAAGAAGGAAGCCACCAAGCCGCCGGGCAAGAACTTCCTGCAGCAGCAGGCGAAGTTCGATCAGTTCATCCAGGAGTACAACCATGAGCGGCCGCATCAGGCCTTGGGCATGCGTTACCCGGCGGAGCTGTATCGCCCTTCAATGCGTCCGTATCGAGGACTGCCGCCGCTGGAATACCCGCTGCATGACCAGACCATCACCGTCACCCAATGCGGCCGACTGTGCTTCGGCGGGCGCAAGATCAATCTCAGCGCCGTCTTTGCCGGTCACAACGTGGGGGTAAGGGAGGTCACCGATCACGTCTGGCTGATCAGCTTCATGCACTTCGATCTGGGGTTCTTCGACGATCAGTCCAGTCGCGTCGAGTGCGCTCCGAATCCCTTCGGCGCTAAAGTGTTACCCATGTCTCCGGAATAATCCGTTACCCATCTGTCCAGAATGGACCAATATCGATTGGCGCGCCCGGACGGATTCGAACCGCCGACCACTGCGTTCGAAGCGCAGTACTCTATCCAACTGAGCTACGGGCGCGCAGAACAGACAGTGTAACGATCCCGCCCGCAATCGGAAACAGCGCGCAGCTGTGTACGTATTGTTCACCGGAACAAGAAGTCTCGCCCGTCGTTCGACTCGGAGCTCAATGTAATCACCGAGGCGGGCGTGCCATGAGCCTTTTTGACACCTTGCGAACGGCGGGAAGGTTCCGGATTCACTGCAACGCTAGGAGTTTCACCGCCAGGACTCTCACGGGGTGTTCTTCCTTTCGCCTCTGATATTCATTACTGCCAGGCACACCTGCAGAGTGATCAGAGCGTAGGCTCGCGCGTGAATCCCCCACGCGACCCACAGCACGTTGCTGAAGAGAAATAACCAGAACCCGATCTTGCGCCGAGGTCGGCTGCTCGAGGCCACGTACCAGGCGGCTGCGACGGTGACTGCCATGGCGGGCCACTGGATGAGATCCAGATATTCCATTTTCTTGAGTCCAGGCCTGAATGAGCTCCGAGCCGCATGCCTCGTGCCGCGACCTGCGGCCGGCTCGCGCCGCATCTCCGCACGCTTCGTCGCCATGTTTGCCCGGGAGCGCCGTACACTTGCCGCTCTCATCCAGGTGAACCCATACCGCCGTGGCGCTCGTCAGCGTTTTCTCACCCGACACCGAACCTGAGCTCATGGCCGTGGTGGCGATGCTCGAAGCGCACGACGTGCCGTGCTTTGTGCAGAACGCCGGGTTTGGTGGCCTGTATCCCGGCCCGCGCATCAACTCGTACAACTCCCGTGTCATCCTCGTTCCGGTGGAGCGGGCTTTCGTGGCGCGCGAGCTCATACGCGACTTCAAGTCGCAGCCGAGCGAGATGCCCCCGCCCGCGCCGCCACCGTCTTCCGGCAAGCTGCGGATGGTCGTGGAGCTCCTCCTGTTCGGGTGGTTCATGCTGACGAAGGGCCGCCCCGCCGCACAATCGTCCAAGACAAGCCCGAGCACGACCCGCCACGCTCCAGATCGAACCCGGCCCGAGTAAATCAGCGCCTGTCGCGTTGGCGGGTACGAGATTGGCGCAAGATTTGCTCTGCATCCCGTGTCAGGGATGCCCGTTTTTTTCGGAGCAGATTCATGTCGCAGCAACCTCCCGGTCCCGATCTGCAGGCGATCGATGCACTCTGGCGCGCGGCCAATTACCTGTCGGTCGGGCAGATTTACCTGTACGACAACCCATTGCTGAAGGCGCCGCTCGAGCGGGGCCACATCAAGCGGCGGCTGCTCGGGCACTGGGGCACCACACCCGGCCTCAACTTCATCTATGCGCATCTCAACCGCCTGATCATCGAGCGGGAGCTCGACGCCATTTTCATCACCGGCCCCGGCCACGGTGGCCCGGGAATCGTGGCGAACACCTGGCTCGAAGGCACGTACAGCGAGCTGTACCCGGATGTGTCGACGGACGAGGCGGGCATGCGCCACCTGTTCCGCCAGTTCTCCTTCCCCGGCGGCATTCCGAGTCATGTGGCGGCGGAAGTGCCGGGCTCGATCCACGAAGGCGGTGAGCTGGGCTACTCTCTTGCGCACGCCCATGGCGCCGCGTTCGACAACCCGGATCTGAAAGTCTGCTGCGTGGTGGGCGACGGTGAGGCGGAGACCGGCCCGCTCGCCACGAGCTGGCACTCGAACAAATTCCTGAACCCGGCGCGCGATGGTGCAGTCATTCCGATCCTGCATCTGAACGGCTACAAGATCGCCGGGCCCGCCGTGCTCGCGCGCATTCCCCGCAGCGAGCTCGACCAGTTGCTGCGCGGTACGGGTTACCACCCGTACTACGTCGAAGGACACGATCCGTTCGACATGCACCGGCAAATGGTGGCGACGCTCGACGAAGTCTTCGACGAGATCGCGGCGATCCAGTTCGCGGCGCGCTCGCAGGGCAACGTCGAGCGCCCCACGTGGCCGATGATCGTGCTCGTGAGCCCGAAAGGCTGGACGGGCCCGCACACCGTCGACGGCCAGCTCGTCGAAGGCACATTCCGCGCGCACCAGGTGCCGATGGGTGAGATGGACAAGCCCGAGCACATCAAGCTGCTCGAAGACTGGATGCGCAGCTATCGTCCGCATGAGCTGTTCACGGAAAATGGCGAGATTCGTCCGACGCTGTTGCGCGCAACGCCGAAGGGCGAGCGCCGCATGAGCGCCAATCCGCACGCCAACGGTGGAATCCTGCTGCGCGATCTGCGCATGCCAAGCTATCGCGAGTACGGTGTCGACGTGCCGGCGCCTGGCGGAAAGATTGCCGAGAGCACACGTGTGCAGGGCAATCTCATCCGCGACATCGTGCGTCAGAATCCGCACACGTTCCGCATCTTCAGCCCGGACGAGACGGCCTCCAATCGCTGGAGCGCGGTGTTCGAAGCAACGGACCGCATGCTCATGGCCGAGATCCTGCCCGGCGACGACCACATCTCGCGCGAGGGCCGCGTGCTCGAAATGCTGAGCGAGCACCAGTGCCAGGGCTGGCTCGAAGGCTACCTGCTCACCGGCCGGCACGGCTTCTTCAGCTGCTACGAAGCGTTCATCCACATCATCGATTCGATGTTCAACCAGCACGCGAAGTGGCTGAAGGTGTGCGCGAACATTCCGTGGCGGCGGCCCATCGCCTCGCTCAATTACCTGCTCACGTCACACGTCTGGCGCCAGGATCACAACGGTTTCAGCCACCAGGATCCGGGATTCATCGACCACGTGCTCAACAAGAAAGCAGAGATCATCCGCGTCTATCTGCCGCCCGATGCGAACTGCCTGTTGCACGTTACGGATCTCTGCCTGCGAAGCCGGAACAAAGTGAACGTCATCGTGGCCGGCAAGCAGCCCGCGCCGCAGTGGCTCACCATGGATCAGGCCATCTCGCATTGCACGCTTGGGATCGGCATCTGGCGCTGGGCGAGCACGGATCACGGTGGCGAGTGCGACGTAGTGCTCGCGTGCTGCGGAGACGTTCCCACGCTCGAAACGCTCGCGGCCGCAGATCTGCTGCGTACGCTGGTGCCGGATCTGCGTGTGCGAGTCATCAACGTGGTGGATCTCCTGCGCCTGCAGCAACCGCGCGAGCATCCGCAGGGTCTCGAAGACAAGGAGTTCGACGCGCTCTTCACACGCGACAAGCCCGTTGTGTTCGCGTTCCACGGCTACCCCTGGCTCATCCATCGCCTCACGTACAAGCGAACCAACCACGACAACCTGCACGTGCGGGGCTACAAGGAAGAAGGTACCACCACGACGCCGTTCGACATGACGGTGCTGAACGAGCTCGATCGCTTCCATCTCGTCATCGACGTCATCGAGCGGGTGGCGAGCCTGCAGCCCCGGGCGGCCGATATCATCCAGGCCATGCGGGAAAAGCTGATCGAGCATCGTCGCTACGTCAACACGTACGGCGATGACATGCCGGAAGTGAAGGACTGGAAGTGGAGCGGCTCGGGCTCCCCAGGCACGCACGACGAGCGCCGTCACGGCAAAGAGCAGGAGTAGCCCGGCGCGCCTCCCATGGAACCGATCCTGATCATCAACACGGGCTCGTCCACCTTCAAATGGGCGCTGCTCTCTTCCGATGACGAACGCAGTCTTGGCGGCAGTACGGAGGAATGGAGCGCAGAGGATGCACTCACCCGCCAGGCGCAGATTGAAGAGAAGCTGCGAACTCTGCCGACATGCCGCGCCGTCGGCCATCGCGTCGTCCATGGCGGCTCGACGTTTCAGGATTCGGTGCTCATCGACGACGACGCGCGCCGCGAGCTCGAGATGCTTCTCATGCTCGACCCGTTGCACATGCGCCCGGCGCTCTGCGGAATCGACGCGGCGCGGGAAGTGTTTCCCCAGGCGAGCCAGGTCGCGGCATTCGACACGGCATTCCATCGCACGCTCGGCGAGGCCGCTTCCGGCTATGCATTGCCGGCAGACCTGACGCAGAAGTGGGGTCTGCGCCGCTTCGGCTTTCACGGGCTGAGCGTGGCGTGGAGCATCGATTGGGTGCGGCGTCACCACGCGCCGCTGCCAGCTCGCGTGATCGTGGCGCACCTCGGCAGCGGTTGCTCGGTCACGGCGGTGCGTGAGGGAAAGTCGGTCGACACGTCGATGGGCTTCACTCCACTCGAAGGCCTGATGATGGGAACGCGCGCGGGCTCCGTAGATCCCGGGCTGCTCATCCATTTGCAGGCGCGCTGTGGCGTGTCTCTTGCCGAGCTGGAAGACCTGCTCATTCACAAGTCCGGCCTGCTCGGCGTCTCCGGAATCTCCGCTGACCTGCGCAAAGTCGTTGCGGCGGCCGACGCTGGCGATCCCGGTGCGAAACTCGCCTATGACCGGTTCATTCTCTATGCGCGCCGGGGCGTCGGTGCCATGGCCGGTGTCTTGGGCGGCGCCGACATGCTGATCTTCACGGGGGGCATCGGCGAGCACGACCCTCATGTGCGCCGTGATATTGCCGCCGCGCTCGGCAGGGTTTCGATCGACGCGCGCAACGAAGCGGGTGCCGAAGGTCTGCTCTCGCCTCGCCGAAGCGCCGTTCAAGTGCTGATGATTCACGCCCGCGAGGATCTGGTCGTTCTGCGCGAAGTCGTGCGTCTGCTCAGCTGACGGCCGGGCGCGCCAAGGGTGCCGCGTGTCTGCCTATCAGCTCCTGCAGTTTCTCGGCCTCCACGGGTTTCGTGACGTGATGATCGAAGCCTGCCTCGAGGGCGCGCTGCCGGTCCTGCGTCTGACCCCAGCCGGTCAAAGCGATCAGCACCAGCTCACGTCCCCAGACTTGCGAGCGAACACGCTCCGCAACCTCATAGCCGCTGAGGCCGGGCATGCCGATGTCCAGAAGCACGACCTCCGGCCTGAAGGTCTCGATAGTCTCAAACGCGGAGTGCCCATCGTACGCCGTGCGCACGTGATGCCCTTCGGTCTGCAAGAGAAGGGTGAGGCTATCCGCGGCATCGCGGTTGTCATCTGCCACGAGCACCTTGCACGTGCCATCGGCAGAGGAACCCGATAGTTGCTGTCCAATCCCTTGTGCCGGAAGAGCGCCGGCGCTCCCGGGCACGCGCACGATGAACTCGCTTCCGCACCCAGGGCCATCGCTGCGCGCTTCGACGCTCCCTCCGTGCAGCTCGAGCAACCCGCGCACCAGCGCAAGCCCAATGCCGAGACCGCCGTCGGCGTGCTGCATTTCGGATTTTCCCTGCGAGAACATCTCGAAGATTCGCGGCAGCACGTCCGCGCTGATACCGATCCCGTTGTCGATGACGCGTAGAACGACGTGCCCGTCTTCCAACCGCACGCGAATCACGATCCTCCCACCGGGTTCCGTGTACTTCGCCGCGTTGGTGAGCAGGTTGGCCAGCACCTGCGACAGCCGCACCGCGTCCGCTTCAATTCGCAGCGGCGTTTGTGGTAAATCGATGATCACGGTGTGTTTGCGCGCCAGCATATGCGGCCGCACGGCTTCGAGCGCCGTTTCGATCACCGACGAGATCTCCAGCATCTGTTTGCGCAGCTCGAGGCTGCCACGCGTGATGCGCGACACGTCGAGCAGATCATCGAGCAGGCGGCTCAGATGTTGGGACTGCCGCTCGATGATGTCGCGAGCGCGCTGGGCATCCTGCGCGCCGATGCCGGGTGTGCGCAGGAGGGCGGTCGCATGTCGAATCGGCGCGAGCGGATTGCGCAACTCGTGCGACAGCGTGGCCAGAAAAATGTCCTTGCGGCGGTCCGCATCGCGCAGGGCCGCTTCGATGTGCTTCTGGCCGGTGATGTCGGTGGCGATTCCACACAAGGCGTACGGCTCTCCGGCGCCATCCCGCAACAGAAATTTGGTGGCGACGTAGGTGTGCTGCCCGTCCGTCTGCGGCACGACTTCCTCCGATGTGAACGGCGCACCGCTTCGCCAGACGTGCTGGTCATGCTCGTGCAGCTCCGAGGCCGTCTCCGGAGGGAAGATCTGGAACTCGTTCTTGCCCAGCGCCGCGTCGCGCGTCATGGCAAAGATGCGTAGAAACTCCTCGTTGACGAACAGATAGCGGCCGTCACGGTCCTTCAGGAATACGACCGCCGAGGCGCGATCCAGAATGGCCCGCAGCCGCGCTTCGCTCTCGCGTAAGCCGGCGTCCGCCCGCTGCAGGCGATGAATCCCTTCCGCGATGAGCGCGCCGATGAGCGCGAACAGGGCGAGATGCCCGGTCCATGCCACGACCTCGTATCGGCTGTCGCCCCCGATGCGGAAGACCACGTCGGCGGCCGCCGCGCTCGCCAGGATCGCAACGAACGCGGGCCCACGCCCCCCGAGGTAACCGGCGACTGTGACGACGAGCACAAAGGGAAGCAGCGGAGCCTGATTGCCGAGGATTGGGGAGAGGGCCGCGCGTCCGAGCGCGACGAGGACCGCCAGCAGGCATGCCAAGACGTAGGCAGCCCAGCGGAAACGGCCGATCAAACGCGGCCCGATTCCCGGCAGCCGTATCTGGCTGAAATCGCTTTTGGCGGCGTCGTTCATGGCAAAGACGGCAATAGAATCGCGGCGTTGCGTTGAGCTCGGCCGCTGCAGTCTGCGCCTTTGGAAACGGCTGTGCATCCCCTCCAGTGCCCTAAAAAGAGACGGCGGCGGGAGGCTGTCGAGAGTTGGAGCGGGCTGGCGTTAGCTTCAGCGTTGGCTGGCGTCGCGGATCTCGGCCGCGTGGTACGCAAGGGATGCGTAGGAGTAGGACAGCACGCACACGGCGCAAGCGGCCACCGATGCGAAAACGGCATCCGCGGCGGCCAGGAGCACGAAGATGGTCAGGCCGCCGCTTGCCGGACTCAGCGAGTCAAAGAAGCTGGTCAGCAGCAACGCGACTGAGCCGGTCCATATCCAGCGCTGAATGTAGGTCAGCAGCGTGGCGCGGATGTGCACGTTGTAGCGGTAGGCCGCGGCCTTTTCGGCAAACGAGCCGCGCGTGGCATCTTTGAAGAGCCCGAAGGGCGAGAAGTAGTTCCAGAGGAAATCCAGCATGGTGGCCTGCTCGGGACGCATCTCAAATGGTGTCTTCCGGCCGAAACAACGATTTCGGCGGAACATTGTTGCGCGTTAGACAGTGTGAAGATACGAAAGAGTTCATATCTCCAGAGGCGCAACGAGCATGCCTGCGCGGGTGACGGCAATCGGCGTCACCCGCGTGCACCAAATCGGCGCGAAACGAGTGTGAAAACTCAGCGCACGACGTTCAGCGCCACGGACTTCAGCCTCACCGAGTCTGGCCCCACCATGACCTGGAACTCGCCGGGCTCCACGACATGCTTCATGTCCTGATCCCAGAGTGCGAGTGCATCGGGGCCGAGAGTAAAGTTCACGGTGGTCGTCGCGCCGGGTGCAAGTGTTACGCGCTTGAAGCCATGCAGCTCTTTGAGTGGACGGGTGACCGAGCTCACGACGTCGCGCAGATAGAGCTGAACCACTTCATCGCCGGCCACCTTGCCGGTGTTGCGGACGTTCACGCTGACCGTGACGACCCCATCCGGCCGGATCTGCGGGGCGGACAGCGTCGGCGCATCGATCTCGAACGTCGTGTAGGAGAGGCCGAAGCCAAAGGGAAACAGCGGCTCGCGTGAATCGAACAGATAGCCGCGATGCGAGCTCGGCTTCTCGTCGTAGGTGAGCGGCAGCTGCCCGACCGAACGCGGGATCGTTACCGGAAGCTTGCCACCGGGGTTCGCGTCACCGAACAGGATATCGGCCAGCGCCGTGCCGCCTTCCTGGCCGAGGTACCAGCCTTCGAGGAGCGCGTTGGCCTTGCCGGCCACTTCGACCACCGACTGAGGGCGGCCGTTGATGAGCACGACCACCACTGGCTTGCCGAGTGCAAACATTGCACGCGCAAGCTCATTTTGCTCGCCGACCAGATCGAGCGTGGTCGCATCGCCCAGGTGATTGTCGGCCCAGCCTTCACGGCTGGTCGCGCTGCTGCCGCCGATGACGAGCACGACAGCGTCTGCATCCTTCGCGACTTGCACTGCTTCCGCGATCCTTTGGCGATTCGCCGCAGGATCTGCAAGTACCACTTCATCTTCATACCAGTCACCCTTGTCGGTCAGACGCACGCCTTCGGCAGTGACAACGCGCACGCGGGTGCCGAGTTTCGCCTTGATGCCATCGAGCACGCTAATGGCATGCGTTGGAACGTTGGAATATCCGCCCAGGCGAGCGACTGCGGCGTTCGGTCCGATCACGGCCAGTGTCTTCAATGCACTCGCGTGCAGGGGGAGGGCGCCGTCGTTCTTGAGGAGAACCACGGCTTTGCGCGCGGCCTCTTCCGCCAGCGCTCGTGCTTCGGCGTTGTCCGTGATGGCCTCGGCATACTTCGCGTCCGCGTAAGGCTGTTCGAACAGCCCGGACAGGAACTTCAGTCGCAGCATCCGACGCACGGCTGCGTCGATCTCGGCCTGCGTGACACGGCCGGCCGCAAGCGCCTCCGGCAACTTGGAATAGGCGTTGCCATCCGGCAGGTCGAAATCCACGCCGGCTTTCAGCGCACGCACGGCGGCGCTCAAGAGATCCGGCTCTACGTGGTGCAGCCGTTCGAGATCGTCGATGCCCCAGTAGTCGCTCACCACCGCGCCCTTGAATCCCATCTCCTGGCGCAGCACGTGATTCAGCAGCCAGCCGTTTGCATGCGAAGGTACGCCGTCGATCTCGTTGTACGAGGCCATGACGTTCAATGCGCCGCCTCGCTTCACGGCGGCCGCGAAGGGCGGGAAGAAAATCTCGCGCAGCACGCGCTCGGAGATGCTCGCCGGACCGACGTTCGTGCCGCCTTCGGGCTGCCCATGGCCCGTCATGTGCTTGAGCGTGGCGAATACGTGGTCTTTGGCGAGCGGCAGGGACTCACCCTGGAAGCCGCGAACGGCGGCGACGCCGAGCTCGCCCACGAGATAGGGGTCTTCGCCGTACGTCTCCTCGATGCGTCCCCAACGGGGATCACGCGCCACATCAACTACCGGCGCCAGCACCAGCTGCACACCACGCGCACGGATCTCGCGCCCGGCGACCGTGAACACGCGGGTGAGCAGCTCCGGATCCCACGTGCTGGCGAGCGCGATGGCCTGCGGAAAACTCGTCGCGCCGCGCGCGGCATAGCCATGCAGGCCTTCCTCGTGAAACAGCGTGGGAATGCCGAGTCGCGTGTCTTTCTGCTGATAGCGCTGAATCGCATTCACGAGCGCCACGGTCTGCTTCTCGTCGCGAAACGGATGGTCGACCGGATTGCCGAGGCCGCGCAGATCGTTGGGTCGCGCAAAGTGGCCGATCCCGGCGGGCCGCAGCTTCCTGGCTTTCGCCGGGTCGAAATCACCGGCGGCATTCAGCAGGTCGTTCTTGGTCGTCCAGATGGTCGTGATCTGAGCGATTTTCTCCTCGAGCGTCATGCGCCCGAGCAGGTCTTCGACGCGCTGCTCCACAGGAGCTGAAGCATCTTTGTACAGCGGCTTTTCGGGCCGCGATTGGGCGTAGCCCGCCGACGTGCCTGCTGCTGCCAGAACCCAGGACGCGACGAACGTTGCCATGCGCCACGCCGACTTGCGGGCCTCTCCTGCCCACGCTGCTTGCTTCATGACCCGAGCCCCCTCGATACGAAGAGCGATCGCTGATGGTACCGGTATCATAACCACAACAACTCGCGAATTGCTCGGCCCCCGTCGAGAGTGGCCTGTCCGAGCCGTGGAATATCGCGTTGCTGCGACCTGCGAAGGCGGCGGCCCTCCGCCGTTCGCTGTGCGCCACGGTTTGCAAATCCAAAATGTGAGCGCTACCATCATTGTGCGCCTGTCATGACGGTCGCTACGACGACGCGTCGGTCGAGGTGTCACACCAGCGGAAATAACGAGGCTTTCCGCGAAAAGAGTGAGTCCGTCTCGATAGGGGGAACAATGCGTAGACGTGCGTTCGCGTTGAATGGATTCGGGTCCGCGGCCATCGGCTCGGCCTGCCTGCTCGCAACGATAGCCGGCCCGGCCGGGGCGCAGAACGCGGCCGGCCCCGCGTCACCGGCCGCTACGGCGAGTCCGCCCATCGAAGAAGTCATCGTCTCGGGCATCCGCAAGAGCCTCACCGATGCGACGGAGTCGAAGCGCCAGTCCACCGGCTTCACCGATTCGGTCTTTGCCGAAGACATCGGCAAGTTCCCCGATACGAACATCGCCGAGTCGTTCAATCGCGTGCCAGGCGTGACGATCACTCGTGAAATCTCGGGCGAAGGCCTCAGCATCGCGATCCGCGGGCTCGGCACAAATTTCACGCGCGTCCTCTTGAACGATGCGCCCGTGGCGATCGCCTCCACCGGCCGGACCGATGCGCAGAATACCAATCGCGAAGTCGATCTGGATCTCTTCCCCACGGAGCTCTTCACCTCGCTCACGGTGCACAAGAGCTCCTCGGCGAGCATGCTCGAAGGCGGCGCGGCCGGCACCGTCAACATGCGCAGCGCACGTCCGTTCGATGGCACTGGCGGCCAGCACCTGACCTTCTCGCTCCAGGGGACCAAGAACACCAACGCGGACGAGTGGGGTGAGCGGGGCTCCGTGCTCGGGAGCAAGACGTGGGACACGTTCGGCGTGCTCGTCGGGGTCGTAGGCGTGCGCAACAAGGTGCGCACGAACGGCTTCGAGACCATCGGCTGGACCAATCCGAACCTATCAGCCGCGCAATGCGCCGGTACCTGCAACACCACCGGCGGCGGCAACTGGACGATTCCCGGCACTGTTCCGGTGAATGCCGGCAACGGGCTGAACTCCGGAGACGTGATTGACCAGAACTTCCTGCTGGCCCACAACCCGGGGCTCACCATCCAGCAGATCGACAACGCCATCATTCCGCGTCTGGGTCGCCCGTCCGACGAGTTCGGTGACAAAGATCGATACAACGGCATCGTGAGCCTGGAGTACCGGCCCACGGACAGCCTGCATTTCTACGTCGATTCGATGTACGGCAAGAAGAAAAACGACCTGCAGCGCATCGACATGAACTGGGTCGGACGCAACGGTGCGATGGTGCCGTTGAACCTGCAGGTGGATAACCCGAACTGCGCGAACGGCTGCGTGGTCAACAAAGGCACGTTCGCCAATGCGCAGTTCTTCCTCGAGTATCGCCCGTTCATCGAGAACACGGAATTCTGGGGTGTGAACCCGGGGTTCACCTGGCAGATCTCGGATTCGCTGCAGTTCGACATGCAGGCGAACAAGAGCAACAGCACGTTCCACCGCGAATCGCCGACCGTGCTGGTGATCTCGCCCGCAAGCTCCGGCGTGACGGTGGACTACACCAACACCGGCGATACGCCGACCATCAATACCAATCTCGATCTCAACAATCCGGCGAGCTTCGGCTGGCCGGGCGGCCGCGTGAACATTCAGGACGAACGGCGCGAGACCGACACCAAGGGTGTACGCGCCAACTTCACCTGGAGTCCGCTCGAGTTGCTCAGCGTTCACGTTGGCGGCGCGTATGACGACGTGTCGCGGCAAATCAACGCGTTCGACAACAGCCAGGCCTGGCAGAACGCGGCATGCGGTGACAATCCGAACGTCTTCGTGCCGGGGCCGAACACCCAGCCGCCGTGCGCGGGGCTGGTCAGCGCGGCGCCGGGCGCGGGCTATCCCACGTATCCGGGCCTCGGAACGGGGTACTCGACTGGTGTCACGACTCCGCTCACTTACGGGGGCTCGCTGATCCCGGCGAGCGCGCTGGCTTCCTATCTGACGCCTGGCCCTGATGGCTTTGTCACCGTGGACTGGAATCGCCTCGCCGCGGCTTCCAACTATGGCCCCCTGCATGCCGCCGCGCCGGTGGCCGGCTCCGCCAATACCGGTGCGAGTGGCGGATTCGTCGAAGAGAAAGTGACCGGCGCTTACGCAGAGCTCAGCGGAGACGGTGAGGTCGGTGGCAATCGATTGCGCTACACGGCGGGCGTGCGCCGAGTGCGCACGAAGCAGGAAATTGGCGGCTACGTGTCGATTGCCGACGCGCGCAACATCACGCAGAACCTGGCTGACGGCGGCAAATACCCGAACATCCTCAATTTCGCCACGTTCGACCGGACGTACGACAACACGCTGCCCTCGGGAGAGCTCGCGTACAACGTGGCCGACAACGCCATCGTCCGGGCCGCGGCCTCGCGGACCATGACGCGTCCGGATCCCAACGCGATGCTGCCTGGGCTCAACTTCAGCACGCCGTCCGCGGATGTGGGCACCGTCGGCAACTCCGCATTGAAGCCGTTCCTCTCGGAAAATCTCGATCTCGGCTTCGAGTACTACACGGGCAACGAGGGCTACGTGGGGCTTGCGGCCTTCCGCAAGCGCTTGACGGGCTTCACCACGAACGGAACGCAGACCGTGCCGTTCTCCGCTCTGGCGGCATACGGCGTCACGTTCGACACGCTCACTCCCACGCAGCAGGCGGCCATCAATTCGCGCGGCGGCCCTGCGGTGGCCACTGTGGTTCTGCAACAGCAGGTCAATGCGAGTGGCGCACTCACGGTGAACGGCCTCGAGTTCAACTGGGTGCAGCCGCTCGATTTCCTGCTCGGCAAGATCGGGCTGGACGGGTTCGGCATCGCCGCGAACTTCACGCTCATCGATCAGTTCGGCACCGGCGCGGCGCCCGCCGTGGCGCTGGGTGTGGCGCCTCACACGTACAACGTGACCGCCTACTACGAGAAATACGGCCTGAGCGCACGCATCTCGACCGTCTATAACAAGGGGTCGCAGGTTTCGACCGCCAACCAGAACGGCATTACGGCGGCTGCGCTCTTTACCGACGATTACAAGCAATGGGACTTCTCGTCGAGTTACGATCTGTCGCAGGCCTTCGGCTGGAAGACCCAGGTGGAGATCACGCTCGACGGCATCAATCTCTTCAACGCGAAGCAGCGCACCTACTTCCAGTTCGAGAATGCAGCCTTCACCAACTACACGCCGGGTCGCATGTACCTGGTCGGAGTTCGCGGTCGCTTCTGACCGCGGCAGGGCGGGACTGTTGTTCCACAGGCCGAGCCGGTGCCGGCGCTAACGACCCGAATGGGGCGTTATCGCTGGCGCATCTGCGCATTGCTCTTTGCTGCCACCACGCTCAACTACATCGATCGTCAGGTGCTCGGCGTGCTGGCGCCGGACCTTGCGCGGCTCTTCGGCTGGAGCGAGGTCGAATATGGCTACATCGTCACCGCATTCCAGGCGGCATACGCGATCGGCCTGATCTCGGCCGGCGCCATCATCGACAGACTCGGCACGCGCCTGGGTTACGCGCTGGCGATCTGCGTGTGGAGCCTCGCCGCGATGAGTCACGCGCTTGCGGGCAGCGTGCTCGGGTTTGCTGCCGCGCGCTTTCTGCTGGGGCTGGGCGAAGCCGGCAATTTCCCGGCCGCCATCAAGACAGTGGCGGAATGGTTCCCGCGACGCGAACGTGCGCTCGCCACCGGAATCTTCAATTCGGGCTCGAACATCGGCGCCGTTCTCGCGCCCATGGCGGTGCCGATCGTGGCCTTGACGTGGGGCTGGCAGGCAGCGTTTCTGTTTACCGGCGTGCTGAGCGCCGCATGGCTCGTCACGTGGCTCGTCGTTTATCGGCCGCCGGACCAGCATCCCCGGGTGCAGGCAGAAGAGCTTGCCTACATACGGTGCGACCCTGACGAGCCGGCGAAACGCCTGCCGTGGGCGCAGCTTCTGCGTCACCGGCAGGCGTGGGCCTTCGTGGCCGCGAAGTTCATCACCGACCCGATCTGGTGGTTCTTTCTCTTCTGGTTGCCCAAATTCCTGAACTCGGAGTACGGGCTCACGCTGACGGCCTTGGGGCCGCCACTCATCGCGATCTACCTGATGGCCGATATCGGCAGCATCGGCGGAGGCTGGATCGCGGGACGCTTCATCAAGCGCGGCTGGAGCGTCAACAAGGCGCGCAAGAGCGCGATGCTCGTGTGTGCACTGGCAGTCGTGCCGATCATGTTTGCCTCTTCGGTGACGCACCTGTGGGCCGCCGTGGTGTTGATCGGGCTTGCAACGGCTGGCCATCAAGGGTGGTCCGCGAACCTCTTCACGCTCACGTCGGATATGTTTCCGCGGCAGGCGGTTGCCTCGGTGGTGGGCCTCGGCGGCTTCGCGGGTGCCGTGGGCGGCATGCTCATCGCCACATTCACTGGATTCCTGCTCCAGACCACCGGGAGCTATGTGCCGGTGTTCGCCATGGCGGGCACGGCGTATCTGCTCGCGCTCCTGGTCGTTCACAAGCTCGCGCCACATCTGACGCCCGCGCGGCTTCAAGAGATGTAGGTGCGGCTGTGATGCGGTATCTCCGCGCTGCCCTGGCCGGCGTCACACGAGACCTCCGCCTCGCCATCGTGCCGCTCGTTTTCTGGCCTTTCCTTTTGAGCGCGCAGAATCTTCCCATCGCCAGCGGCCAGCCGAAGTTCCTCGGCAGTGCGTACAGCGCTCCGCAGGCGAAAGACTTTGCCACGTACTGGAATCAGGTCACGCCCGAAAGCGCTGGCAAGTGGGGGAGGGTCGAAGCGACGCGCGGCGTCATGAACTGGACGGATCTCGATACGGCCTACAACGTGGCGAAGACGAACGGCTTTCCATTCAAGCTGCACACGCTGGTGTGGGGCAACCAGCAGCCGGCGTGGATCGAGACGCTCCCGCGCGCAGAGCAACTCTCCGAAATCACGCACTGGTTCGACGCCGTGGCGGCTCGATATCCGGACGTGGATTTCATCGATGTGGTGAACGAGCCGCTGCACGATCCACCCAATTCACCAGGCAACGGCGGCGGGAACTACATTCGGGCGCTCGGCGGCAGCGGCGCAACCGGCTGGGACTGGGTCATCACGTCGTTCCGCATGGCCCGAGCGCGTTTCCCGCACGCGAAGCTGATGCTCAACGAATACAGCGTCACGAGCAATTCGGCTGCCATGAAACGCTACATCGCGATCATCGGGCTGCTGCAGGCGGAAAATCTCATCGATGCGGTCGGCGTGCAGGGCCATGCTTTCGAGACTCGCAGCGAGACGCCGATGTACGTGCAGAGGGCGAATCTGGACCGGCTCGCATCCACGGGATTGCCGATCTACATCACGGAGCTCGACATCGACGGCCCCACGGACGCGATTCAGCTCGCGGACTATCAGCGCGTGTTTCCAATGTTCTGGCGGCATCCGGCGGTCAAGGGCGTCACGCTGTGGGGATTTCGCCCAGGAAACTGGCGCGCGGCGGAGGGTGCGTGCATCGTCTTCAACGATGGCACCGAGCGGCCTGCGATGCAGTGGTTGCGAGCGTATGTGTCGGGTCGTTCTTCCGAACAGCAGAGCAACTCGTCGCAGTCACCTCAGCCCGCGGGTGCGAACACCACATGCCAGAAACAGTGAGCAATCATTCCGCGCGCGCGTACGGCCCAACCACGGCACCGACGAAACCCCCGGCCACGCCGGTGCTCAGGACCGTGCCGTCCGCATTTTCCATAAGCGGCTTCCAGCCCTGGCCTTCCATGTCATATAAGAATGAGTAGGCACCGGCGTTACCTTTCACCTGGAGTCTCAGCAGCCGTTGCTGCGGCACCTGCGCCGTGGCAATCGTTTCGGTGCTCTTGCCGTCCCTGCGCTCGAGAAACACCTGAATTCCCGTCTCTGCGCGCCGCGTGCCGAGGAAGTACCAGTAGTTCTCGTTCTGAAACGCTGCGATGCCTGCGGCGACGCGTCCTGTCGCCGGGAGCTCGAAAGCCGTGCTGGCTTCGAACGCGAAGTGCTGCTGGCGACGCCCCAGAAAAGAGGGATTGCCGAGCGTGTCGAGCGTATCCGTGCGCGGATGGATCGTGAGCCACCCCGCCTTGCTGCGCAGGTCCGCCCAGAGTTGCTTGGGTACGCGCACGTTCAACCATGCTTCATCGAGAGCGCTTGCCGTGAAGTCATCTCGCCACGTGAAGTTGCCGCTGAAAGGTGCCTGGCTCGCAGCGGCCGTGCGTTTCGGCGCATGAGCGACATACGGAATGGTTTCGCCGTGAGGCAGGATGATCGGCCAGCCATCCTGCCACGCGACCGGCAGCAGAAAAGTCTCGCGCCCCGTGTTGTACTGCGTGTGTCCATCCACGGCATACGTTCGTGTCGCGAGGAAGATGGCCCACCAGCTTCCGTCTGGCGCCTCGACGAGATCTGCGTGACCCGCGTTCGTGATGGGGTTCGTGCGTCCCGCATCGAGGTCGCGCTGAGTGAGGATGGGGTTGCCGGCATAAGGCACGAACGGTCCCCACGGAGACCGTGCCCGCAGCACGACTTCCGAATGTTGCGGCCCCGTGCCACCCTCCGCGCACATCAGGTAATACCAGCCCTTGCGGCGATAGAGGTGCGGGCCTTCGATCCAGATGGGCTTCTTCGAGAAGTCGACGCCGCCGTTCACCAGCAGCTTGCGCGGGCCGACGAGCTTGCCCGTCGCAATACGAAACTCCTGGATCCAGATGGCGCGGTGCCCGTCGTAGAGCGGCGTGCCGACGGGCGGGCCGTTGTTGAGGAGGTACGCCTTGCCGTCGTCATCGAAGAACAGCGACGGGTCGATACCGTCGATTTCCGGGAGCCACACCGGGCCGGACCACGGCCCGGCCGGGTTCTTCGCCGTGGAATAGAAATTTCCGCCGCTGTCGACCGCAGTGTTCAGCACGTAGAACGTGCCGTCGTGGAATTCGATGTCCGGTGCGAATACGCCGCGCGAGACGCCGAGACCATCGAAGTCGAGCTGCGCGGGGCGGTCGATCACGTTGCCGATGTGCTGCCAGTGCACGAGGTCTGCGCTCTCGAGCACCGGGATGCCCGGAAAGTAGGTGAACGTGGAGTTCACGAGGTAGAACTTGTTGCCCGCCCGGGTGATGCTCGGGTCCGGATAGAAGCCGCTCAGGATCGGATTGCGGTAGCTGCCCTGCGGCAGCGGCGCTTCGAACACGGCGTCGTGTCCCGTATATTCGAACCAGTCGAACGAGACTGGCTCCGCGTGCGTGAGCGCTGCGGGCAGCGCGAATGCTGCGATGGCGAGCCACTGTTTCATTGTGCCTCCCTTGCCGACAGGTGAATTGCATGACCCGAAAGAACACAGGCTCGTCGCGGGATCGCGAGATCGTCGCCGCTCGCGTCATCGTCACCTGCCCGGGGCGCAACTTCGTCACCCTCAAGATCGAAACGCGCTCGGGCGTGTTCGGTGTGGGCGATGCCACGCTCAATGGGCGAGAGCTCGCGGTTGCCGCGTATCTGCAGGAGCACCTGATCCCGAATCTCATCGGGCGCGATGCCGGACGCATCGAGGACACGTGGCAGTTCTTTCATCGCGGCGCCTACTGGCGGCGCGGCCCGGTCACCATGACGGCGATCGCCGCAGTGGACGTGGCGCTGTGGGACATCCTCGGCAAGATGGCCGGCCTGCCGCTGTATCAGCTGCTCGGTGGCCGCTCGCGCGAGGGCGCGCTCGTCTATGGCCATGCGAATGGACGCGACATCGCCGAGACCAGCGACGAGGTCGGCCGCTTCATCGCGAAGGGCTACAAGGCCGTGCGCGCGCAGAGTGGCATTCCCGGACTCACGAAGCCTTACGGCGTCTCGAGCCTGAAAGACGCGTACGAACCTGCCGAGAGCGCGTTGCCGGCGGAAACAGTGTGGTCCACCGCGAAGTACCTCAACTCCGTGCCGCAATTGTTCGAGCGCCTGCGGCTCGACCACGGCCCCGACATCGAGCTGCTGCACGACGTGCATCATCGTCTCTCGCCCATCGAGGCCGCGCGCCTCGGCAAGGATCTCGAGCCCTATCGCCTGTTCTGGCTCGAAGATGCGACGCCCGCCGAGAACCAGAGTGCATTCGAGCTGATCCGCCGCCACACCGTAACGCCGCTCGCCGTGGGCGAGGTGTTCAATTCCATCTGGGACTGCAAACATCTGCTCGAAGCGCGGCTCGTGGATTACATCCGCACCACCATCGTTCATGCAGGAGGGATCACGCACGTGCGCCGCATTGCGGACTTCGCTGCGCTTCACCAGGTGCGCACCGGCTTTCACGGCGCCACGGATCTGTCGCCGGTGTGCATGGGTGCAGCGCTGCATTTCGATACGTGGGTGCCGAACTTCGGCATCCAGGAATACATGCACCATTCGGCGCAGACCGACGAAGTCTTCCCGCACGACTACGTGTTTCGTGACGGCCGCCTGTTCTGTGGAGAGAGTCCCGGTCATGGTGTCGGCATCGACGAGACGCTTGCCGCGCGCTTTCCCTATTCGCCGAAGCAGCTGCCGGTGGCTCGTCTCGAAGATGGCTCCATGTGGGACTGGTGAGAAAGCCCGCGGGCCATCGGTGAGAGAGCAGGCGGGTCATCGCGCCCCGGCTTGCGCGCGCGCGGCTTGCGACGGTTCGAAATAGCGCTGCGCGAACGTGATGAACGCAGGCCAGTTCGGAGCCGCGGTGTGTCCGCCGCGATGCTGGCGAAAAGCGATGTCGCCACTCACCAGAGCCGTTTCAATAGGCGGAAAGTCTTTGGCGCCAAGATCCCGGGCACCGAGCAGCCGGTAAACGGGCCCCGCGGCCGCCGCACCCATGAACATGCCGCGCGCGTCGATCCATCCGCCTTCGAGCTCCTGCGAGCCGGCACTGATGAACACGGGCCGCGGCGCACAGAGCGCGATCAACTCGTGCGCGTCCACCGGCAGATCACCCGGCTTCAGCGGTCCCGCGTACTTCAGGTAATTGCCCGCCATCCAGTGATACTCGGACGGCGCGGCGACATTCTCGACGCGCTCACCGAAATCGCGACGATGCAGCTTGGCGCCACCGGCGCCTGATGAAGCAATGAATCCGATGGCGAAGCGTGGGTCATAGGCCATCGCCACGAGCGCCGCTTTGCCGTAGCGAGACAGGCCCTCGATCCCGACGCGCTCCGCATCCACCGAAGGGTCGGTCTCGAGGTAATCGAGCGCGCGGCTCGAGCCCCAGGCCCACGCGCGCAGCGCACCCCAGTCATCGAGCTTGCGCGGCTGGCCTTGGTTGACGAGACCGATGATGCCGCGAGTGAGTCCCGCGCCGTTGTCGGCCTGAATGCTCGTGGGCACGATGAGTGCGAAGCCCCATCCGTGCTGCAGCAGCTGCTCTTTCCAGTCCGGCCCCGGTGGCGCGCTCAAAGGGTTTGCCGGGGGCGGTGGAAAACCCGGTCGCGGCAGGAAGGTCATCTCCATCATCACCGGTACGGGCCCGGACGCATTGGCCGGCGTAGTGAGCGTGAGGTCGATGTCCACCGTCACGAGCGGGTACGCATGGTTGTCTACGTGTCCCAGGAGCTTCTTCGTCAGAACGGGGACGCCGCCGAGCGTCCCTTGCGTTTTGCTCACCACTTCCCAGCGTACTGATGGCGTCGCGGCGGGTACGCGTCCATAGACCTCCCGGTCGAAGTCTTCGACGATCTCCGCGCGTCGCTTTGTCCACCACACCTGCGGGCTTTTCACGGCGCGCCCGTTGTCGAGCTTCAGTGCATCGGGCAGCTTCGGAAACGGATTGGCCTTCGACTCGTCGTAGTTGGCGGCATCCGGGGCATTGGGGTTCTGTCCGTTCGCGCCAGGACGAAGCGCTTCAATGCCGAGCAGATGCAGGAGCCGTTGCTGATCCTGCTCACTGGTCAGCTCGACAGGCGACTGCGGAAACTTCTCGCGAGGCAGGCCCGGGTTCGCGGGCGGCTGACCGGGAGCATACGGAATGTAGATCGCCTCATACTCCTCGAGCGAGTGCTCGGGCGGCGCGACTCCCGCGGGCAGCGCACGCTTCGAAAAGCTCTGGAAATAGGCAATGCACGCATCTCGCCACCATTGCGCCTCCTTCTCCTGGATCCGCAGGAACGCGTCGATCTGCGCGAAGCGCTCGGCGTCAACGTAAGGGGCGAGGCTCTCCCACGTCTTGCGCATGGCGCCCACGGCCTCGACGCCATGTGTGTAGTGAGACACGAGCTCGTCCCACAACGTGCGGCCGGAGCGCATGCGGTAATCCCATGGCACGTGATGGAACCAGAGCAAGAACTTCTCCGGTACGCGCTCGCGGCTTCCAAACTCTGCCGCCACTTCCGGCGCGTACTGTCCGACGGCATTGCTTCCGGTGGCAGAGCGGTCGAACCCAATGCCTTGCGCATCCGCACGGTGATAGTAGACGGACGTCTGGTCCGCGCGCCCACCGCCTGCGACCCAGGGGCCCGGGCCGTAGTGATAGCCGCGACCCATGAGGTGATGCAGGCCGAGAGGCGTCATGTAGTCCACAACGGCTTCGCGGGAACCCATCATCATTGCGACGACCGGCGTGACGAAGGCCGGATCGTTGGTGAACGTCATGCGCACCCATTCTTCGGCGATTGCAGCAGACGAGAGGGACGGATCCCACGCCTGGCGTCCGAAGGCGTACCAGTTCGCCTGGTCGAAGTGCGAGCCCGTCCAGTTCCGGTCGGCGCCCACATTCGACACGCCTGCCATGCCGGTGCGCGTGTAGCCGTGAAGCGAACCATCGATCACTTTTGCGACGGTCGAGCCTTTGCCTTTCGCGTACGTGTCGGCGGCAAGCGTTTCCTCATAAAGGGGCGCGAGATACGCAAGATGCGTGGCGAAGCCGAGATACTCCTTCGTGAGCTGTACTTCCAGCATCAACGGGGTCTTCGGCATGGCTCCGAACAGCGGGTGGAAGGGCTCGCGCGGCTGGAAATCGATCGCGCCATTCTTCACTTGCAGCAGCACGTTCCCGCGAAATTTGCCGTCGAGCGGCACGAACTCGCTGTACGCCTGCTTGGCGCGATCATCGGGCTGCTCCTTCGAGTAGACGAACGCGCGCCACATGACGATGCCGCCGTGCGGTGCCACGGCATCGGCGAGCATGTTCGCGCCGTCCGCGTGCGTGCGCCCGTAGTCCTGTGGGCCCGGCTGGCCTTCCGAGTTGGCCTTCACCAGGAAGCCGCCGAAGTCGGGAATGTGGCGATAGATCTCGTCTGTCTTCGCTTTCCACCAGGCCTTCACTGCCGGGTCGAGCGGGTCGGCAGTCTTGAGCCCGCCAATCTCGATGGGCGCGCTGAAACGAGCGCTCAGGTAAACGCGGATTCCGTAAGGCCGCAGCACGCTAGCGAGCGCCGCGGCCTTCTCGATGTACTGCGGCAGCAGGCTCGTGGCGTTGGCATTCACATTGGTGAGCACCGAGCCGTTGATACCAACGGAGGCACAGGCGCGCGCATAGTCGGTGTAGCGCGGGTCGAGATAGTCCGGGAGCTTGTGCCAGTCCCAAATCGACGGCCCTGCGTAGCCGCGCTCGACAGTGCGGTCGAGATTGTCCCAATGATTCAGCACGCGCTGCTGCACGCGCGGTGAGGACGACACATTCAGGTTCGTGAGCGGCTGGCGGGTCTGAAGCAGCCGCAGAAAGTGGAACGCGCCGTAGAGAACTCCCACGTCTTCGTTCGCCGCGATCGCGATGACGCGATGCCCATTGAGGGTGACGCTTCGGATCACGTAGCCCTCCGCGCCCGCACCCCGAAGGTCGAGCCGAAGCGCCGCGATCTGCGCCGAGGATTTCGGCGTTCCGAAGACGATTGCGCCGCTATTCGTTGCGGTTCGACCCAGCGTCGGCACGATGCCAAGCAGCCCGGACAGCCCGCGCACCAACTCGCTCTGCGCAGCGCGCAGGGTAGGGGAATCGGCGCCCGGCACCAGCTCTGTGGCGCTGCTACGGTAGGTAGCGAGCCATGGACTCTGCACGGGCACGTACCGCAGCCAAAGGTCGTAGCCGTCTTCCGCAAGGGCCGCGCGCGTCCCGACCAGGCTCAGCAGCAATACGAGCGCCGTTCGGATGGCGAGGCGCTGCCGCGCACCGCCTTTGCTGCGATTCGCGTGCGCAGTTTTCGCGCTCGGAGTTAACTCGGGGGCCCGCTGCATTGCTAAAATCGCCGTCAGCCTCGAAAGTCCAGCGTATTCTATGGCCTCTATTGTTAACGCTAACGTCCTGATGGTGCCAGCGCCCGCGGTGCGCACACCCCTGCGCACCTTGCCGGAGAAACGCGGGTGACCGTGAAGAAAACGCGCCGCCGGGGCGGCACCGCCGTCACCATTCACGAGGTGGCTCGCAGGGCCGGCGTGTCGCCCATGACGGTTTCACGCGTCACCAACGGCGAGGACAACGTGCGAGAGGCCACGCGCGACCTCGTGCTGCGGGCCATCCGGGAGCTCAATTACTCGCCCAATCCCGCGGCCCGCTCGCTCGCCGGCGCCACGGGCACGCGCATCGCCATGATCTATTCAAACCCGAGCGTCGCGTATTTGAGCGAGCTGCTCGTCGGCGCGCTGGACAAGGCGAGCAAGACGGCCGCGCAGCTGATGCTGGAGAAGTGGGGTGATCTCAAGCCTGCTGCCGAACGGCTTGCGGCCCGCAGGCTTGCGGCGAGCGTCGCTGGCGTGATTCTGCCGCCGCCTCTGTGCGAGTCCGAGGTGATTGCCTCCGAGCTGGCTGCAGCGGGTATTCCCGTCATCGCCATCGCCACGGGGCGTTTCAGGGCGAACCTCAGCTGCGTGCGTATCGATGATTTTCGCGCTGCCAGTGAGATGACTTCGCACCTCCTCGCGCTCGGCCACACCCGCATCGGCTTCATCAAGGGCCACCCGAACCAGACGGCCAGTGCACAGCGGTTTGCCGGCTTCGAGACGACGCTGGAAGCGGCGGGCCTGGCACCCAATCCGGCCTATGTTCAGCAGGGCTATTTCACCTACCGCTCCGGCCTCGAAGCCGCCGAGCAGCTGCTCGATCGCAAGCGGCCTCCCACTGCCATTTTCGCAAGCAACGACGACATGGCGGCCGCCGTCATCTCCGTGGCCCACCGGCGCGGGCTCGATGTGCCGAAAGATCTGTCGGTCGTGGGGTTCGACGACACGGTGACGGCCACCACGGTCTGGCCCGAGCTCACGACCATCCGCCAGCCCATCGCCGCCATGGCCGAAGCGGCCGTGAACCTGCTGTTGCGGAAAATTCGTCACAAGAAGGGCGGGGAGCCCGCTGAGCCCATCGACCATCTGTTCGCGCACGAGCTCGTGAAACGCGCCTCGGATGCCCCGCCCCGCGAGCCCTGAGACTTGCTTTCTGATAGCGCTACCAATAGGCTTCCTGCGCGAACGAGGCGAGGCGGGTAGCAAAGACCTCGACGGGTAGCTAGAGGAGGCCGTGCGCAATGCATTCGACTACAGCCGCCGTCGTGGCGACACCGAATTACCTGCTCGTCAACGGGCTGACGCTGATCGCGGCACTGGGGGGGCTGCTGTTCGGCTACGACACTGCCGTGATCTCGGGTGCCGTCGGAGCCATCGACGCCAATTTCATTACGCCGCGTGGACTCCCTGAAACTGCCGCTGGCAGCTTGTCGGGCTGGACCATCTCCTGCGCGTTGTTCGGCTGCGTCATTGGCGCGGCACTGGCGGGCCCCATCTCGCAGCGAATCGGCAGGCGCGGTGGCCTGATCATTGCGGCCGTGCTGTTCTTCGTGTCTGCCATCGGCTCCGCCTTCCCGGAGTTCGGGCTCGGTCCTGTCGGCGGAATGGGTCCGGCGGCGCTGACGCCGTTCATCCTCTATCGCATCCTCGGCGGCATCGGCGTTGGCATCGCCTCCATGCTCTCGCCGCTATACATCGCCGAGATCGCCCCGCCGGCGCAGCGCGGGCGGCTGGTCACGTACCAGCAAGTCGCCATCGTCGTGGGCATGACGCTCGTGTACTTCGTGAACTGGGCCATCGCTGCGCAGGGGGACGATGCCTGGATCCTCAGCACCGGCTGGCGCTACATGCTGCTGTCGGGCGCGATTCCCGCCGGGCTCTTCCTGCTATTGCTGCTGCTCGTGCCCGAAACGCCCCGCTGGCTCGTCATGAAAGGCCGGAGTGAGAAGGCGCATGAGGTGCTTCTGCGCCTCTCGACGCCGGATGAAGCGCGCACGGTGCTCGGGGAAATCGAGGGCTCGCTTACGGAGGCCAGCGGCAAGCTGTTCGCGTTCGGTGGCGTGGTGGTGTTCGTCGGCATCATGCTGTCGGTGTTCCAGCAGTTCGTCGGCATCAACGCGGTGTTGTACTACGCGCCGCTCATGTTCAAGAACATGGGGGCATCCACAGACAGCGCGCTCCTGCAGACCATCATCGTCGGCATCGCGAACATCGTGTTCACGCTCGTGGCACTGGTCACGGTGGATCGCTGGGGTCGCAAGCCGCTGCTCGTGCTCGGCGCACTGGTCATGGCGGCCTCGATGATCGCGCTCGGGTTTCTGTTTTCCACGGGGCACGTCGGAACTCCCGCTCTCATAGCCGCGGTGGCGTACATCGCAGGCTTTGCGCTTTCCTGGGGTCCGGTCGTGTGGGTGCTGCTCTCCGAGATCTTCCCGAACATCATCAAGAGCCGCGCCATGGCCATTGCGGTTGCGATGCAATGGATCGCGAATCTGTTCGTGTCCTTGTCGTTCAAGGTGCTCGACGGCAACTCCACGCTGAACGCGCTGTTCCATCACGGCTTCACGTACTGGATCTACGGCGGCATGAGCGTGCTCGCCGCGCTCTTCGTGCTGCGCTACGTGCCTGAGACGAAGGGGCGCACGCTCGAAGCCATCCAGCACCTGTGGGTGAAGCCCGCCTCATGATCGGGCATCTCCCTCCGGATTGGCGTCAGGCCTTGCTTCTCGGGCGCCTACAGTTACGCGAGGGCCCCACCCCCGTTCTCGTGAACGGTGGGCGGCTCAGGGACTTGTCTCGCGTAGCGCCCACGGTTTCGCAGCTGCTGAACGAATGGACGGGCGACGTGCCGCCAGGTGTGGACCTGGGCCCGCTCGAGGAACTGCAGCTCACCCGCGCGTATGACGGCAGCGCCGAGCCGCGCCTGCTGTCGCCGTTCGATCTTCAATGCATCAAGGCGAGCGGCGTCACGTTCGCGGTCTCCGCAATCGAGCGCGTTATCGAAGAGCGTGCAGGAGGGGATGCGGCCCGCGCCGAAGCCGTGCGCGCGGGTCTGCGCGAGCGCGTGGGCACGGATCTGCGCGCCGTGAAGCCCGGCTCGGACGCTGCGCGCAAGTTGAAGGGCGTGCTCATCGCGGAAGGGTTGTGGTCGCAGTACCTGGAGGTGGCCATTGGACCGGACGCCGAGATCTTCACGAAGGCGCCGACCTTGTCATCGGTCGGCTGGGGCGACTGGGTCGGTGTGCGTGCAGATTCGGCCTGGAACAACCCTGAGCCTGAGGTCGTACTCGCTTGTGACCGAGCCGGACGAATCCTGGGTGCCGCGCTGGGCAACGACGTCAATCTGCGTGACATCGAAGGCCGCAGCGCGCTGCTGCTCGGCAAGGCGAAGGACAACAACGCGTCCTGTGCCATAGGGCCGTTCATCCGGCTGTTCGATGACTCGTTCCAGCTGGATGACGTGCGACGCGCCGTCGTCCGGCTCGAGATCGACGGCGTGGAGGGCTTCCGCCTCGAAGGCAGCAGCTCCATGAGCGAGATCAGCCGCGACCCGGCCGAGCTCGCCGCGCAAACGCTGGGACGCAATCATCAATACCCCGATGGCTTCGCGCTGTTCCTCGGCACGATGTTCGCGCCGATCGTCGATCGCGGCGCGGCCGGGCTCGGCTTTACCCACAAGGTGGGCGATGTCGTGCGGGTCTCGAGCGAACGGCTCGGCGTGCTCGACAACAAAGTGACGACGTGCGACCAGGCGCCGCCCTGGACGTTCGGCGTCGCGGGTTTGATGCAGAACCTGGCAGGCCGCGGCCTGCTGTCCCGGGAATCCACTCGAGGGCGCGCACCGTGAGCGGGACCGCAACGCTTTCGCACTACATCGATGGGCAATGGGTGTCGGGACCGAACGCACTCGAGAGTCTCAATCCATCCGATACACGGGATGTCGTGGCGCAGGCTCCTTCGGATGACGGCAATGCCATCGGTGCTGCGGTCGGCGCGGCGAAAGCGGCATTCCCTGCCTGGGCGGATGCGAGCCCGGAAGTTCGCAGCGACATACTGGATCGCGTGGGCTCGACGATCCTTGCGCGCAAAGAGGAGCTCGGCCGGTTGCTCTCGCGCGAAGAAGGCAAGACGCTGCCGGAAGGCATCGGCGAAGTCACTCGCGCTGGCCGCATCTTCAAGTTCTTCGCTGGCGAGGCGTTGCGTCGTCACGGCGTGACGGTGGATTCCACTCGTGCGGGCGTTGAAGTGGCCACGTATCGAGAGCCGCTGGGCGTCTTCGGTCTCATCACACCGTGGAATTTTCCGATTGCGATACCGGCGTGGAAGAGTGCGCCGGCGCTCGCCTTCGGCAACACCGTCGTGATGAAGCCCGCTTCCCTCACGCCCGCGACCGCGGTGGCGCTTGCCCAGATCATTCACGAATCGGGTATGCCGAAAGGTGTTTTCAATCTCGTGATCGGCGGCGGTGCCGCAGGCAACGCGCTCGCCTCTCACTCCGACGTCGCAGGCGTTTCCTTCACCGGCTCGCAGAGTGTGGGCGCGCGCGTGGCGAGCGCAGCCATCTCGCATCAGGCGCGCTTGCAGCTCGAGATGGGCGGCAAGAACCCGCTCGTCGTGCTGGATGATTGCGATCTCGAGCGCGCCGTTCAGGTAGCGCTCGATGGCGCGTTCTTCGCCACGGGCCAGCGGTGCACGGCGTCGAGCCGGTTGATCGTCACGCAAGGCGTCTACGATCGCTTCGTCGAAGCGCTTGCCCGCCGCGTCTCGGCATTGCGGGTAGGCGATGCGCTTGCTGCGGAAACACAGATTGGTCCGCTCGCGAGTGAAGCGCAGCTCGATACGACGCTGTTCTACGTAGAACAGGCCACGAAAGACGGCGGCCGTCGCGTCACCGGCGGCGAGCGGCTCTCGCTCGACAAGCCGGGGTACTACGTCGCGCCCGCGCTCATCGTCGACACGACACCGGGGATGCGCGTCAATTGCGAGGAAGTGTTTGGGCCGCTGGCCTCTGTGGTCCGCGTGCGCGACTACGACGAGGCGCTGAGCGTGGCCAACGATGGCGAATTCGGCCTGTCCGCCGGCATCGTCACCACCTCGCTCAAGTACGCGCGCCACTTCGCGCGCAACGTACGCGCGGGCATGGTGATGACCAACCTGCCCACCGCGGGCGTCGACTACCACGTGCCCTTCGGCGGCACGCGCAAATCCAGTTACGGCGCACGCGAGCAGGGTTTCGCGGCCGTCGAATTCTTCACTCAAGTCAAGACTACTTATTCCTGGGCCTGATTCATGACGACTGCCATCTTTCCTTCCCTGACCCACAAGACGGTTGTCGTCACCGGAGGCGGCTCCGGCATCGGCGCGGAGATCGTGCGAGCCTTCGTGCGCCAGAAGGCGCGCGTGTTCTTTCTCGACATTGCCGAGAACGATTCGCGTGCGCTCGTCGATTCGCTCGGCGGCGCGGCACAGTTCCTCAAGTGTGATCTCACCGACATTGGCGCCCTGAAGGCGGCGTTCGCCACCATCGAAGCGAAAGCGGGGCCGGTGGGCACCCTCGTCAACAATGCCGCGAATGACGATCGCCACAGCTTCGAGCAGGTGACGCCGGAATACTGGGATCAGCGCATTGCCGTGAATCTGCGCCACTATTTCTTCGCCGCGCAGGCGGTGGTGCCGGGCATGAAGCGCGCGCGCAGCGGGGCCATCATCAACCTCGGTTCGGTGTCGTGGCATCTGGGGCTGGCGGACCTCGCTCTGTACCAGACGGCGAAGGCCGGCATCGAAGGACTCACACGCGCCCTGGCTCGGGATGTTGGCGAGTCAGACATTCGCGTCACCTGCGTGATTCCGGGCGCGGTGCGCACGCCCCGGCAGATGGCCCTCTGGCATACGCCCGACGAGGAAGCGAAGATCGTCGCGCAGCAGTGCATCAAGGCGCGTGTGGAGCCTGCGGATATCGCCGCAATGGTCCTGTTTCTCGCATCGGACGACGCGCGCTTCTGTACGGCGCATAGTTACTGGGTGGACGCCGGCTATCGCTGACGGTTGCCGGGCCGGCTGCCAACGGGAGACCGCGCGTATGACCTCTGCCGTGGAGTGTGTGTGGCCCGTCGGCGCGATGCTCGGCGAAGGCCCGTTCTGGTCTGCCGACGAGCAGGCCGTGTGGTTCGTGGACATCAAGGGCCGCGCCATTCACCGCTATCACGAGCCGAGCGGGCAGACGCGCTCGTGGAGCGCACCGTCCGATCCCGGTTTCATCTTTCCTGCGCAGGACGGCAGCCTCGTCTGCGGTCTGAAGACCGGGTTGCATCGCTTCGACCCGAAGACGGGTGAGTTCACGCTGCTGGAGCGCATCGAGCCGCACGCGCCTCACAACCGCCTGAACGACGGCTACGTCGACCCTGATGGTTACCTCTGGTTCGGGTCGATGGACGACCACGAGCGCGATGCCACCGGCGCGCTGTATCAACTCATGCAGCGTGGCAGCGAGTCTCGCGATGCGGGCTACGTCATCACGAACGGCCCTGCGTGCAGCCCCGATGGCCGCACGCTGTATCACACCGACACCCTCGAGAAGGTCATCTACGCCTTCGACAGAACGGCTGCAGGCGATCTGTCGGGGAAGCGCGTGTTCTGCCGCATCGGTGAGAATGACGGTCACCCCGATGGTCCGGGGGTCGACTCGCAAGGCGTGTTGTGGTCGGGTCTTTACGGCGGCTGGGGGTTGAATCGGTACGCGCCGGATGGCCGCCTGCTCGGCAAGCTCGCCGTGCCGTGCGCGAACGTGACGAAGGCAGCCTTTGGTGGCGAGGATCTGCGCACGCTCTACATCACCACGGCCTGGAAAGGCCTGTCGGACGAGCAGCGTGGTCAGCAGAAGCTCGCGGGCGGGCTGTTTCGCGTCCGGGTGGACGTGGCAGGGCTTCCTCAGGGCAAAATCGCACATGGTCTCTGATCCAAAACGCCGCTTCCGCTCCCGCGACTGGTTCGCCGACCCCGAGCGGCTCGACATGGTGGCGCTCTACCTCGAGCGCTTCATGAACTACGGACTCACGGCGGAGGAGCTGTTGAGCGGCAAGCCGATCATCGGCATCGCGCAGACCGGCGGGGACCTCACACCCTGCAATCGGGTGCACCTCGACACCGTGAAGCGCGTGCGGGAAGGCATTCGCGATGCGGGCGGCGTGCCGATGGAATTCCCGGTGCATCCCATCTTCGAGAACTGCCGGCGTCCCACGGCGGCGCTGGATCGGAACCTCGCGTACCTCGGGCTCGTGGAGATTCTGCACGGCTATCCGATCGATGCCGTCGTGCTGACCACGGGATGCGACAAGACCACGCCTGCCGGAATCATGGCGGCGTCTACGGCGGATATTCCGGCCATCGTTCTCTCGGGTGGACCGATGCTCGATGGCTGGTACGACGGGGAGCTCGTCGGTTCTGGCACGGTGATCTGGCGCTCACGGCGCAAGCTTGCGGCTGGCGAGATCAACGAGCAGGAGTTCCTCGCGGCGGCCGCGGCGTCGGCGCCTTCGCTCGGCCACTGCAACACCATGGGCACGGCGTCGACGATGAACGCGGTCGCCGAAGCGCTGGGCCTCTCGCTTCCCGGCTGTGCGGCGATTCCAGCGCCGTATCGCGAGCGCGGGCAAATCGCGTATGCGACGGGTCGGCGTATCGTCGAGATGGCGTACGAAGATCTGAAGCCTTCGATGATTCTCACGCGTCGCGCGTTCCTGAATGCGATCGCCACCATCGCAGCCCTGGGTGGCTCGACGAACGCTCAGCCCCATCTCGTCGCGATGGCGCGGCATGCCGGCGTCGAGCTCGAAGCAGAAGACTGGATGACCTACGGTCGCGATGTGCCGCTGCTCGTGAACCTGCAACCGGCGGGCAAATATCTTGGCGAGCGATTCCATCGCGCAGGCGGTGTGCCGGCAGTGTTGTGCGAGTTGCTGCGAGCCGGGCGCATCGATGGCTCAGTGCCCACCGTCACCGGTCACAGCCTCGCCGAGAACATTGCGGGCCGGGAGTCTACGGATCGCGAAGTCATCAGCGTCTACGAGGCGCCGTTGCAGGAGCATGCCGGGTTCCTGGTGCTGAAAGGCAATCTGTTCGACTTCGCCATCATGAAGACGAGCGTGATCTCGGCGGAGTTCCGCAAGCGGTTTCTCGCGAGCAGCGATACCTTCGAAGGCCGCGCCGTCGTGTTCGAAGGCTCGGACGATTACCACGCGCGCATCAACGATCCGGCGCTTGGAATCGATGAACGCACGATTCTCGTGATTCGCGGCGCAGGGCCGATCGGCTGGCCGGGCTCCGCCGAAGTCGTGAACATGCAGCCGCCGGATGCGCTTTTGAAGCGCGGCATCATGAGCCTGCCGACGATCGGCGACGGGCGACAATCGGGCACGTCCGACAGCCCGTCGATTCTCAATGCGTCCCCCGAGAGCGCCGCGGGCGGCGGGCTTGCGTGGTTGCGCACGGGGGATGTGATTCGAATCGACCTCGCCGCCGGCCGTTGCGACATGCTCGTGTCCGCGGACGAGATCGAGCGCCGCAAGGCCGCCGGGCTGCCGCCGATTCCCGCGAGTGCCACGCCGTGGCAAGAGCTGTATCGTCAGACGGTAGGCCAGCTCGATCGCGGTGGCGTGATGGAGATGGCTGTGAAATATCAGGGTGTGTGCCGCAAGACGCCGCGGCACAATCACTGAAGCCACGATCACTATAACGAAGGGGGACGCATCGAGTCGGCACAGAACCTGTCGGGAGAGGAGCACGCCATCGTCCGCAAAGTGGCGTGGCGCCTGCTGCCGTTCCTGTGCCTGATCTACTTCATTGCGTACCTCGATCGCGTCAACGTCGGCTTCGCGGCGTTGACCATGAACCAGGACCTCGGCCTCTCGGCCACCGCCTACGGGCTCGGCGCCGGCATTTTCTTCATCGGCTATTTCCTGTTCGAGGTGCCGAGCAACTTCATGCTGAAGCGCTTCGGCGCGCGGGTCTGGATCGCCCGCATCATGGTGACCTGGGGCGTGCTGTCCATCGCCATGGCGTTCGTGACCGGGCCGAAGAGTTTCTTCGTCTTGCGCTTTCTGCTCGGCGTGGCGGAGGCCGGATTCTTTCCCGGCATGATCTTCTATCTCACGTTCTGGTTTCCGAGCCGGGTGCGCGCGGCGATGCTCGGCATCTTCATCGTTGCGAACCCCGCGTCGACCGTGATCGGCGCGCCGCTGTCCACGACGCTGCTTGGAACGAGCGTGTGGCACTTCACCGGCTGGCAGACGATGTTCCTCGTCGAGGGCGTGCCCGCTGTGTTGCTCGGCTTCGCCGTGCTGTTCGTGCTGTGCGATTCGCCAACAAAGGCGAAGTGGCTGACTGAACGTGAGCGACATGTGCTGGAGCGGGCCATCGAGCACGACCAGCTTCCCGGCGCGCCGACCACCTGGCGCGCGGGGCTGATGAGTGCGGATGTCTGGCGCTTTGCGCTCCTCTACGCAGCCCTGATGATGGCGGTGTACGGTTTCGGGTTGTGGGCGCCGCAGATCATCAAGGCGCTCGGAAATTTCACCAACCAGCAGGTCGGGCTCGTGCTCGTGATTCCGTATGCCGCTGCGACCGTTGCCATGTGTGGCTGGGCGCGACACTCCGATCGCAAAGGCGAGCGCACGTGGCATCTCGCCTTGCCGGCATTCCTCGCCGCGGCGGGATTTCTGTACAGCGGCTTCACGGACGACGTGTATCTCGCAATGGCCGCCTTCACGCTGGGCGCCATGGGAATCTATTCGACGCTGCCCCTGTTCTGGATGTTGCCCACGTCGCTGCTCGGCGGTTCTGCGGCCGCTGGCGGCATTGCGATGATCAACGCCATCGGCAATCTCAGCGGCTACTTCGGTCCTTCGATCATGGGCCGGCTGAAGGACACGACCGGCGGCTACACCGCGGGTCTCATAGGCATCGCCGCGAGCCTGGCATTCGCGGGAGCGCTGAGCCTGTACGTGAGCCGCCGCGCCAATCCTGCGCCGGTGCTCACTTAGACTGCCGGGCTTACTTGGCCCGCGAGGCTCACTTGGCCTGCGAGGCTCCCGCGCTCCTGGCCGCTTCTTCTTCGCTGCCCAGAATGGCCGTCTGACCTTCTTCGGTCACCGGGTTGCGATGGTTCTCGCAGTACGAGCCTTCGATCTCGAGCGGCGGGGCTCCCGCGCTCGTGCTCATGCGGCGATACGTGCGCGTCACGTTCCACGGCTTCGTGAACATCACCGGATCGTCGATCGTCTCCTGAAACTCGAGCGTGTCCGGATCGACCTGGCGGATGTGCTCTACGACGTGCACCTGGTCGCTGTGAGGTGCGCCGGAGCGATCGTAGATGCCTTCCTGCATGAGCGTGACATCCGACACCAGCGTCTGACCTTCCCAGTGGCCAATGGAGTGGCCCATGATCGTGGACGGGAACCCGCTCGCCGCCGGATGGGGTCGCCCATCCGTGTAAATGCGCCGCATCTCGTTCATGTAGTCCCAGATGAGGGTCGTCTGCTCGGGCGTGATGATGAATTCCGTAGGCCCGGGGCCGCCCCCGATGATGCGCGGCATGCCATGCGGGACGACGCAGCTGCTCATGGGATCGAAGACCTTGAACTCATCGCGCGCGAGGCGGATGCGCTTGTCGTAGATCTTCTGATACTCCGGCTTATACGGCGCACCCGTGAAGTACGTGCCCGGCAGCTCGCCGTACGAGAAGCCGCCGTCCGCTGCGGGGTCTTTCACTCCCACGGTGGATTCCTTGCCCGGGAAGCTGAAGCCGCCATTCAGGAACCACTTGCCACTCCAGTCCGGCAATTTGTCGAGCTGGTCGGCCCAGGCGGCACCGAGGTTCGCCGCGGGCGCCTCGCTCGGCGATTCCTGTGCCGAATGCGTGCACGCGAGCAGGCCCACAGCCACTGCACCAACGGCAAGGGTGCCAATGAGTACCGCTGCGTTGAACCGCATCACTTCGCCCGGCGCGCTCACTTCGGCAACTCCGCTTTGTAAGCGCAGTACGTGCCCGGCACGCTTTCCCACTTCTTCGCGGATTTCTTGAAGTGCCGCGTGACCTTCCATGGCTGCGTGAACATCACCGGATCCTCGATCGTGCTCTCCACCGTGATCGTCTCGGCATCCGTACGGGTGATGCGTTCGACGATGTGAAGCTGGTCGCTGTGAGGCGCGCCCGTGCGGTCGTAGATGCCTTCCTGCGTCCAGATGGTGTCGGCCACGAGCGTCTGGCCTTCCCAGTGTCCCGTCGAGTAGCCCATGGTGCGCGGCCACTTCTGGTCTTCCGAAGGGGGCCCGCGGCCATCCGTGTAGATGCGGCGCGTCTGGTTCATGTAGTCCCATACGATCCACGTTTGCTGCGGCGTCACGAAAAATTCTGCAGGCCCGGGCGCCGCGCCCATGAGCCTCGGCATGCCGTGTGGCGCGTAGCAGCTCTCGACTGGATCTTCGACGACGCCCTGGTCACGGGCCTTCGCAACGCGCTCGTCGTAGATCTTCTGATACTCGGGCTTGTACGGCGCGCCAGTGAAGTAGCTGCCGGGCGTGACGCCATGCTCGAACGAGTTCTTGCTCGCGGCGGCTGCCTTCGCGATGACGGCGTGGTCTGGTCCGGTGAACAGCAGCGGCTCTTCCAGATGCCACACGCCGCGCCAGTCCGGCAGTTGCTTCCACTCGGGGCCGTACGCTGCTGCGAGATTGCCGGCCGCGTGAGCCGCGGCGGCGACGAGCAGGGTCGCGGCAATCGCTGTGAGAAATTGGCTCGCTGCTGCGCTTGCCCGACTCATGGTGCCCCCGCGAGTCACAGGCGTTGAGGCGGCGCGATCACCTTGCCGCTCGCAAGAGTAATGGCGATGAAACTACCGCCGGGGCGTCCATCACGCAGCGGATGCGCACGGATCGTGACCTTGTCACCTACTTTGAGCACGCTTGGCCCGAGGCCCATGCGAGCCATGATGGAGGGGCCTTCGCCTTCGATACTCCACTGCACCTCGTGGCCCTCCTTGCCGGGGACGACCAGCTCGATCCACACGTGCGGGTTGGTGAACTGATACTGCTTGATGGTGCCGGTCACGGTAACCGACTGGGCGCGATCGAACATCGCCCCCGAGTGATGCGCGAGCACAGGAGCGCCAGCACACAAGACCATCGCCGCAACGAAGCCAATCAGCCTCTGCATCATGATCCCCCCTCTCGTCCGAGGAGACCACACCGGGCGCCGGCTCGCCACCGCCACCACCCGCGCTGTCCACAATGGCGGGTGGGTTCGCCGCTCGCGTCGCTATGCGTGTCGGTGCCCGCGCCGCACGCCGGTGCCCGCGCCGCTGCGCACGCCGGTGCCCGCGCCGCTATTTGAACAGCGACAGGTCGATGGATTTGGCCACGGCTTCGTACCCCGCGTCGCTGCCATGAAGGTGATCGCCCGCCTGCAGTGGCGTAGCGATCTGCGTGGGGTGCGTTGGATCGCGGAACGCGGCATCGAAGTCCAGCACCGCATCGAACGCGTGGCCGGTGCGGATCCACGTGTTGATGGCCTGACGTACGGCTTCGCCCTCGGCGGAGTAGTACGCCGCACCTTCGTACGGTGCGATGGTCGCGCCGTACACCTGGAGTCCCTTCGCGTGTCCGCGGTCGATGAGCTGGCGATAGGCGGCGATCATCGTCTCGGCCGTGGGTTTGTGCGGTGGTATCTGCGACTTGAAGAACTCAGCGAGCGGGCCCTCTAACTTGCCGTAGGACACGCCGAGGTCGTTCACGCCGAGGAAGACGATGACGTGCGACACGCCCGGCACGGCAAGCACGTCACGATCGAAGCGTGCGAGTGCACTCTGGCCGGCACCATCGTTCAATACACGATTACCGCTGATGCCTTCGTTCATGACGCCCCAGGCCTGGTTCGCATGGCGCGCGGCAAGGCGTTCCGCGAGGAGATCGGGCCAGCGGCGATTGGTATCGGCCGTTGAGCCGGCACCGTCGGAGATGGAATCACCCAACACTGCGATGACTTTCGCCGGCGCGGATGTTTCCACTTCGACGCCAGAGATGAACGCCCGCGAAGCGATGGTCTGCGCTGGCGTGAAGGATTTGCTCGTGAAGTCCCCGGTGTCGGAGACGTAACCCGTCTGCATCCCGAGCTGATGACACGTGCACGGGCCAGTGTCTTCCGGCAGGTAGAGGCTGATCGAGAGCGTGGCTAGGGCCTTCGTCGGCAGATCGACAGGATCACTCAACAGGGGCGCGCCTGCCGGAATCACCACCGTCGGCTTGCCAGCGAACGTCAGCACTTTGTCCGTGCCCGCCTGCACTTCACCCTTGGCATCGGCCAACGCAACGTGCGCGCCGCCGATCACAAGCGCCTTGATGCCGTACTCGTTGGTGAAACGGACCCGCACGCGGCTACCGCCGGCGCTGATGCGCACGACCTGCCGAATCGTTTGATTGGAAAACCGGGGCGTCCCCGGCATCGGGCCGGCCGCGGCGCTCGGTGGCAACGGCGATGCGCCCCACGTGCCGATCCATTGAGCCCTCGCGGCATCTGCCGCGGTGGAGAGTACGGAGATAACGGCTGCACAGAGCAGCGCCTGACCGGTTTTCATTCTTGGATCCCCCCTTGCCGAGCGCGCTAGCCTACGCGTGTCGGTGCGCCAGGGGGAGTCCGAAGACCGTCAGTGGGCATCGAAGAACTGTTTGACGGCGCTGACGCAGAAAGGCGGCACCAGGCCCGCGTGGTACGCATCAAAGACGGCCATGTCGCCACCGTCGCTGGCGCCGCCCACCACGGCCGTGGCTCGTACTACGTCCTTCGCGGCCGAGAATCCGTTCTTCAGGCTCGAGTACGGGTCGCCGGACGTGACCGCCGAGTCGATATCCAGCACTGTGATGGCGCCAGCGGGGACGTGCGTCATCCAGTACGTCTGCATGAGCTGGGTGTTGAAGAAGAATACCGTGGGGTCGTTGTTCCCCCCGCACAGGAGCACCGGCGCCGTGGGGGTCCAGTTCCTGAGATCGTTCGTCTTCAGGTCCTTGCGGAGCGTGTTCGTGGGATTTGCGGCCGGCAACCCATCGGTGACATTGGGGAATCCTCCGTCGGGCGCGTTCTGGGTATCCTGGATATAGGCGAGCCGATAGGCGTTCGTAATGAGATTGTCCGTGCCGAAGCCTTGGGCGAATACCGAGGCGAGCGCGGGAGGCGTGGTTGAAGGAGTCAGCGAGGCAAACTCCGGTGCTGGTGCGCCGCTGCTGAACAACGCTGTTGGCAACTTCCCCTGCGATTCCAGATCGCCGACGCTCGTCGTGCTCGGCAGCAGGGTGTCGATGCCCGTGGCGTACTTTGCTTCGAACACATCCGTCGGCGCCGAATAGATGTCTCCGTACGCGTGCTGGTAGCTCGAGATCAACAAGACGAGATTGGCAGGCGAGTCGAGGCTCACGTTGCCGCGGAAAATCGCGTCCCCGAAGGCTTCGAGCGCATAGGGGCCGGACATCGGCGCTCCAGCGGTCACCGTCATACCCGCAGTTTCCATCGCCCGATGAGTGGCCATCGCTACATACCCACCCTGCGAGTAGCCCGTAACGAAGAGCTTGCCGCTGTCGATCACGGTGGGTGCGGAGGCTGCCGGCAACGCACTGCGCGCCGCGGCGAGTGAATCGATTGTGTCCTTGGATTGCTGATCCGCATTCAGATACGGGTGGTAGGTCAGCGAAGACGTGTCGTAGCCCGCGTAGTTCGGCGCGACGACGATATAGCCTTGCCCGGCGAAGACCGCGGCGATCGCCAGGCTCTCCTTGTTATCCGTCCCTGAAAGGTCGGCAATGTTGTAGTTGCGATTCGGTGTGGTGCCGTGCGCGTAGACCACCATGGGGCGCGCGCCCTGGCACTTCGCATTCAACCCGGTCGGCACCATCAGCGCGCCCGACGCGGTCGCTGCCTCGGCCTTGGCGCCAACGGTTTGATATTTGATCTGGTAGACGTCCACGCCGCAAATGGGTGAGGCGAGGCTCACCAATACCTTATCGACGTCGCTGCCTCCCAGGAGCGCCACCAGATCCGAGGTCGAGTAGGATTTCAGCAGCGCGGGCGGAATCTGAAGCAGCGTGCCGCGCGCAGGCGTAGCGGGAGGCAAGGTGGTGCCCATGCCGCTGCCACTGTTGTTGTCGCTGCCTCCGCATGCGCTCAGCACCAGCGAAATCATCACCAACGACCCGGCAAGAGGCCGGAACGGGAAAGACGGGCGACGCATCGAAAACTCCACGACAAACACGCCCTGTGCGAGGCGCTGCTCACTAAACTCGTGGCGGAAGCGAAAGTTCGTTCGTTCACCTTTCTTGAGGCGACACTCGCCACGCGAAGAGCTCGGGCGTGGCCGGGTTTGCTGCCGACGCCGCCACTCCTTATGCTGCCCGCATGGGCCTGCTTTACCCCGTTCGTCGCTCACCGCTGTCGGAGTACGTCGACTTCCTGTGGATGGCAGAGGGCTACGTGCAGCCGCACGCCCAGGAGCGGGTACTGCCCACGGGCACGACGGAGCTCGTCATCGATCTCGATCCGCGAGCGCGAGTGGCAGGCACCGTTTCGGGCGCCCGGTCGGAGTGCATCGTGCTCGAGACCGCGCGGCCGCTCAGCCTCATCGCGGCACACTTCAAACCCGGTGGCGCATTTCCCTTCTTCGCACTGCCGGCGGCGGAGATTCGCGATCTGCAGCTGCCGTTCGATGAGCTGTGGGGCAGGGATGCGCTGCATCTTCGTGACTGCATCCTCGAAGCGGGCACGTCCAACGCGCGTTTCGGGCTGCTCGAACGATTCCTGCTGAGCCGGCTCGATCGCAACCGGCAACGGCATCCTGCAGTGGGCTACGCAGTGGCGCAGCTGCAGAACGCGAGCGATGCGCCGAGTGTCGCGCAGATCGTCGAGCGCACTGGCTTGAGCGCGCGCCGATTCATCAATGTTTTCCGCGATGAGGTCGGCCTCACTCCGAAAGTGTTCTCGCGTCTCGTGCGGTTCCGTAACGTGATCCGTTCCATTCAAACGCAAACGGACGTCGATTGGGCCGACACCGCGCTCGCGTGTGGTTACTTCGACCAGCCGCATTTCGTTCACGACTTCCGCGCGTTTGCCGGTGTGAGCCCTTCCGCGTATCTGCGGAACCGAACGGGGAGTCCAAACCACGTGCGCATCGCCGCGTGACGCCGGTCAATTTTTTACAAGCCACGCGGTTCGCGGCAGCCGACACTTGCGCAACCTTCCACGCTGGAGCTCGACCATGTCTCTGCGCACGCCCCGTATCGTCCCTTATCTGCGATATGAAGATGTCTCCGGAGCGCTCGACTGGTTGACTCGCGCGTTCGGATTTCGCGAGCGCTTGCGGATGGCGGGCGCCGATGGCAAGCCCCTGCACGCCGAAATGGATCTCGCTGACGATGGCCGGCTGCTGCTCGGACATCCCGGTCCGCAGTACCAGAACCCAAAACGGCTCGGCCACACTACCCAGAGTCTCTATGTGTACGTAGACGACGTGGACGCGCACTGCGCACAGGCGAAATCGGCGGGAGCTCTCATTCTCGAGGAGCCGAATGATCAGCCCTATGGTGAGCGGCGCTACGGTGCGGAAGACCCGGAGGGTCACATCTGGTACTTCGCGCAGCCCCTGCGCAAAGCGAGCCCGGCGCCCGACGCGTAGAGTCAGCCGCGCAACGCCACTCGCGCCGGCGCATCGAAGATCGCGATCTCATCCACCGGCGCGAAACCGAGCTTGCGCGCCAGGCGCCATGACGGCGAATTCGCCTCGATGGCACCCCACACCGGCCGCAGGCCTTCGGTGTTCATGTGCCGGATCATGTGCGCCACGCACAATGCGGCGTAACCGCGCCGTCGATGCTCGGGCAGCGTGTCGATAGAGATGTCCCAGAGCGATTCCGTAACGGCCCCCGCATAGCAGAACGACACCGGTCTTCCGTCAACGAAGGTGGCGGCGATCAGAGAATGCTCGGCGGCGAGCTTGAGCTCGCGACGCAGATCCTCAGGCAAGCCGCACTCATCGAGCTCGGCGGGCTCCAGAAACCGCACCTCTCCATTCAGCGCGGTCGGCAATCGCCACTCGTCTGGCAGCAGATGCAGGATGGCACGCGAGTGGGTCCAGTGCGGCAGAGCTTCCGCCACGCGCGCCGTTTGCTCGAGGGGAGCGATCAGGGTTCCGCCGTCCGTGCAGCTTTGCGCGGCTTCGCGAATGGCCTCCAGCGAAGGCGCGCCAATGATGAAGAGCGCATCGTCTGCAGGGTCTCTCAGCACGAGCGATGGCGCGGGCTTGTCTTCGAATCCGTGCAACTCGCAACAGCCCCAGAGCAGGCACGCGCGGGCTTCGACCCACCGCGGCAGGTCCGGCAATCGCAGTGCGATCGACTCGTGAAGACTCATTCGCCCAAACGCTCCCAGCATGCCGGCACTCACACTGACCGCGTGCGGTCGGGTGGGTTCCGGTGCCGTGAGCATGCTTGCGCAATCTTCAGGGATCGCAGCAGTCCTTTGGTGCGACGAATTGTCCATTTGAGTCGACTCGCGCGAGGCGGTGTCCGCCGTGATCGTAGCGGTCATGATGGCGTACCCAGTCGCCGAGGTTGTGGTGCGGGCCGTTCTCGTTGCGCCCTTTCGGGGCAAGGTCGAGGAAGTTGTAAGCATTCAGCATCATCTCCGGGCCGCGTGCATACGAGGAATACGTGTGGAAGAGCTCGCCGTGCTCGTCCTTGTAGAACACGCTGAGGCCGGGCAGTTCCTCCATGTTCATCTCGCGTGGCTCGTAGTTGTAGAGCACCTTGCCCGTGGCCAGCTCCTCTTTCCTGAACGACACGTGGTAGTCGTAGTTGAAAGCGCTGTCGGCCGAGGATACCCAGCGGAAGCGCCAGCCCATGCGCTGCCGGAAGGCCTCGAGCTCCGCGAGGGGTGCCCGGGAAACAGCCACGAACGAGAGGTCGTTCTGCTCGAAATGCATGCGCGCACTGTCCACGTTGTCCGCGAGGAAGGAGCAGCCGACGCAGCCTTCCTTCCAGCCCGGCCCGAACATGAAGTGATACGCGATCAGCTGGCTGCGCCCGTCGAACAGGTCCGCGAGCGACTGGCGTCCCTGCGGCGTCTCGAATGTGTAAGGCCGCTCCACTTTAACCCACGGCAGCGCGCGGCGTTCGCGACTCAACTCGTCCCGCAGTCGGGTCAGCTCTTTTTCCTTGGCGAGAAGCTTCATGCGGGCGGCCAGCCATTCGGTTTCGGGGACGACACGGTTGCGAGGCATGGAGGTCTCTCCGGTAGACGCAGCAGGGTGCGGAATATTGTGCAGAGGACGGGGCCGGCGCTGTCATTCCGACATTCGCGCCGTAACAAGCGTGTGCTAGGAGGCAGACGCCTTGGCGCTATTCTGCGGAGAGCTGTCTTTGAGGAGGCGGTCGAGATGCAGGCGGATGTGCGCTGCCTCTGCGGCCGTGTTCGCAAGCGAGATCGCTTTGTCGAACGCAACGCGAGCTTCATCTGTGCGCCCGAGCTGCGACAGCAACGCTCCGCGCAGCCCGAAGAAATAGAAGTATCCGCTGAGCTTGGGCTCCAGAGGCTCGATCATCGCAAGCGCGGCGGCAGGCCCGCGGACCTTCGACACCGCAACGGCCCGGTTCAACGTAACCACCGGCGAGGGAAGCAGCGATTCCAGGACGGCATAGAGCTGATCGATCTCGCTCCAGTCCGTGTCCTCCGCGCGAGCCGCATGCGCGTGTACGCCGGCGATGGCCGCCTGCACCTGATAGGGTCCGGGCCGCCCCAGGCGCAGTCCCTTCTCCACCAGCGCGTGACCTTCCGCGATCAGGTTGTCGTCCCACAGGCTGCGATCCTGCTCTTCGAGCACGACGATGGCGCCCCTCGAGTCGAGCCGCGCCGGCGCTCTCGCGTGCTGCAGAAGGAGCAGGGCGGTGAGGCCCATGACTTCCGGTTCGCCGGGAAAGAGCCGCAGCAGCAGTCGCGCCAGTCGGATGGCTTCTTCGCACAGTGGCAAGCGCATGTGCATTTCGCCGCTGCTCGCGGAGTAGCCTTCGTTGAACAGCAGGTAAATCATCGCTGCGACGGCGTTCAATCGCTCGGCACGTTCCGGCGCGCCGGGCGTTTCAAAAGGAACGTCCGCCGCGGAGACGTGGCGTTTCGCTCTCGTGAGACGCTGCTCCATGGCGCTTTCCGTCACCAGAAAGGCGCGCGCGATCTCTTTCACTGACAGGCCCGAGACGACGCGCAGCGCGAGAGCGATCTGCTGAGTCGCGGGCAGATCCGGATGACAGCAGATGAACAGCAGACGCAGCACGTCGTCACGGTAGTGGGAATTGTCGAGTCGTTCGGCGAGCGGCGCTTCGGCGTCATCGAGGTTCGAGAGCACCTCGTCATCTGGCAGGGCTTCGTGCTTCTTCTTGCGGCGGGCCTCATCCAGCGCGGAATTGCGCCCGACCAGGATCAGCCATGCGGTGGGGTCGCGCGGCGGCCCGTTCACCGGCCACTTCTGCAGCGCCCGCAGGCAGGCTTCCTGGAACGCTTCTTCGGCCGTGTCGAGATCCCGGAAGTAGCGCAGCAACGCGCCGATCGCCTGCGGGCGGGCGGCGGTGATGGCGGCCTCGATCCACGAGAAGTCGGTCACCCGGCCGCGCCTCCCGGTGCGTAGAACAGCACGGGGCGGATTTCCATGGCGCCCGTCTCGGTGGTGAGCTCGCTTGCGATGTCGATGACTTCGTCGAGCGTCTTGCAATCGACGATATAGAAGCCCAGGAGCTGTTCCTTCGTCTCGGCAAAGGGTCCGTCCAGCACCACGCGCTTGCGCCCGCCGTTGCGCCCGCCGCGGACCGTTGTCGCGGTGCCCGTGGGCAACAGGCGGGCGACGGGGCCGCATTTGCCTTGGGTATTGAGCCTTTGAAGCACGGCAGCGTGCTCGGCCATGACGGCGTCGTCCTTTTCCCGGCTCCAGGCGCCGACCTCGGCCTCGGAGTTGTAGCAAAGAATGGAATAGAGCATGCCAGGGCCCTTGTCGCCGTAATCCCGCAAGGACGAACGAGTATGCCCCAATCCGACACCGCTACCGACAACAGGGCGGGCGGCGGCGCCTGCGCACGAAAAAGGCGGTGAGCCCGCCCGCTGAGGTGGCGCTCGCGATGAGCCAGACCGCAAGGGTCGAGAGGCATGCTGGACACATGAGGCAGCCCTTTCACGGCGTCCGCGCGATTGCGGACCTGCCTGAAAGACGCCGGGGAGGTGCCGCCGCCGACATTTCGGGTAGATTGGCGCCATTCATTGACGGCTCCTCCCCGAAAAACCTGGCCCGAAAGAGCTGGCCCGCATGACCTGGCTACAACCCGTTACGCTTCCCAATCCACGCGCCACGCTCGAACCCCTTGCGCAGACTCATCACGACGATCTCGTCGACGCCGTGCGCGATGGCGAGCTGTGGAAGCTCTGGTACACGCGCATTCCGTCGCCTGAAACGATGAAGGCCGAAATTGACCGCAGGCTGGCCCTGCAGGCGAAGGGCACCATGCTGCCGTTTGCGGTGGTCGACAACGTGACGCGCAAAGCCGCGGGCATGACTACGTACATGAACGTGGACAATGAAAATCACCGCGTGGAGATTGGCTCCACGTGGTATCGCAGGAGCGTGCAGCGGACGGATCTCAACACGCACTGCAAGCTCAGCCTGCTCACGCATGCCTTCGAGACTCTCGACTGCATTGCCGTGGAGTTTCGAACGCACTTCTTCAATCAACAGAGCCGCAGGGCGATCGAGCGCCTCGGGGCCAAGCTCGATGGCATCCTGCGCAGCCATCAGCGCGCCGACAACGGCACGCTGCGAGACACTTGCGTGTACAGCGTCATCGCGGGCGAATGGCCCACGGTGAAGGCTCATCTGCAGGCTTCGATCGCAGCGAAACGCGAAGACAGGAGATGACTCCATGCAGGTTCTGAAACTCGGCGCGCAGGGTCCAAGCGTTTCCGCCATGGGGCTCGGCTGCATGGGCATGTCCGGCATGTATGGCCCGTCGGACCGTGCGCAGAGCATCGCGACTATTCATGCGGCACTCGACTCCGGTATCACGCTGCTCGACACCGGCGACTTCTACGGCATGGGCCACAATGAGATGTTGATCGGCGAAGCGCTGGCCGGCCGCAAGCGCGACGATGTGCTGATCAGCGTCAAGTTCGGTGCTCTGCGCGATCCGGCGCAGGGCTGGGGCGGGTACGACTCGCGCCCCGCGGCGGTGAAGAACTTTCTCGCCTATTCGCTGCAACGGCTCGGCGTGGACTACATCGATATCTATCGGCCCGCGCGCCTGGACCCGGATGTCCCGATCGAAGATACGGTCGGCGCCATTGCGGATGCCATCAAGGCCGGATGGGTGCGGTACGTGGGGCTTTCCGAGGTCGGCCCGGACACGATTCGGCGCGCGCACGCGACGCACCCGGTGTGCGACCTGCAGATCGAGTATTCGCTGATCTCGCGCGGTATCGAAACAGAGATCCTGCCGGTCTGCCGCGAGCTCGGCATCGGCATCACCGCGTACGGTGTGTTGTCTCGCGGGCTCATCAGCGGCCATTGGTCGAAGACGCGGGCTACGGGACAAGACTTCCGTTCCCGCGCGCCGCGTTTTCAGGGAGAAAATCTCGACAAGAATCTCGCGCTGGTGGAGAGACTCCGGTCCGTCGCGGAAGGGCTCGGCGTTTCCGTTGCGCAGGTGGCCATCGCGTGGGTGGCGGCGCAAGGCAAAGACATTCTGCCGGTGGTGGGTGCGCGCACGTGCGAGCGGCTCAGCGAGGCGCTGGGTGCCCTGAAGGTCTCGCTCTCATCCGCCGACCTCGCAGCCCTCGAACGCGCCGTGCCCGCTGACGCTGCAGCGGGCGCTCGCTATCCCGACGCGCAGCTCGCTCACATGGACAGCGAGAAGGGCCGCGGGCGCACCTGATCCATCAACTACTGGTTTTGACCGTAGTTCGCCGGGATCCAGGCGTATCCCTTTCCGTCTCCAACGACAGCGGACCGTCGAAATCGTGGTGATGTCGAAGTCGCCGAGCGTCATGCAATAGAAGCCTGGTGCCTGCGTCTTGGGGTTCGCCAGCATCCGAAGGAGAGAGGCATTCTCCACTTTCCGACTGGCGGCCACCTGTGGGGGCGGCTGGGACCTTTATTCAGCGTCGTGCATTTCCCGCTGTCGTCGATCGCCGACGATCCGCGAACGAAACCTGACACGGAAAGTCACAATGTCGTCATCCTTTTGCTTCGCTCAGGCGTTTTATTTTGGAATCTGGGGGCAGGGCGAACATCATGGTCAACACTTCGTTTATCCCGCGTTCAGTTAGCGCGCTCGGCCGGTCGACGGCCGTGTTGCTGGTGACAGCGCTCCTCGTGCACTCGGTGGCCTTTGCACAAGAGAGCGATCCCGCCGACCCACCCGACCGGGTGGGCCGTCTAAGTTACGTCCAGGGCGAGGTTTCGATGCAGCCCGCGGGCGCGGAGGACTGGACGGCCGCGGAGATCAATCGGCCGCTCACCACGGGCGACAAATTGTGGACGGACCAGGACGCGCGCGCCGAGCTGCACATCGGAGACGCCGTCGTCCGCCTCGGCAGCCAGTCCGGTTTCTCGTTCCTGAATCTCGACGACAACACGATCCAGATGCGCATGACGGCCGGCACGCTCGATGTCCGTGTGCGGCAGCTCGAAGGCAACGACCAGATCGAGGTCGACACGCCGAACCTCGCCGTCTCGCTGCTGCGGCCGGGAAACTATCGCATCGAGGTGAATGAAGCCGGCGATGCCACCGTGGTGAAGGTGAGTGAAGGCGAAGCCGAGGCCACCGCCGGCTCGCAGTCGAGCGTAGTTCATGCGCAGCAGAGCGCGACTTTCTCCGGCACCGAACAGCTGGCGTCGCAGTTCGGCACGCTGGGCGCTCCGGATTCCTTTGATCAGTGGGTTCTCGAGCGGGATCGGCGTGACCAGCAGGCGCTGGCCGCTCCGTCCGCGAAATATGTGTCACCGGATGTGGTGGGTTACGAGGACCTCGACGACAACGGCACGTGGAGCTCCGAGCCCGACTACGGATACGTATGGACGCCCTCGCGCGTGGCGGTGGACTGGTCGCCGTATCGCTATGGGCGCTGGGTATTCGTCGCGCCCTGGGGCTGGACGTGGGTCGACGATGCGCCCTGGGGCTTTGCGCCGTTCCACTACGGGCGCTGGGCGCGCGTTTCCAATCGCTGGTGCTGGGTGCCGGGGCCGCGCGCAGTGCGCCCGGTATATGCGCCGGCGCTCGTCGCGTGGGTCGGCGGGCCGAATGTCGGCGTCTCGGTTTCCGTTGGCGGTGGCGGGGTGGGCTGGTTCCCGCTCGGGCCGCGTGAGGTGTACGTGCCCTCGTATCGCGTGAGTCCGCGTTACGTGACCAGGGTCAATGTCACCAACACCGTGGTGACCAACACGTACGTCACCAACGTGTACAACAACCGAGTCACGAACATTCAGTATCGGAATCGCGGAGTGCCCGGAGGCGTGACCGTGGTTGAGAGAGCCACGTTTGCGTCCGCGCAGCCGGTAGGCCGGCACATGATCAAGGTGGACGAGAGGGCCCTCGCTCGCGGCACTGTGGATCGTTCGGCACCAACGATTCAGCCAGGGCGGCAGAGCGTGCTGGGCACGAGCGACGCGGGTCGAGTCGTGCGCACCCCGCCGCCTGCGGTGCGAGACCGTGCCGTGATCACGAGACGCGCGCCGCCGCCGGCGTCTGAGCGATTCGTGAGAAAGACGGAGTCTCCGTCGATGGGAGATCGGATCCATCGCATCGAGTCTCCACACGACGCGGGCGCTCAGCAGCACGAGGCTCCCGCTGTGCGCGGGGGCAGCGGCTCGCGTGAGCAGCCTGTAGCTCGCGATGCACAGTCCGAACGCGGCAATGGGTCGGCAAACAATAGACCGGAAGCCAGTCGCCCCGAGGGCAGTAGACCTGCGTTCCGCAACGATCGGCCACCGTCAGCAGCGGAGCAGCGACCGAACGAGGCTCCTCGCGGCAACGACACTCCTCGTGGCGATCAGACTCCTCGGGGCAATGACGTGCCGCGCGGTAACGACGTTCCGCGTGGCATGGTCACGACCCCTGAGCGCGCGGCCGGCAACCGTGCTGCCACGGGTGAGGGCGCTGCGCGTAGCGACGGCGTGACGCATCCCGATCGCCCGGCCAATGTCGACAGAGCTTTGCTCAACGATCGGCCGCAGCAGGCGGAACGCGAGCGGGCCCTGATTGCCGAGCAACAGCGGCAACAGCAACAACGCCAGGATCAGCAGAGGCAGCAACTGCAAGAACAGCAGCGGCAGGATCAACAGCGACAACAGCAACAGCGCCAGGAACAGCAACAGCGGCAAGAGCTGCAGCAGCGCCAGGACCAGCAGCGGCAGGCGCAACAACCGCGGCAGGAGCAGCAGCAGCGTGCTGAGCCGCGCCCGCAGGTGCAGTCCGGTTCGGCCGGTGGCGCGCCGCCGCGGCAGGCGCAGCCCCAGCCCCACGAGGAGCGCGCGAAGGCCGATCGGCCGGCGCGCGCCGATCCGTCTGACCCGAATCGCAAGCGACCGGACGACAAAACCCCGTAACGCGGGCGACGGGAATCAGGCGAGAGCGTGAATCAGGTCGACAGCAGCGCGCGGCGCGCGCGCACGCTCTGGGGATGCTCGGCGCCGAGCTGCGACTCGAGCACTTTAGTGGCACCCGTTACGAGATCCTGGCCGTGGGGATCGCGGGTGCCGAGCGCCTCGCCGAGGCGTTCGCGCGCTTCGGCCAGCTCCCAGCTCTGATCCCAAAGGAACGACTCTCGCAACGTCACCGCCTCGGTCAGCAGCGGCACGGCGTCCGCAGCGCGCTGCTGCAGCAGCAAAGACTCACCACGAGCGACAAGGGACTGTGCGAGAGCCGGCAACGCCGCCGTCCCGACCTTCCGCAAGCGCGGAATCAGCGCGGCAAGCGCCGCGTCGGCGCGAGCCGCGTTCCCCTCCGCAACGTCGAGGCGCGCCTGTGCCAGCTGCGTGCGGAGCACGAACAGATTGTCTTCACCGAGCTGCTGTCGCCCGAGGTCGAGGTTCTCCTCGAGTGTCTTCGCGGCAGCATCGCGTTCACCATTCGAGGCGAGCGCCTCCGCGAGGAACAGCCGGTTCAGCACCGCGACCGGGCTCGCCGGCCCCGCGAAACGGCTCGCCATGTGAACTGAGTTGAGCAGCGTGGCGACGGCCTCACCATGCTTTCCGCGCAGGTTAAGGATCGAGCCGTAGTATCCCATCGCCGATGAGACAGCAGCCGAGTCACCGGACAGCGCGCGCTGCTTCTCGAATCCATTGCGCAGCAGCCCTTCCGCTTCGTCGAGCCGTCCGTAGCGACACGCAAGAATGCCCATGTTCGCACGCATGATCAGCGCATCGAGATCGTCCGTACGCTGCAGAACTTCGTGTATCGCGAGGGCCTGCGAGTACGCCGACATCGCTTCGTTGAAGCGGTTGGCATTCATGTACGCAATCGCGAGCGAGTTGTAGAGCGCTGCCGTCTCGGCGTGGTTGCGCCCGGAAAGGGCAATGCGCTCGCGCAGCGCCGCGCCGAACGTTCCAATCGCGCCAGTCAGATCGCCCCGGGCACGTTGGAGTCTCCCCTGAACCACCAGGCCTTCAAGCCGCTGCTCCCCATAGCGCCGCGGATCTTGCTCCCAGAAAGCCTGCGATGGAGCGAGGAGCGCGGCCCCACGCTCAGTGTTCCCGCGCTGCAGCTCCACATTCGCAAGCTTCTGCTGCACGAACGCCACCGCTTCAGGGTCGGCCTCGGGCCCTGCGTGCTTCAGGAACCCTTCGAGCAACGGCACTTGTCCTTCGTAATCTTCGAGCGCGCCGTACAGGTCCGTGAGCGTCTCGACGACTTTGCCGGCGAGATACGGGTCGCCCCGATATTCGCTGAGTACGCGGTCGGCGCTTCGGTCGAGCATCGCTTTCGCGGTGGTGGGCTGGCCGTTCTGTTCGGCAGCCGACGAGCGAAACATTCTCGTCAAGTAGTAACGCACGGCCTCTTCGCGAGTGGCCGCATGGCGCGCGATGTCGCGTTCGAGCGCGATGCGATGCGCCTGCCACGAGACCGCCGCCAGCGCGGCGGTGAGCGCAACGACCACGGACGCCGCCGCGGCCACCATCCATCGATGCCTTCGCAGAAACCGCCCAAGCACATACAGCCGTGCGCCGTCACGCGCCGAGACAGGTTCAGTGTGCAGATATCGCCAGATGTCGCGTTCGAGCGCTTCGACACTCTCGTAGCGGTGCTCGGGTTCCTTACGCAGGCACTTTGCGACGATCGCGTCGAGGTCGCCTTCGAGCGCTCTCGCCAGCGTCCAGCCTTCTGCGAGCAGCGCGCGCACTGCGCGACTCGGCACCGGTGCCGGATCGTGCAGCACGGTGCGCACCGCCTGCGCCATCGGCACATCGGTGTTTCGGAATGGCTTGCGCGCGGTGAGCAGCTCGAAGAGCACGACGCCCAGTGCGTAGACGTCCGTCGCGGTCGTGATGGGCTGCCCCGTCAATTGTTCCGGTGCCGCGTAGTCCGGAGTGAGCGGGGCCGAGGTCTTCTCGTTCGCGAACGGCCGCGCCACTGCATCGAGCAGCTTGGCGACGCCGAAATCGAGCAGCTTCACTCGCCCGTCATGGGTCACCAGGATGTTGCGGGGCTTCAGGTCCCGATGCACGACGAGGCTGCGATGTGCATACGACACGACCTCGCACACCTCGGCGAACAATCGCAGGCGCGCGGCGAGATCGGGCTTCGAGCTCTCACAGAAGTCCGTGAGTGACAGGCCCTCGACGTATTCCATGACCATGTAAGGGCGGCCGTCGCGATGCACGCCGCCATCCAGTAACCGTGCGATGCCCGGATGCTCGAGGCGGGCCAGGATGTCGCGCTCGCTCTGGAAGCGCGATGACTCGGCAACGGCGCCGTGCTGCAGAAGCTTGATGGCGACTTTCTGCTGGAATGCGCCATCCGCGCGAGCGGCGTAGTACACCTCGCCCGTGCCGCCACGGCCGATGAGTCGCAGCACCTGCCATGGCCCGAGCCGGGTTCCGGCCGGTAGCTCACCCAGCAAGTATTCTTGTTCTGCCGCCATCACCCGCGACTATATCGGCTCAGGTCGTGACGCCGCATGCGTACCGGGACTAAAGGCCATGTCGGGTGCCGATCGTCACGCGAAAAAGGGCGGTTCGTCCCGTAATGAAGGAAAAGCTGCGCTCAGACGTCTGATTGAGGGACGGCGTACGTATCTGCCGGGTTAACCGCCGCTTGGGCTTGCGGGAAGGGCGGTGGCGGACACGAGGCGCGGCATGGGTCTCCTGCGAAGTTCACCTGCGACCCGTCCTCGAGGTCGCAGGTTTTTTTGCGCTACAACGCGTAGCGAACGAGCATGCGCGCCACGCGTGCGCGCTCGGTAGACCACTGCGCGAACCCTTCGCACACCTGCTTGTTCGCGGTGCCGTCCGCCACCTCGGCGGGTTTTTCCGCGAAGCGCGCCTGCTCGACCTCATGCCCAGGTGTCACGCGCGCGCTAGTCCACGGCACATCGGATTCCGCGGCTCGCACATACACTTCGACGTCCGTCACCGTCGCGTTCGCGGGGATGCTGGCGCACAGCGTTACGGGGCTCGCCTCGGCTTCGGTACAGGTTGTCGGCGGCGAAGAAGTTGTGGCCGATTGCGATGGCAACTGCGTTGCGGACTCTCCGGCACCGGCTGCCAGTGCGGGTGTATTCACTACGAGCGGCGGTTTGCAGGGGGCCACCGTTGCCATCACCGCCACGCCGTTCATTCCAAGCTCCCGCATGATGCCGGCTGCAATCTCTGCACGTGCACCCGCGCGAATCTGTTCGAGCTGCGTCTCGGTGCGCGTCATGTTGGCAATGCGTTCCTGCAGAGAGCGCTGCAACTCGCTTTGAACGGTGCGCTCGTGCTCCGTCAACCACTGCGACAGAGCGAAGCCGCCCACTGCAGCGCCGCCCAGCATTGCGCACATGAATAACAAGGGCAGTCGGCTCTTACGGCGGGAGTAAGCGGATTGCGCGCGCGCCGCCACTTCCTTGGCAAACGACGCTCTCAGCTGCAGGAACGACGTAAGCATCGTCGCACCTGCCGCAATAATGGCAGCCAGCACTCCATCCGACATCGCGACCCTCCGACTGCAAACGCTAGCATGGCGATGCAGCGATGGCGGCGGGCTGGCCGGATAGCGATTACGAAATTGCGAAAGGCGTCACACGGGCTCGGCCCAGTGTCGCGCGCGCTCCACGGCGCGCGACCACTGATGCATCCGGGCTGTCGCTTCATCGCGACTCATGTGCGGCTCGAAGCGGCGCTCCACCCGCCAGTTGCGCGAGAGCTCATCGAGCGATGACCAGAAACCGACGCCGAGTCCGGCGAGATAAGCTGCGCCGAGCGCGGTCGTTTCCGTGATTCGGGGCCGCACCACCGGGACGCCGAGCAGATCGGCCTGGAACTGCATCAGCAGGTCGTTCGCCGTCGCGCCG
>FTEO01001086.1_pt1 | contig 51626 bp, 54 predicted proteins | sample 1640211 | NCBI WGS metagenome assembly FTEO01 (sample SAMEA3914816, study PRJEB12502) | metagenome | biome: forest; material: soil | place: USA | collected 2011-09-16 | depth 0.3 m | reverse complement strand
GTCATCGGCGTCAAGGTGTGGATCTTCAAGGGCGAGGTCTTCGACAAGGCTCAGATCGAACAGCAGGCCGCCGAGAGCGAGGCCGCCGCCCAGGCGCCCGCAGCGACGGTCCCCGTGGTGGCACCGCCCGCGGCGGCTGAGGCGACACAGGCTTAATCCATGCTGCAACCCAAGCGCACCAAATATCGCAAGATGTTCAAGGGCCGCAATGGCGGCCTTGCGCAGCGCGGCAGCTCCGTGTCCTTCGGCCAGTTCGGGCTCAAGGCGACGAGCCGCGCACGCATGACAGCCAGAGAGATCGAGGCGGCGCGCCGTGCGATGGCGCGATACGTGAAGCGCGGTGGCCAGATCTGGATCCGCGTGTTTCCGGATGTCCCGATCTCCAAGAAACCCCTTGAGGTTCGCATGGGCAGCGGCAAGGGCAACGTCGAGTACTGGATCGCCAAGGTGCGCCCCGGCAAAGTGCTCTTCGAGATGGAAGGCGTGGACGAGGTGACGGCCCGCGAGGCGTTCCGCCTGGCCGGATCCAAGCTCTCGGTCTCGACGACCTTCGTGAAACGGCAGGTTCGATAGATGGACGCGAAAGAGCTGCGAGCAAAGTCACCGGCGGAGCTCGCCGATGAGCTTCTCAAGCTGCGCAAGGAGCAGTTCTCGCTGCGTATGCAGCGGGCCACCGGTCAGTCGCCCAAGCCCGATCAGTTCGGCAAGGTGCGGCGCAACATCGCGCGCCTGAAGACCGTGCAGCGCCAGGCGCTCACGGCGGCGGCAGTGAAGGGCGAAGCGGCGGCGGCAGTGGCGGCAGCGCAGACGACTGCGGCTGCTGCGGAAACCCCGGTGACTGCGACCCCGGCCAAAGCGCCGAAGAGGGCGAAGGTTGCGAAAGCAGCGGTGGCCGGGGCTGCGACGCCGGCCTCCCCTGTGAAGAAATCGGCGAGTCGAGTCAAGTCGGCTAAGAAAACGGCCACCGGCGGTAAGAAGTCATGAGCGAAGAGAAGAACGCGGTCGAAGCGAAGGGCGCGCGCACCCTCACCGGGCGTGTCGTCAGCAGCAAGATGCAGAAGACGGTCGCCGTCGAAATCGAGCGGCTGGTCAAGCATCCGACGTATGGCAAGTACATCCGCCGCACGACGAAGCTGTTGGCTCACGATGAGAACAGCGAATCCCGCGAGGGCGACCTCGTGACGATCGTTCCGTGCCGGCCCATGTCGCGGCGCAAGTCGTGGCGCGTCCTGGCGGTCCTTGAAAAGGCCGCCGGCTGAACCGGAAGGCGTAGAACACCATGATCCAGCTACAAACGATGCTGAATGCCGCTGACAACAGCGGTGCTCGCACCCTGATGTGCATCAAGGTGCTCGGCGGAACGCGCCGTCGCTATGCGACGGTGGGTGACGTGATCAAGGTGAGCGTCAAGGATGCGATCCCGCGCGGCAAGGTCAAGAAGGGCGAGGTGTACGACGCGGTCGTGGTTCGCACGAAGCACGGTATCCGCCGCCCGGACGGCTCGCTGATCCGCTTCGACGGCAACGCGGCGGTGTTGCTCACGAACAAGCTCGAGCCGATCGGCACCCGCATTTTCGGGCCCGTGACCCGCGAGCTGCGCACGTCGGCGTTCATGAAGATCATCTCGCTTGCGCCGGAAGTTCTCTGACATGAAGAAAATTCGTAAAGGCGATCAGGTCGTCGTGCTCACCGGTCGTGACAAGGGTCGGAAGGGCGCCGTCGTCCAGGTGCTCGCCGACGGCCGCGTGGTCGTCGAGAGTGTGAACATGGTGAAGCGGCACACCAAGCCGAACCCGCAGGGCGGCAAACAGGGTGGCATCATCGAAAAAGAGATGCCACTGCCGGTGTCGAAGGTTGCGATCTGGAATCCGGCCGCCAAGAAAGGTGACCGCATCGGGATCAAGACCCTCACCGACGGCAAGAAAGTGCGCTTCTTCAAATCGAACGGAGAAATGCTCGACGCGTAAGCGTCGTGCATGGATGGAATTCCCGTATGGCGACCCGACTGCAGAATTTCTACCGCGAGACCGTCGTCCCGCGCCTGAAGAAGGATCTGAACATCGACAATGCGATGCAGGTGCCGCGCATCAGCAAGATCACCATCAACATGGGTGTGGGTGAAGCCGTGGCCGATCGCAAGGTGATGGATGCGGCCGTGGCCGATCTCACCAAGATCACCGGCCAGAAGCCGCTGATCACCAAGGCGCGCAAGGCGATCGCATCCTTCAAGCTGCGCGCCGGGCTTGCGGTGGGAGCGAAAGTGACGCTGCGCGGCGCGCGCATGTACGAGTTCCTGGATCGCCTCATCAGCATCGCGATGCCCCGCATCCGTGATTTTCGAGGCGTTTCGCCGCGTGCCTTCGACGGCCAGGGCAACTACAGCCTGGGCGTGAAGGAGCAGATCATTTTTCCCGAAATCCAGTACGACCAGATCGACCAGATCCGGGGCATGGACATCACGATCACGACGACGGCTAAGGACAACCAACACGGCCGAGCGCTGCTCGAGGCATTCAACTTCCCGTTCCGGAAGTAACGAGGACACCAGACCGCTATGGCGAAGACGAACATGGTCGAGCGCGAGAAGCGTCGCGCCAAGATCGCGAAGAAGTACGCGGCGAAGCGCACTCAGCTGAAGGAGCTGATCCGCAGTCCGAGGACTTCTCCGGACGACCGCGCCGCGGCGCAGGTGAAGTTGCAGTCGCTGCCACGGGACGCGAGCCCGTCGCGGCATAGAAACCGCTGCGCCATCACGGGGCGCTCGCGAGGCGTCTACCGCAAGTTCGGTCTGTCGCGCGTGAAGATCCGGGAAGTCGCCAACCGTGGCGAGATTCCCGGCCTCGCGAAGGCGAGCTGGTGAGGAACGCGCTATGAGCATGACTGATCCCATCGCCGACCTGCTGACACGCATCCGCAACGGCCAGACGGCCGGCAAGACCGAAGTGACGATCGCTTCGTCGAAGCTGAAGCTCGCCGTCCTGAAGGTGCTGAAGGATGAAGGCTACATCGCGGACTTCCACTCGGACGCGGACGCCGGCAAACCGACGCTCACGGTGGGCCTGAAGTATTTCGAGGGTCGCCCCGTCATCGACCGTCTCGAGCGCGTCAGCCGCCCGGGACTGCGGATCTATCGTGGCAAGGACGAGCTGCCGAAAGTGCTCGGCGGCATGGGCACGGTGATCGTGTCCACGCCCAAGGGAGTGATGACGGATAAGCAGGCCCGCTCGATCGGACAGGGTGGGGAGGTCCTATGCATCGTCGCGTAGGTTTGGCTTCTGCCGGCTCTGCCGGATCCTCCGGCGCGCCTCGCGCCGTGATCCCCACGGGGTTCGCGGCTTGGCGCGAATCTCCGTTGAACCCTGGGCGAAGCCCATGAGCAGAGTAGCCAAAGCACCGGTGGATCTGCCTCAGGGGGTGACGGCGACCGTGTCCGCGGACTCGGTGACCATCAAGGGCGCCAAGGGAACGCTGACCTTGCCTTTGAATCCGGGCGTCACCGTGGTGACCGCGGACAAGAAGCTCGAGATCAAGTATTCGGACCCGGGCATTGCCCGCATGCAGGCCGGCGCAACCCGCGCACACCTTGCAAATATGGTCCGCGGAGTCACCAAGGGGTATGACCGGAAGCTCGAGCTCGTAGGCGTCGGCTTTCGCGCCGCCGTTCAGGGCAAGCTGCTGAACCTGACGCTGGGCTTCTCGCACCCCGTGAACTTTGCGATCCCGGAAGGCATCACGATCGAGACGCCGAGCCAGACGGAAATCATGATCAAGGGCATCGACCGGCAGAAGGTCGGCCAGGTGGCTGCCGAGATTCGCCATATCCGTCCCCCCGAGCCCTACAAGGGCAAGGGTGTGCGCTATGCGGGCGAACAGATCACCCTCAAGGAAGGTAAGAAGAAATGAGGCGGCTCTCCCCGGCGCGAAGCGCCGCTACATGTACACGGTTCGCGTCTTTCGCGAACCCTGTGAGAAGGTTCGCCGGAGGCGATGAACAGTGAGCACGATCAGCAAGAAGGAGCGCCGGATGCGGCGCGCGACCAAGACCCGTGCGCACATTCGCAACCTCGGACTGGCTCGCCTGACGGTGCACCGGACTCCGAGACACATTTACGCCCAGGTGACCGACGCTCTGGGAGCGAAGGTGATCGCCGCGGCTTCGACCCTTCAGGAAGCGGTCAGCCAGGGGCTCAAGGGCACGGGGAACGTCGAGGCCGCCAAGGCGGTCGGACGGGTTATCGCCGAGCGGACCAAAGCGGCGGGCGTCAGCAAGGTCGCCTTCGACCGCGCTGGGTTCCAGTACCACGGGCGCGTCAAGGCCCTCGCAGACGCTGCTCGTGAAGCAGGTCTTGAGTTTTAAGGCAGGTACCCAATGGCAAGACCGGAAAAGGGCCGCGAGTCAGCTGACGAGTTCGTAGAGAAGCTCGTCGCGGTCAATCGAACGGCGAAAGTCGTTAAGGGCGGCCGTCAGTTCGGATTCACGGCGTTGACGGTGGTCGGCGACGGCGCCGGGCGCGTGGGCTTCGGCTTCGGCAAGGCCCGTGAGGTCCCGGTCGCCATCTCCAAGGCGATGACCCAGGCCCGCAAGAATATGATCAGCATCTCGTTACGTAACGATTCGCTGCATTACGCGATCAAGGGAACGCATGGCGCCACGCGCGTGTACATGCAGCCGGCGTCCGACGGTACGGGCGTCATCGCGGGCGGCGGAATGCGGGCGGTGTTGGAATGCGCCGGCATCCGAAATGTACTTGCGAAGAGCTACGGCTCGCGCAATCCGATCAACGTGGTGCGCGCGACCATCTCCGCGCTCTCTAGGGTTCGCTCGCCGGATGACATCGCGGCGAAGCGCGGCAAGACGCTGGAAGAGATCACGGGTTGAGTGCCATGTCCGATAAAGGCCAAGTCACAGTCACGCTGATCAAGAGCCTGCATGGGCAGCTCGCGAACATAGCGGCGTCCGCACGCGGCCTTGGACTGCGCAAGATCCACCAGAGCGTCACGGTGGCCGACACGCCGCAGAACCGCGGCATGATCCAGACTGCCGTGCATCTGCTGAAAGTTGACGAGCGGGCGGGAGTCGCGCGCGAACGCGATACTTTTGCCCAGCGAGCTGAAAGCGCTGGCCCATCTGGGGCTGGCCCATCTGGGGCTGGCCCATCTCGCGCTGGCCCATCTCGGGCCGCAGGCGACTTTCAGCAATCAAAGAAAGGTGCGTGATGTCTGAGTTGCGACTGAACACTCTCAAGCCCGCTGCGGGATCCAAGCGACCGCGCCTGCGAGTGGGGCGTGGTGCCTCCGCCGGGCAGGGCAAGACCTGCGGCCGCGGCGTAAAAGGCCAGCGCGCGCGCAAGGGTGGCTATCACAAGGTCGGCTTCGAAGGCGGGCAGATGCCCATCCAGCGCCGGCTCCCCAAAGTGGGCTTCCGCTCGGCCATGGCGAGGACGCGCGCCGAAGTGCGTTTGGGCGAGCTCGCAAAGGTGACGGCGGAGCTGGTCGACCTCGAGGCCCTGAAGAAAGCCGGCGTCGTCCATGCAGATGCCGAGCGCGCAAAGGTCGTGCTCTCCGGGGAGATCAAGCGGGCCGTGACGCTGAGAGGCGTTGGGGCAACCAAGGGTGCCCGCGCAGCTATTGAAGCGGCCGGCGGGAAAATCGAGGACTAGCGAGAGACTCAAGCCTGTGGCGAACAACGCTCTCAGTAATCCTGCTGCCGCCTTCAGTGAAGCTGCCCGTTTCGGGGAGATTCGCGGCCGTCTGCTGTTCCTGATCGGCGCTCTGATCGTCTATCGCATCGGCACGTTCATCCCGGTGCCGGGCATCAACCCGAGCGAGGTGGCGCGGTTCTTCAACGACCAGTCGAACACCATCCTCGGAATCGTGAACATGTTCTCCGGCGGTGCGCTCTCGCGGCTGTCGATCTTCGCCATGGGCGTGATGCCCTACATCTCGGCCTCCATCATCATCCAGATGATGTCAATGGTGATCCCGCAGCTGATGGAGCTGCGCAAGGAAGGCGAGTCCGGGCGGCGCAAGATCACGGAGTACACGCGCTACGCGTCGGTTGTTCTGGCGGCATTCCAGTCCTTTGCCGCCGCCGGCGCTCTGTCCAAGGGTGGCATGGCGCTGACCTCGGGCTGGGCATTCCTGATCCCGGCGACCATCACGATGACGACGGGGACCATCTTTCTGATGTGGCTCGGCGAGCAGATCACCGAGCGCGGCATCGGTAACGGAATTTCCATGATCATCCTGTCCGGCATCGTGGCCGGCCTGCCGGGCGCCGTCGGGCAGACCGCCGAGGCGGTGAGCAACGGTGAAATGCAGGGACCCTTTGCCCTGCTGCTGATCATCCTGGTGCTCGGCACGACCGCCTTCGTGGTGTTCGTGGAGCGGGCCCAGCGGCGGATTGCGGTCAACTACGCGAAACGCCAGGTCGGCCGGCGCATGTACGCCGGGCAGAGCAGCCATCTGCCGTTCAAGCTGAACATGTCGGGCGTCATTCCGCCGATCTTCGCCTCGAGCCTGCTGTTGTTCCCGGCGACCCTCGCCAGTTTTGCCGGCACCAATTCCGAAGGCTGGCTCGGCAACGCGATGCAGGATATCGCACAGGCGCTCGGCTACGGGCAGCCCCTGCACCTGGTCATCTATGCGGTCCTGATCATCTTCTTCTGCTTCTTCTACACCGCGCTGGTCTTCAACGCGCGCGATACGGCGGAGAATCTGAGGAAGTCCGGCGCGTTCATTCCGGGGATCCGTCCCGGTCAGCAAACGGCCGATTACATCGACAAGGTGCTCTCGCGTCTGACGCTATGGGGCGCCCTGTACGTCACGGCGGTGTGTCTGCTGCCGGAAATCCTGGTTTCGTCGCAGAACGTGCCGTTCCATTTCGGCGGCACGTCCCTGCTGATCGTCGTCGTGGTCGTGATGGATTTCATGGCGCAGCTGCAGGCGCACATGATGTCGCATCACTATCCCGGCCTCTTGAAGAAGGCGAATCTCCTCGGTTACGGCCGAGGCGGTTCGAGCGGCAGTTAGAGCCATGCAAAGGCTCTCGAGAACGGCGCGCAGCGCCGCTAAAGGCGCCGGGTGGCGGCTTTGCGCGATCCCCATGGGAAGTCAATGAAATGAAAGTTCGTCCGTCGGTCAAGAAGATCTGCAAGAACTGCAAGATCGTGCGGCGCCGGCGCGTGGTCTACGTCATTTGCACGGACCCGCGCCACAAGCAGCGTCAAGGGTGATTTGTTGAGCATTTCCAGTAAACTGTCGCGTTTTTGTTCTCTGCAGAAAGCCGCCTCCGGCCCGCGATGGGCTGGCCCATCCGGGGCTGGCCCATCCGGGGCTGGCCCATCCGGGGCCGGTGCTTTCTGCCCGCGGCCCGCGATGGGCCAGGCAAAAGGCGTGGCTTTTGCCCGCTCCCTGCGACTGGCGAAAAGGTAGAGCATCATGGCGCGTATTGCCGGCATCAACATTCCGATGAACAAGCACGTGTGGGTCGGACTCACGCATATCTTCGGTGTGGGGCGCTCACGAGCGCTCAACGCTTGCGAGGGTGCGGGCGTCAATCCGCACACCAAGGTGAAGGACCTCACCGAGTCGGAGGTCAACGCCATCCGCTCGCAGATTGCGAAGTTCGCGGTGGAGGGCGACCTGCGACGCGAGGTGTCCATGAACATCAAGCGATTGATGGATCTGGGCTCCTACCGCGGCATGCGCCACCGGCGCGGCCTTCCGGTCCGGGGCCAGCGCACGCGCACGAACGCACGCACACGCAAGGGCCCGCGCAAGCAGGCAGTGAAGCTGAACGCACCGCCGGGCAAGGCATAAGAGGATTTGAAACTCCATGGCTGATCAGAAGACACCGGGCGCTGCGGGCGCTCAGGGCGCAGGGGGCGCCGCCGGAGCCGCCGCTGCGGCGGCGGCCGCCAAAAAGCCCAAGAAGGCACGCAAGAACGTGCTCGATGCGATCGCGCACGTGCACGCATCGTTCAATAACACGATCATCACGATCACCGACCGCCAGGGAAACACCCTGTCGTGGGCGACCTCGGGCGGCTGCGGCTTCCGCGGCTCCCGTAAGAGCACGCCCTTCGCCGCCCAGGTGGCGGCGGAAAAGGCCGGAACGGCGGCCCAGGAACACGGCGTGAAGAACGTCGAAGTGCGCGTGGGAGGTCCCGGCCCCGGCAGAGAGTCCGCCGTACGCGCTCTGAACAATTGCGGATTGAAGATCACGAGCATCTCCGACGTCACGCCGATTCCCCATAACGGCTGTCGTCCGCCCAAGAAGCGTCGCGTTTAATCCGCTCCGTGCGAATCACCGGCATCACTGTGAATATGAGTCCCTGTTGCAGAACCGGCCTGTTTTTCGCGAACCAAAGCCATGCCCTTGGTTCGCGTGCCTGCCGCAGCTCCGGGTTGGCCGCTGAAGGCACCGGCCCATCCCGGGCCGCAGGCGCTCTTCAGTCAGAGGTACGATAATGGCGCGTTACGTCGGTCCCAAGTGCAAGCTCGCCCGCCGCGAGGGTACGGACCTGTTCTTGAAAAGCGGCGTCAAGCCCCTAGAAAGTAAGTGCAAGTTCTCCGTCCCGCCGGGCGGGATCAAGGGTGAGCGCCGCCAGCGGCTGTCCGATTACGGGGTGCAGTTGCGCGAGAAGCAGAAGCTGCGCCGTATGTACGGGGTGCTGGAGAAGCAATTCAGCAACTATTACAAGGAAGCGGCCCGGCGAGCGGGCGCAACCGGCGAGAACCTGCTGAAACTGCTGGAGTGCCGGCTGGACAATGTGGTGTACCGCATGGGGTTTGCCGTCACCCGCTCCGAGGCCCGTCAGCTGGTCAGCCACAAGGCGATCCAGGTCAACGAGAAGCCGGTGACGATCGGCTCGTTCCAGGTGAAGGCGGGCGACATCGTGCAGATCCGTGAGAAGTCTCGCAAGCAGCTGCGTATCGCGAGCGCGTTGAGTGTGGCCCAGCAGGTCGGCCTGCCGGATTGGGTCGAAGTGAACGACAAGGAGTTTCGCGGCGTGTTCAAGTCGCCGCCGAGCCGGGACGACATTCTTCCCGACATCAACGAGAACCTCGTCGTCGAGTTGTATTCGAAGTAAGCGTAAAGCGGCGCGTCGCCGTCGGCGGCGCCGCGCATTCCGCAGCGACTGTTTGCAGTTTGCGCCGGTATTTCCATCCGGCAAAGTGAGTCCGCAATGCAGGGATCCGTCTCAGAGTTCTTGAAGCCCCGCGTGGTGAAGGTGCAGCCCGTAGCTCCCCGTCAGGCGCGTGTCGTCATTGAGCCCTTCGAGCGTGGTTTCGGCCATACACTCGGCAACGCCCTGCGGCGTGTGCTGCTTTCCTCCATGCCCGGCAGCGCCATCACGGAAGTCGAGATCGACGGCGTGCTGCACGAGTACACCAGCATCGAAGGTGTGCAGGAGGATGTCGTCGACATCCTGCTGAACCTCAAATCCGTTGCCATTCGAATGCACTCGCGGGACACCGCGGAGCTGCGTCTGCACAAGAAGGGCCCTGGTCCGGTCACCGCCGGGGACATCCAGACGGACCACGACGTCGAAGTCGTGAATCCGGAGCTCGTGATCGCCAACCTGACGAAGGCGGGCGAGCTGAGCATGACCTTGCGCATCGAGCGCGGCCGGGGTTATCGACCCGCCGCCGCACGTGTGGCCTTCGAGGAGCAGACGCGTCCGATCGGTCGCCTGCAGCTGGATGCATCGTTCTCGCCCGTGCGTCGGGTGACGTATTCGGTCGATGCGGCTCGTGTCGAGCAGCGTACCGACCTGGATAAACTCGTCATCGACCTCGAGACCAACGGCACGATTGACGCCGAAGAGGCGATCCGTCGTGCCGGCAGCATCCTGAAGGATCAGCTGTCGGTATTCGTGGATCTGCAGGGCGAGGAGGAGGCGGCTACCAAGGTCTCCGAGATGCAGTTCGATCCGATCCTGCTGCGGCCCGTGGACGAGCTCGAGCTCACCGTGCGCAGCGCGAATTGCCTCAAGGCCGAGAACATCCATTACATCGGCGATCTCGTGCAGCGGACGGAAGTCGAGCTGCTGCGCACGCCGAACCTGGGAAAGAAGTCGCTGACCGAGATCAAGGAAGTGCTCCAGAGCCACGGCCTCATGCTCGGCATGCGGTTGGACGGCTGGCCGCCCGCGGGCTTGAAGCACGACGAAGAGCGCGATGTGATCTAGGCCTGCGGCCAAAGGGTTTTATGCGACATCATCTTTCTGGGCGGCAGCTCTCGCGCAACGCCCCGCATCGGCAGGCGATGCTGCGGAACATGAGCGTCTCGCTGCTGCGGCACGAGACGATCCGCACGACCTTGCCGAAAGCGAAAGAGCTGCGGCGGGTGGTGGAGCCTCTCATCACCCTCGGCAAGTCCGACGGGGATGCCAACCGCCGCCGGGCCTTCGCTCGGCTGCGTGACGCGGAGATCGTCGAGAAGCTGTTCGTCGACCTGGGCCCGCGTTTCAAGGCGCGCCCGGGCGGCTATACGCGGATCCTCCGCATGAATCCCCGACCAGGCGATTCGGCACCGATGGCGCTCATGCAGCTCGTCGACGGCCCGGTGACCGCGGCTGCCGAAGAGCCGGCCAAGGGCGCCAGAAAGAAGACGCGTCGTGCCGCGGCCAAGGCTCCGGTGGCTGAAGAGGCTCCGAAGCGCGCGCGCAAGAAGAAAGCCGCCGCGGCCTGAGCCGCGGCCGCAGCCGTTTCGGTACCGCGTCCGAAAGCTTTGCACCACAGCCCAAGGGGATCACCGATGAGTCTCGCTTCGGAGTTCAAAGAATTCGCGATGAAGGGAAGCGTCCTCGATCTTGCGGTCGGTGTCGTGATCGGCGCCGCCTTCGGCAAGATCGTCGCCTCGCTGGTCGGGGATGTGATCATGCCGCCGCTGGGGCTGCTGATCGGCAGCGTCAACTTCAGCGACCTGGCCGTGCAGATCGGCATGAATCCGAGCGGTAAGGCCGTGCTGCTCAAGTACGGCGCCTTCGTTCAAACGATCTTCGAGTTCCTGGTGATCGCGCTGGTGATCTTCCTGATCGTCAAGGGCATCAACCAGCTCAAGCGGCCACCGCCGCCGTCCTCTCCGACCGCTCCCCCGCCAACGCGGACGGAAGAGCTGTTGCAGGAAATCCGGGATCAGCTCGCGAAGCGTCCCTAGATCGCGCGGAACCCGTCGCGGGTCAGGTTTTCGCAGCCGGTCGCGGTGATCGCGACGTCATCCTCGACGCGAATACCGCCGAAAGGCTTCAGCGCGGCGACTCGCGGCCAGTTGATCCGACTGCCGCGCGAATCGGCGCGCGCCTGATCGAGCAACGAATCGATGAAGTAGATTCCCGGCTCCATCGTGACGACGAAGTCACGTTGCAGTGTGCGGGTGAGGCGCAAGTAGGGATGCCCGTCCGGTCGCGGGATGTCGCCGCCCTCCTGCGGAGAGCTCATGAAGCCTCCGGCATCGTGGACCTCCAAACCCAACAGATGGCCGATGCCGTGGGGCAGGAACACGCTCGTCGTGCCGGTGGCGACCGCTTCCTCCGCACTGCAAAGCGTGATTCCAGCCTCGCGCAGCAACTCCCCCGTCAGCTCGTGGGCGCGCAAATGCACTGCGCGCCAGTCAACGCCCGCGCGCAGGCCGGCACACAGTGTCTGCTGCATCGTGTCCATGCGTGCAATCAGCGCTGCGAAATCGGAATCTCGCAGCGAGTAGGTGCGCGTTATATCGCTCGCGTAGCCCGCAAACTCGGCTCCGGCATCGATGAGCAGGGAGCGTCGCGAGGCCGGTGCGGACCTCTCGAGCACCTGGTAATGCAGGACCGCGGCTGCCTCGTTCAGGGCGATGATCGGATTGTAGGGCAGCTCCTGTTCCCGCAGTCCGGTGGCGCGCAGGAAGGCGAGCTCGATTTCGAACTCCGACGCGCCGCCCTTGAACGCTTCGAGCGCTGCGAGATGGCCGCGCGCGCCCGTGCGGCTCGCCTCGCGCAGGCAGGCGAGCTCGTAGGGCAGTTTCACCGCTCGCGGATAGTCGAGACGGCGCATCAGCGGCGGCGAATTGATCGTGCCCAACCCCCAGCCGGAAACTTCCGGAAACATATCCCCGATGTATGCGGCGCGGCTCAGATCCACCGGCAGGAGTGCCCGTGCTGCGGATCGCTCCGCGACCGGCCGGATGTCGAAATGGCGAGTCCAGTAACCGCTCGGGGTCGCGGCCGGCTGATACCAGTAATCGGTCGGCTGATGAAAAATCAACCGCGGCGGCCGGCCGGGCTCGAAGTAGATGAACGAGTCAGGAACGTGCGTCAGAGGCGCCCAGACCTTGAAGGGCGCGTGCACTTCGAACGGGTAGGTCCGGTCGTCTTCGAACACCGTCAGCAGCGAGCCGGAGTGCACCAGGAGGCCGGTGTTTCCGCAGGCCTCGAGCGCGCGTGCGGTGCGGTCGCAGACCGCTTCCAGGTAGGGGCCGAAAGTCGCCTCCAGCTCGGCCGCAAGGGCCCCGCCCATGACACCCGTAGGGTCCACGCCGCCGTCCGACCTCACTCGAGCCTCCTTACCTTCCCTCGCCCTCATCTCTTTGCACCGAACTGGGAGCCCCGGCGACCGTTTTGCCTCTCTTTGGGGCCATGGGAGACACTGTAACGAATTCCGACGCCGCCAAACATCCGCCTCGTCTGTCGCATCCGGTACACAACCGCCACGGTAGTTTCAAATCTGTCGGGGACTCTATAGAATTTGGCGCCGCGATCCGGACTTAGGACTCGCGGAGCGATCCTTGACTCGTTCGTAGCGTTTCTCACCACTCTTGCTTCTCTTCGGGGTACCGATCGATGAACACCAAACTTGCTCTAAGCGCACTCGTTGCGGCGCTGATGTTGACCGCCTGCGCGAAGCAGGAAGCCGCAGCTCCCGCCGATACCACTCCTCCTCCGGCTGCGACCGACGCCGCCCCGGCTCCTCCGGCCGATGCGACGCCGCCCGCCGAAGGCGCGGCTCCGGCGGCTCCGGCTGGTGACGCCGCTGCACCGCCGCCGCCGCCGGCTGACGCCCCCAAGTAATTCGCGAGAATTACGTAGCTGAGCTGAGAGCTCGATAAGGCCCGGACGGGTCGCGGTGCGACCCGTCCGGGCTTTGCTTTTTGCGGCTGCCGCAGCGGGGAGGTCGCGCGCGACCGGCGGCCGCGTGCCGCCGCTGCGTTCTCGAAAACCGGCGGTCGTTCATGGAACGTTCAACGCGGTAGAACGAGACTGCGGCCCCATGACCGTCAGTGTGAGAGACGCACGCTTCGCCGACCGGGACCGCCTCTGGATACAGGGTGTGTATCGGGATTATCTCGACGATCTGACTCCCGCGGACGCCACCGGGATGTTTCCGGCGCTGGGTGAGGTCGGTCACCGCGAACCCGATCAGATCGCCCGCTGGTTCGGGGACCGCAATGCGTTTCCGCTGATCATTCTGCAGGGGTCGGAGCCCGTCGGCTTCGCGATGGTGGCGCGGGGATCCTCACTGCCGGCGCAACCCCGGGTCGACTACCGGATGGCGGAGTTCTTCATTGCCCGGACGCGTCGACGGCTCGGAATCGGGCGAACGGCGGTTGAACTGATCCTGAATCGTTTCGCCGGACGCTGGGAAATCTCGGAGTTTCAGCGAAACAGTTCCGCTATCACTTTCTGGCGGCGCGTAGTCACCGCTTACACGCACGGCAAGTACCAGGAGCGGTTGGCAAACGGCGAGGTGCGGCAGGTCTTCGAGTCGGGTCCCGTCAGGACCTGAGCGGGGGCTTCGGACCCGGACCGTGCACTTTGATCTTGACGTTGCTCGCGCAGTCCCCGCACCCGCCGGACATCTTTGCAAGCATGCGGCTGCGCAGATGGGCGACCCATCCATCGGGTGCGTTTCCCGCAACGCGCCCGAGAAGATTGATCACGCGCAGATGAAGCCGGGTCGACGTCAACCGCCACGCGCTGTAAACCACGCTGACCAACACGATCAAGGCGACAACGCTGGTTTCGATCGCCTCCATGTCAGCCGGCCCCCAATGCTACGGCCACGTGGTACGTGATGAACGCGCCGACGTAGGCCATCGCAAACAGATATGCCGCCATGATCAGCGGATAACGCCAGGAGTTGGTCTCCCGGCGTACGACTGCCAGAGTCGACAGGCACTGCGGTGCGAACACATACCAGGCGAGCAGCGCCAGTCCCGTTGCGAGACTCCAGCTGCGGGAAATGATCGGCGCGAGCGCACCCGCCACATCTGAGGTGCCGGACATGGCGTACACGGTTCCCAGGGCGCTCACCGCGACCTCGCGTGCCGCCAGGCCGGGAACCAGCGCGATCGAGATCTGCCAGTTGAATCCGATCGGCGCGAACAGGACTCCCAGGGCGCGGCCGAGCATGCCCGCGATGCTGTATTGAATCGCAGGACCCGTCGCGCCTGCAGGCGGGGCCGGGAAGCTCGCCAGGAACCACAAGACGATCATCAGAGTGAGAATGATCGTGCCGACGCGTCCGAGGAATATTCGCGTCCGCTCCCATAGACCCAGCGCCAGGTTGCGCAGATTGGGCCAACGGTACTCGGGCAGCTCGAGCAGCAGCGGACGGAATTCACCCCGCATCACCGTATGCTTGAGAACCAACGCGACCAGCAAAGCGCTCAACACCCCCGCGACATACAGCGCGAACAACACGAGTCCCTGCACATTGAAGGGGCCGATCGAGCTGTGCGGAATGAATGCACCGATGAGCAGCGCGTAAACCGGCAGTCGCGCCGAACAAGTCATGAGTGGCGCGATCATGATCGTCGCCAACCGATCACGACTGGATGGGATCGTGCGCGCGGCCATGATGCCCGGGATGGCGCATGCAAAACTCGACAGCAGCGGGATGAAGGCTCGGCCGGACAGGCCTACCTTGCCCATGAGGCGATCGAGCAGGAAGGCTGCACGCGGCAGATAACCTGAATCCTCGAGCGTCAGGATGAAGAGGAACAGCAGGAGGATCTGCGGCAGGAACACGAGGACGCTGCCGGTACCTGCGATGACACCTTGCAACAGCAGCCCGCGCAGGGGGCCCGCATGCATCGACGACTCGATCCAGCCGCTGACCGCAGCGACCCCGGCGTTGATGTAGTCCTGCGGCAGCTTCGCCCAGCTGAACACCGCCTGGAACATCAGGAACAGCACGATGCCCAACAGCAACGGGCCGGCGATCGGATTGAGCACCACGGCATCAAGCCGCGACAGAATCGCTTGCCGCGGGGGAACCCGGTAGCCGATGTCGTTGAGGATCCGGCGAACTTCGCGTTGCGTCGTTTCGATGTCCGCGGCGCTTGCAGGTTGCGGCGCTTCCAGGCGGCCGACGCGCTCGCCGAACGCGAATCGATCGATCCCCTCCACGAGCTTACGTTCTCCGCCCGGACGTACGGCGACGGTCTCGACGACGGGAACACCGAGCGCAATTTCCAGCGCCCGCCGATCGACCCGAAAGCCGCGCTGTTGGGCCACATCGCTCATGTTCAGAGCGACCAGTACGGGTCGTCCGATGCGTTTCAGTTCCAGTACGAGCCGCAAATTCAGACGCAGATTGGTCGCATCGATGACGCAGACCAGCAGATCCGGACCGGGCTCGACCGCGTGCCGGCCGAGGACCACATCGCGCGCGATGGCCTCGTCCAGCGAGGTTGCCTCGAGGCTGTAAGCCCCGGGCAGGTCGATGACTCGGTAAACACGGCCCGTGTGTGGGCCCACGAGGCGGCCTTCCTTCCGCTCGACCGTCACGCCCGGGTAGTTCGCGACTTTCTGCCGGCTGCCGGTCAGCCGGTTGAACAGTGCCGTCTTGCCGCAATTCGGTACGCCGATCAGGGCGAGGCTCGGGGTGGAGGTGGCGGCGGCTGATCTGGCCGACGGGTTCGGGATGGAGGAGCTCGCGGCGCCCGGTAGAGTCGACGCAGCGTCCGCGACCACCGGAGAGCTCATGGCGAGCGGGTCAGCTCCACCCAGACTGATTCTGCCTCCCGGCGGCGCAATGCGAAGGTCGTATGGCCGACACGGACGATGAACGGATCCCGGCCTGGGCGGGCCTCAGCGACGATCTCGACCTGCTCGCCGCTCACGAAACCCAGCTCGAGCAGCCGGCGCTGCAGGGGCGTCAGGACGCTCGAGCGCGACCCGACGCCAACCACGGTACCCGTGGTGCCGGGGGAAAGGGCACTCAAACTGACGTATCCGGGGTCCAGGGCCAGACCGCTCGGAGCGGCGAAAGCGTCCATGTCCCCAGTATATGAGAACAGTTCGCATTTGCAATGGCGAGGCGAAGGAGTGTGAAACGGGACCTGCCGCGACGAGCCCGCCTCAGCCCGCTGCGGCGGAAGCCCTGCGTCGCCCGTGCGTATCTCCCAGCAGGGGCCGCAGGTATTCCCCGGTCGCTGAGGCCGGATTTGAGGCGATCCGCTCGGGGGTCCCCGTGGCGATGATCAGGCCACCGCCTTCACCACCCTCCGGTCCGAGATCGATGACCCAATCGGCGGTCTTGATGACATCCAGATTGTGCTCGATCACGACGATGGTGTTCCCTTCGTCGCGCAGGCGGTTGAGCACCTCCAGCAGTTGAGCGACGTCGTGAAAGTGCAATCCGGTCGTGGGCTCATCCAGGATGTAGAGCGTGCGGCCGGTGGAGCGCTTGGCCAATTCGCGCGCAAGTTTTACGCGCTGCGCTTCGCCGCCCGACAGTGTAGTCGCGTTCTGTCCGAGCCGGATATAACTCAGGCCTACATCCGTCAGCGTCTGCAGCTTGCCGGCGATCGCGGGCACGTTCTGAAAGAAACGCAGCGCATCCTCGACCGTCATGTCGAGCACTTCATACACGTTCTTGCCCCGATAGCGGATCTCCAGCGTCTCGCGATTGTATCGCTGAGCTCTGCACACATCGCAGGGAACGTAGACGTCCGGAAGAAAGTGCATCTCGACCTTGATGACGCCGTCACCCTGACACGCTTCGCATCGTCCGCCTTTGACGTTGAAGCTGAAGCGTCCGGCGTCGTAGCCACGCGCGCGCGCCTCGGGAACGGCGGCAAACAACTCGCGCAGGGGCGCGAACAAACCCGTGTACGTGGCAGGATTGGAGCGCGGCGTCCGTCCGATAGGACTCTGGTCGATATCGATGATCCGGTCGATCTGCTCGAGTCCGTCAATTCGCTCGCACGGCGATGCATCTACGACGGTGCCGTTGAGTCGGGCCGCCGCGTGACCGAACAGCGTATCGATGGTCAGGGTGGACTTGCCGGAGCCGGACACTCCGGTCACGCACGTGAACAACCCGATGGGAATCTCGGCTGTCAGGTTGCGTAGGTTGTTTCCCGAGGCACCGACGATCCGGATCACTTTTTCCGAGTCGAACGGTACGCGCTGTTTCGGCAGCGGAATCCGGCGTTTGCCACTCAGGTACTGACCCGTGATGGATGCCGGATTCGCGAGAATATCCCGAGGCGTACCCTGAGCGACGATGTGTCCGCCGTGAACGCCCGCGCCGGGACCGAGGTCGACGACGTAGTCGGCCTCGAGGATGGCCTCCTCGTCGTGCTCGACGACGATCACCGTGTTGCCGATGTCCCGGAGCGCCTTGAGCGTCGTGAGCAACCGCTGATTGTCACGCTGATGCAGGCCTATCGAAGGCTCATCCAGGATGTACATGACGCCGGTGAGCCCCGAGCCGACCTGGCTCGCGAGGCGGATCCGCTGTGCCTCGCCTCCCGAGAGTGTCTCGGCGCTGCGATCCAACGTCAGGTAATCGAGTCCGACGTCCACGAGGAAGCGCAGTCTGTCCGCCACATCCTTGATGATCTTGGAGGCGACGTCTCCGCGCCATCCGGTCAGGGTCATGGTCCGGAAAAACTCCAGTGCCTTGCCGACCGTCAGATGCACGGCCTCCGGCAGGCTGCGGTCAGCGACAAACACGAACCGCGCCGCGCGGTTGAGTCGGGCACCGCCGCAATCGGGACACGGACGGACACCAAGATACTTCGACAGTTCCTCGCGGACGGTTGCCGATTCAGTCTCGCGATAGCGCCGCTCGAGGTTCGGCAAAATGCCCTCGAAGGCATGGCGCTTGCGCGTCGTGCGGCCCTTGCCCTCCGTATAACGGAACTCGATGACCTCTCCGCCGCTGCCGTTGAGAAGCACCTGATGGACCTGCGCCGCGAGCTCGTTCCACGCAGTCTCGATGTCGAATTTGTAGTGCCGGGCCAGGGACTGGATGAGCTGGAAGTAATAGACGTTCCGACGGTCCCAGCCGCGAATCGCCCCGCTGGCGAGGGACAGGTTCGGGTGCAGCACCACCCTTTGGGGATCGAAGAACGGCTTCACACCCAGGCCGTCGCACGATGGGCACGCGCCCGCGGGGTTGTTGAAGGAGAACAGCTTCGGCTCCAGCGTCGGGACGCTGTACCCGCAGACCGGGCAGGCGTGGCGGCTCGAGAAGACCAGCTCCTCGCGAGTGGGCTCTTCCAGGAAGGACAAGCGGGCGAGGCCGCCGGAGAGTCGCAGGGCCGTCTCGAAGGATTCGGCGAGCCTCTGGGCTGAGTCCGCGCGGATGCGCGTCCGGTCGACCACTGCCTCGATCGTATGCTTGCGCTTCGGATCGAGTTTCGGCAACGCCTCCATTTCGTGAATGCGGCCATCGATGCGGACGCGTACGAATCCCTGCGCCGCCAGATCTTCGAGAACCTCGGCGTGTTCGCCTTTTCGATCGCTGATCAACGGAGCCAGCAGCGCGGCCGCAGTGCCCTCCGGCAAACGCAGGGCCTGATCGACCATCTGGCTCACCGTTTGCGCGGTAAGGTCGATGAGGTGATCCGGACAGCGGGGGATGCCGGCGCGCGCATAGAGCAGGCGCAGGTAGTCGTAGATCTCGGTGACCGTCCCAACCGTGGAACGCGGATTGTGGGAGGTCGCCTTCTGCTCGATCGCGATGGCAGGTGACAGGCCGTCGATGCTGTCGACGTCCGGCTTGTCCATCATCGACAGAAACTGCCGAGCGTAGGCGGAGAGCGACTCGACGTAACGCCGCTGCCCCTCGGCGTACAGCGTGTCGAACGCGAGGGAGGACTTGCCGGAGCCTGACAGGCCGGTGACCACGATGAGGCGGTCCCGCGGCAGATCGAGATCGACGCTCTTCAGATTGTGCGTGCGCGCCCCGCGGACGCGGATTTCTTGCATAGAGTCCGAAATTTCGAACGGAAAACCCGTCGAGTCTACGCGCTGTGCGTTCTTTGACGAAGACGCCCCTTATCCGTTACTCAAAAGGTGCGTGGCTCCACTAGAATGTGGCTGAACTTAACGATTCGAAGGACACTCAAGTCATGGCGCGTGGAGTCAATAAAGTCATTCTGATCGGCAACCTGGGCGCCGACCCCGAAACTCGCGCCATGCCCTCAGGCAGCACGGTGGCCAACCTGCGCATTGCGACCAGCGAGAGCTGGCGCGACAAGACCAGCGGTGAGCAGCAGGAGCGCACCGAATGGCACCGCGTCGCGCTCTTCGGCCGTCTGGCGGAGATCGCGTCCGAATACCTGCGCAAGGGATCGCAGGTCTACATTGAGGGCAGCCTGCGCACTCGCAAGTGGCAGGACAAACAGGGCAACGAACGCTATTCGACCGAGATCATTGGCAATGAGCTGCAGATGCTCGGGGGCCGGGGCGGCGGTGCCGGCGGTGGTGCGCCCGGCGGCGTGGCAGGAGGCTCCGCGTCGGGCTCACGCGAGCCATACCCCGAACAGGCTCCTTCGGGCGGCGGTCCTGGCGGGGGCGGGAGCGGTGCGGAGGAGTTCGACGACGATATCCCGTTCTGAAATCTTCTCCCGGGGCCACCCGGAAGAGCTCGCGGCAGGGTCAACCGATTGATTCAAATCGGTTTTCGCGCCTGATCGCGGCGCTGGCCCTGCGGTGGCGCGATTGCGGACGCAAAAGGCCGTAGAATTTGCCGTCCTAGACCGCCTATGTCCCGCCGCTACTTCATCAAAACGTTTGGCTGCCAGATGAACGAGTACGACTCCGCCAGGATGGCGGACGTGCTCTGCTCTGAGGACGATTACGCCGTTACGGAGAATCCCGCGGAAGCCGACGTGCTGCTCATGAACACCTGTTCCGTGCGCGAGAAGGCGCAGGAGAAGGTGTTCTCGCTGCTGGGCGAGTGGCGCAAGCTGAAGTCCGAACGCCCCCACGTGGTCATCGGCGTCGGCGGTTGTGTTGCCAGCCAGGAAGGCGAGGCGATCACCGCGCGCGCTCCGTTCGTCGATCTGGTATTCGGCCCGCAGACTCTGCACCGACTGCCGCAGATGATTGCCGAGCTGCGCCGGACCGGCCGACCGGTCGTCGATGTCAGTTTCCCCGAGATCGAGAAGTTCGATCACCTTCCGGCGCCCCGCGCGGAAGGTGCGACGGCGTTCGTTTCCATCATGGAAGGCTGCAGCAAGTACTGCAGCTTCTGCATCGTGCCTTACACCCGCGGCGACGAAGTCAGCCGGCCCTTCGAGTCGGTGTTGGAAGAAGTGCGGCAGCTCGCCTCTCAGGGTGTTCGCGAGATCACGCTGCTCGGGCAGAACGTGAATGCCTACGCAGGTCCGATGACGGACGGCGCGATAGTGGACCTCGCCACCATGATTCACCACGTGGCCGCCGTTGCCGGTGTCGAGCGAATCCGTTTCACCACCTCACATCCGCTCGAGTTTTCCGACAGCCTGATCGAAGCGTTCGCGAGCGTTCCGCAGCTCGCCAACCATCTGCACCTTCCCGTGCAGAGCGGCTCGGATCGCGTCCTCGCACGGATGAAGCGCGGCTACACGGCGCTCGAATTCAAAGCGAAGGTGCGCAAGCTGCGGGCGATACGTCCGGACATCTGCATCTCGTCGGACTTCATCGTCGGCTTTCCGGGAGAAACCGATCGCGATTTCGAAGCGACGCTGGAGCTCGTCCGCGACGTCGGATTCGATCTGTCGTTCAGCTTTCTTTACAGCCGCCGCCCCGGCACCCCGGCGGCTTCGCTTCCGGACGAGGTGACGCCGCAGATCAAGCAGGAGCGTCTTACTCGCCTGCAGGCGCAGATTGAAGTCCAGTCGCGCGCGATCATTGCCGGCATGGTAGGCACGGTGCAGCGCGTTCTTGTGGAGCGCCACGCGAAGAAGGACAGTCGCGAGCTCGCGGGGCGAACCGAGAATAATCGCTGGGTGAATTTCGCAGGACCCCACTCGCTCATCGGACAGTTTGCGAACGTGGTCGTCACCGAGGCGAGACCACACAGCTTGCGTGGGCGTCTTGCAACAGCAGTGAACGACGAAGACGCTCCGCGGGACTGTCTACAACGCGTGGATCTGCACGCCGTCGCGAGTGCCTGAACCAAAGTGGCGTCCGCACCCGAATCCCAACGCGAATTTGAGCTCGAGCCAGCGGATAACGCGCGGCTTGCGAATTTGTGTGGGCCGCTGGATGAAAATCTGCGTCTTCTCGAGTCGCGGCTCGACGTTCAGATCCGTCGGCGGGGCGACACCTTCCGAATCTCGGGTGTGCGCGCCGAGAGTGCGGAAGACGCGGTGCGGGAGTTGTTCAACCTTGCAAAGACCGAGGAAGTGACTCCCGCGCGGGTCCATCTTGCTCTGCGTGAACGCGAGTCGGGCCAGGTGCTGCCGGATGCCGAACCGGGAGAGCACGCCGTTCGCGTTCCGCGTGGCGGCATCCGGGCGCGCGGCTCGCACCAACGCGATTATCTGGCTCATATCCGAGCTCGGGATCTCACCTTTGGCATCGGGCCCGCAGGCACGGGAAAAACGTATCTCGCCGTGGCCTGCGCGGTGGAGTCGCTGCAGGCGGACAGTGTCCGCCGCATCGTGCTCGTACGCCCGGCGGTCGAGGCTGGAGAGCGTCTGGGTTTCCTTCCCGGGGATTTGACGCAGAAGGTCGATCCGTATCTGCGCCCGATGTATGACGCGCTTTACGAAATGATGGGGTTCGACCGGGTGGCGCGCTTCATCGAGCGCAACGTGATCGAAGTGGCGCCCCTGGCGTTCATGCGCGGCCGCTCACTGAACGATTCCTTCATCATTCTCGACGAAGCGCAGAACACGACGATCGAGCAGATGAAGATGTTCCTGACGCGGATCGGTTTCGGTTCGAAGGCTGTCGTGACGGGCGACGTCACGCAGACGGATCTGCCCCCTGGAAAGCAGTCGGGACTGAGTCACGTGATCCACGTGTTACGCGGGGTGGAGGGTGTTGCGTTTACGTTCTTCGACGCGCAGGACGTCGTACGACATCCGCTCGTGCAGCGCATCGTTCAAGCCTATGAGGCGCGCAGCGGGCCGAATGATCCACGCAGTGGCGATCCGCGTGGCGGCGAACCACGTGGCGGCGAACCACGCGGTGGCGAACCACGCGGCTCGAATGACTCGAAAGGCAACTCCTCGTGACACTCGGGCCGAATCGTGTTCGCATCGACATTCAACGGCGCGTGCAGGCCTGGGCACCGCCAGCAGGCGACCTTGCGACTTGGGCCAGCGTGGCGCTGGGCCGGCGAGCCGCGGGACGAGAACTCGGTGTCCGTGTCGTAGGTCCTGCCGAAAGCCGGCGGCTCAACTCCCGCTTTCGCGGTAAGAACCAGCCCACGAACGTGTTGTCCTTTCCCGCGGCCGGGATCCCGGCGGGGCCGCCGCAGGCGCGCCCGCCGCAGGCGCGGCCGCTGGGGGACCTGGTGATCTGCCCGCAGGTGCTCCGAGCGGAAGCCCGCGAGCAGCGCAAAACCCTGCGAGCTCATTGGGCCCATCTCGTCGTGCATGGCGCGTTGCATCTGATCGGTTACGACCACGAACACGACGCCGCAGCATCGCGCATGGAGCGTCGCGAGATCACGGTGCTCCGCAGGCTCGGCTTCGCCAATCCCTACCGGAGTTCCTGATGGCCAAGGAGCCCAACGCTACCGGTCGCTGGCTCAAGCGGCTCACGCAAAGCTTCTCGCAGGAGCCGCAGGATCGTGAGGAGCTGTTGACCGTGTTGCGGGTGGCGGGCGATCGCGGTCTGCTGGATACCGAAGCACTGACGATGCTGGAGGGCGTGCTCGACGTCGCGGACCTGCAGGTGCGCGACATCATGATCCCCAGAGTTCAGATGACCTTCGTTCGCCGGAACGATCCGGCTGCGCGGATCCTGCCCACGGTGATCGAATCGGGGCACTCGCGTTTTCCGGTGCTGGATGATGATCGCGACGACATCGTCGGCATTCTACTGGCGAAGGATCTGCTGCGGTTGTGTCAGGGCGAAGCGCGCGACGCGCGTTTCGACATCCGCGAGTACATGCGCCCGGCCGTCTTCGTGCCGGAATCCAAGCGGCTGAACGTGCTGCTCAAGGACTTTCGACGCAACCGCAATCACATGGCGATCGTCGTCGACGAATACGGCGGCGTGTCGGGCCTCGTGACCATCGAGGACGTGATCGAGCAGATCGTCGGTGAGATCGACGACGAATTCGACGTCGAGGACGATCACAACATCCGCAAGGAGACGGAACGGCAGTTCGCCGTCCGCGGCATCACGCGCATCGCGGAGTTCAACGAGTATTTCGGCGCGCATCTGTCCGAGGAAGAGGGCTTTGACACGGTGGCGGGTCTTCTGATGAAGCAACTCGGGCGACTTCCCCGACGGGGCGAGTCGGCGACCATCGATGGCTTCGAGTTTCGTGTCGTGCGGGCGGACCGTCGTCGGATCGAAACGCTTCGGGTGATCTCACCGCACGACGTCGTGCCTCCCGAAGAGCGGGCTTCCGGCGGTAACCAGTGAGGGTCGATGTCGCGCGCGACGCGGCGGCACTGGCAGCCGGCGCCCTCCTCGCCTGCGCGTTCGCGCCGCTGGGATGGTGGCCTCTGGCTGTCCTGTGTCCTGCGGTTCTCATGTGGCTGTGGCAGGGGGCGACGCCAAGACGCGCTGCGTGCCTTGGGTTCTGGTTTAACGCCGGCACGTTCGCCGCAGGCACGTACTGGCTCTACATCAGCATCCATATCTTCGGGGCCGCTCCCGTCTGGGTAGCGATGTTTCTGATGATCGCCCTCGTGGCCATCATGGGGCTCTACCACGCCCTGCTGGGCTACTGCAGCGCGCGCTGGCTGCCGGAACGGGGTGTCGCCCGCTGGCTGCTGGGTATGCCCGCGGCATGGCTGTTCATCGAGTGGTGGCGGGGGTGGTTTCTTTCCGGGTTCTCCTGGCTGTCCCTGGGGTACTCGCAGACGGACACCGCGCTTGCAGGCTTCGCTCCCGTTGTCGGGGTCTACGGGATCAGCGCGCTCCTGCTCGTGTGTGCCGGTGCGCTCACCGCACTTGTCGTCGGCCGCGGGCGTCAGCGAGTCATTGCGGCGGTCGTGTTGGTTTTGCCCTGGATCGTCGGTGCGCTGATGGGGCGGGTCGACTGGACGCACCCCGCCGGTCCGCCCGTGTCTGTGGCCGTCCTGCAGGGGAACATCTCGCAGGATCAGAAGTGGCTCGACAGCAACCGGGACACGACGCTCACGCTGTATCACGACCTGACGATGCGTTCGCTGGGCAAGCGGCTCATCGTGATGCCCGAGTCCGCGCCGCCGGATCTGGCCAACAACATCGTTCCTTGGATCAAGGATCTGTACCGCGAAGCCCGCTCTCGCGGCTCGGGCCTCGTGTTCGGCGTGGTGCGTGCCTCGGACGATGGGAAGCAGTACTACAATTCGGTGCTCGCGCTCGATGAGCGGGTGAGCTGGTACGACAAGAGCCACCTGGTGCCGTTCGCGGAGTTCTTCCCCGTCCCCGGCTTCGTGCGCTCGTGGCTGCGGCTGATGAGCCTGCCGTATTCGGATTTCACGCGCGGGGCTGTCGATCAGCCACCACTGCTCGTGGGGGGGCTGAAGCTCGGAGCCACAGTTTGTTACGAGGACGCGTACGGAAGCTCGATGCTGGGCGTACTGCACCAGGCCGACGCGCTCGTGAACGTCACCAATGACGCCTGGTTCGGACACTCCACGGCCCGGCACCAACACTTCCAGATTGCCCGGATGCGCGCCCTCGAGGCGCAGCGATTCCTGATTCGCGCCGCGAACGATGGCATCTCGGGCGTGCTCGGGCCCCGTGGCGAAGTTGTCGCACGCGCTCCGGAATTCACCCCCTACGTGCTCGAGGCGACCGTCGTGCCTCGGATGGGACTGCCACCCTACGCCAATGTTGGAAACTGGCTCATCGTGAGCCTGTCCATCGTCGCTCTGGCATATGGCGTTTGGGTGCGGAATGATAGGGGCCGGCGTCCCCCCGCGGATCGCCCGGGCATGCCGGCACCCCGGGCGGATCGACCGATAGGCACGCCGAGTGCTGCGACGAGTGCAAGTGCCAGTGAGTAATAGGGAAACTTCCCCAGTGAACCCAGGTCCACCGACATGCGGCGGCTGCCCGCCCGCAACCCCTCCGGAGTCAAGCATGAGTGTTTCGCCTCCCGCTCACCGGGCCGTTTCGGTGCTGTGCGTGTCCATCGCGCTAGCCGCCTGTTCGGGTGACCTCAGCGCACAGGCGAACCGCGCGGAATCGTCAGCTCCGCAGGCCGCCCATGTCCCGACCGCCCCGCCCCCTGCCAGTGCAGAAGGCCTCGTACGCGCCCTGCCCGATTTCTCACCCCTCGTCGAGAAGTACGGTCCGGCCGTCGTGAACGTCGAGGTCGTCGAGAAGACGGAGGCGTCGGGCGGACCGGGCGGACCTGGCGGACCGGGTGGACTGTCTCCCAACGATCCGTTCTTCGATTTCTTCCGTCGCTTCGGCATACCGGGACCTGATTCGGGACAGCCGCGCGGTAATCCGGCGCCGGTGCGCGGGGCCGGATCCGGCTTCATCGTGAGCGCCGACGGCTACATCCTCACCAACACACACGTGGTCGAGAAGGCAGAAGAGGTTACGGTTCGGCTCACGGACCGCCGCGAGTTCCAGGCCAAGGTCATCGGCGCGGACGAGCGCACGGACGTGGCAGTGATCAAGATCAACGCCACCAACCTGCCCACGGTCAAACTCGGGGATCCGGGGAAGGTCCGCCCGGGCCAATGGGTACTGGCCATCGGCTCGCCGTTCGGCTTCGAGAACAGCGCGACGGCCGGCATCATCAGCGCGACCGCGCGCTCGCTCCCGAGCGACAACTACGTGCCCTTTATCCAGACCGACGTCGCGGTGAATCCCGGCAACTCGGGCGGCCCGCTGTTCAATATGTTCGGCGAAGTCATCGGCATCAACTCGCAGATCTTCAGCCGCACCGGCGGCTACATGGGCGTGTCGTTCGCAATTCCGATCGACGTCGCTCGCAACGTCGAGGAGCAGCTCATCAAGTCGGGCCGCGTGGTCCGCGGCCGGATCGGCGTAACGATCCAGGACGTGAATTCGCAACTTGCCGAGTCCTTCGGGCTCGATCGGCCCCGCGGGGCGCTCGTGAGCTCGGTGGAGAACGACGGTCCCGCGGCAAAGGCCGGTCTCGAGGCCGGCGATGTGATTCTCGGCGTCAACGGACGTCCGATCGAGCGTTACGGGGAACTGTCGGGCACGATCGCGGCGATGAAGCCCGGTGCGGACGCGACCCTGCAGGTCTGGCGCGGCGGTAAGCAGCAAACCATGCCCGTGAAGGTTGCGGAGCTGAAGGAGCAGCAGCAACGGACGGCGAAGGCCGGTGGCCGCCCCGGTGGCCGCCCGGCGAACCAGCCGGATGCCCTCGGACTGACCGTCCGACCGCTCGAAGCTCAGGAGAAGGAGCAGGCCGAGACGCAGGGCAACCTCGTCGTCGAGGAAGTGACGGGAGCGGCCGCGTCGGCGGGCGTTCAACCCGGTGACATCATCCTCGGCGTGAACGGCAAGCGCGTGAAGACGATGAAGGAGCTCCAGGACAACTCCAAGGCCGCGGGCAAGAACGTCGCGCTGCTCATTCAGCGCGATGATGCGCAGATCTTCGTACCACTGAAGATTCCCTGAGGCGCCTTGAGACGATCGGGGGGGTGATGGACGAGATCTACGATCCGGCCGCCGTGGAGCGCGCCGCACAGGAGTATTGGGAACGGCATCGTTCCTTCGAGGTGCGCGAGGACGCGCCGGGGGAGAAGTACTACTGCCTGTCGATGTTCCCGTACCCGTCGGGCCGCCTTCACATGGGGCACGTCCGCAACTACACGATCGGCGATGTACTGACGCGCTTCATGCGCATGCAGGGCCGGAACGTCCTGCAGCCGTTCGGCTGGGACGCGTTCGGCCTTCCCGCCGAGAACGCCGCGATCAGCAATAAGGTTCCGCCCGCGAAATGGACGCGGCAGAACATCGCCTACATGCGCAAGCAGATGCAGGCGTTGGGCTTTGGTATCGACTGGACGCGCGAGCTCGCCACCTGCGACCCGGATTACTACCGCTGGAACCAATGGTTCTTCCTGCGCATGCTCGAGGCCGGCATCGCGTACCGAAAGACCGGGAGCGTGAATTGGGACCCCGTCGACCAGACCGTGCTTGCCAACGAGCAGGTGATCGAAGGCCGCGGCTGGCGGACCGGCGCTCTCATCGAGAAGCGCGAGATCCCGATGTACTACCTCAACATCACCCGCTACGCGGACGAGCTGCTCGGCGCACTCAGTGAGTTGCCCGGGTGGCCGGAGCGCGTGAAGACGATGCAGGCGAACTGGATAGGGCGGAGCGAGGGTTGCGAGATCTCGTTCCCCTTTGCACCCGATACGCGCAGGGTGATGGGCTCGGAAGGCGCCGTACGGGTTTTCACCACGCGCGCGGACACGCTCTTCGGGGTGACGTTCATGGCAGTTGCCGCCGAGCACCCGGTCGCCCTCGCCGCTGGGGCGTCAGACCCCGCGCTGCTCGAGTTCATCGAGGAGTGTCGTCGGGGCAGCGTGATGGAAGCCGAAGTCGCCACCCAGGAAAAGAAGGGAATGCGCACCGGGCTGCACGTCCTGCACCCGCTCACCGGCAACCCCATTGAGATCTGGGTCGCCAACTACGTGTTGATGGGCTACGGCGAGGGGGCCGTGATGGGCGTTCCCGCGCACGATGAGCGGGATTTCGAGTTTGCGCAGAAGAACGGACTGCCGGTCGTGACGGTGGTTCGCTCCAACAGCGCGGCGTATGAGGAAGTCCGCGCCCCGTGGATCGAGGCCTACTCCGAATACGGCGTGACGGTGAACTCCGGAGAGTTCTCGGGTCTGCAGTTCAAGCCCGCGGTCGATGCGATCGCCGCGGCGCTCGAAAACAGGGGCCTCGGCGCGCGGCGCATACACTATCGCCTGCGGGATTGGGGAATCTCCCGGCAGCGCTACTGGGGCTGCCCCATCCCGATCATTCACTGTGCCGTGTGCGGTCAGGTGCCGGTTCCGGAGGATCAACTGCCGGTACGGCTGCCCGAGACGCTCGTGCCCGACGGAAGCGGAAATCCGCTTGCGAAGACGCCGTCATTCTACGAATGCTCCTGCCCGAAGTGCGGCAGGGCGGCCCGGCGCGAGACGGACACCATGGACACGTTCGTCGACTCGTCGTGGTACTTCCTGCGTTACGCCTGTCCGGATCAGACCGGCGCGATGGTGGATGAGCGCACCGACTACTGGCTGCCCGTGGATCAATACATCGGTGGCATCGAGCACGCCATCCTCCATCTGCTCTACTCGCGCTTCTGGACGAAGGTCATGCACGATCAGCGCCTGGTCAGGATCAGCGAGCCCTTCTCGAACCTGCTGACGCAGGGCATGGTGTTGAACCACGTCTATTCGGCCCCCCAACCGGACGGACGGCGGCGATACTTCAATCCCACCGATGTCGAAACACACCGCGACGCCGACGGCTCACAGATCTGCGAGGTCGTGACCGAGACGGAGGGCACGATCCGGGTCGAGCATGAGGGTCTGGGCAAGATGTCGAAGTCGGAAAACAACGGCGTCGACCCCGAGAGCCTGGTGTCGCGCTTCGGCGCCGACACCGCGCGCCTGTTTACGATGTTCGCCTCGCCTCCGGAGCAGACGCTCGAATGGTCGGACGAGGGAGTGCAGGGCGCCTCGCGCTTCATCCGGCGCCTGTGGCTCGCCGTACACGACCATGTTTCCAAAGGGATCCCGGCAACGCTGGATACCACGACGCTCACGCCCGGCCAGCGCGAACTGCGCAGAATTACGCACCAGTCGCTCTCGAAAGCCACCGACGACATCGGCCGGCGGAAGAACTTCAACACGGCGATCGCCGCGATGATGGAGTTGCTGAACGGGGTCGTGCGCTTTGCGGATGCCACCCCGCAGGGCCGTGCCGTTCGGCACGAGGCGCTCGAGATCGCGACCCTGGTGCTCGCGCCGATCATTCCCCACGTCTGTCATGCTTTGTGGGGAGAGCTCGGGCGAACGACTCCCCTCGTCGATGAGCGCTGGCCCGAAGCCGACAGGTCGGCGCTCGTGCAGGACACTGTCGAGATTGTCGTGCAGGTGAACGGAAAGCTGCGCGGGCGGGTGACCGTTCCGGCGAGCGCGGACGAGAGGCTAGTCCTCGAGGCGGCGCTGGGCGATGAGCACGTCAGAAAGTACGTCGCCGACCAGCCGATCCGGAAGGTGATCTTCGTGCCCGGCAAGCTCATCAACGTCGTCGTCTGATCAGCTTGCCTTACCTCAATTCGGTGCGTGTGAGGTGATGCATTGAACGTTGCTCTGCCGGATCGACCTTGAACGCCAGGACATCCGGGCCCTGGCCGCTCGCATTGGGAGCTGCACTCCTGTTGAGCGCGTGCGGCTTTCACCTGCAGGGCCGAGCTCCGTTGCCCGAAGCGCTGAGGGCCGCCTACGTGCAGGCCGAGGATCGACGCAGCGATTTCGTCCAGAGCCTTCGCAAGGCGATGCTCATCTCCGGCGCGCATCCGGCCGAGCGCAAGGACAGGGCCAGCGCCGTCGTCACCATTGTCAAGGACGAAGTCACGCATCGTGTCCTGTCGGTTTCGGCGGCCAACCGCCCCACCGAGTACGAGGTGACCTACACCGTGGAATTCTCCGTGAGCGCGGGCGACAAGGAGTTGCTCTCCAGCCAGGAAGTGTCGGCGACTCGCAGTTACAGCTTCGATGAGCGCCTGCTGCTGGCCAAGGGGCACGAGGAGGCCATCTTGCGCGAAGCGATGGCCAGGGATCTGGCAGACATCGTGATGCGCAGGCTTGCCAGCCTTCAATGAAAGACATGGGGCGGCGACCGTAGCCGGAACAGGCGAAGAGGGCGCGCGCCGCGCGAACGCGTGGGGGTCTTCAGTGTTGAGAATGGGGTCCGTCGATCGGGTGTCCGTGTCAGTGTTGTTGCGACGATACGGCATCGAGCTCGTATTGATCGCACCCGCGGAATTGATTCCGGGATCGTACTGGGGCGACAGCGAAGCCGGTCTGAAAGCCGACTGGCTTTATGCGCGACTCGACACTCCCGTGCATTCCGTTCTGCACGAAGCCGCTCACTACATGTGCATGACGCCGGAGCGACGCGCCGGTCTTGACCGGGATGCCGGCGGCGATGATCTGGAAGAGTCCGCCGTGTGCTACCTGCAAGTGCTCCTGGCGCGTGAACTGTCCGACGTGGGCCAGGACCGCCTGTGCGAGGACATGGACGACTGGGGTTACAGTTTCAGGCTCGGTAGCACGCGCGCCTGGTTCGAAGCCGACGCGGACGATGCCCGCGCGTGGCTGCTGGAACAGGGTGTTATCGACAACCACGGCAAACTGACCGGACATCTGCGTTGATATACCGATCCAGGCTGCCATATTCGCTGCCACGCAAGCTTGCGGCCTGTCTCCGTATTTCTGCAATGGCCTTGACGGCGCTGGTGGCCGTGTTCGCCGCGGGGTGTTCGAGCGCAGCGTTCTTTCTGGCGAACGCGCCGAGCGCCTTCGGCTCCTATCACCGGGTGGCGGACCTGTCGTACGGACCCGAACCCCGGCAACGACTCGATGTGTACTCCCCGCATGACGGCAAAGACCGTCCTGTCGTCATCTTCTGGCACGGCGGCTCATGGCAGATGGGGCACCGGGCGCAATATCGCTTCGTCGGCGCGGCTCTGGCCGAAAGAGGCTTCGTGACCGTGCTGCCGGACTACAGGCTGTATCCGGAAGTGAAGTTTCCCCGCTTCGCGGAGGATGGCGCGCAGGCAGTGGCGTGGGTGCAAAGACACGTGCGGGAGTATGGAGGAGATCCCGAGAGGATCGTGCTCGTGGGGCATTCCGCGGGCGCGCACATGGCCGCGTTTCTTGCGTTGAATGAGGTTTACCTGGAAAGGGCCGGCGCGCGGCCGCGAGGAATCGTGGGTCTCGTGGGAATTTCGGGCCCGTACGCGCTCGAGCCTGACACCGACGCACTGCGCACGATCTTCGCAAGCCCTTACGGCCCCGCCGAATGGCAAGCCGTCCGATTCGTCAGCGATCACTCGCCGCCGACGCTCCTGATTCACGGTCTGAACGACACCATCGTCTCTCCCACTCACACGCAGAAACTGCGTGACGCGCTGGAGGAGCACGGGGTCCGCGTGGAGACGGAGCTCTACGAGGGTGAGGGCCACTCCGACACCATTGCATCGTTCTCGGTTCTCGCACGACGCAGAACGCCGGCGCTCGCGCGAACCGTGCGTTTTATCGAGAGCGTGACAGCGAAAAGCGGTCCGTCGCGCTGATCAACTCGTGCAGGTTGCTTGGCTCGAATGCAGAGTGGCCCGCGTCTGATGAGACACGCAATGTGGCTTCCGGCCACGCGCGATGCAGATCCCACGCGCTCTTCATCGGGCACACGACGTCGTAGCGCCCCTGTACGATGACGGCGGGGATGTGCCGAATGCGGCCAACCTCCTCGAGAAGTTGGTTGTCGGAACGCAGGAAGCCGCCGTTGACGAAGTAGTGGCACTCGATCCTCGCGAAGGCCGCCGCGTACGCATCCTGCTGAAACTTCGCAACGTAGCCGGGGTTCATGCGCAGAAAGCTCGTGGCCCCTTCCCAGATCGACCACGCCTTCGCCGCCGCAGCGAGGATGTCCGCATCCTTCCCCGTGAGGCGGCCGTAGTAGGCACGAATCATGTCCGAGCGCTCGGCCTTTGGAATGGGCTCGACGTAGCGCTCCCAAAGGTCGGGGAAGAGCGCCGCCGCGCCGCCCGGATCCTGGTAGAACCATTCGAGCTCCCAGCGGCGCAGGAGAAAGACCCCGCGCAAGACCAGTTCGGTCACCCGCTCGGGATGGGTCTGCGCGTAGGCCAGCGCAAGCGTCGAGCCCCACGAGCCTCCAAACACCTGCCACTTCTCGATCCCGAGATGCTCGCGCAGCCGCTCGAGGTCCTCGACCAGGCGCCAGGTCGTGTTGTCGACGAGACTCGCGTGCGGCCGGCTCTTTCCGCAGCCACGCTGGTCAAACAGCACGATGCGATAGCACTTGGGATTGAAGAAGCCGCGCATCCTCGGATCCGTTCCGGCGCCGGGACCACCATGCAGAAACACCGCCGGTTTGCCACGCGGATTGCCGCTCTCCTCGTAGTAGAGCTCGTGAACTTCCGATACTCGCAGGTGGCCGGCGCGGTACGGCTTCACGGGCGGATACAGTTGGCGGAGTTTCGAGGAGCGCTTGACGCTGCGGCGGGCGGGACGTTTCGCAACAGGCATCGGTGGGACTCAGTACTGGTACAGCTCTATCTTTACGGCCTGCAGGTCGTAGGCGGCCGAGCCGAGGTGCGTTGTCCGGGTCTGCAGGTGAAGTTTGCCGGTGATCCAGTAGGCATCATAAATCGATTGCAGGGTCGTGCGGCGCGTCATATGCACATACACAAGTTGGTTCGGCGGTGGCGGCGGCACGTGGATGCAGGAGCCGAAGTAGGGTACGAGCAGGAACTCGTTGACGACCCCGTCCCGCCGCGCATGCAGCGGCACGATGAATCCCGGCAGACGCACCTCCGCGCCGTCCAGCGATTTGTTCGCTTTGAAGTCCAGGATCTGTACGGCAGGCGGCCCGGCTTCGCCCCGATAGTCATGCACCGGGGGAGGCGGCAGGGGGCTGTAGGTCTTGCGCTCGCTTTCGGGCAAAAGCTGCTTCCAGTCGAGGTCCAGCACGCGCGGCGGCTGGGTGGCAGCCTTCGCATGGAGGGCGCGGACGGATGACACGGAGACCTTGTCCGCCAGCGCGGGCAGCGTCGGTAGCGACGCAGCGACGAGAAGAGTGATCAGCAGGGCCGGACTACAAGGCATGATGGCACGATCGTAGCGCGAGAGACCTGGGACCCAAAATCCGCCTTGTCTGCGGAGTGCGACGGAGTGCGCAATCCTGCGATAATTCAAACATGAAGCTCACACCCGATTCGCTCGTCGCGCACCTGGAACAGGTGCTGGCGCCCGTGTACCTCGTTTCGGGCGACGAGCCCCTGGTCACGGGTGAGGCCGCCGATGCCATTCGCGCCCGCGCGCGCGCTGCGGGATTCACGGAGCGCGACGTGCACTTCATGGAACGAGGGTCCGACTGGAACGACGTTCGCGCCGCCACCGGCAACCTCTCGCTGTTCGCATCGCGCCGCATCGTCGAAATTCGCTTGCCGAGCGGAAAGCCCGGCACCGCCGGCAACGCCACGCTGGTCGATCTCCTGCGGGTGGACGACCGCGACACGCTGTTTCTGATTCTCACGCCGCGCCTGGATCGGGACGCGCAGGGCGCGGAATGGGTACGCGTGGCGGAGACCAAAGGGGCCTGGGTGCAAGTGTGGCCCGTCGAGCAGGACCGGTTGGTCGCCTGGCTCCGGGGCCGTTGCCGGCGGATGAAGCTCGAGGCGACCGATGACGCGCTGGAGATTCTTGCGGAGCGCACCGAGGGAAACCTGCTGGCGGCGCACCAGGAGCTGGAGAAGCTCCGCCTGCTGGCGCCCGAGGGTCGCATCACCGCGGGTACCGTGCTCGATTGCGTTGCCGACAGCGCGCGCTTCGATGTCTTTCAACTCGGAGAAGCGGTGCTTGCCGGCGAGACGGCGCGCGCATTGCGGGTCCTGGCCGGTCTCAGAGCGGAAGGCAGCGAGGCCACCCTCGTGCTGTGGTCGCTGACCAAGGCGGTTCGCGATATCTGGGGTGCGATCGCATCGCCCGAGGGTTCCAGGGCCCGCCCCTGGCAGCGGCAGGCCGCAGCGCTCGACAAGGGTGTTCGCCGCGCCCCGCAGTTGTCGTTTGCCGGCCTGGCGTTGCGTGCCGGACGCGCCGACAGGATGGTCAAGGGGCGCCTCGTGGGCGATGCCTGGGACGAGATGGCGCTTCTGGCGGTCGACATCTGCGGGCGCCCGGCCGTACCGACGCCCGAAAGCGTGCTCAAATAGGCCTCGAGACTCCCTACAGGCGGCGGTGATGCAACCCATCGGTCTCTTCGGCGGCGCGTTCGATCCGATCCATGTCGGGCACCTGCGAACGGCCTTCGAGCTGTGGCAGGAGTTGCGCCTCACGGAGGTGCGATTCGTGCCGACGGGAAACCCGCCGCATCGGGAGCAGCTGAACGCCCCGGCCGAATTGCGTCTGGCCATGGTCCAGGCTGCCGTCGCGAACCAGCCCGCGTTCGTCGTCGACGATCGAGAGGTGCGACGCACCGGGATGTCCTATTCCGTCGATACCCTCACCGAGCTACGCCGCGAATATCCTGACCGCTCGCTATGCCTGCTGCTCGGAATGGACGCATTCCTCGGTCTGCCGCACTGGCACCGCTGGCGTGAGCTGCTGGGGCTCGCCCACGTCGTCGTCGCGCACAGGCCCGGGTGGAAGGCGCCGACCAGCGGCCCGCTCGGGGAAGTCATGGTGGATCATGGTACCGGCGCCATTCGTGAGCTTCACGAAAAGCTCCATGGACGGGTTTACGTACACGCCGGGACTCAGCTCGAGATCTCATCGACCGAGCTGCGCCAGCTGCTGGTCGCGGGACGCGATCCGCTGTACCTGGTGCCGGACCGAGTCCGACAGATCATCCGCGAGACGAGGTGCTATGCTCCGAGTAAACGCGTCTGACACAAACGACCGGCGCGGGGTCGAGCGTCATCCGGACAGGAGAGTTCACTTAAGCACATGACCACCCGTACACGCCCGCGCCGCTCGCCCGAGCGCGCCGCGCCGTTGCTGCACATCGTGACGGTTGCGCTCGAAGACATGAAAGCCGTGAACGTAAAGGTGCTGGATGTACGAGGTCTGACGGACATCGCGGACACCCTCATCGTCGCCTCAGGCAACTCCGACAGGCACGTCCGCTCCATCGCCGAAAACGTCGTCATCAAAGCCAAGGCTGCGGGGTTCAGACCCCTCGGCAAGGAAGGCGCACGCGACGGCGAATGGGTGCTCGTCGATCTGCAGGATATCGTCGTCCATGTGATGTTGCCGCGGGTGCGGGAGTTCTACGGGCTCGAGCGCCTGTGGGAAAACGGGGATATGGCGTCCGTTGCGGCGGTTGCGCCGCAAGCGGCCCCCAAGGCATCGCCACGCCGGCGGCGCACGCCGGCCAAGTCCTGACGAGCTCGCCCGAAGACATTGCGCATTCGCGTGATTGCAGTAGGTTCGCGCATGCCCGGATGGGTGCGGGAGCCGTACGAGGACTACGTCACGCGTCTCGGATCCGCCCTGAAGGTGGAGCTGACGCAGATCGAACCCGGTGCCCGTAGCGCCGCCCGTTCGGCCAGGAGCGCGATGCAAGCCGAGGGCAAGCGTATTCTCGCTGCGGTCCGCAAAGACGATTACGTCGTAACCCTGGATGAGCGCGGTTCGCAAATGACGACCCGGGAGCTCGCCGGATGGCTCGGAACCCGGATGCAACAAGGCCGGGATGTCGCGTTCCTGATTGGTGGGCCTGACGGATTTGCGCCCGAGGTTCTCGCGCGCGGCAATTTCCGTTGGTCGCTGTCCAAGTTGACATTTCCGCACGCCCTCGTGCGCGTCATACTTGCGGAACAACTGTATCGCGCTCATGGTGTGTTGACCAATCATCCGTATCATCGCGACTGATGCGTCAGATGGATACAAGTCCCGTGTTGTGCCTGGCTTCCGTCTCGCCACGGCGCCAGGAGTTGCTCAACCAGATCGGCGTCCCGCACATTGTCACAGGTGCGCACATTGACGAGGCTGTACGTACCGGCGAGTCACCCCGCGAATACGTCACGCGAATGGCGCGGGAGAAGGCACTCGCTGTGCGTCAGAAGGGCGAGCGACTTCCTGTCCTGGCCGCCGACACGACGGTCGTGCTGGATGAGGTCATCTTCGGAAAGCCCAAGGGACGGACGGACGGCATCGCGATGCTCCACAGCCTTTCAGGACGCGTACACGATGTCCTGACGGCGGTCGCACTGGCGGTGGATGCAGATGTCGCCGTGATGGTGAGCACCAGCGAAGTGCGCTTCTGTCCGCTGACGCTCGAGGAATGTGAGGCGTATTGGGAGACCGGCGAACCCCGCGACAAGGCCGGCGGCTACGCCATCCAGGGACGCGGCGCCCTGTTCATCGAGTGGCTCAGCGGCAGCTATTCGGGCGTCATGGGGCTGCCCCTCTTCGAAACCGCTGAGCTGTTACGGGCGGCGGGCGTGCGGTACTGGCCCGGAGGACAGCGGTGACGATTGAAATCCTCGTCAATGTCGCCCCGCGCGAGACCCGCGCCGCCGTCATCGAAAGCGACGTCCTCCAGGAAGTCTACGTCGAGCGCACGAGCCGCCGGGGTCTGGTCAGCAACCTCTACAAGGGACGGGTGTCCCGGGTTCTGCCCGGGATGCAGGCCGCGTTCGTGGACATCGGGCTCGATCGCACTGCGTTCCTCCACGCCGCCGATATCGCAAACGTACCGGCGAATGACAACACTCTGGTGAATGTCGCTCCGGTGCACTTGTCGCCGGTGGAGGATATTCGACGGTTGGTGAGTCCGGGGGATGACATCCTCGTGCAGGTCATCAAGGATCCCATCGGCACCAAAGGTGCCCGCCTCACGACATTCGTCGCGCTGCCGTCTCGGTATCTCGTGTACTTGCCGCGCGGCGAAGGTATCGGCGTCTCCGCGCGCATCGACGACGAAGCGGAGCGCCAGCGCCTGAAGGCAGCGGTGGCGAGCCTGATCCCTGCGGAGAGCACGGGCGGATACATCTTGCGCACCGCCTCTCAAGGCGTCTCGGGGGAAAGCCTGCGCGAAGACATGGTGTACCTCGAGAAGCTGTGGCATCACGTTCGCGTGCGCTCCGTGGAAACGCAGCCGGGCGCGATAGTGCATGAGGACCTCCCATTGGCGCTGCGCGTGCTGCGCGACGAGTTGTCTCGTGGGGTGAGTCGGGTGCTGGTCGATTCAGCGCGCGAACACGCGCATATGATCGCGTTCGCCGCGGCATTCATGCCCGATGCGGCGACTCGCATCGAGCTGTATCCCGGTCCGCGTCCGATCTTCGATCTGCACGGGATCGAGGAGGAAATCGGTAAGGCGCTCGAGTGCAAGGTCACGTTGAAGTCCGGTGGACACCTGGTGATCGACCAGACGGAGGCGATGACCACCATCGACGTCAACACGGGTGGGTATGTCGGTCATCGCAATCTCGAGGAAACGATCTTTCGCACGAACCTCGAGGCCGCCGTCACGATCGCCCGGCAGCTGCGCCTGCGGAATCTCGGCGGCATCATCATCATCGATTTCATCGACATGCAGGATGAAGCGCATCGCCGCCAGGTGCTTGCCGCGCTCGAGCGCGCGCTCGACGGCGATCGCGCACAGACGCACATCGTGAGCCTCTCGCCGCTCGGGCTCGTCGAGATGACCCGTAAGCGCACCCGGGAGAGCCTGGAACATCTTCTGTGCGAGCCGTGTCCAAGCTGCGAGGGCCGCGGCTTCGTGAAGACCCCGGAGACGGTGTGCAACGAGATATTTCGCGAAATTGTGCGACAAAGCCGGCAGTTCGCCAGCCGCGAGCTGCTGATACTCGCGCATCAGGATGTGGTGGAGCGGCTGCTGGACGAAGAGTCCGCGACCATGGCTGAGCTCGAGTCCCAGGTCGGCCGCCCGATCCGGCTGCAGGTGGAGGCGCTGTACGGAGTCGGTCATTACGATGTGGTGCTGGTCTAATCGAGGAGCGAGTTGGGCTCGCGTCACCCTCATCGGTCTTCTCACCGCGGCCGCGCTCTTCGTCGTGATCCTCCTTGCGTATCAACTCGCATTGGCGCGCGTACCCCAGCATCGCGCCGCTCTCGAGCGGTTGCTGCGAGCCCAGACGGGCCTGGATGTCCGCTTCAGCGAGTTGGGCGTCCGTTGGGGCTGGTACGGACCGGAAGCGGTCTTTCGGAACGTAGAGCTCGGCGAGCCTGGGCGGTCGAATATAGTGTTGCGCGCACCGGAGCTTACCGTCGGCTTCGATGCCTGGCGCACGATGCGCAGCGGCCATCTCGAGGCCGGCCGCATTGCGCTGATCGCACCGGATATCAATCTCGAGGGCGTCGGCTCCGAATCGGGGTTGGGATCCGCTCCGCGCGACACGGCGCGCACGGTCAGCGGACGCGCGCCCGTAGGGCGAGCGGCCTCTCTTGGCTTCGAGCGCGTGCAACTGCTCGAGCGCTGGCGCGACGGACGAATCGACATCGAAGGGGGCACCCTGCGCCTGCCGGGACCCGAGGGCTCGACCCGTCCCTTCCTCGCGCAGATCCGGCGTGCCTCCGTGCGCCGCTCGGGCGATGAATGGAATCTGTTCGCGCTGATGTTTCTGCCGGAACGTCTCGGCCGCACCGCCAGGCTCGCCATGCGGCTGGCCGGGCCGCTCGACAGTCCCGACGGCCTGTCCGGTTCGGTTCGTTTCGAAGGACGCCGGCTGTCGTTTGCGGGCTGGCAGGAATTCGGCAGCTTCGCGCCGGAATTCGCGCGCCATGCGCCGGCCGCGGGGGGTGGCGATGTGACGCTCAACCTCGACTTCGCGCACGGACGGATCCAGAAGGCGGATGGAAGTCTGTACGCGAGTGGCGTTGTGTTGGGCTCACCGGCCTGGTCGGAGCGGACCTTGAATCTCGACCGTCTGCGATTGAAGTGGCGACTCGTGCATCGGGATTCCGACTGGCGCGTGCGCGTGGACGAGCTCGAGTTGACTCACGTCGATCTGGCGGGCGTCGACTTCAGCACCACGGCGCGCGATATAGCCTTTGACTGGGACGGCCGCAGGCAAGCTGGACGCCGGCTGAACGCGTCCGCGCGACTCGAGAACCTTGCCGTCACTCCCCCGTCGCATGGCTTTGTGCTCGCCGGCCTGAAGGGTCTCGTTTCCGGCAACGAGGACGAGATCGCCGCGGACCTGTACGCGAGTGCCGCGCGCATCGAGTTAGCAGGCGCCCCGGAAGATCCGTTGGATGCGGTGCGCATCGCGTCCCGGCTGCGGATAACCCGAGCGGATGAGGGTTGGCAGCTCGCGACGGAGCGGCTCGAGCTGCGGCACGACACGACGCTGTTGGAGCTCACCGGAACTCTCACGGGCGGAGGGGCGAGATTGCAACCGGAGTTGGCGGTGCGTGGGACGCTGACCGCAGCCGCGATACCGCTGGTCGGAAGAATCCTGGGGGCCGACGCGCCCGCAGCGTTCGGCTCAGCGTCCTCCGCATTGACCGCCGGGCGTATCGAGCGGGCGGAGTTCGAGCTTCGGGGCCCGCTGGATGAGCTGCCGTACGGCACCGATACCGATTCGTTCGCGGGTTCCGCAACGTTGCGTGATGCGGTCGTGGCGGGCGGCGACCAGTGGCCGGAAGCCAGGGGCGTGAGCGCGCGGATCGAGTGGCGTGGCGCGCTGGTTCGCGCCGTCTTCGACACCGGGCAGGCTGGACCGTTTCAGCTCGCTAACGCGACTGCCGCGTGGCGCGCCGCCGACAGCCGCTCTCTGCACATTGCCGGCCGCGTCAAGAGCCGCATTGAGAATGCGCTTGCCTGGATGCGGGATCGACCTGGGCTCGATACGTTGGTTCCGCACATGGAGAGCCTCGGTCTGGAAGGCGATAGCCAGCTCGATTTCGATGTGTCGATTCCCGATGTCGGAAATGCAAGGTCCCGCGTCGTCGCCTCACTCGAGGGCGCGCGGCTGAGGTGGGTCTCGGGTGCTGCCCCGGTCCAGGATCTGTTGGGCTCGCTCGTTTTCGAGGATGGGCGACTTCAGCGTTCCACCGTCACTGGCACGTGGGTTGGCGGCCCGGTGACGTTGAGAGTTGACCAGCGGCGCGCACGCGGTCAGACGGTGCTCGCGGTGCGGGCGCACGGAACCTTCGATGCGCGTCAACTTGCAACGCTCGAGGCGATCGACGCGCGGCGTGTCGCAGGTAGCGCCGAGTGGAACGGAGAATTCACATATTTTCCTGCCAGCGATCCGGAGCCCGCCCGCTGGCACGTGCGGGCAGACTCGAGTCTGACTGGCATTGCGAGCGAATTGCCCGAGCCGCTTGCGAAGGCCTCCGGGGAGTCCCTGCCGTTGCGCGTCGATCTCGCGGGTTCCGAGAACGGTGCGCAGCTTCGCGCGAGCCTCGGCGAGCGTCTCAGAAGTGTCCTCGCGCTGCAGTACGCCTCCGAGCATGGGTGGCGGATCGAACGTGGAAACATCAACTTCGGCGCCTCGACAGCCTCGCTGCCGGCAGAGAAGGTCGTTCTGATCCAGGGACGGGTGAACCGTCTGGATCTGCCGTCCTATCTGGCTGCCTGGCAGCAGACGTTACACGATCCGGACGCTCCCCCCATTCAGGCGCAACTCACGGCGGGGGAGTTGGTCGCCGCGGGGCGCGGCTTCCCCGAAGTGGTGCTCGCCGGCGGACGAACCGACGCCGGCTTTCAACTGCAGATGGAATCCTCAACGCTCGCCGGGGAGCTTCGCTGGCCGCTGGCCGGGCTCGGCGCAGGCGCCGGCTGGAGGCCGGCCGAAGTGCATTTGAGCCGGTTGAGTATTCCGGAGGCGGGCGAAGCGGCCGATTCGGGCTCCGGAATGGCGGCAGTCCTCGCGGCAGTCGGCAGAACCGCCCACCTTTCGATCGACGATCTGGTCTGGGAGGGCGGGCGCGTGGGTCACCTGACTGCGACCCTCGCCGCGCGTGAGGATGGCGTAACCCTCGACGACGTGCGGGTATCGGGAGCCACGCACGATGGCACAGGCACCCTGAGCTGTCAGTCCGCCCCGCCCAAGTGCCGCGCCGTTTTCAAGCTGGAGAGCAGCGATGCAGCGGCGACGCTTGTAGATTTCGGTTTCCGCCCCGATCTGTCGGCTTCGCGCGGTCTCGTCACCGGGGACCTCGAATGGCAAGGTCGCGGGGACCCGTCCTGGGCGGCGACGCTCAGCGGTCGGCTGAACATCAAGATGGCCGACGGAACGACGCGTGCCGCGGCGAGCGAGGCGGGTCGACCTTTCGCTCTACTGTCCGTGCCAGCGCTGGTGCGTGCAATGAACCCGCCGGGCGCGGACGGGACGCCCAAGGCCCCGCCGTACGACCTGCGCTTCACGCGCCTGGATGCCGATTTCGATCTGGATGGCGGCCAGGCGATGACCTCCGACCTGCATTTCGACGGCGATGCGGAGATACTGATGCGCGGCCGCACGGGCCTGCTGACGAGAGACTACGACCAGCAGGTCTGGATTCTGAAAGGCGAGGAGCGACTGCCGGCGGCCGTGCGCCGCCTGGGGCCGACACCTCGAGTGGCGGCGGCGTGGTTGACGCTCCGGGAGCTGTTTGCAGCGACGGGCGTGACGCAGGAGGATCCGCCTCGTGCCACGCTTCATCTTCAAGGCACGTGGAGTGACCCAGCGGTGGAGTTAGCGAATCGGTAATCGATGAAAGTTGCCGCAGTTCAAATGACGTCCGGATCGGACGTGAAAGCCAATCTTGAGCAGGCACGGAAGTACCTGGAGGCGGCGGCGCAGGCCGGCGCGCAGTTGGCTGCCCTGCCGGAGAACTTCGCGTTCATGGGCCTGGCCGATGCCGACAAACGCCACATCGCGGAAGCCGACGGATCCGGACCGATCCAGGAGTTCCTGGCGCAGAGCGCTTCGCAGCTGCGTCTGTGGATCGTGGGTGGAACGATTCCGTTGCGCGCGGGCCCGGATGGACGGGTAGCGGCGGCCTCCCTGGTGTATGACGCAGACGGCCACCGTACGGCGCGGTACGACAAGATCCACTTGTTCGATGTCGACATCCCGGCGCGGAACGAGAGCTATCGGGAATCGGCGCACGTCGCGCCGGGATCAAGGACACAGTGGGTGGACACGCCGGTCGGCCGGCTCGGGCTCTCGGTCTGCTATGACGTTCGATTTCCGGAGTTGTTTCGTGCCTTGAGCGCCGCTGGTGCCCAGGTGCTCACCGTGCCTTCGGCATTTACCGGGCCTACGGGACGTGCTCACTGGGAAACGCTTCTGCGGGCCCGCGCTATCGAGAATCTGTGCTATGTCATCGCGCCGGCGCAGTCGGGCTTTCACGCCAACGGACGCGAAACATACGGCGACACCATGATCGTCGATTTCTGGGGTCGGGTGCTGCAACGCCTGCCCCGGGGGCAGGGGTGTGTGACCTGCGAGCTCAACCTGGCCGCGCAGGCCGAGGTTCGGCAGAGCTTTCCGGCGCTGCAACACCGCACCTTCTGCGAATCCCGAGCTGAATCCCCCGACCCACAGCCGTGAGAACTACCGATGACCGATATCCCCACCAAGGTTGATGCGCTGGGTATTGCGCGTGAGCTCATCCTGCGACCGAGCGGGCTGGACGACAGCCGCCTCGACCGGGTCTTCGGCGAGGTACTGCAACACTCGGTGGACTACGCCGACCTCTACTTCCAACTCGCGCACCAGGAGGCGTGGTCCCTGGAGGACGGCATCGTCAAGGACGGTAGCGCAAGTATCGAACAGGGCGTGGGAGTACGGGCTCTGGCCGGCGAGAAGACCGGCTTTGCGTACTCCGATGAAATCGTACTTCCGGCATTGCAGGAAGCCTCCCGTGCCGCCCGCGCCATCGCGGCCCACGGCGCCGATCGGTCAGTCAGTGCCTGGCAGTCGAAGGCGGGGCATCATCTGTATCTCCCCCTGGATCCGGTGACCTCGTTGCCCGATCAGCAGAAAGTCGCGTGGCTCGAGCGCGTCGACCGCGAAACGCGCCGCCTCGATCCGCGAATCGTTCAGGTCACCGCCGGTGTGACGGCGGTCCACGAAGTCATTCTCATCGCGACGAGCGACGGAGAGTTGTCTGCCGACGTGCGCCCGTTGGTGCGCTTCAACGTGTCCGTGCTCGTGGAGCAGGACGGACGTCGGGAGCAAGGTTACGCCGGCTCGGGCGGCCGCTTTTCGCTCCAGGAGTTGGTTGCCGATGACCTGCCGCTGGCGCTCGGTCGCGAGGCCGCGCGTCAGGCGTTGGTGAATCTCGAGGCGAAGCCGGCCCCCGCCGGCCCGATGACCGTGGTGTTGGGTCCCGGTTGGCCGGGAATATTGCTGCACGAAGCCATCGGCCACGGGCTCGAAGGAGACTTCAACCGCAAGGGAACCTCGGCCTTCGCGGGTCGCATCGGTGAGCGTGTGGCTGCGCCGGAGTGCACGGTCGTTGATGATGGCACGCTCGCGCAGCGGCGCGGCTCGTTGAACATCGACGATGAGGGAACTCCGACCGAGTGCACGACGCTGATTGAAAACGGAATTCTGCGCGGGTACATGCAGGATAAGTTGAATGCGAGGCTCATGGGCACGCGTCCGACGGGGAATGGCCGCCGCGAGTCTTTCGCGCACGTCACGCTCCCGCGGATGACCAACACCTACATGAGGCCCGGGCCACACGCTCCGGAGGACATCATCCGATCCGTGGAGCGCGGCATTTATGCCGTGAATTTCGGCGGCGGCCAGGTCGATATCACCTCCGGGAAGTTCGTATTTTCCGCCAGCGAGGCCTACGAAATCGAGCACGGCAGGCTGGGCGCGCCCCTGAAGGGCGCCACGCTCATCGGAAACGGGCCGGATGTGCTCACGCGTGTGAGCATGGTCGGCAACGATCTGAAGCTCGACGAAGGTGTTGGAACCTGCGGCAAGGAGGGGCAGAGCGTTCCGGTCGGAGTCGGACAGCCCACACTGCGAATTGACGGTCTCACCGTAGGCGGAACCGGCTGACGAGAGTCCGACTTGAGGCGGCAGAGGCGACTCACCGCACCCGCTCGTGGGTAGAACGGTCGGAAGAGGCGCGTTTCTACACGGACGTGCTGCGAATGCACTCTCGCGCGAGCTCTTGCGCACCTGCACGATGGCGTCCGCGGGAAGGAGCGGGAATTTCCCTGGCGTGCTGGAGACGCGCGGCCCGCTAGTCGACCGGGCGGCGGGTATGACGGTGTCTGGCATAACCCGCCCGCCCGCGTCGTCCGAGCACACGCGAGCGCTGTGAGCTGCGTCGTGAGCGGTAGCACTCACCGACGAAGCGCATGAACATAATCGCGCTCGGTATCAGTTTGCGTCGCACCTGCGCGACGTCCGAGCGAAATCCGGCGGGAGCGTTTTCCAAGCTGTGACGGCGTACACGCCGCGTGCCGGCCCAGGTCCGTACTTTGCTGATCGCGATCTACCCAAATCGAGGACTCCACGATGTACGCCGAGCCCGCGACTGTCGAAGTACCGAAGTTGAATCTGCCTGCGGATCTGCTCACCGAAGTGAGCCGCCGGGGCTCGGCGAACAGAACGGATTTTCGCGTCGAGGGCTGGAAGCCGTCCTTGTTCGGGCGCCTCTTCGAGAAGCTGGTAGGCAAGGGCGCGCGCTGAAGCGCTAACGCGCCGAAGCGGGCGCTCCGGCAACCCGCGGAAACGGAAATTCCTGACTTGGACTTGGCCGCAGGTCCCCAAATCGCTAGGATCGAGGCATGAAGCGTTCGCAGAAGCGCCTGTCCCGACCCCTCTACGAGAGCCTGCCGTGGGCCTACACGGCCTGCGGCCTGGCCGCGCTCACCGGGAGCTATCTGCTCCCGTCACGGCTCGTGAGCCTGTTCCTGGGCCTGCTTGGCCTGGTGGGCCTGCTGGGCGGAATCGTCGTGCTGCTGCGCAGGCGCGACTTTCGCGAATTACGGGCGAATTACGCCGATCCGGCGCAGCTGTTCGAGGACAAGAAGGAGTAGGTCTCTTACGGCGACGGCCGTACGCCCGGGCCCCCCGCGGTCAGGTGGCTTCGTCGTTTTCCGCCGCGGCCGTGTGGACATGAAGTCCCGGCACGGTTTCCGTCAGATTGTTGCGGGTGCGTGCCAGCCGCTCATCGACGTAGATCAGCTCGTGCTTGCCGATGATGACGACGTCCCCGTCGTTCAGATAGTGACGCCGGACCCGCTTGGACTTTACATAGATCCCGTTGGTGCTGTTCAAGTCTTCGATCACGGACGAGCTGCCGGTCGTCACGATCTGGCAGTGGTGGCGGCTCACGAAGCGGCTGTCGATCTGCAGGTCGTTGTCCGAAGTGCGACCGACGATGATCCGCCCGACCCGCAGCGGAATTTCCTGAACGGTCCGGCCATCCGTCGCAACGAGCATCCGCGCCTGCGTCGGGTGCCCCATGTCGGGGCCGGGCATCGGCGGCGGCGCGCGCTCGAACTGCGCCTTGAGGTGCTGGGCGGTGCGCGTCGCGTATTCAACCCACTGCAACTCTTCGACCGCGCCCCGCACGTCAGCCAGGGTGACGTGGTCACGGTCCGCAGCAAACGCGGCCATCATCGCCGTGTCGCACAGAGTGTTGATCAACCTGGGCACGCCGCCCGCGAAGCGAAAGATTTCCGCGAAAGTGTCTTCCGCGAAGATCTGACGGTCGCCGGCCCCGGCCACCTCGAGGCGGTGTTGGATATAGGCGCGCATCTCCGTCTGCGAGAGCGTGCTCAGATGAAACCGCAGACGGATGCGTTGCGTGAGCTGCACGAGCTCGGGCGCATCGAGCTTCTCGTTGAGCTCGGGCTGGCCCGCCAGGATGATGCGCAGCACCTTCTCCTTGGTCGTTTCCACTCCCGAGAGCAGCCGGATCTCCTCGAGCACGCGCATCGAGAGGTTCTGCGCCTCATCGACGATGAGCAGCACCTTGCGGCCGGCGGAGTACTGCTCGATCAGGAAAGTGTTGATCGTGGCGATCAGCTCGGCCTTCTTCATCTTGAAAGGCGAGAATCCGAACTGCACCAGCAGCGCCTGCAGGAAATCGATCGCCGAGACCTGTGTCTGATTGATTTGCGCGACCACGACGTCGGTCTGCACTTCCTTGAGGAACGACTCGATCAGCGTCGTCTTGCCTGCGCCGATCTCCCCGGTGATCACGACGAAACCGTCCGTGAACCAGATCGTCGACTCCATGTACGCCTTGGCGCGGGCGTGCTGCTTGGACAGGTACAGGAACTGCGGATCCGGGCTCAGCCGGAAGGGCAACTCCTTCAGTTTGAACGGATCGAGATACATGGGTACCCGTGCAGGTGCGCCTTGTGCCGGTGGCGCCTTGTTCGCTTATGTCCCTTACGTCGTAGCTCGCGCGGTCCGCGCGAGTCCGCGCAGCGGTCCAGCCGGAGATCTTACGGGATGCGAACGCGCGGGGCCAATGCGGCAAGCAAGCGGCGTGCCCGTCGATCCCGGCCGGGGGCGGTGGGGGAGACGAAAGTACAGTGTCCGAGCTTGCGGCCCGGCCGCGGCGTTTTCCCATAATCGTGCAGGTGCAGGCCGTCCTGCGCCAGCAGGTCGGCGCGCACGGGCATGTTGCCGATGAGATTGATCATGGCGCTGTAGCCGACCGGCCGGGTCGAGCCCAGCGGCAGATTGAGGATGGCGCGCAGATGGTTCTCGAACTGGCTCGTGACGGCGCCCTCGATCGTCCAATGGCCGGAGTTGTGGACCCTGGGCGCCATCTCATTTGCCAGCAGCCGACCGGAGCGGACGAAGAATTCGATTGTCAGGATACCCGTGTAGCGAAAGTGTCGTAAGACCCGCTCGAGGTATTCGGCCGCTTGGCGCTGCCAGCGCGGTGGCCCGTAGGGTGCGCGGGTCAAGCGCAGGATGCCCTCCGCGTGGACGTTGCCGTTCAGCGGATAGATCGCGATTTCGCCGCCCAGGCGGCGTGCACCGATGATGGAGACTTCGCAGTCGAACGGGACCAACTCTTCGTACAGCAGGGGAGTCGAGCCCAGACCCACCCATGCGGTGTCGAGATCCGCGGCGGTGCGTACGACGGTCTGGCCCTTGCCGTCGTATCCCATCCGGCGTGTCTTGAGGACGCCGGGAAGGCCGATTTCCCGGACGGCGCGCGCAAGTTGCGATCGGGAGCCCACGGCGCGCCAGCGTGTTGTCGGGATCCCCAACTTCTCGAACAGACGCTTCTCACTCACGCGATCCTGCGCAGCTGCAAACGCCGGTATCGGCGGGGCGATGCGCACTCGGCCTTGCAAAGACCGCAGCGCATCCACGGAGATGTTCTCCCAATCGAATGTGAGAACCTCGCAGCGGCGGCCCAGCTCGACGAGCCGCGCGCGGTCGGTAAACGCACCGTTGAGAAGCGGCGCGACCTGGCCGGCGGGGGCATCGGCGGCCGGGTCGAGAAACAGGAAATCGAGGCCGAGCGGATAGCCCGCCAAAGCGAGCATGCGGCCGAGTTGGCCGGCGCCCACGACGCCGACCGTCATCGTTTTCGGCAGAAAGTCGCCTGCGACGCTTTCTGCCCGGGGGCCAGAGGTGTGGCTTTTGCCTCGATCATTTCAGCGTTCTGGGATCGGGGTTGGCGAGCACGAAGGAGGTCTGCCGGTCGCGGAAGGTCTCGAGCGCGCTGGCGATCTCGGGGTGCCTGTTGGCGACGATGGACGCCGCGAACAGGGCCGCGTTGGTGGCGCCGGCGGCGCCGATGGCGAACGTCGCAACGGGAATGCCCGCGGGCATTTGCACTATGGAGAGCAGGGAATCCAGGCCGCCGAGCGTCTTCGACTGCACCGGAACGCCGAGCACGGGCAGACTGGTCTTCGCAGCCGTCATGCCCGGCAGATGGGCGGCCCCACCGGCCCCTGCGATGATCGCCTCGAGTCCGCGCGCACGGGCGGCGGCTGCGTATTCGAACAGCAGGTCCGGTGTGCGATGAGCCGACACGACTCGCACTTCGTACGGGATGGAGAGCTTGTCCAACACGTCGGTGGCCGACTGCATCGTCTCCCAGTCCGAAGACGATCCCATGATGATTCCGACGAGCGGCTGCATTGCCGGCATTGTACCCGGATTAGGTCGCAGGTTTGGTGCAGAAAGCGCTCGGCGGCACCGCTTGCCCGCGGCGTGCCGGATCCGCGCAAAAGCGCTGAATTTTGCCCGTCATTCGCCCGGTTCACGTTCAAACAACGCACGCAGCGCACGGAACAGCTCGCGTCCCTCGGCTCCGCTCCCACCCAGGCGCGCGCGTTCGGTTTGGGCGCCACTGACTCGACGTGCCCAGACGTCTCGATCGAGGCCCGGACACCCGCGCTCCAGGTCTTCGAGCGCCGCCGAACCTTCGGTGATCAGTCGCTCGCGCCACGCCGCGACGCGTTTGAATCGTTCCGCCTCGCGAACCGACTGTGCACTGCGCGCGGTCAGCGCCGCGCGAATGGGCTCGAGATCCAGCTCCCGCATCAGCTTCCCGATGTACTGCCGCTGACGCGCCCCGCCGCCGCGGCTGGTGATGCGGCGGGCCAATCGGATGGCGTCGGTCAGCGTTTCCGGCAGACCGAGCGCGTCCAGTTCCGCGTCGCGCAACCCGATCAGGGTCTCCCCGAGGTCCTGGGCGTCGTGGGCGGCACGCTTGCGTGCGCTCTTGCTCGGGCGTTCGTCAGACGCCCCGTCGTCGGGTTCGTCGGTTGTCATGGTGCATGCTTCAGACGCAGCCCGCGCCGCGCGAAAGACCTTGAGGCTACCAAGCTTTCCCAGCTCGGGGTACCGGCAACCTCGCAGGTCGGGGTACCGGCATGGGCTCGTCGCGCCCTGCGGCTGCTACAATGAACAGATGTCGCAGGCGGATCATGAAAAGGGAATTCCGCAGTTACAGGACGTCGTGGGATTCGTGCTCCAGGAGGCCGAGCGTCGCGGGGCATCGCAATGCGAAGCCGATGCCAGCGTCAGTCAGGGGCTCAGCGTCTCTGTGCGCCTGCGAGAAGTCGACACCGTCGAATACCAGCGCGATCGGGGCCTCGGCGTCACAGTGTACTTCGGCAAGCGGAAGGGCTCCGCGAGCACCTCCGATCTCGGCCAGCAGGCCGTACGCGACACGGTGGAAAAGGCCTCTGCCATTGCGCGTTTCACGGCCGAGGATCCGTACGCGGGTCTCGTGGAGCAGGAAGCCCTGGCGCGGGAAATTCCCGACCTCGATCTGGATCATCCGTGGCCTCTAACGCCGGAGCATGCAATCGAGCTCGCGCGAACGTGCGAAGAGGCGGGACTTGCGGTGGACAGCCGCATCGCGAATTCCGAGGGTGCTTCGGTTGGCAGCCATCGGCACATTGGCGTCTACGGCAACTCTCACGGCTTCGTGGGCGGCTACGCCGGTACGAGCCACTCCCTCAGCTGCTCGGTCATCGCGCAGCATGACGAGGAGATGCAGCGCGACTACTGGTACAGCAGCGCGCGAGATCCTGCGGATCTCGAGTCCGCCGAGCTCATTGGTCGACGAGCGGGTGAACGCACCGTCGCGAGGCTGGGTTCGCGGAAGTTGACGACGCGCAAGGCGCCAGTGGCCTTCGTGCCCGAGATGGCGCGCGGGCTGTTCAAACATTTCATAGGGGCCATCCGCGGGGCGAGCCAGTATCGCAAGGCCTCGTTTCTGCTGAACGCGGCCGGGCAGTCTGTCTTTCCGGCGTTCGTGCAGGTACACGAGCGCCCGCACATACTCAAGGGGCTCGCCAGCGCCCCCTTCGATGCGGAGGGCGCTGCCACACACGATCGCGATCTGGTGCGCGACGGTGTGCTCGACGGTTACGTCCTCGGCAGCTACTCGGCCCGCAAGCTCGGGCTGAAGACCACCGGCAACGCCGGCGGCATCCACAATCTGATCGTCTCCGCTCCGGGCAGGGCCTTGGACTGGACGAGCTTTCTGAAGCGCCTGGACACAGGACTGCTCGTCACCGAGCTGATGGGGCAGGGAGTTAACGCCGTCACGGGGGATTATTCCCGAGGCGCGAGCGGTTTCTGGGTCGAAGATGGCGTCGTGACTTTCCCCGTCCACGAAGTCACGATCGCCGGGAATCTGCGCCAGATGTTTCAGAACATCACGGCTCTCGGCGGGGACATCGACGACCGCGGTGGGATTCGCACCGGATCGGTGCTCATCGGCGAGATGACGATCGCCGGGGAGTAGACGGTCGGTTCTAGAGTTTTCCGCTGGCCAGCGTCAGGGTCGGCCGCGGCGCCTCTTCCACCAGCTCGCGCAAGGTCACATCACCGCAGCGGTGGCGGCGAGCTTCATCCAGCGACCCAACCAACCGGTCGACGGCGGGAATCGGCAGGTTGCGTGCGGAGAAGTGTCCGCTGCGCTGGTTGCGCGCGATCTCGAGAATCTCATACACGCCGATACGTCCGATGTCGCGCGCCGGAGCAAGCTCGTCATCCTCCGTGACGATGAGAAGGCCTGCCCGCTCGAGCGTCGTCGCCATCTGTGCGACGGCGATTCCGGGCAGACCCAGCTCGGTGGACAGAGCGTTCACGGTCCAGCGTTTACCTCCTGTCAGGTGCGCGCGTCCGACGAAATACATCAGCTTCAGCGCCAGCTGCTCGAGCTCCAGGCACGACAGCCGCAATTCCTCCAGTCCGAGTCGCAGGTAAGTCGGATTCTGGACGTAGAAGGACAGTTGCGCTCCGGCCAGCAGAATCAGCCACCCGAAGTACGTCCACAACAACGCCGCGACGACGAACGCAAAACCGGCGTACACGATCGTGAGTCGCGAGGAGTAGACCACGAACTCGGTGAAGATCTTGCCAACGGTCGCCCACAAAACTCCCGCCGCCAGTGCGCCGATCAGTGCCGGACGCCAGTGCACCCGCGTGTTGGGAATGAACATGTACAGCACGGTGAAGATGCCGCTGACCATGACGTAGGGCGCCAGAACGAAGAGTGCGCTCGTCAGCTTCTGCAGCGGAGGCAGGCTCTCCATCAGTCTCACCGGATCGCTGCCGAGGGCTGCGTGGGACAGACCGATGAAACCGACCAGCATCAACGGTCCGATCACCAGCAGCGTCAGATATTCCCCGATACGTCGTGCGAAGCTGCGCGGGTGGTCGACTCGCCAGAGGAAGTTGAAGCTGTCTTCGACCTTCTTGATCGTTCCGAGCAGCGTCCACGCCAACAATGCGAAGCCGACGGTGCCGACCACTCCGCTGACGCGGTCCGCGAACTGCAAGACCCTGGAAGTCAGCTCCTCCGCCGCGGGACCTCCGACGGGGCGGAACAGCTCGAAGACGATCGGCTGAAGATCATGCCGCGCGCCGAACACCTTCAGGATGGCGAAGCAGAAGGCGAGGAGGGGGATGAGCGAAAGGAGCGTTGTGTAGACGAGTCCCATCGCGCGCAAGTTGATGGCACCCCGCCCCAGGTCGCGCACGACCGCGTATGGATAGCGCAGTACCCGAAGTACCCACGGGAGGGCTCCCGGACGGGTTGACGCCGGTCCGAAGAAACACCAGTC
>FTEO01001257.1_pt1 | contig 59663 bp, 43 predicted proteins | sample 1640211 | NCBI WGS metagenome assembly FTEO01 (sample SAMEA3914816, study PRJEB12502) | metagenome | biome: forest; material: soil | place: USA | collected 2011-09-16 | depth 0.3 m | reverse complement strand
GTGGAATGCCTGCCGAACCTCAACAAGAACCTGCCGAGCACTGCGGAAGGCTCGGCGGAAGTGGACCGCCGCGAGAAGGAAGGCGGGAAGCCCGCCTCGAGCGGCAAGAACTAGAAGGGCTTGCTGTGCGGCCCGGCCAGCGCCGCACAGCGTTTCGGGGCGGTGGGCCGCTGGATCGCGGCCGCCGCTTCAGCCGCGCGAGCCTAGTAAGCCGCGCCGCCCTTCGCGTCCCCTGGCTTCGCTTCCACGGGGGCGCCGATGTACTTGCCATCCGGCAGCGTGATGCCGAGATACAGCCCGCCCGGGCGGCCATCGCGCAGCGGATTGATCTTCACGGTGACCTTGTCGCCGCTCTTGATCGTCGTGCGCTTCCAGCCGATGTGGACGAGGTTGTTCGGGCTGTTCATCTCGATGGCCCAGCTTTCCACCTTGCCGTCGGTGTTCGGCACATCGACGCGGAAGGACGCATGGGGGTTCGTCCAGTTGAACTCGGTGACGGTGCCGGTGATCGTCGTCTGCTTCTCGCGGTCGAACATGGCACCGGAATGGTGGACCCAGGCCGGCGTGGAGACGGCTAGCAGCACGACACCGAACGTGGCAGTCAACATGTTCTTCATGCTGGCCTTCACGGTGCGGCTAACGGGTAGTGTGACGATGCGCATCTTTCCTATACTCCGGCAGAATGGCTCTCGAGAAATTTTGACCAACAGAGTTGCGGCAAATCTAACAATGCCGGCGACGAGCAACAAGCGAGGGGGAGTGAATGAATCGGCATAGCATGCTGCGGAAAGCGATGATGGGGGCGATTGCCCTGGGTTTCGTCGCCAGCGTCTACGCTGCGGGCGAAACTGACACCGCCGTGCCGGGTGCGGCGATGCCCAAAGGCCACTACGCGGCGCTCGATACACTTCCGGATTGGGGGGGCATCTGGACCCTCAATTTCGGCACGCCGGGCGTCAAGCGTGAAACCCCCACGCTCAAGGGCAAGTATCTCGCAAGGTATCAGGCCTTCCAGAAGGATGCGGACGGCCGCCACGGCGCGATCAAGAAGACGGCGTCCAACTGCACGCCGCCCGGCATGCCCTACATCATGTCCGTCGGGCAGTACCCGATCGAGTTCCTGCTCACGCCCGGCCGGGTCACGGTGCATCACGAGGCGTGGATGCAATGGCGAGTCATCTTCACGGATGGGCGCGAGCACCCGGATACCGAGGCGAGCTTCAACGGCAACTCGATCGGCCACTGGGAGGGTGACACGCTCGTCATCGACACCGTGAACATCAAGACCACGGTTCCACTCATGCCGGGCATGTTCCACAGCGAGCAGGTGCACATCGTCGAGCGCGTCCATCTCGACGCCAAGAACAAGGATACCCTGCTGGTCGAGATCAGCGTCGAGGACCCCGTCGCCCTCGAGAAGCCCTACAAGAACACGCTGAGCTTTACGCGCTCACGCGAAGGCGACCTGCTGGAGTTCATCTGTGCCGAGAACGACCGGAATCCGGTCAGTTCCTCCGGCGACACGCTCTTCGATCACTGAGTCGCGAGCGCTTTCACGAAGCGGTAGAAGAACTCGTTGCCGGTGTAGAACGACTGCACGCCCAGCCGCTCGTCCTTGCCATGCGCGCGGTGCTGGTCGCTATCGATTGCGATGCCGGTCGCGTCGTAGCTCGTAACACCCGCTTCGTTCAGGAAGACATCATCGGAGGCATCCGTCGACATCGAAGGGATGACCGGCAACCCGGGCCAGAACTCGCCCACGAGCTTCTGCAGCGCCTGCAACAGGTCGGGACGCAGCGGTGGCGGCGGAAAGCCTTTGCGATCCGTCGCCTTGTCCAGGACCGTGACGCCGTCGTCCGCCACGTACTGCACCCGGATCTTCGGGCTTGCGACCACGCGGATGAGGTCCTGCCGCACTTCCTCCGGCGAATGGCCCGGCAGAATCCGGCAATTCACGATTGCGGAGGCGCGCTGGGGCAACGCGTTGTTCGCATGGCCGCCGTCCAGGCGCGTGGCGACGCACGTGGTATGCGACATCGAATGCTCGATCGGATCCACGGACACGCGCGCGATGGCTGCGGGATCCGCCGGTGTCTTGAGAATCGCCTGAAGGTCCGCCGCGCGCTGTCCCGTTGCGATCTTCCCCATGCCTTCGAAATACGCGCGCGTCATGGTGTTCAGCTCGAACGGAAATTCATACTTCGCGAGGCGTCCGAGCCCGTCGACCAAGTCGTAGATCGCGTTGTCGGGCCTTGGGCGGCCGCTGTGACCGCCGGGGTTGGTCGTGCTCAAGAGGAAGTCGGCGTACACCTTTTCGGAGGATTCGAGCTTGTAGACCACGGGCCTGCCGCGCTCGCTCTCGATCGAGGAGCCATCCTGATTCAGCGCGAACTCTGCATCCACGAGCTCGCGGTGATTCTTGAAGAGCCAGTCGACGCCGTTGAAGGCGCCGCCTTCCTCGTCCGCCGTCAGCGCCAGAATGATGTCGCGGCTCGGGCGGAATCCGTCCTTCTTCAGACGGATGAGCGCGGTCATCATGATGGCATCGCCATCCTTCATGTCCTGCGTGCCGCGGCCATGGAAGTAGCCGTCTTTCTCGATGAACTCGAAGGGATCGGTGGTCCAGTCCTCGCGTTTCGCTTCCACGACATCGAGGTGACCGACCAGGAGCATGGGCTTGTGCTTGCCGGTGCCCCGCAGGCGCACGACGAGATTCTTCTTGCGGTCGTTCGGGCCGAGCACCTGGATATCGGCCGCGGCGAAGCCGGCATCGCGCAGGCGTTTTGCCATGGCCTCCGCAGCCGTGGTGACGTTGCCCGCGGGCGAATCGGTCGTATTGATTTCGATCAGCTCGCGGAAGATGTCTCGCGCGAGCGTGCTGTACGGGGCATCCGCGGAGACGGCCGGCGGCGTGGTGCTTGCCGCGAACGCTGCCCCGCCCAGCGGCGCCGCGCAGAGGAGGGCAATCGGTACGAATCGGCGGCACCGGTGGCGCATCAGGGTTCCTTCACGGGCGGGGGCAGTGGCTGCGACGTTGGAATGCAGGCTACAGAAGGACGGGATTTGGCCGCAAGGCGCGCTCAGGCCAGGGGCCTTCGGTTCGGCGTGCTGGTGTGCCTGCCGGTCGCAACCGCCTCTGGTCGCATGCGCCAGCCACTAAGGTGGCGCTAAGAGTTGGGGTGCATCATCGACTCGCTCATGATGCAGGCTTTCGTGGCTCTACGGTTTCGGCAAATCCCATGCGCATCCTTCTGGTCGAAGACGACGCCATGATCGGAGCCAGTCTCAAGCGCGGGCTGCGGGACGAAGGCTATGCCGTCGATTGGGTGCGGGATGGAATCGAAGCCATCGCGGCCCTCGACGACGCGAGCGCCGGGCACGCCGTCGTGCTGCTCGACTGGAACCTTCCGCGACGCAGTGGTTTCGAGGTGCTGCAGCACATGCGTTCCGTCGGGAACACGACCCCCGTCCTCATGCTGACCGCGCGCAATGACCTCGACGATCGGGTGATGGGTCTCGACGGAGGCGCTGATGACTATCTCGTGAAGCCCTTCGAGCTCGCCGAGCTCAAGGCACGCATTCGGAGCCTGTTGCGCAGACGGGAAGGGCGGCCGAGCGTGCAGCTGACTCATGGGTCGGTCGTGCTGGATCCCGTCACGCACGCCGTGCATCAGGCCGGCACGCCGGTGCAATTGACCGCGCGTGAGTTCTCGCTGCTGCGTGCGTTGCTCGAGCAGCCCGGTGCGGTGCTGTCGCGCTCGCAGCTCGAAGAGAAACTCTACGGGTGGGATGACGCCGTAGAGAGTAACGCGGTGGAGTTCATCATCCACTCCGTGCGCAAGAAGCTCGGTACGGATTTCATCGAGAACGTTCGCGGCGTTGGCTGGCGTCTGAAGGGCGCTGGATGAAATCCCTGAGCGGCCGATTGCTGGCAACGACGTGGGCGGCTGTCTTTCTCATCGGTGGACTCTGTGCAGCAGTGACGTATCGCGTGGCGAAACGTGAGACGGAGCATCTGCTCGATGGCGAAATGCAGCGTGTTGCGCACATCGTGTCCGAGCGCCGCGCCGGTGAAGAGAACGATCAGGATCCCGCCTCGGCGCTGCCGCCGGGCTATGAAACCGAAGACGACGTCTTCGTCGAGATTCGCGACTCCGCGGGCAAGCTGGTCTATCGCTCGCGGCACGACGTGCAATTGCCGCCTGTCGAGACCTCCGGCTGGGGCACGGTCGAGGTCGGCAACGATCACTACAAAGTGTTCGTCGAGAGGGCGGGCGACAATCGCGTCACGGTCGCCCAGTCCACGGAAGTGCGACAGGAGAGCGCTGCTGGCGCCGCGGTGGCCGCGCTCGTCCCGGTTGCGCTGATCATTCCTGCGCTCGGCATCGTCATCATGCTGGTCGTGCGCAGGCAATTGCGGGCGATTGCCCGAACGGCGAACACCATTGCCCAGCGCCCGCCATTTGCCCTCGATGCGTTGCCCACCGATTCCCTGCCGACGGAGATCCAGCCGCTGATTGGAGAGATCAACCAACTGCTCGGGCGACTACGAGTGGCGGTCACGCGTGAGCAACGGTTCCTGGCGGACGCCGCCCACGCTCTTCGAACACCTCTAGCAGCCCTGCAGCTGCAGGTGGACGTGCTGGACGGCTCGCCGGATGCGGACGAGCGTCGCCGCCGCATCGTCGAGTTGCGCGCGGGGATTCGCCGCATCGTGCGACTGTCCACGCAGCTTCTTGCGCTCGCGCGTCACGACACAACGGATGGCTCGAGCGAGCAGTGCGCGGTCGCCGGCGTTGTGGAAGACATCCATGCCGTGTACGGCGCCATCGCTGCCGAGAAAGGAATTACGCTCGCACGCTCGGCGCCGCCTGTTGCCGAGATTCGCGGCAACGCTCAACAGCTCATTCTGATTCTGGGCAACCTGCTGGATAACGCGCTTCGCTATACGCCGGCGGGTGGCAGCGTCGATCTGCGTACTCACGCAAATGAGCACACCGTCCACTTCGAAGTGCGCGACTGCGGCCCCGGCTTGCCGGAGCAGGAGTTGCAGCGAGTATTCGAGCGCTTCTATCGCGCTCCGGGTGATGCGACGGAAGGCAGCGGTCTGGGTCTCGCTACCGTTACGACCGTTGTCGAACATTTGGGTGGACGCGTGTGGTTGGAGAATCGACAGGACCGGTCGGGTCTCGCGGCGCACGTGACGATTCCGCGGAGCGACACGTCGCTCGCCACATCTGACGGGCACGCATAGCGCCGCATGTTGAAACGATACGCATCGAAGTTGCCGTGCCTGATGGCGTCGCTTTGCCTGAGCGCGCTTGCCGCGGGCTGCACCGTCTATCGCGACAAACCGCTCGGCGGAACCGACACTGATGCCGCCCTTCAATCACCGGATCGTGCCGAGATCGCGCAGCGAGCCGCGCAGTTGCATCACCCGCTGATCGCGCCCGTCATGCTCGATTTCTCCAAGCCACTGACGCCCGACGAAGTAGCCGTGGTGACCGTCCTTGCCAATCCCGATCTGCGGGCGGCACGAGCAGCAGAGGGCGTCTCCCATGCGCAGGTCTTTGCCAGCGGATTGCTGCCGGACCCGCAGATCAGTGCGGGTGTCGACAAATTGGTGTCGCCGCTGGACCAGGGCTTCGTCAATGCTTACAGCGGCGGCCTTACGCTCGATCTGCTCGGAGCGTTGGCGACGCGTTCGGTCGAGCAGCAGGCTGCACGCGCCACCGCGGAGCAGACGCGCCTCAATGTCGTGTGGGAAGAGTGGACGACCGCCGGCAAGGCCAGGCTTCTGGCCATACGCCTGCCGTACCAGATCAAGGCCGCTGCCCTTGCAAATGCTGCGGCGGACGAGTCCGACCGCATTCTCGCGACAGTGCTGAAGGCCGCGGAGCGCGGCGATCTCAAAGGTGACGAAGTGCAAACGTGGCGGATCAGCGCCGCAGACGCGCGGATCCGCGCAACGACGGCATCGCGCGAGCTGCAGACAACTCGCCTCGATCTGAACGGTCTCCTCGGCCTTCTGCCGCAGGAACCCCTGGAGGTCGCAGACGCGGCGCCGCTCGAGTCGTGGACTGCGCCGGAGGCAGACCAGCTGTTTCAGCGTGCGCGCCGGCAGCGTCTCGATTTGCAGGCGCTCGAGCAGGCTTATGCAAGCCAGGAGGCAACGCTTCATCACGCCGTCCTCGGGCAATACCCGCGCATCGCCATCACGCTCAACCGGGCGCGGGACACCAGCGACGTTCATACATTCGGCCCGTCCGTGTCGCTCGATTTGCCGCTGTGGAATCGCAATCGCGGCGTCATCGCCGTCGAAACCGCGACGCGCGAGCAGATGCGCGCGGAGTTCGTGGCTCGTCTTCACCAGACGCGGGGGGAGATTGCCGCGCTGGTGGATGGCCTCAATCGCGACGAAGCCGCGCGTGCTGCGCTGGAAGCCAGCATCGGCGACGTTGAACGCATCGCCGATCTTTACGAGGATTCGGCTCGTCGCGGTGCGGTCACACTGCCGGTTGCAGCAGGCATTCGTGCTGCAGCCGTCGACAAGCAGATCACGTTGCTCGGGCTCGAACAGTCCTGCGCCGAGCAGCGACTCGGGCTCGCGCTCGCGATCGGCGCTCCATTGCTCTGACGGCCTCGCCCTTCACGGAAACGTCCATGAGAACTCCTTGTTATATCGCGCTGTTGCTTGCCACCGTGCCATGGCTCGCGAGTTGTGGCTCGAGCACCGAAGAGGCAGCACCGGACCCCGTTGCGTCGGTGAAGACGTCTGCGGCGACGGAGCGAGCGTTTCAGAACGTCATTACCGCGTACGGGAGTGTCGAGCTCCCGCCGTCGCACAGTGAAGCTGTGACGGTTCAGGCGGAATCCCAGGTTGCCGAGCTGTTCGTCGCGAGCGGAGCGTCGGTGCGCAAGGGCGACGCTCTCGTGCGTCTGAAAGGCAGCGCGGCCACGAGTCTCGAAGCGGAGAAGGCGCGACGCGAAGCCGAATCCGCGCAAGCCGAGGCCGAAAGGGTCGCGCGCCTCCACGCAGATGGGCTCGCCACCAACTCCGAGGTGCAGGCGGCGCGCGACGCCGCCGCGTCGGCGAAGGAGCTGCGGGATAGCCTGGCCGCGCAAACAGGCGACTTTCAGGGTCTCACGCTGCGAGCTCCGCGCTCCGGAATCGTGGATGGCCTCACCGCACAACCCGGCGACATTCTGGCATCCGGCACGGTCGTCGCTCGCGTCGCCGACACCTCGGCGTGGCAGGTCCGTCTTGGTGTCGAGCCAGATGACGTGGCACGTGTGCGCGCCGGACAGAGCGTTGAGCTTTCTGGCCTGACGGGCGCGAAGGGCACTACGGGAGTCGTGCGATCTGTCGATGCCCGTCTCGATGCAACCTCGCGTGTGGCTAGCGTCATGGTCGCGGGTGAGGGAGCTTTGGGCTTGCCGCCGGGCTCCGGCGTTCGCGGACGCATCACCGTCGAGGCGCATGAGCATGCGGTAGCCGTGCCTCGCGCGGCGGTGTTGTACGAAGGTGATCACGCGTATGTCTTCGTCGTCACGCAGGGCAAGGCGAAGCGGCGAGACATCGAGGTCGGCTTCCAGGACGAGCAGGACATCGAAGCGATCAAAGGCGTACGGGCCGGCGACGCCGTCGTCGTGCTCGGTAACAACGAGCTCACCGATGGCATGTCGGTTCGGGTCGCCACGGACACGCCGAGCCGGGACGCATCGTGATCGAGTGGCTCTTCGCGCACCGGCGCTCGATCCTGTTCCTGGTGATCGTCGCCACGATTCTCGGGGCGGTGGCGGCGTGGCGACTGCCGGTCGGGCTGTTTCCGAACATCGATTTCCCGCGCGTCGTGGTCAGTGTCGATGCCGGGGATCGGCCCGTCGAACGCATGGTGGTGGAGGTCACGCGCCCGCTCGAAGAAGCGATCCGCGAAGTGCCGAACGTGCGGAGCCTGCGTTCAACGAGCTCGCGCGGGACGGCAGACATTTCGGTGAGCTTCGATTGGGGCCTCGACATGAATGCGGCCGAGTTGCAGGTGGAATCCGCGGTGAACCGCGTCGTCGCCGATCTGCCGCCCGGCACCCGCTTCCTGGTGCGGCGTATGGATCCGACCGTGTTCCCCGTATACGGCCTCACCCTCACGTCCGAGCACCGTGATCTGGTGTCGCTGCGCGATCTCGCGCTGTATCGGCTGCGTCCTCTGCTGGCCTCATTGCCCGACGTGGCGCAGGTGGAGATTCTGGGCGGCCAGACGGCCGAATATCAGGTGCAGATCGACCCCATGCGGCTCGCGAGCGCAGGTCTTTCCGTGGACGAGGCGGAACAGGCTCTCTCTGCCAACAACGTCGTGGCTGCGGTCGGTCGCCTCGAAGATCGCTATCGCCTGTATCTCACGCTCGCCGATGGGCGCCTCACGGACCTCGACAGCATCAAACACCTGGTGGTCAAGGCGGGCCCGCGCGGCGTGACGACGCTTGCGAGCGTTGCGAACATCACCTTGGGTGTCGCGCCGTCGTGGACGCGTGTCACCGCGGATGGTCGGGACGCCGTGCTGGTCAACATTCGTCAGTCCCGCGGTGCAAACGCCGTAACGCTTGCTGACTCGGTGCGAGCGCAGCTTGCTACGCACGCGTCGGAGCTGCCGAGCGACGTTCACATCGGCGTGTTCTACGACCAGTCCGAGCTCGTGCGCGCGGCGGCGGGCAGCGTGTTCGACGCTATTCTGATCGGTGCGGTACTCGCCGGCTTGATCGTGTTCCTGTTCCTGCGGGATGCGCGCCTGACGCTCGTCGTGGCGCTTGTTCTGCCCGCAGTTCTGGCCGTGACCAGCCTGCTGCTGCGGGCGCTGGGGCTCAGCTTCAACATCATGACGCTCGGCGGCATGGCGGCGGCCGTCGGTCTTGTCGTCGATGATGCCGTCGTCATGGTCGAGCATCTCGTGCGCCGCCTGCAGGATGCGCCAGAGAAAGGCAGAGCCGCGCTACGTCCCGCTGCCGCGGAGATGGTGCGGCCGCTCCTCGGCTCGTCGCTGGCCACGATTGTCGTCTTCGTGCCCCTGGCATTTCTTTCGGGCGTCACGGGAAACTTCTTCAAAGCTCTTGCGGTGACGATGTCTTCGGCGCTTATCGTTTCGTTCCTGGTGGCACTGCTTGCCGTGCCGCTGATGACGGACTGGCTCGCGCGCGCGACGACCGCGAGAAACGATGCGGCTCACTCGCCCTTCGCGCGGCTTCAGGGTCTGTACGCGCGAGCGGCAGAAGCTTCGCTTGCCGCTCCGCTCCGCGTGGTGCTCGGTGCGCTGGTGCTTGTCGCCCTCGGGGCCGTGGCGTTCTGGAAGCTGCCCTCGGGCTTCATGCCTCACATGGACGAGGGCGGTTTCATTTTCGACTACCGCGCGGCGCCTGGCGTCTCACTTGCGGAGACGGATCGCTTGCTGCGTCAGGTTGAAACACTCATTCGCGCGCTGCCCGAGGTGAATACCTACTCACGCCGCACTGGGATCCAGCTCGGCGGCGGGCTCACGGAAGCGAACGAGGGAGACTTCTTCATCAGGCTGAAGAGCGGCCGTCGTCGCGACATTGAAGAAGTGATGACCGACCTGCGCGGACAGGTCGAGAGTCAGGTGCCGGGTCTGCAGGTCGAGACGGCACAGCTGATGGAAGATCTCATTGGCGATCTCACGGCGGTGCCCCAGCCCATCGAAGTGAAACTCTTCGGTGCGGATCTCGAGGAGCTGCAGCGGGAGGCGCCCCAGCTCGCCACGCGGCTGGAAAAGATTTCCGGCGTCGTCGAGGTGCTCGACGGGGTCAAGATCGCCGGGGATGCACTGGAGGTTGTCATCGATCCCGTCCGTGCGGCGATGGAGGGCTTCGATGCGCAGTCCGTCTCGAAGCAGCTGTCGGTGCTCCTCGGTGGCAATGGCACGGGTGTCGTCCAGTCTGGCGAGAAACTCATCGGCATCCGCCTCGTCGGTTCGCAGGACTTGCGGGCGCGTGTGGAGTCGCTGTCCGCACTCGAGCTGCGCGCGGCAGATGGCCACATGGTTCCAGTGCGTCGGGTTGCGGACGTGCGCATCACCGCCGGCCAGCCCCAGATCGTGCGCGAAGATCTCGAGCAGATGGTGGCGGTCACGGCCCGTCTCGAAGGCCTCGATCTCGGGTCGGGCATGAAGCAGGTACGCCAGGTGGTGCAGGAGATGCACCTGCCGAAGACCATCCGCGTCGAATATGGCGGCCTGTATCGCGAGCAGCAGAGCTCTTTCCTCGCACTCGGGGGCGTTTTCGCCACCGCGGTGCTGCTCGTTGCAGCGCTCTTGCTCTACCTGTACGAAAAATGGGCCGTCGTTCTCGCTATTCTGGCCACGATCGCCGGTTCCGTGTGCGCCGTATTCATCGGTTTGTGGGCCACCGGCACCGAGCTCGATGTCTCTGCCATGATGGGCCTGACGATGGTCGTGGGGATCGTCGCGGAGGTGGCCGTGTTCTATTTCGCAGAGCTGCCTCCCCACGTGGACGCCACTCGGGAGGCCCTGGTATCGGCCGGGGTGCACCGTTTAAGGCCCATCCTCATGACCTCGCTGATCGCGATTCTCGCCCTGCTGCCCTTGGCGCTCGGCCTCGGCAGCGGGGCGCAGATGCAGACCCCGCTCGCGATCGCCATCATTTCCGGGCTCATCGCTGCGGTGCCGCTGGTCCTGATCCTCATGCCCGTGACTTACCAGGCTCTTGGCCCCCGCCAAGTGCCGCAATAGAGACCTGGGTCAGACTTTTCGTCGCGCGATGTTGCGATCATCGCGTCCCGCGACGCATCGGAGTGGGCCCGGGCCCTTGAAAGCGCTGATTCAAACGGAGTATGGCGACCCCACAAAGGTGCTGGGGTTGCATGACGTTCCGGATGTCGAGGTCGGCAGCGGCCAGGTCGTCATTGCGATGGAGGCGGCGGTGGTCCACGCGGCCGACGTCCGCACCGTTCTGGGGACCGAGGGTTTTCGCAAGAAGCTGCCCCGCACTCCGGGGTACGAAGGGGTCGGTCGTATCGTTGCCATCGGCAGCGATGTGAAGGACTTCACTCGAGGCACCCGAGTGTTCGCGCCCATCGGCGCGGGAACCTACCGCGAGCAGATCGCCGTCAGCGCGGAGGGGCTTCTCACCGCGCCGGAGGGCGACGCTGTGCACGTCGCGCTTCTGTCGCTCAGTCCGGCAACGGCACTGCTGATGTTGCAGGATTTCGTGAAGCTGAAGCCCGACGACTGGGTCGTGCAGAACGCCGCGAACTCGCCGGTCGGGCGCATGGTGATCCAGCTCGCGAAGGAGCTGAAGCTGCGTGTGGTGAACGTGGTGAAGAGCTCACCGGTCATCGGCGAGCTGAAGAGCATTGGCGCCGGCGCAGTCCTGCTCGACAGCGAAGATCTTCGCGACCGCGTCGTCGCGGTGACGCAGGGCGCGCCCATCAGGCTCGCACTGGATGCGATTGGCGGTGACGCTACCTCGCGCATTGCGGGCTGTCTCGCCGATGATGCGACGGTCGTCAACTACGGCGCCATGAGCGGCGAGCCGTGCCATATGCCGCCGGACCTGCTCGCCTCACGTGGCATCCGACTCTGTGGCATCAACCCCTCGCGTCAGCTCGAGCGCCACAAACCTGAAGAGCGCAAGGCGGTCTACACGCGCATTGGCGAGTTGCTCGCAGCAGGGCGTCTGCAGGCGCGCATTGCCGCTACGTATCCGCTGGAAGATGCCATCGAAGCGCTGCGCTACGCGCACAGCGTCGGTGACAAGCGCTTCGGCAAGGTCGTCATTCGCGTCAGAGATATTCCACCGCCGCCTCCGCCGCCTCCACCACCGCCCGCGGGCGTCGTCATGGGTGAGGGCGAGCCAGCGGCTGCATCATCTGAAACCGATGCGGCGACGGAAGGGGCAGAGGGTGAAGCGGGCCAAACCGAGCCTGCGGTGACTGAGACGGCGGCAAGCTAGCGGCCTCGCGCTCAGGCCGGGATGTCGGCGAGCGCTTCCAGGAATTTCAGCACCGGCGGTGGCATGAAGCTGCGGCGCCGTCGATAGACGAAGAATCGCCGTTGCGAGGCCATCTCCTCGAGGGGCAACGGCTTGATCAACCCTGCCGCCTGTTCCGAAGCGAACAGCGGCTCGGGCAACCATCCCAGAAAATGCGTGCGGGCCACCATTGCCTTGATGACGCTCGGCGAGCGCGTCTCGACGGCCACGCGCGGCGGTGTGACGCCGAGTCGCGCGACGAGCGCGTTGAACTGTCTTCGCGGTTCTGCCTCGGCCGGCGGCATCACCCATGGCACGTTCATCACGTCCTGCACCGTGAGCTTCTTGCGCCGCTGGAAGGGATGCGTAGCGGATGAGATGACGGCGTAGCGGTCCGTGAAACGATGCTCCGACACCTGCACGATGTCCGGGCTTTCGGGGATGAGTCCGGCGATCGCCACATCGATGGCATTGTTCGTGAGCAACACCTCGAGCACGTCTTCCACTGCCTCGGTGATGTGCACGTGCAGTTTGGGCCACTGCTGCAGCATCCGGTCGAGCACGGCGGGCAACACCATGACCGCCACGCTGCCGATAGCCCCCACGCGCAGTGTGCCGTGACCCAACCCGCGCAACGAGTTGATCTGGTCGATGGCGAGCGCCGCTTCTTCGCTCAAGACCGTGGCATGGGGCAGCAGCGCCTGTCCGAAGCTGGTGAGTTCCATGCCCGTGCTGCGGCGCTCGAAGAGCTGTACCCCAAGCTGGGTCTCCAGCCGTCTGACGATGCGACTCAACGCGGGTTGCGTCACGTGCAGCGCCTCCGCCGCGAGCCCGAGGCTCCCCGAACGAACGATGCTGAGAAAGGCGCGTAACTGTCGGGGGTCCAAAGCCATAAGAGAGTGTTATGACTCTTCCGCAAATAGGCAATACCCGGTCGCCTCCGCAGGCGCGGAAGATCGTATCGGCTGCGCAGGCCGCAAAAGTCGCGCCTTTTGCGGCCGGAAACGCAGCCGCTGTCCGAAAAAGGGCCGCAGGCCACTTTTTCCAATCAACGGAGATGCCGTGGTCCTGTCAGCCGACCGCAAGACCCTCAGGGTTCCGCAGATGACCGTGCGCGAGGCCGCTTTCGAGCTGTTTCGCGCCTTCGGAATGACCACTGTCTTCGGCAATCCAGGCTCGACCGAGCTGCCCATGTTTCGCGATTTCCCGGCGGATTTCCGCTACGTGCTCGCGTTGCAGGAGTCCCTGGCCGTTGGCATGGCGGACGGCTTTGCCCAGGCCACGCGCAACGCGGCGCTGGTGAATCTCCATTCCGCTGTCGGTGTGGGACACGCGGCCGGCAACATCTTCACGGCCTTCCGGAATCAGACGCCGCTCGTGATCACGGCCGGGCAGCAGGCCCGCTCGATTCTGCCGTTCGAGCCGTTCCTCTATGCCAGCCAGGCGACCGAGTTTCCAAAGCCCTACGTGAAGTGGAGCTGCGAGCCCGCGCGCGCCGAAGATGTTCCCGCTGCCATTGCGCGCGCGTACTACGTCGCGATGCAGGCGCCGCGCGGCCCCACGTTTGTTTCGATTCCGGTGGACGATTGGGACCGCACCTGCACGCCGGTCGAGCCGCGTGAAGTGAGTCGATCCGTGGGCGGCGATCCGTGGATGCTGGCGGATGCCGCCGAAGCGCTTGCTCGGGCGCAACGCCCCGTCATCGTGGTGGGCGCATCGGTGGCGCGCGATGGCGCCTGGGCCGAGACGATCGCGCTGGCGGTGAGACATCAGGCGCCGGTGTGGGCGAGCCCCATGTCCGGACGCAACAGCTTCCCCGAGAACCATCCGTTGTTCGCCGGGTTTCTCGCAGCGGATCGCGCCAAGATCGTCGCGAGTCTGACGGGCGCCGATTTCATTCTCGTCCTCGGCGCGCCGGTCTTCACGTATCACGTGGAAGGGTTCGGTCCGCACATTCCGCCGGGCGCGGATCTCGTGCAGCTCGTGGACGATCCCTCGATGGCTGCGTGGGCGCCCGCCGGCGCGGCCATCGTTACCCATCTCAAGCTCGGGATTCAGACGCTGCTCGATGGGCCTGAGCCGCATCGACGTACGGCACCGAAGATGCCGGAGCGTGCTCCGCGTCTCTCGGGCGAACGGCTCACCGATAGCTACCTGCTGCAGCAGATTGCAGCGCTGCGGCCGGCCGACAGCATCATTGTCGAAGAAGCGCCGAGCAGTCGCGGCCCGATGCACGATCATCTGCCCATCATCGAGCCGGACACGTTCTACACCTGCGCCAGTGGCGGGCTTGGGCATGGGCTGCCTGCGGCCATCGGCGTTGCGCTTGCGCGTCCGGACCGGCGTGTCATCAGCGTGCTCGGCGATGGCTCGAGTCTCTACGCAATTCAAGGCTTGTGGTCGGCAGTGCAACTGAAGCTGCCCATCGCATTCGTCATTGTCAGGAACGGGCGTTACGAAGCGCTCCATGAGTTCGGCCGCCATTTCGATCTTCGGCAATTGCCCGGAACGCAGCTGCCGGCGCTCGATTTCTGCGGGCTCGCGCAGGCGCAGGGAATGCGGGCCGTGCGCGTCGAACATCTCTCGAAACTGGATGAAGCGCTGGCGGCGGCGTTCACGGCCGACTCGCCAGTGCTCGTTGAAGTCGTGACGGAGGACAGCTCCGGCACATAGAAAGCCGCACGGCTTTCGCAGATCGACCATCGTTCGAAAACAGCGCCGAGGGGGTTCGCAGCGGGACACGGCGCCCAAGAGGGGAGAACGACCATGATCAGTGCTTCTACGTTTGAGAGTCTGCGGCGAGCCAGGAAGGCAGTGGGTGGTGGTGTCGCGAGGTCGCTTGCGATGTTGGCCACCCTCAGCGCTCCGCTCCTGGCCGAGGCGCAGGAGGCGCAACCCGGAGCGCCAAATCCCGGTGTGCTCACGGAAATCATCGTCACCGCGCAGAAGCGTTCGGAGAACGTGCAGAACGTGCCGATCGCCATGCAGGCCTATACCGGAACGCAGTTGCAGAATGCCGGCGTTTCGCAGATCACCGACATCACGCGTCTCGCGCCGAATCTCAACGTGGTGGTGCAGAACGCGTTGAGCCAGCACATCGTCATCCGCGGCGTCGGCACCAACGAATTCTTCGGCAATGCGCCGTCGTCCGTGGGCACGTACATGGACGAAGTGACGATGAACTCCTCCTACATGAGCACGCTCGGCCTGTTCGACATGGAGCGTGTGGAGGTGCTGCGCGGTCCGCAGAACAGCCTGTTCGGCCGCAACACGACCGGAGGCGCGGTCAACTACATCACGCGCCAGCCGAAGGTGGGCGCAGACAAGGTCGATGGCTTTGCGCTGGTCACTTACGGTCGGGACAACCTTGCTGAGGTGGAGAGCGGCGTTTCGATTCCGACCGGCTCGACCGCGGCACTGCGCCTCTCCGGGATCTATCACCGTCGCGATGGGTTGTGGGACAACCTTGATTCCGGCGACAGGCACTACGGTGATGAAGAGCGCTACTCAGGCCGCGCAACGTTCGTGTGGGAGCCCGCATCGTCAGTACGCCTGACCGCGAGCGCGCACTCGGCATTCTCGGATGGCGGCGCGCAGCCTCAAAAGATGGCAGGCGCGCTGCTCAACAACCCGCCGCTGCGGATCAACGATCTCGCGCCATTCAACGGCAACATCGACTGGCAGAAGGGCGTTCTCAACAGCGGAGGCAACGCGCCCACCGTCAACATCGAGGGTTTCGATCGCCTGACGCAGCGCTGGCAGGACGTCTGGTCCGGCGGATCGAACAAGGCCGAGCTGCGCGTGAACGGCGGCTACGTGAAACTGGCGTTCGACTTTGGGGCGGCGACGCTTTCCTCGATCAGTTCCTACGACAAAACGCATGGTCTCTACGAAGAGGACAACACGGGAGACGGCAACATTGCCGGTGCCGGCACGCCGGGCGTCACGCACGACGTGCTCATCATCGACATGGACCAGGAATACAAGCAGTGGACACAGGAGTTCCGCTTCGCCTCGAACGATGACACTGCGCGATTGCGCTGGATTGCCGGCCTTTACTATCTCGAGGAGAAGTCGAACCTTGCGCAGGACATCCGGTTTGGCAACAACGGCTTCCCGGGTGCGCATCCGTCCGCGGTCGGGATTACTCCGCCCAGTCTCTTCGATGTGATCCCGAATCCGTATGCGAACACCGTATCCTTCAGTATTCACGATCTGAAAGATCGCAGCGCCTCGGTCTACGGGCAGAGCGATTTCCGCTTCACCGATCAGCTCAACCTGACGGTGGGCCTGCGCTACACCGAGGATGACAAATCGGATCACAACGTCTTCGCCGGCGCGTTCCTGAAACCGCTCAACTGGGATCCCTCGATCTACATCGATCGCAATGTCATTCGTCAGCTTGCAGCCGGCATCCAGCCGTGCGTTCCGAAGACGGACCCGGCGTACATTCCGTTCCAGCGCTGCGGCGGCACGGATACCACGCGCCCGAACCTGAAGAACGACGAGCTCGGCGGCAAGTTCGGCCTGCAGTATCACGTGACGGATGCGGTGATGCTCTACGGCAGCTACTCGCGCGGTTTCAAGTCCGGCAAGTTCGACCTCGAGTTCCTGCACACCGACGACACGCCATTCCCGCAGCGGCCGCTCAAGCCCGAGACGCTGGACGTGTTCGAAGTCGGGGCGAAGTCCACGCTCGCGAACAACACGCTGCTGCTGAATGCCGCGGTGTTCTACAACATCTGGAAGGACCAGCAGGTGTTCAACGTGGGGGTGAACGGACCGGAGTTCTTCAACCTGCCCGAGTCGAAGATCAAAGGGGCCGAGATCGAGAGCAATTGGGTCCCCGGCAGCGGGTGGCTGGTGACCGCCAACATCGGCCTGCTCGACACCGAGATCACGGACGTGACCGGCATCGACTTCGATCTGCACCAGGGCGATTTCCAGAAGGGCCACGAGTTGCCGTTGTCACCGAAGTTCACGGGCAATTTTGGCCTGTCTCGCACGCTATTCCTGGGCGTGAACGAACTGACGTTGCATGCGGACGTGCGCCACCAGAGCACCTCGAAGGTGAAATACAGCCCGCAGGTCCCGATCGACGAATACGACTCGCGTACGGAGGTGAATGCGCGCGTCACGTACGCGTTTGGCGGCAATCACCAGTATGAGCTCGCGCTCTTCGGCAACAACCTGACCAACGAGAAATACTGCCTGGAGATCCAGGACCTGCGCGGCGTCTCAGGCTCGTTCTATTGCGTGCCCAACGATGGCCAGGTCCGTTACGGCTTGCAGGCCCGAGTGAATTTCTGACCCCGCAGGCGAACATTGTTCTGCGGCGCGCGCCAGGTTGGCAGAATCGTTCTTTCGAAGCCTCCTGGCGCGCGCATTCGAGAACAATGTCGCAGGCGTTCGGCGCGATGATGGCGGCATGGATCGCGAACGATTTTATGCGCTGATGCAGGGCGGGGGAACGCTCGACTACGAGCTCTATCTGCAGACCCCTCGATTGCTGGCGTGTCAGAAGCCCTACAATGCGTTCTGCAATCGCGATGAGCTGCAGTTCCAGATCGTGCATCAGGTCGAGGAGCTGTGGATGAAGCTGCTCGCCTACACGCTGCTCGACGTGGATGAATACATGGAGAAGCAGCAATCGCATCGCGTCGTCACGTTGCTCGGGCGCTGCCATTGCACGCTGCGGCTGATGATTCACCAGCTCGACCTGCTCGAGACGATGTCGCCCAAGGAGTACCAGCAGATCCGCCTGCAGCTCGGTAACGGCAGCGGGCAGGAGTCGCCGGGATTTCGAGTGCTGTTGCAGGTGCTACCGGAGATCTGGCGGACCTTCGAACGGGTGTATCTGCAGGGTCGCGGGCTCGACGTCGAAGCGATCTACGACTCGCAGTACACCCATGACGATGCGTATGCGGTGGCCGAAGCATTGATGGAGCTCGATGAGCTGTTCCAGAAATTCCGCTGGAATCACATCCTGCTGATTCACCGCTCCATCGGCATGGGCGCGGCCTCGCTCAAGGGCCGGTCTGTCGACTTGCTGCAAACGGGCGCGAAGCACCGATTCTTTCCGCAGCTGTGGGACGTGCGCAGCCGAATGACGGATGCCTGGGGCGGCGAATACGGAAAGGTCCGCGAGAGCCTCGGCAGCGGGTCGTAGGCTCAGCTCGCTATTCTCGAGTCCGGCGAGAGTGCCGTCAGCGCTTCTGCGCTCCGGGGCGCACACAGTCCATGATCCGGCCGCGGTGCTTGATGGTCTTCATGCCGACAGTGGTCGTGATTCTCTGGACCCCCGGCATCCGCGAAATCTCGCCGCGGAGCAACTCGTCGAGCTCGGCGATGCCCGGCACGAGCACGTGAAGCAGATAGTCCGCCTGGCCCGCCGTGGTGTAGCACTCGAGAATGGATCCGTCGCGTAGCACCGCCGCTTCGAAATCCGCGTGGCGTGACGCGCTGATGGTCACCTGTACGAACGCGTGCAACTCGAGCCCCAGCCGCGCCGGGTCGATCTCCGCCCGATAAGCGGTGATCACCTGGTTGCGTTCGAGCGTGTTGACGCGCGACCAGCTCGGCGTCTTCGAGAGTCCGATTTCCTGCGCCAGCGCGTTGAAGGAGAGGCGGCCATCCTTCTCCAGTAGCCGGAGAATGGCCTCATCGACCCGGTCTAGCATGGAACGAGTACCCTTATTTCAGCGTTGTGCCTAGAACTAGCGTTTTGCCGCGGCCTCTGCAAGCGGAATGAGGCGATTCCGCCGCTGGCGCTTGCGTCGGTGTCCCGCCGAACGGCATTCTTCACGACCATGAGCAAGACCACCGACCCGACGAGTACCGCGGACCTGCAGAAGCAGGACCGTGCCACGCTTCTGCATCCGTTCACACTGTTGCGGCAGTTCTCCGCGGGCGAGGCGGGGCAACCTCGGATCATCACGGGCGGCGAGGGCATTCGCATCCGCGATCGTGACGGGCGCGAGCTCATCGACGCGTTTGCCGGCATTTACTGTAACCACGTGGGCTACGGCCGGCGCGAAATCGCGGACGCCATGCACGAGCAGGCGCTGCAGCTCGGGTTCTATCACTCGTTCCGCGGCTATTCGAACGAACCCGCCATCCGGCTGGGCGAGCGCGTTCTCGCGATGGCGCCGGGCAACATGCAGCGCATCCAGTTCGGCCTCACGGGCTCGGACGCCAACGAAACCCAGCTCAAGATCGTCTGGTACTACAACAACGTGCTGGGGCGGCCGCAGAAGAAAAAGATCATTTCACGCTGGCGTGGGTATCACGGCAGCACCGTGATGGCCGGCAGTCTCACGGGCTTCGACAACCACCATCGCGCATTCGATCTCCCGCAGGGGCCGGTGCTACACACGATCACCCCGCACTACTACTGGCACGCCCAGCCGGGCGTGGATGAGCGCGAGTTCTCGCGCAGCTGCGCGGCGAAGCTCGAAGGGCTTATTCGCACGGAAGGGCCGGACACGATTGCGGCGTTCATCGGCGAGCCTGTGCTTGGCACCGGAGGAATCATTCCGCCGCCCGAAGGATACTGGGATGAGATTCAGCAGGTCCTCCGTCGCTACGACATCCTGCTGATTGCGGATGAAGTGGTTTGCGGCTTCGGCCGATTGGGCGCGGCATTCGGCTCGCATGCGTATGGCATCGAGCCTGATCTCGTCACGATCGGCAAAGGGCTCACCAGCGGTTATCTGCCGCTGTCCGGCGCGCTCGTGGGCGAGAAGGTGTGGGAGGTATTGCAGCAAGGCTCGGATACATACGGGCAGTTCGCGCACGGCTACACGTTCTCTGCGCACCCCGTGTGCGCGGCGGCGGCGCTCGCGAACCTGGATATCATCGAGCGCGAACACCTCACCGAGAACGCGGCAAGCGTCGGCGCCTACTTCCTCCAGCAGCTGAAGAACACATTCTCCGGGCGGCCCTACGTGGCTGAAGTGCGGGGTGTCGGTTTGCTGGCGGCAGTTGAATTCGCACGGGATCCCGCGCAGAAACAGCGTTTCGAGGCAGACTGCAAAGTGGGTCAGCAGCTTGCGGCGGCGTGCCTGGAAGAGGGCGTCATCGTTCGCTCGATGCCGCACGGAGACATCCTGGGCTTCGCACCTCCGCTGGTGATCACGCGTGACGAGGTGGACGACATCGTGCAGCGCGTCGCTCGCGCCGTTGAACGAGTCACGCGTCGACTGTAAGCCGTCGATCTCTCACTGCGCGGTGACGGAGGCTGGCTCGATGTTCCAGCCACGCAAATTCACGCGCGCACTCCCCGCGAACGAGGCGGGAAACCGAATCTCGATGTGGCGGGGCTCGCCGGGCAGAAGGCTGACGTAGTTGTCGCTGTAGAGCGCAGGCAGAATGCGCTCACCCTGCTCGTTCACCAGCGTGAGTTTGGCAGCCAGGGCCGGCGCGCGGCCCGGGTTTGTCAGCTCGACGTCCATGACGCGCTCGTCACGTTCATTGCGAACGCGCGCTTTCACAGTAACGCGCTCTTGCGGTAACGAGTTCAGACGCTGGTGGCTCTGCTCGTCGCGCCCCTGCCAGTAGGTGTTCTGCGAGACGACTGTGCCGTTCGGCTCCGTGAGCGCCAGCACTACGAGCACCATCTGTTCCTGGTCCAGCACTTTTGCGAGGTCGAGCGACGGGAGCTCCGTTACCACATTGGGCGCGGCGTCGACGCGGTCCGACCTTTGCGCCAGTACACGGTTGTCGAGCGACAGAACGCGGCTGCGCAGTGTGAGGCCGGCGCGCCTCTCGCGAGTCGTGTTCACAACGGCGAGGCGAAAGTCCGGCAGATTCATCTGCGCGTGGACAGGTTCGCAGGCGCTTTTCACGCCGTAGTACGCCGCGTGCGTGTCGTAGTCCGAGCTGTAGATCTGCCACGCATTGCTCGGCCATGACGGATGCGTCATCCACAGGAGCCGGCCGCTGTTCTGCGTCCACAGGTGCGCGTTGAAGCCTTCGAAGATGGCGCGATAGGTCACGAGATTCATCATCTGGGCCTTGCGCTCGAAGTCTTCGAGGCTCGTGGCGGCGCCGTACTGCGCCGCGAGCGACTTCATGAATGTGGCGACGTCCCCATTCCCGCCGAAATGCCAGTCGTGATACGCGATCGTGTCGCTGAGCGGCCAACGCTCTGCCTGCGGAATGGAGGCCTGCAGGGACTCGAGGGTCGAAAGGGACGGAGTGCCTACTTCGACCGAGAATCCATGCGCCAGCGTGGTGAAGTACTGCTCTGGCGGGCGGTAGTTGTAAGGGCCGCTTCCTTGCAGGTTCACGCTGTTCGAGCTGCCTGTGAAGTAGCGCGTGCCGTCGAGCGTGGCGATGAGACCCGCGAGGCCTTCGTTGATGATCGGCTGCGGCACGCCTTCGTTTCGTCCGAACCAGACCGCGATGGAGGGATGGTTTCGGTAGCGCGAGATGACATCGCGGGCGTTCGCCAGAAACAACGCCGGGTCCTGCGGCTCGACCTGGAAGTCCTGCGTCGAGGCCCAGAAGTCGTTCAGCACCAGCAGGCCGTATTCGTCGGCCAGATCGTAGAACACATCCTCGGTGTTCTGGCCGAGCCAGTTGCGGATGATGTTGACGTTCGCCGCCTTGTGAAGACGGAAGAAGGGCTCGAGGCGTTCGCGCGAGATGCGTTTGCGCGAGTCGTCCGTTCCCCAGCTGCCACCGCGCGCGGCGATGGGCACGCCGTTCACCCGAATGGTGAGATAAGGCGCGAGCGATTCGGATGCAACGGGATGAACCGCGGGGGATGTCTCGCCCGCAGGCGTTAGCGATTCAGCCCATCCGTTGGGCGTTTTCTTGATGGCTTCGTGGCGCACGTCGATGAGCTGCTCGCCCCGCGCCGTGCCGGTGGTAGGGTCGACCTCCACTCTGCGCAGGCGGCCATCGTGATCGAACAGCGATAGCTCATAGGTGATCTGGCGGATGCCGAATCGAGCTCGCACCGTGTCGGACAAGGCGCTGCCATCCCAGACCGAGAGCGTGAGCGAATAGAGGTTTGCCGCGCCATAGCCGTTCGGCCACCACAGCCGCGGCTGATTCACGCGCAACTGCGGGAATTCACGCGAATCGAGCCGGACCTCCGACGTGCCCGGCGGCAGCGTGACAGCTTTTTGAACGACGACGTTCTCGAAGCGCGCCTCGACCGTGATTCGTACGGGCTCGGAGCCGAGGTTCTCGAGTGGAACGGTGATCGACACATCCGCCCGATCTGTCTTCGGCAGCGGCAGGCTCGTGATGACGTGTGGATCGAGCACGCGCACACCACCGGTTGCCTTCAACTCGACGGGCTGCCATAAGCCCGTGTTCCGGTCGCGGATGCCCGGAATCCAGTCCCAGCCTTCGCTCGCAATGAACGTGGGCCCATCGATTGCCAGCGCGCCGCCGTTCTCACCCGGCCCGGCCGCGATCGACTCTTCGTGCGGAATGCCTGGGTGTGGAGGAGGCGACACCCTCACGGCGATGACGTTCAACTCGCCCGGTTTCAGTTTGCCAGTGGCGTCGAAGGTGCCGCGAATGAAGGCACCGCGCATGTCGCCCAGGCGCTGCCCGTTCACCCAAACCTCGGCGCTGTAGTTGACGCCTTTGAACGTCAACGCGAGCCGTCTGCTGGCAAGCTCGGCCGGAAGGCTGAACTGCGTTCGATACCAATAGTCCTGACGCGCGAGGCTTTCCGGAATGGCCAGGTTGTTCAGGCCGTAGTCCGGGTCCGGATAGACGCCGCGATCGATGAGTGTGGTGAGGGCGGTACCCGGCACGGTGGCGACGTACCAGTCGTCATCGCGAAAGCCCGTTTGCGATATCTGTGCGGCGGCGGCGGAGACTTTGGGCGCCTCACTCAACCGCCACGCGTTGAGCGTCCACTCATCGAGGCCGGATGTGCGCTCCAGCGCGGACGTCGACAGGGGCGCCGTCGCCACGGGGCTGGACGGCGGCGTCTTGCTTTGAGGTAGCGTCCACGGATCCTGCGGTTCCTGCAGGCCGCGCCACGCTTTCAGTTGCCACGGCCAGCCCACCCCGACAGCGTAAAACACCACGAGATCGAAATTCGGCCTGGCGTCCGCGAGCTGCCTGAGCGCCTCCTCGCTCAACGATTCGGCATGCAGCTCGAAGCTTGCGAGCGAGCCACCGAAATGATGGGTTGCGGTCGGGCTCGCCACGTGCGGCGCGAGTGCCAGGAGCGGCGCCGCTTGCGCGGTCTCGAATGCTTGCGCGCCGACTTCCTTGCCATTCAGGTACAGGTGGGCCGTTTTGCCATCGTACGTGGCCGCGACCGCGTACCAGTCTTTCGGATTGAGTATCGCCGTGGTGGTGAGTCGATGCGAGCCACCGAGATCGAGTGCGAGTCGTCCATCCTGAAGCAGCAGGCAACGACAAGCGGTGCCCGGCCAATTGCCAACCCCGGCGAGCACCACCGGACCCGAGCGCTCTCTTGCGAGCCTGACCCAGCCGGTCATCGACCACGGCGCGCCCGCGGCAAGAAGTGGAGTGCTCGCGCTCAGCGGCCTCGTGAGTCCGATGCCACCTTCAAGGAATGTGGCGTTGTAAGGGCCGAAGTTCACGGTGGAGTCGGCCGCAGACGCGGCGGCCGATGCGAAGAGGAACAATACCAGCGCCAATGGCAAGGCGAAACGACCGCACGTCCTCAAGATTCTTCCCCTCAGCGTCGCGGCGAATGACAGCGATGGCCACAAAGTGGCTGACGCGCGAGCCGAAGCATATTAGATTGGCCGCCGAAATCCATAAACACATGCGCGCACGACGGCGCAAGATCGCAATGTCGAGGGGGAATGCACGTGGACAAACCAAGGGTCAGCGTTGTCATTATTGCCAGTCTCGCCGGGCTGCTGTTCGGGTTCGACACGGCTGTGATCTCCGGAGTCACTCAGGCGCTCCGCGAGGTCTACCAGCTCTCGCCGGCAGGCCTGGGTGCGGCGGTGTCGGCGGCGCTGTGGGGTACATTGGTCGGCGCGCTCTTCATGGGCAAGCCCGGGGATCACTACGGCACGCGGGACACGCTGCGCTTCGTGGGCCTGCTCTATACCGTTTCGGCTCTTGGGTGCGCGCTGGCCTGGAATCTTAGCTCGTTCATGCTGTTCCGGTTCCTCACGGGCATCGCGATCGGCGGCTCGTCGGTGCTCGCGCCCGTGTACATCTCTGAGATCGTTCCGGCGAGTCGGCGCGGGGCGCTCGTCGGGCTGTTCCAGTTCAACATCGTGCTCGGCATCCTGGCCGCGTACTTCAGCAATTTCGTGGTCGCACAGCTCGTGGCCGGAGCGGACATGTGGCGCTGGAAGCTCGCCGTGCCGGCCATTCCGGCCGCAGTGTTCTTCGTACTGCTATTCGCGATCCCGCAGAGTCCACGCTGGCTGGCGATCAAGGGCCGTGCGGCGGAGGCAGTGGAGAGCTTGCGTCGCCTCGGCATCGCGAATCCCGCGGCCATTGCCGAGGACCTTGGCCGAGCCCGCACGCCTACGTCGAGTGCGGGTGCGTCGCTCTCGTGGGCGCTGCACCGCCGACCGATCCTGCTGGCCATCGGCATCGCACTTTTCAATCAGCTCTCGGGGATCAACGCGATTCTCTACTACCTGAATGACATCTTCGCCGCGGCAGGCTTTAGCGCGCTTTCTTCGGATCTGCAGTCGGTAGCCATTGGTGCAACCAATCTCATCGCGACGGTCGTCGCAATGTCGATCATCGACCGCGTGGGCCGCAGAACGCTGCTCCTGATCGGCGCGGTAGGCATGGCGGCAGCACTCGGCGCCGTTGCATTCATCATGGCGACGGGGGAAGGACAATCGCTATTGCTATGGATGCTCGTGCTGTTCATCGCGGCCTTCGCCATCTCGCAGGGCGCCGTGATCTGGGTCTATCTCAGCGAAGTCTTTCCAACTGCTGTACGCGCGCGCGGACAAGGGTTGGGCAGCGCGACGCACTGGGTGATGAATGCAATCATCTCCGCGGTGTTCCCTGCGGTGGCGGCGTACTCGAAGCCCGTGCCGTTCGCATTCTTTGCGGTGATGATGGTGTTGCAGTTCGTGCTCGTCCTGCGATTCTTTCCGGAGGCCAAGGGCGTTGCGCTGGAAGACATGGAAGGGGTGCTGGCGGGCAAGCGCGCCAATGCCTGACGCTTTGTCATATGTCAGGCAGGGCAAAGCGTCAGTCAGGGCAATTCGTCGTTGCTATGGCCTGTCGAGCAGACGACAGATGTCCGCTCGCAGAGCGTGATGCACCTGCGGGCCGGTTTGAGTGAATCCGACGTACGCACTGTCAGGCGGCGAGTAGGGCGGCCAGGCCGGCACGCCGGGGCCGTTCGGGTCACCCGTGCGCACGAAGTTCACCCAGTAGCTTTGCAGGAACGGGTGTGCACCATCCACATCGGCGGCGAGCGGCAGGTTGCTGAAGATGAACGCGAGCTCCGCGCCGTGATCGATGCGCGCGGCGTTGGGCTCGGCCCGTTCCATCTGATAGCGCCAGACGGGCTCGCCCGAGGCGGCGTGCCATCGAGCCGTGATTTCGGTGGGGCAGCGGAACGTGAGGTCATTGGCGATCTGCAGGCCGGTGTTGCCCAGAACCGGATCGGCGGGTGGTTCGGTGCCGTGATGCAGGCCATAGAGTTGAAGCGCGGCGGGCGCCGCTTTGCCGAAACCTGCGACGACCGCACGCCTGACGGCTGAATCGCCGCCTTGCAGTGTCAGCTCTTGCGCGGCGTTTCCGATGAGCAAGGGTACGCGGGCGGATTTTCCGCCTCGCAGAAGGTCTGCCGGCGCTGCCGGCAGTATCCAGCCGTCCACCACCGCTTGCAGGAATACGAAGCTGTCGTCGTCGAGCGCTGGGGAATCGATCAGCATTTGAGCATCGAGCAGTGCGCGACCGGGCATCGCGCGCAGCTGCGCAATCGCGCCGTCACGAGCGCCAACGCCAGCACTGACACCGGCACTGCCACTGACACTGGCCCCGGCGAGCCGCGCGAACTGTTCGCCGAGCCGTTCGTTCTCCGCGAGCGTCCGGGGCGCGAACCCGAATCCCGCCGTGCCACTTTGCTGGATCGCACGCGCGAACAGGCCGCGCGCTTCGGGTGACAACAACAAGAGGCCGACGTCCTGTCCGCCAGCAGAGTGTCCGGCGAGGGTGACGGCATTCGGGTCGCCGCCAAACGCGGCGATATTCTGCTTCACCCACCGCAACGCCGCGATCTGATCCATGAGGCCGTAGTTGCCCGAGGCGCCGTGGGGCGATTCACGGGTGAGCTGCGGGTGCGACAGGAATCCGAACACACCGAGCCGGTATTGGATCGCGACGACCACGACGCCCCGGTCTGCAAATGCCGAATCGGCGACCCAGTGGCCGCTGCCGCCCCAGTTCGCGCCGCCATGAATCCATACCATTACCGGAAGTCGCGCATGCGGGTCGAGCCGCGGCGTGTGTATGTCGAGGTAGAGACAGTCCTCGTCGCTGTGCGCGGAATCCTCGCGATTCCACCCGACGAAAGCCTGCAAACAGGGAGCGGCGGGTTTTGTGGCGTCGCGTGTGCCGCGCCACTTGCTCGCGGGTTGAGGCGGTTTCCACCGAAGCGCGCCAACGGGCGGCGCAGCGAACGGAATGCTTCGAAAGATCGCGCCTTCGCCACTACGCAGTCCGTGGAGCTGCCCCTCCGCAACCGTTGCGATGGGCTCGCGCGTCGCCTCGTCCCCGTATGCCACTGCGAGCGCCGCGAAGAGCGCGATCGCGACGACCCGCGCCCTGTGTTCTCGAGCTCGTCCTGCGCTCATGGAATCCTCGAGTCGTGCAGGCCTCAATTCGTGCAGGAGATCTTCTGGTCCGCGTCCATGCCGAGCGCGACGCGACTGACGGCGAGATCGAGCGTGCCGCCAGTGCGGAGTGACAGGCCAGTCGTGATGCGACCCATATCCGCGCCCGCCTGGCTGAAGCACTTGAGCGGAATCGCAATGCGCCTCCACGTGGCTGCGGGCATCTGCGCGAGCGCGGCGTCGATGCGCACGCCGCCGCCGCATTGAGGGCCGCACTGCATGGCGAGATCCACGCGAGCCGTTGGCGGTTTCTCCATCCTCACACTCAGCACGAGCATGACGTCGCCATTGGCTTCGCGCCGGAAGTCGAAAGCCTCCCGGCTATCGAGCTCCACGCCGGCAAGGCCGTTGCCCATCCATTGGAAGTGCAGGGAGTCTTCCTGCGCGTCGCGGTCGATGCGGGTCACGCGAACGCGGCCACCGGCAACGACTGAAGGAACCGTGCTGATGGGCTGCACTCCGCCTTTCTCGTCCGTGTACGAAAGCATCCAGGGCGATGCGAGTTTGCCCGACGCGAAGAGCACGCCGGTTTGATTGCCGCCGAGCGCGGCGCCCGGGTCTTCGGAAAACGCGGCGAGATTGCCCTTGTCGGCGTAGTGGCGCCCGTAGCCGAGCGCGAAGAGTGGGTCGTAGCCGGGCTGGCCGCTCTTGTGCAGGTCCTGCGCGGCGAGCCGCGGCCAGGAAAATGACAGCCGGCCCCTGAAATCGTAAGCAACGCTGCCGTCTGCCTTGCGATAGAGCACGTCCGCGACGCCTGCGCCTTCGGAGCCCGGCAGCCACGCCGCGACGAAGGCGCTCGATGCATTGATCTCGCGATTCATCCACAACGGCCGCCCGGACAGAAAGATCGCCACGACGGGGATCTTGTCCGCGCGCAGGCGACGCATGATCTCGAGGTGTGCGTCGTTGCCTTCGCGCAGCTGCAGGTTCGAGAGATCCCCCTGAAACTCGGCATATGGATTTTCGCCGAACACCACGATGGCGACATCGGGCTTCGTCTTGTAGTGCCCATCCGTCGAGAGCTCGGCGCTGCCCCCCGCCGCCGTGACGGCTGCGTGAATACCGCCCCAGATGGACGTGGCGCCGGGGAACTGACTGTTGTCGAGGCCGGTGCCTTGCCAGGTGATGGTCCAGCCGCCGCACTGCTTGCCGATGTTGTCGGCGCCGTCGCCGGCAACGAGAACGCGTTGCTTCAGCCGCAGCGGCAGGAGCCCATTGTCGTTCTTGATCAGCACGAGCGATTCGCGCACAGCAGTCCGCGCAATGGCGCGATGCTCGGGATCCCCGATAATCGCGAAGTTGCCGCCGCCAGGCCGCTTCGAGGGCGGGCCGGCCTCGAACAATCCCATGCGCACTTTGACTCTCAGAATCCGCGAGACCGCATCGTCGAGCCGTACATGGGACACGATGCCCGATCGGGCCTGCTCCAGCAGGTTGCCATAGAGGCCGCGCCAGCTGTCTGGCGCCATGTACATGTCCAGGCCGGCGTTCAGCGCTTGCGGGCAATTGACGGTCGTACAACCGGGAATCTGGCCGTGCGCATTCCAGTCGCTGACGACAAAACCCTCGAAGCCCATGTGGACCTTGAGCACGTCCGTGAGCAGTCCGCGATTGGCGGTGATCTTCGTGCCGTTCCAGCTCGAGAACGACGCCATGACGGTTTGCACACCCGCTTCGATGGCCGGCGGATAGGCCGCGGCGTGGATATCCCGCAGTACCGTTTCCGGAACGCGCGCGTCGCCCTGGTCGCGGCCCTGATCCGTGCCGCCGTCGGCGAGAAAGTGCTTCGTGGTGGCGAGCACGTGTGGCGGTTGCAGGAAACCCGGCTTGCCGGGCTCACCCTGCAGGCCTCTGACGAACACACCGGCGTATGAGGCGACGACTGCCGGATCCTCCGAGTAGCCTTCATAAGCCCGGCCCCAGCGCGTGTCCTGCGGAACCGCTACGGTGGGAGCGAACGTCCACTCCATGCCGGTAGCCCGCACCTCTGCCGCGGTGGCGGCCGCAATTTTTGCCATGAGCGCCGGATCGCGCATGGCTCCGAGCCCGACGTTGTGCGGGAAAAGGGTGGCTCCAACGATGTTGCTGTGGCCGTGCACGGCATCCGTGCCCCACAGCAGGGGAATGGCAGCGCGGCCGTCTCGCTTGTCGACGGATGCCGCATAGAAGGCACCCGCAAGCTCGAGCCACTTCGCGGGTGGCGCGAATTCATCGCCGCCGGGGGCTGAGTTGCCGCCGTTCAAAATGGAGCCCAGGTGATAGGTCCGCGCGTCATCGGGCTGCACGCTCGCGATGTCCGCCTGCACGACCTGCCCGATCTTTTCCTCCAGGGTCATCTTCGCGAGGAGCCCCTGCACGCGCTGTTCGATGGCGGCATCCGGCGGAAGCGGCCACTTCGGCGTCGGCCAGATCTGCGGATGCACGCTCGCCGCATCCTCATGCGGGTCCGTAGCCAACGCGGCGCGCCATGGCATCGCTGTCACCCAGAGGGAAAAAAAGAGCATCGCGACGGAGCGAATGACGAATTTCGTGTCGCCGACGCGACAGCCGTGCACAGGGCGGACAGCCTGCGCCCGCGGCGCGAAAGCAGGTTCCGGTCGCTTGGCGCGCACGCTCGACGAGCTGCAATCGGGCATCTGCAAATCCCCCAAATTCAAACAAAGCCAATCGGTTGCATGCGCGGAATGATTCGCACCCTGGCTCGCGGCGCCGCGCTGCCGCGACCCTGAGAATGCGAAAACACCGGCAACCATAGGACCACAGGCCACGGCGCGAATAAAGAAAAACGATTTATTAATCCGTTGACACGTGCCGGGGGCGGGCATAGATTCGCGCCTTACAGGGAGCAGGGGCACGCCCGCAATGCCTGCAGGGATGGCAATCGAGGTCGTGGCGTTCATGGCGAATCGAGCGCTCCACAGCGCCGCAATCGAATTTCAGTCGCGCGAGAATACGCTGCCGTTTGAGGAAATGCATCGGGCCGAGAACGTGCGAACAAAAATGACAGCGATTGTCATGCGAGCGAAGACGGGACTTGAGGGCAGATACTTTTTCGAATAACAGGGGGAACAAGAGCCATGTCTCATCGGAGAGTGAAGCGCTCACGGCGTGCCGCGCGTGCAGCGTTTATGACGGCCGTCTCGTTGGATGTGTTGGCTTTCGGGCTGCCCGCGGGCGCTCAACAGGCGACGCCTCCACCGCAGACGTCGACTGATCGCAAAGCCGCCGACGCATCCTCGCTCGAGGAGGTGGTGGTCACCGGCTTCCGCGCCTCCCTGCAGAGCGCGCTCGACAGGAAGCGCACGTCCAATCAGCCCATCGAATCCATCGCTCCGGAAGACATCGGCAAGATGCCCGACCAGAACGTGTCGGAGTCCTTGCAGCGATTGCCCGGTGTCTCGATCAATCGTGCCGGCGGCAAGGGCACGCAGGTCCTGATCGATGGCCTCGCGAACAACCTCATTACGCTGAACGGCGAAGTATTCCTCACCGGCCGCGAGTTCTATGTGTCCGGTGAAGCCTCAGGCGGTGGCAACGGCGGCAACGTTCAGTACAGCTCGCTGGAGGGTGTCCCGAGCGAAGAGATCGGCGGCATCGACGTCATCAAGAATCCGAGCGCGGCGGATCGCGAAGGCGGCCTCGGCGGCATCATCAACCTGCGCACACGCTCGCCGCTCGCCCAGCGGGACGGGTTCAATTTCGCAGCGAACGTCCGGGGCACCAAGGCGAGTGATGCGGAAGGCGGCGTGACGCCGAACGTCACCCTGGTGGGCGGCTACAAGTTCAGTGACACGTTCGCCGTCACGGCCAGTCTCTCGTACGACGATCAGAAGACGCGCGACAAGCAGTTCCAGGATCAGAACCGCAATCAGTGGCTGTTCACCAATGCGGCCCAGGTCGGGTCGTACGCGGGCACGCCGTCAGCCTCCACGCTGAGCACCATGCCCGGCAACCAGTTCTACATCATTCCGCAGCTGGGTTATCTGAGCGACATCCTGCAGCAGGTGAAGACGGAGGGCGCAACGCTCGGCGCCGAGTGGAGGTGGTCGGACACGATCAGCAGCAGCTTCAACTATTTCTACGTGCATGAGGAGGACGAGAGCTTCACGTACTCCAACAAGGTCTGGTTCAACGGCCAGGGCTCGGCCCCGGGAACCCTGCATCCGGGCATCGACCCCTCGCAGCCGTTCTCGATCGATGCCAACGGGGTCGTCGAGTCGGCCACGTTCATGGCGAACGGCGCGGAAACGGCGACGCTCTATCAAAACGACGTGTCGAGGTCGAACACCCTGCAGTTCGCGACCACGTTCGCGGGCAATGGGCCGTTCAGTGGCGACGTGGGTCTCGCTTACGCCAAGGCCACCTCGGATCTGCAGGCCTCTCAGGCCGACGTCGAGCACGGGCTCTACAACTATTCGTCGCCCGCCGCTTCGGGGGCTACGTCGCCGGCGGCGCCGGGTTGCAACAACGGCGGCGCAAGCTGCGACAACGGCAATCACGGCTACGCGTTCCAGTGGAGCAACGGCGGGAACTCGGGATTGCCGACGGTCAGCTATCCCAATGCGTTCGGCTTTACGGATCTCCTCTCGAACCCGGCGTACACCACGTTCAAGTCCAACTGGGCCTGGGCGAACACCACCGATGAGAAAAACTGGGCGATCAAGGGCAACCTGCATTTCGATACGGGCCGGAGCGTCGTTCTGACGGCTGGTGCGCGTTACGCCAAGCGCGACGTGGACCAGCTCTTCGGCCGTTTTCTGATCGATGCCTCGACACTGGGCACGAGCAGGGTGGCTGCCGCCAGCGCAGCAGGCAATTGCTGCATCACCCCGGGCCAGAGCGGCACGGGTATCTACTATTCGGATCCGGGCTACGCGGCGATTCCGTTCTCGATTGCCGGCACGCTGCCCGGGGGCAGCGTCGGCTCTTCGAACCCGAATCTGGTGAAGTACTACAACAGCTTCGCCTCCGGGAAGATCGCCGTGAAGGACCCGGGCGTGGGCGGCATGACCAATCCTGGGAGCTATCTCAGCACGCTTTGGACAGCGGCAGGCGTGCCGAACAGCGCCGAGTCCTTCAATCCGGACACGGTCAGCTCCTTCACGGTGAACGAGAAGACAAAGTCCCTCTACCTGATGGGCGACGCGGGCGGCGACACGGACGTCATTCGTGCGAATTTCGGCATTCGCGTGGTCAAGACGGACCTTGCGATCGACAACTCTGAAACGGCTCCCTTCTCGACGTGGTTCGGCACGGCTTCATGGAATGGCGTGAACTCCAACAACATTCCGATCACACACGACCGCACGTACACCGACGTGCTGCCGTCGTTCAACGTCGTGGTCAATGCCACGGACCAGCAAAAGATTCGCTTCGGCGCGGCCCGCGTCGTGGCGCCCCAGAACCTGATGCAGTTGGGCCTCGGTAACTCGTATAACTTCACGCGCGGTGCGGATGGGCCCAACGGGCAGGCTCGCTTCCAGTTCGCCAATGGCAACGCGGGCAATCCGAACCTCGATCCCTTCCGCGCATCGCAGTTCAATCTCTCGTGGGAAGACTACATTTCCCGCGACGGGTTGATCAGCCTCGGCTTCTTCTACAAGGCCGTCGATAACTTCGTCACCATTGCCAACATCGCAACGACCGTGCCGGATGATTTCGGCGGCACGACGAATAATGTGGCAACGCCGGTGAATGGCGGGCGAGGCAAGATCTACGGCGCCGAGATCGGCGGCCAGTACGCCTTCAGCAGTGGCTTTGGCGTGGCGGCGAACTACACGCGTGCAACCTCGGAATCCCAACAGAGCACGGACTTCGCCACGGATATGCCGATTCCGGGCGTCTCCAAGGACTCGGTCAACTTCACGGTGTATTTCGAGCGCTTCGGCTTCTCGGCACGCGCCGCGTACTCCTGGCGCAGCAAGGCGGTGAACAGCTCCCTCGTCGGCTCGACCTTCCCGTTCCCGGACCAGAACGGCAATCAGAAGGTGTACGGCATCTATGCGGCCTCGTACGGGCAGCTCGATGGGCAGGTGGGGTATGACTTCGGCTCCCAGTTCGGCGTGGTGCTCTCGGCGGTGAACATCACCAACGAAAAGCAGCACACCTACCTGCAGTTCCCGAACATGCCGTTCACTTACGACGATACGGGTCGTCGGCTGTTCTTCGGCTTCAAGGCGAAGTTGTAGAGTTGAGGCCGCTGCCGGGACGACCCCCCTCGTCCCGGCAGCGACCGGTGCGTGCGGCCGCCGCCTTGGCCGCTCGCACGCTCGTTACACTCACAGCGGGCTTCGCCACCGGCTGCGCAGGCCGAGCTCCTTGCGAGGGATGTCAATGACCGAGCTTCCTCCGGAAGAGGCACACACCACGGCCTCCGACCGCCGAATCCGGCGCATCGCTATCGTGGGCGGCGGTACGGCAGGGTGGATGGCGGCCAGCACACTCGCTCGCGTGCTCGGCCCGCGCCTGTTCGAGGAGGGTGGCTCGATCCAGCTCATCGAGTCGGCCGAGATCGGCACCGTGGGGGTGGGCGAGGCGACGATTCCTCCGATCCTCGATTTCCTGCGCTTTCTCGGCATCGACCAGAACAACTTCGTCGAGCAGACGCAGGCGACTTACAAGCTCGGCATCGGTTTTCGACACTGGTTGCGTGCCGATCACCAGTATTGGCATCCGTTCGGGCTGTTCGGCGCGCAGCTCAACCGGCATCCGTTCTATCACTTCTGGCACAAGGCGCGGGTGCAAGGCTGCGAGCCGGCGGTGAGCTTCTTCAGCCTCGAGGCGGCACTGGCGGAAGCGAACCGATTCATCTTCCCCCAAAATTCCCTGGGTATTGCACAGGATCTGCGCTACGCGCTGCATTTCGATGCGGTGCTCGTGGCGCGATACCTGCGGCGTTATTCCGAGCATCTCGGCGTCGAGCGCCTGGAGCGCAAGGTCGTGGCGGCCACGCGCCGTGATAACGGGTTCATCGATGAGCTCGTTTTCGAGGATGGCAGCCGGCTGCAGGCCGATCTCTACATCGACTGCAGCGGCTTCCGCGGCCTGCTCATCGAAGAAACGCTGCACACGGGGTACGACGACTGGACGCGCTATCTGCCTTGCGACCGCGCCGTTGCGCTTCCCACGGCGATTCGAGGTCCTCGCACGCCGTACACGTTGTCCACGGCGCGATCCGCCGGATGGCAATGGCGTATTCCGTTGCAGAACCGCGTTGGTAATGGCTACGTCTATTGCAGCTCACACATCAGCGACGACGGCGCGCTCCACGATCTTCTGGACATGCTCGGCCAGGAGCCGCTGGCGAATCCGCGCTTTCTGCGCTTCGTCACCGGCCGCCGCAAACGGTTCTGGAACGGGAACTGTGTCGCCCTCGGGCTCGCCTCCGGGTTTCTCGAACCGCTGGAGTCGACCAGCATCCATCTGGTCGCGAGCGGTCTTTACAGCTTGATCGATCACTTCCCGGACAAGTCATTCGATCCCGCAAACATCGCACACTACAACGCGCAGCTCATCGAGGAGTTCGACAGGGTTCGCGACTTCATCGTCCTGCACTACTGCGCGACCGACCGAACGGATTCGCCGCTGTGGCAGTACTGCCGAACCATGTCGATTCCCGATAGTCTCGCCGAGCGGATCGACCTGTACCGGCGTACGGGTCGAATCTTTCAGCAGCGCTATGAGCTCTTTTCCGATCTCAGCTGGTTCTTCGTGCTGGATGGCATGGGTATTCGCCCTCACGACTACAGTCCGCTCGTAGATACCGTCGACTTCGAACAGGTGAAGCGCGTCATGGGCGAGATCCGCAGCAGGGTTGCTGCGGATGTGGCGCGGGCGCCTACGCACGATAGTTTCTTCCAGGTGACGAGGTGACGGGCACGAGCGGCCTCCTGGCGGGCGTTGAGCTCGGCGGCACGAAGTGTGTGTGCATTCTGGGCACCGGACCGGACGACATTCGCGCGCAGGAACGCGTACCCACGCTCGATCCCGCTGCAACGCTTGCTCGAATCGAATCGGTGCTGCAGCGATGGCGCACGGAGCACGGCGCATTCGACGCCCTGGGCGTGGCGTCGTTCGGGCCTCTCGAGCTCACTCGCGGCTCGCCGATGTACGGGTACATCAAGTCGACCACGAAGCCTGGCTGGAGTCACACCGATGTCGCGCGGCGGCTCGGGCGCCGGCTCGGCGTTCCGGTCGGCGTGAATACGGACGTGAATGGAGCTGCACTCGCCGAAGGTCGCTGGGGCGCCGCGCGGGGGCTGGCCAACTTTGCGTACATCACCGTGGGAACCGGCGTCGGCGTCGGGCTCATTGTGAATGGTGAGCCCGTCATGGGCTGCAATCACGCGGAGATGGGGCACATTCGCATCGTGCGAATGCTCGGCGATGAATGGCCAGGGGCGTGCGCATTTCATGGGGATTGCGTTGAAGGCCTTGCAAGCGGGCCGGCCATCGAAGCACGCGCAGGCATGAGCGCAGATCGGCTGCCCGCCGATCACCCGGCGTGGATTGGTGTGGCCCATGCGATAGGTCAGCTGCTGCACACCCTCGTACTCACCACGGCGCCGGAGCGAATCATCATTGGCGGGGGCGTGATGACCGCTCAGACCCATCTGTTTCAGCGCGTGCGCGCTGAGCTTTTGCGCAGTCTGAACAGCTACATCGAAGTCGATGCCATAACAGGCAGTGTCGAGAGTTATGTTGTGCCCCCAGCGCTGGGCGCGCTCGCGGGTCCGCTCGGTGCGCTCACGCTTGCAGATAACGCATTGCGCGCTGCACCGCTCTAGCGAGCCATGCCCGACGACGACAAACTCACGACCACCGAGGCTTCGCGCGGATCCGCGCCGCAGCTCTCCGGCACGAATCTCGAACGCGCAGGAGACCACAACCAGCGCGTCACGCTACACGCCATTCGTGTCAACGGGCCGATCACGCGGACGGACCTCGCAGACATCACCGGGCTCACGCCGCCTGCGATCGCAAACATCACGCGGCGCCTGCTGCACGACGACCTCATCATGGAAGCCGGGCGCAGGCGCGGTGGGCGAGGGCAGCCGGCGACCCGGCTCGTCATCAATCCGGACAGCTGCTTCTCGATCGGGGTCAACATCGATCGCGATCACATCACGGTCGTGGTGCTGGGCTTCGACGGGCAGGTGCGTGCACGCTCGGCACGCGAAATCAGCTTCGCCATGCCGCGCACGGTACAAACGTTTTTCCGGCGCTCCATCGGGGCCCTGCTGCAGAAAGCGCGGATCAAGCCGAATCGATTGATCGGCATCGGCGTCGCGTTTCCCGATGACATCCAGCGCGCCGATCTGCCCGACCAGCCTGCGGAGTATTCCGAATGGGGTTCCGTCGCCGTGAGCGAGCTGCTCGCCGATGTGCTCCCGATTCCGGTGTTCGTCGAGAACGATGCCGCGGCGGCCGCGATGGGCGAAATGCAGTTCGGGCTGGGACATCGTTACCAGAGCTTCTTCTACGTGCTCATCACGGCGGCTTTGGGCGGTGGCCTGGTCGTGGACGGTCACTATTTCCGGGGCGCCAACGGACGCAGCGGCGAGCTTGGCTGGCTGCCGGGCCGCGATGAGTCCGGCGAGCGGCGACAGCTGCAGAATATCGTCTCGCTTTCGGCGCTCTACAGCCGGCTCTGGGCCCAGGGATATCGTGTTTCTTCCCCGCGCGGACTCATGCGTCTCGACGACCGTGCACGTGCCATCGTGGATGCGTGGATCGAGCTCTCCGCCGCGACGCTCATGGACTCGCTGCTGGCGGTGAACTGCCTGATCAATCCGGAGGCCGTGCTCATTGGCGGGCGGCTGCCAGCGCCGTTGGTGGATCAGCTCGCCGCCTCACTCAATCAGCGTCTGCACACGTACTCAGGTTCCTTTCCGGCCATCGCGCCCGTTGCACGTGCCGCCACCTCGGATGATGCTCCGGCGGTGGGTGCCGCGATTCTGCCCTTCAGTCACCGTCTTCTGCCCACGCGCTTCGCGTTGATGAAGACTCAGCGCCCGCCCGAGGTTTCCGGACCGTCGTAGACGATGATCGAGAGCATGCGGATTGGGACCTTCTCCAGTTTTTCCGGGCCGTGCGGGATGTCGCCGCGGAAGGAGAGGGCGTCGCCGGGCTGCAGGAGGTAGCTCTCGGTGCCGTGGCGATAGCGGATGACGCCGCTCAGAATATAAATGAGCTCCGTGCCGGCGTGCTGGAAGCCGGGGAACACTTCGCTCTTGTCCGTGAGCGTGACGAGGAACGGCTCGTACGTCTTGCGCGGACCGCGCTGGGCGGCGAGCAGGTGATACGTATGGCCGCGGCGTGTGCCGCGGCGGACCACCTCCAGGCCGTGGCCGGAGGGGATGTGTTGCGCGCCGTCTGTTTCGTCCCCGAGATCCTGGAGCAACGTAGCGGGACGCACGCCCAGCGCGTTGCTCAACGACACCAGTGTTTCCAGGCTCGGTGTCACGCCGCCGGTTTCGATGCGGCTCAGCATCGCCGAGCTGATGTCCGCAGACGCCGCGGCTTGCGCGAGCGTCAACCCCTGCGCATCCCGCAGCTGGCGCACGACGCGCCCGATCTGCAAACCGACTTCGCCACGAGCGACCTTCGGAGGCGCCAATTTGGTGCTCGCGGCAGGCCGTGTGCGCTTTGTTGGTGAAGTCATGCGGCAGAGTACCTGAGGAGCTCCCGTTCGCGCCCAGCGGAGCGCGATTCGTCCGTTGCATGGTACGCAATATGATTGCACACCAGTTAAGCGGCTGGTATGAATATCGGCATGCCCTGGCGACTGCTGAAGTTCGGTTTCACCCGTGCGCATCCGGAACCCCGGATGTTCACGCAGCGGGCCGCGCTCAAGCCGGCGTACGACGTGGTGATCATCGGTGGCGGCGGCCACGGTCTCGCCTCTGCGTACTATCTGGCGCGGGATCATGGCATCCGCAACGTTGCGGTGCTGGAGAAGGGCTACATCGGCGGCGGCAACACGGGCCGCAACACAACGATCATCCGTTCCAACTACCTCACGCCTGAAGGCGTGCAGTTCTATGACGAGAGCGTCCGCCTCTGGACGGACCTGTCACAGGACTTCGACCTCAATCTCTTCTACTCCACGCGCGGGCACTTCACGCTTGCCCACACGGATGCGTCGATGCGCACGATGCGTTGGCGTGCGGAAGTGAACAAGCATTACTCGGTAGATAGCGAGGTGGTGGACGCGCATGCCGTTCACGAGGCCATCCCGCACATGGACATGAGTTGCGGCGGCCATGCGCCGGTTCTGGGGGCGCTGTATCACGCTCCAGGGGCCATCGCGCGGCACGATGCCGTGGCTTGGGGCTACGGACGGGGCGCGGACAGTCGCGGCGTCGAGATTCATCAGAACACGGAAGTGGTCGCCATCGAGATGGAAGACACGGGCTCAGGCCCGCGCGTCAAGGCTGTAATGACGAATCGCGGCCGCATTGAAACGCGCAAGGTGCTGTGCGCCGTCGCAGGCTCCACGCCGCGAATGTTGGACATGGTGGGCCTGCGTTCGCCCATTTACGTGCATCCGTTGCAGGCCATGGTTTCGGAGCCCGTGAAGCCGTGGCTCGATCCCATCATCGTGTCGGGGTCGCTGCACGTGTACGTGAGCCAGAGCGCGCGCGGCGAGCTCGTCATGGGGGCGTCGCTCGATCCGTACGAGCTGCATTCCACGCGCTCCACGCTCGACTTCGCTGAGCATCTCGCCGCACGCATGCTCGACTTGTTCCCGTCTCTGTCGGACGTGAAGGTGAATCGGCAGTGGGCCGGCATGGCGGACATGACACCGGACTTCGCGCCGATTCTCGGCAAGACCCCGGTGCAGGGGTTCTATCTCGACTCCGGCTGGGGCACCTGGGGATTCAAGGCCACGCCCGTCTGCGGCAAGACCATGAGCTACACGGTGGCGCACGATGCGGCGCATCCGCTCATCGAGGGATTTCGCTTCGATCGCTTCCAGCGATACGCGCTCACCGGCGAGAAAGGCGCCGCATCGGTGGGGCACTGATGAAGATCATGACGTGTCCGGTGAACGGCCCGCGCCCGGTGAGCGAGTTCGCCTGCGCGGGCGAGTGGCGCCAGATGCCCGACCCGGACACGGCGACGGATGTCGAGTGGGCGGACTATGTGTTCAACCGCAACGGCTCTACGGGAATCAAGCGTGAATGGTGGTGCCATACGCCGAGCGGCGTGTGGTTCATCGCCGAGCGCGATCCGGTTGCCGACAAGGTCGTGGCGACGTATCTGTTCGGGCACGGCGGGCCCGGCACATGAGGCGCATCGACCCTGTACCCGATGAGTGGATCGATCGCACGAAGCCGCTGAGCTTCACCTTCGAAGGCCGGCGATTCACGGGGTTCCAGGGCGACACGTTCTCGTCCGCGCTGCTGGCCAGTGGCGTTCACGTGCTCGGGCGTTCGTTCAAGTATCACCGCCCGCGCGGCGTGTTCAGCTCTGCGAATCACGACGTGAATGCCGTGTTCCAGCTCGAAGCGGGCGGGAGCAGCATTCCCAATGTCCGCGGCGACGTCGAGCCTCTGCAGCCGGAGGTAGCGATCACGGCGGTCAACACATCCGGCGGCCTCAGCCGTGATCGGCTGGCCGCGCTCGATCGATTCTCGCGATTTCTGCCGGTCGGCTTCTACTACAAGGCGTTTCACAGCAAGCGCTGGTTTCCGCGCTGGGAGCAGATGATCCGCCGCTCGGCGGGCTTGGGCCGCATCGATGCGCGTGCAGGGCGGCGTCCCACAGCCAAGCGCTACGCTCATACGGACGTGCTCGTGATCGGCGCCGGACCGTCGGGCCTGGCGGCGGCGGTGGCGGCGGCTGAGCGTGGGGCGCAGGTGCTGCTCGTGGAAGAGACCGCGAGAGCGGGCGGGAGTGGCTTCTACGTGCGCGGCGGCGGAGTCTTCGACGCGCGCGTTCGGCAACTCGTCCAGCTGGTGCTCAACCATCCTCGCATACAGTTTCTCGCGCAGACCTTCGCCTCCGGGTACTACGCAGATTTGTGGGTGTCACTCGTCACGCGCGCTCGTCTCATCAAGGCGCGGGCCCGGGCGGTCATCATTGCGCAGGGGGCATTCGAGCAGCCGGCAGTGTTCCGCGGCAACGATCTGCCCGGAGTCATGCTGGCCAGCGGTGCTCAGCGCCTGTTGCATCGCTATGCGGTTGCTCCGGCTTCACGCGTTGCGGTGCTGACGGCGAATTCCGAAGGCTACATCGCGGTGCTCGACGCCCTGGCGCGAGGAATCGAAGTGCACGGGGTGCTCGACCTGCGCCCCTGCGCGCCGCAAACCGATGCCGCGCTCGTCGAAACCCTGCGCGCGCGCGGCGTTCCCGTCCGCTTCGGTGTGCGGCCGGTCGAAGCGCGGGCAGGGTCGGATCGCAGGCTGCGTGAAATCGAGTTCGAAGCGGGCGCGAAGGGCGGCGGCTCGAGTCGCGAGCGTTGGGCCGTGGATGGACTTTGGCTGAGCGCAGGATTCGCGCCAGCCAATCAGTTGCTTCATCAGGCGGGGGCGCGCATGCGCTTCGAGCCCGGACTGCAACAGTTCGTACCCGCGAGACTTCCGCCAGGTCTCTTCGCCTGCGGCAAAGTCTGCGGCTTCTATGATCTCGACGATCGGCTCGTCAACGGTCGGGACACGGGGCACACCGCCGCGGCACATGCAGGTTTCGGCGCCGCCCCTGCGCTCCCCCACATCGCGCCGCAGTTGAAGCGCGCGCCGTCGCACGAATACCCGATCTTTCCGCATCCGGACGGCAAGGAGTTCGTCGACCTCGACGAGGATCTGCAGCTCCGGGATTTCGTGAATGCCTTCCAGGAAGGCTTCGACAGCAGCGAGCTGTTGAAGCGGTACACCACGGTGGGCATGGGTCCGAGCCAGGGCAAGCATTCCAATCTGAACGCGATGCGCATCCTCGCGCGTCTGCGCGGCGAATCGCTCGAGGCGGTAGGCCCAACCACGTCTCGCCCGATGTTCCATCCCGTGCCGCTATCGCACCTCGCAGGTCGCGGCTTTTATCCGCAGAGACGCACGGCTTTGCATGACGAGCATGCGGCGCGTGGTGCCGTGTGGATGCCGGCTGGCGATTGGCAGCGTCCTGAGTATTACGCTCGCACAGGCGAAGCACGTGAAGCGTCGATCGAGGCAGAAGTCCGCGCTGTGCGTGCAGGCGTCGGCATCATCGATGTGGGAACGCTCGGCAAGCTCGAAGCGCATGGCACCGGAGCCGGCGAGCTGCTGGATCGCGTCTATACCGGCCAGTTCAGCACGCTCAAGGCCGGCATGAGCCGATACGGGCTGTTGCTCGATGAATCAGGCGTCATCGTCGACGACGGAGTGATCGCGCGCCTCGGCGACCAGCGCTTCTACTTCACCACCACGACCGGAAATTCAGGCTCGATCTTTCGCGAGCTCGGCCGGCTCGCAACGGCATGGCGGCTGCCGGTGGGGTTGGTGAACCTGACCGGCCACTTCTGTGCATTCAATATTGCCGGGCCCTCGGCACGCGCCGTATTGAGTCAGCTCACGTCGCTCGATCTGTCCCACGCCGCATTCCCCTACCTCGCCGTGCGCGAAGGCGAAGTGGCCGGCGTGCATTGTCGGCTGATGCGCGTCGGATTCGTCGGCGAGATCGGCTACGAGATTCACTTGTCTGCTGACGATGCAGTCACGGTGTGGCGCGCGCTGATGCACGCCGGTGAGCGCTTCGGCATTCGCCCCTTCGGCGTGGAAGCGCAGCGCATCCTGCGGCTGGAGAAAGGCCACATTATCGTGGGCCAGGATACGGATGGTCTCACCCATCCTTTCGAGATTGGAGCGCAGTGGGCCTTGCGCATGAACAAACGATTCTTCGTTGGCCAACGCAGTCTGCGCATTCTCGAGCGCAAACCGTTGCTGCGACAACTCGTGGGGTTTCGTCTCGAGGCCTCGAGCGCGAAACGGCCCAAGGAATGCCATCTGATCATCGACAACGGCCGCATCGCCGGCCGCGTGACCAGCATCGTTCATTCGCCGACGCTCGGTGTGCCCATCGGGCTCGCACTGGTGGACCCCGAAGTCGCAAAGCAGGGCGAGCTGCGAATTCGCATCGAGCAGGGCGAGGAGCTCTCGGCAAAGGTGACGCCCGTTCCGTTCTACGATCCCGAAGGTGAACGTCAGCGGCTGGAAGAGTCCCCGCTGTGGCGCATGAAGGAGACGGCATGAGTGCAACAGTCGCGATCGACGTCGTGCCGCGCCGCTTGCGCGTCGGGTGCAAGGGGCCGGAGGCCGAGCAGTGGCTCGCGGGTCACGGCGTCCTCGTTCCGAGCGGCGCCAACCGGTATGAAATCGATTCTTCCGGCCTGCTGGTCGCGCGCCTCGCGACCTCCGAGTTTCTGCTCGAAGGCCTGAGTGTCGCGGCCAACGACAAGGTCGCGCGGATCCGCGAAGCGCTCGAGCACGCCGACTACCCGAGCACCGTCTATCCGGTGCTGCGCCAGGATTTCGTGGTCGAGATCGCGGGTCCGAAGATCCAGCCGTTCTTCCTCGAAACGTGTGCCATCGACCTCGAGCCCGTCGCTCGTGAATCGACCGAAGCGGCAGGCCCCGTGATCCTGACGACGATGATCGGCGTCAACGTCGTACTGATCTGCCGCAGGAGCGCCGCCGGCCCGCGTTTCACCGTGTGGAGCGATCCGAGCTACAGCGCCTATTTCTATTCTCAATTGACCGCCATCGCCGCCGAGCTCGCGCAGGGAGCGGGCAGCGATGGCGCCTCTGTATCACCGATTCGATCGGGAGGACCGTATCCATGACTCCGGAGCAGGCGAAGCGCTTCTTCAAGGAAAACGATGTCCGTTACGTGCTGGCGCAGTTCGTGGATGTGCACGGCTCCGCCAAGGCGAAAGCGGTGCCGGTGGAGCACTACGACATGGTCGTGGGTGACGGCGCAGGGTTCGCCGGTTTCGCCGTGTGGGGTCTGGGCATGGGCCCTCACGGCCCCGACTTCATGGGTGTGGGCGACCCGCAGACCCTCTCATCAGTGCCGTGGATGCCGGGCTTCGCGCGCATCGCGTGCGATGGTCACGTGAACGGCAAACCTTATGCGTATTGCTCGCGCGTGGCGGCCAAGGAGCAGCTGAAGCGCTACACCGAGCGGGGCTACACGCTGTACACCGGCATCGAGCCGGAATTCATGCTGCTGCAGCGTGGTGCGGACGGCGAGCTCAAACTCTTCGACAGCACGGACGATCTCGAGAAGCCGTGCTACGACTACAAGGGTCTCGCGCGTGCCAGCAACGTGCTCGACGATCTCACGAAGCATCTGCGCTCGGTCGGCATCGATGTCTATCAAATCGACCACGAGGATGCGAACGGCCAGTTCGAGATCAATTTCACCTACGCGGACGCATTACGTACGGCCGACAATCTCATCTATTTCAAGATGGCCGCCAGCGAGATTGCGCGAGCGCACAATGCCGTCGCGACATTCATGCCGAAGCCTTTCTCGAATCGCACGGGCACCGGCGCGCATTTCCACATTTCAGTCGGCACTGACGAGCAGAAGAATGCGTTTCACGACGACGCGGATCCGCGCGGTCTGGGCCTCTCTCAGCTCGGCTACTGGTTTCTCGGTGGGCTGCTGGCGCATGCGCGAGCACTCGCGGCCGTGTGCGCTCCGACGGTGAATTCCTACAAGCGCCTCGTCGTCGGCCGCTCGCTTTCGGGCGCCACGTGGGCCCCTGCGTACATCGCCTACGGCAACAACAACCGCACCGCTTGCGTGCGCATTCCCTACGGCCGCATCGAAATGCGCTTGCCGGATGGCTCCATGAATCCCTATCTCGCCACAGCGGCCATCGCGGCCGCGGGGCTCGATGGCATCGACCGCAAGCTCGATCCGGGCGAACCGCTCAACGTGAACCTGTACGACTTCAGCGAAGCGGAGATCCGCGAACGGCAGATCGGGTTGCTGCCGCAGTCACTGAAAGAAGCCGTCGACGCGCTCGAAGCGGACGAGGTGGTGAAGCAGGGTCTCGGACTCGATCTCGCGAAGGAGTTCATCCAGCTGAAGCGCATGGAGTGGGTGGAGTACTCACGCCACGTCAGCGGCTGGGAAACCCAGCGCTATCTGGAAATGTTCTAGCAGGAGAGCTCCCCTCATGTGTGGAATCGTGGGACTGCTGGTGAAGAAGCCGGCCTTGCGCGAGCAACTCGGCGAGCTGATGGTGCCGATGCTCATCGGCATGACCGAGCGCGGCCCGGACTCCTCCGGCATGGCCGTGTTTACGGAGCATCTGCCCGGACAGCAGCGCAAGATGAGTCTCTATTGCCAGGCGAGTGACTTCAGTTGGGAGGCACTGGCCGTGGCGCTCGGTGAGCAGTTCGAGTTCGTGGCGGTCGCCGTGAAGGTGAATCATGCCGTTCTGACCACGATTTCAGCGCCAGCCGCGGTACGAAGCTGGCTCGCCATCTACTACCCCACTGTGCACGTGCTGAGTGTCGGCCGCTCCATCGATCTCTACAAAGACGTTGGGCTGCCAGCGGATGTGGCCGAACGGTATGCATTCGGCACGATGACCGGCACGCATCTCGTGGGCCACACGCGCATGGCGACCGAATCGGCAGTAACGCCTGAGAATGCACATCCGTACACCGCGGGAGAGGACTGGTGCCTCGTGCACAACGGCTCCCTCGCGAATCCCGGCATGCTCCGCCGCAAGCTGGAGAGGGTGGGCATGCGTTTCGAAAGTGACTGCGACACCGAGGGCGCGTGCCGCTACATCCACTGGCGTCTCGAGCAGGGGGACAGCCTCGAGACCGCGCTCCACCGCGCCTTCGAGGACTTCGACGGCTTCTTTACGTTCCTGATGGGAACGGGCGACAAGCTCGCGTTGGTGCGCGACCCCTTCGCCTGCAAGCCCGCGGTGATTGCCGAGACGGACGACTACGTCGCGATCTCCTCGGAGTTCCGCTCGCTCGCGCATCTGCCGGGCGTGCAGCATGCGCGAGTGTTCGAGCCCCGGCCCGCCGAGGTGTACTCATGGGCGGTGTGACGGCGCACAAGCTCGAAGCCGCGAAGGTGTTCGATCTTCGTCACCACACCTTGCGCGAAACGAATCAGTTCCTGCACGGCGATCTTTCGACGGTTCCCAGCGTGCGCATCGAGAATCCCGATGGCGCTCACAGCATCGCAGTGGGGCTGAATGCCCCGGTGCACGTGGAGATTCTCGGCCATGCGGGGTACTACGCCGCGGGAATGAATCAGCTCGCAAGTGTAGTGGTGCACGGCAACGCGGGGCCGGGTGTCGCCGAGAACATGATGTCCGGCACCGTCGAAGTGCGCGGGTTCGCAAGCGGCGGCGCAGGGGCCTCGGCCCATGGTGGCCGGCTTATCATCCGCGGCGACGCGGGCCTCAGGTGCGGCATTTCGCTGAAAGGCGCGGACATCATCGTCGAGGGCGATGTCGGCAGTTTCTCGGCCTTCATGGCGCAGGCAGGCCGATTGCTCGTGTGCGGCGACGCTGGCGAGGGTCTGGGTGATTCGCTTTACGAGGCCGTGCTGTACGTGCGCGGCGAGATCCGTTCGCTGGGCGCTGATGCACGACTCGAGCCAATGAGCGCGGCCGACCACGAGGCCGTGAAAGAGCTCCTGGACGCCGCGGGCCTGCGTCACGCCACGACGGATTTCAAACGCGTCGCCTCCGCTCGCTCGCTCTATCACTGGAACGCCGACGCCAATCAGCAGTACTGATGCGTTGCCCGGAGATTGCACGATGACATCTGAATTCGCCCCGACATCCGTGCACGGTGAGGAGAGCGCGACGTTCGATCGGCACGTCATCGACTACATTCAGCACGCGGCCGCCACCGGGCTCTACGAGATCCGGGGCCTCGGTGCGAAGCGCCGTTTGCCGCACTTCGACGACCTCGTGTTTCTCGGCGCCTCGCTCTCGCGCTATCCGCTCGAGGGCTACCGCGAGAAGTGCAGCACGAAGACCGTGCTCGGCGGCCGCTTCGCAAGCCGCCCCATCGAGCTCGACATTCCGATCACGATTGCCGGCATGAGCTACGGTGCGCTCTCGGCGAATGTGAAGGAAGCGCTGGGCCGCGCAGCGAGGGAGCTTGGCACCTCGACCACCACGGGGGATGGCGGCATGACGCCCGAGGAGCGCGTGTCCTCGAAGACCCTGATCTACCAGTGCCTGCCGTCGCGCTACGGTTTCAATCCTGATGACCTGCGCAAGGCCGACGCCATCGAAGTGGTCATCGGCCAGGGTGCGAAGCCAGGCGGCGGGGGCATGTTGCTCGGGCAGAAGATCAGCCCGCGCGTCGCGAAGATGCGCACGCTGCCGGCCGGCGTCGATCAACGCTCCGCGTGCCGGCATCCGGACTGGACCGGACCTGACGATCTCGCGATCAAGATTCGCGAGCTGCGCGAGATGACGGACTGGGAAAAGCCGATCTACGTGAAGGTGGGCGCAACGCGCGTGTTTCACGACGTGAAGCTCGCAGTGCATGCGGGCGCGGACGTCGTGGTGGTGGACGGCATGCAGGGCGGCACTGCCGCGACCCAATGGGCCTTCATCGAGCACGTCGGAATCCCGACGCTCGCGGCAGTCCGGCAGGCCGTGGACGCCCTCGAAGATCTGAACAAGAAGGAAGAAGTGCAGCTCATCGTGTCGGGTGGCATCCGCACGGGCGCCGATGTGGCGAAGGCCCTGGCGCTGGGCGCAGATGCCGTGTCGATCGGGCAGGGCGTGCTGATTGCACTCGGCTGCAATTCGACGAGCTACATTCAAGGCGGACAGCATGTGGATGCTACGGCGGATTATGAGCGTCTGAACACGACGCCAGGGCATTGCCATCACTGCCACACGGGTCGCTGCCCTGTAGGCGTCACGACGCAGGACGTCGTGCTCGAGCAGCGGCTCGAACCTGTGGTGGGCGCCCAGCGCGTTCGCAACTACATCAAGACGCTCAACATGGAGCTCACGATGATTGCGCGAGCCTGCGGCAAGCAGAACGTGCATCACCTGGAACGCGAGGATCTGGCCGCTCTCACCATCGAGGCCGCGGCGATGGCGCACGTTCCGCTGGCCGGCACGTCCTGGATCCCCGGCTAGCTCGTTTTACATATTCGCTGCGCCGGGCGGCTACACTTATATATAGGGTGTTGGCGGCCGGTCCATGGCTGCACGGGCCGACGCCCGGCAGAATACGCGCCGCCGCGCCAGGCCCATAACGCAGGTGAACGATGAGTCAGCTTCAGCAGAAGATCGGTGCCCGTACATTCGTCGTCACCACGGAGCTGACCCCGCCCAAGGGCATAGATCTCTCGGAGCTGTTCGCGAAGGCCGATGCCCTGAAGGGTTTCGTAGACGCCGTGAACATCACGGAGTCCCCGCGTGCGCGCATGGCCGTGGAACCGAAGTCGGTGGGCCATCTGCTGCAGGATCGCGGGCTCGAAGCCATCGTGCAGATCACGGCCCGCGACCGGAACCGGATCGCGATCCAGGCAGACCTGCTCGGCGCCGCGCTCCTCGGCATCGGCAACGTTCTGTTCATGACGGGCGATGACCCGAAGAACGGCGATCATCCCGAAGCGAAGGGCGTCTTCGATGTCACGACGCTCGAGATGCTCAATGCCGCGCGCGGCCTGCGCAGCGGGCGCGATCTCACCGGCAACGACCTCAAAGGCACGCCGGACCTGTTTCTCGGCGCCACCGCGAATCCCGGCGTGGCGGATCTCGCGCGCGAAGTGGAGAACACGCGTCGCAAAATCGATGCAGGCGCGCAGTTCTTCCAGACGCAGGCGATCTACGACGCAGACCTGCTGGCGCGCTTTCTCGACGCCGCGAAGCTCGATGGCGTGGGCTTGCTGGCCGGCATCATCCCGCTCAAGTCCGCGAAGATGGGCGCCTGGCTGAACGCAAACGTGCCCGGTGTGCGCGTGCCTCAGCCGATCCTCGACGAGATGGAACGTGCCGGCCCCGAAGGTGAGGCGGCCGCGGGCGTGGATATCGCCGCGCGCATCATCCGTGACGTGCGCAATCTCTGCGCGGGCGTGCACGTGATGGCAATTGGCTGGGAGAGCCGGATCCCGGAGATCCTCCGCGCGAGTGGCGTCCGAGGCTAGGCCTTCGGGTTCAGATCAAGCTCAGCGGCGCCGGCGGGCGGAGCCGCCTCTTCGCGCGTGGTGTACAGCACTTTCTGGCATGCGTGGCAGACGATGTCGGGAAGCTCGCCGCCAAAGGGGTTGCAGCACGAACAGCCGATGCCGAGCGCGGCGTCGAACAGCCCGATCATCTCATCCGTCCACGGCGCCCCGCACGCGGGGCAGCTTGGCCGTGCTTCACAGTCGTAGCTCACGGGACGCGTCCGCCGTTTATCATGCGCACCATCGTTGCATGAGCGTACCCCAAAGGCGAACTGAATGAGCACTGCCGAACGGCCCACTGTCTTCATCACGGACTATGCATGGCCGGATGTCGAGATCGAGCGCGCAGTCATCGAAGGTGCGGGCTTCAAGCTCGTGGCGGGTCCCTCGACACCGGCTCCCGCGGCCGAGATCGAGGCGCTGGTCGAGCAGCACCAGCCAGCCGGCATTCTCACCAACTGGGCGCCGGTTACCGCGAAGGCCATTGGCTCGAGTCCGGCATTGCGCATCGTGGGCCGGCTGGGTGTGGGGCTCGACAACATTGCAGTGGATGAAGCCACGCGCCGCGGCATCTGGGTAACGAACGTGCCGGATTACTGCTTCGAAGAGGTGGCGGATCATTCCGTCGGCATGCTGCTCGCGTTCACACGCGGGCTCGTGCACTTCGATCGCGAAGTGCGTGCGGGCCGCTGGGAACCGGCCACTGCGCGTCTGCTGCGGCTGAAGACGCTCACGTGCGGCATTGTTGGCTACGGGCGCATCGGGCGGAGCACGGCACAGAAGCTCAACGGCTTCGGCGCACGCGTGCTGGCTTACACACGCAGCTCGGGAGCTGCTGAGAAAGGCGTTGAGTTCGTCGGCCTCGAGCAACTGCTGCGAGAGTCCGACGCGGTCATCGTGCACATTCCACTCAACGCTGAAACGAAGCATCTGCTGAATCGCGAGCGGCTCGCGTGGATGAAGCGCGGTGCGTTCCTCATCAACGTGAGCCGGGGTGCGGTGATCGATACGCAGGCGCTCATCGAAGCGCTGCAGTCCGGCCGGCTCGGGGGCGCCGCGCTCGACGTGCTCGAGAATGAGCCGACTGTGCCGCCGGCGCTGCTGGCGCAGCCGAACGTGATTCTGACGCCGCACATTGCGTTCACGTCGGACGCCTCGCTCCGGGAGCTGCGTCAGTGGGCCAGCGAGGAAGTCGTGCGCGTTCTGCGTGGTCAGCCGCCGAAGGAAGGGCGGAACAAGCCTGCAGGTATTGCCGCGCGCTGAACGGCGGCGACAGGCGCGGCTCGCGAGCGGCCGGTCAGTCAATCCGCGAGTCGGCGTTGCAGGTCGATGCCCGCGATCTCGTAACCTTTGCGGAAGTCGCGGATGTGCCGCGCCATCCAGATGCGCGCCGTATCGACATCGCGATCGCGAATGGCGTCCGAGATGCGTCGCTCGGCTGTGGTGATGCGCGAGCGCGCCTGCGGCACCTTGTCCATCATGTTGCAAAGAGAGGGCTCGAGGAGCTGCAACAGAGGTTCGTGACCCAGCATGAGAATGCGGTTGTGGGTCGCTGCGCCCACGATGCGGAAGAACTCGGCGGCGTGGAATGCGGCGCGTGTGGTTTCGGAATTGTCCGTGGCGAAATTGCCGGCGGCACCCGCGATGCTCGCGAGATCGGCGTCGGTGCTTCGGCGCGCGGCAGCTTCAGCGATGGGCGGCTCGAGAATGGTGAGCGCCTCCCACACATCAAGATACGTCACGTCGTGAAGCACCAGGGCGCGGCTCACGCCCACGGCCACGTGATCTGCGCCGGGGCGCGTGACCACGAGCAGCTTCGACCCCCGGCGGCGTTCGAGGAGCCCGCTGCTCTCGAGCTCCCGTACGGCCTCGCGCACCGTGGAGCGATTCACGCCGAACTGGCGGGCCAGCTCCGTTTCAGAGGGCAGGCGATCCCCGTCCCGCAACGTGCGGTCGAGAATCCGCTCGAGGAGTGCGGTCGCCACCTTCCGATAAGCCGGCTCCGCGCGAATCTGCTCGAACTCGATGCTCATGCGGCGGCGTCGAACAGCTCGCGGCCGATGAGAATCCGTCGAATCTCCTGTGTGCCCGCGCCGATTTCATAGAGCTTGGCGTCCCGGAGCAAGCGGCCGGCCGGATACTCGTTGATATAGCCGTTGCCCCCGAGCGCCTGGATGGCTTCGAGCGCGAGCTGCGTGGCGCGGCCGGCGGCGAACAGGATGCAGGATGCCGCGTCACGCCGCCCGACGCGGTTCTCGTCGCAGGCTCGCGCGACGGAGTAGACGTACGCGCGGCTCGCGTTGAATTCGGTATACATGTCGGCGAGTTTGGCCTGCATGAGCTGGAATGTGCCGATGGGTCGGTCGAACTGCTTGCGTTCGTGAACGTACGGTAGCACCAGATCAAGGGCGGCGCCCATGAGACCGAGCGGACCGCCGGCGAGCACCACCCGCTCGTAGTCGAGGCCGCTCATCAGCACGCGGACTCCCTCGTTCTCGCGCCCGAGCACGTTCTCAGCGGGCACTTCGCATTCTTCGAAGACCAGCTCGCAGGTGCTCGAGCCGCGCATGCCGAGCTTGTCCAGCTTTTGCGCCGTGGAGAAGCCCTTGAAGTCGCGCTCGATGATGAACGCGGTGATCCCGTGCGAGCCGGCGTCGGGATTCGTCTTGGCGTAGACCACCAGCGTGTCCGCATCGGGGCCGTTGGTGATCCACATCTTCCGGCCGGTCAGCACGTAGGAGTCGCCGCGCCGTTCGGCGCGCAGCTGCATGGAGACGACGTCCGACCCGGAACCTGGCTCGGACATGGCGAGGGCGCCCACGTGCTCACCGGACACAAGGCGGGGCAGATAGCGTTCGCGCTGCGCGTCCGTGCCATTCAACTGCAGCTGGTTCACGCACAGGTTCGAATGCGCGCCGTAGCTCAGGCCGACCGCGCCCGAGGCACGCGAGATTTCTTCCATGACGACGACATGCGCGACATAGCCGAGTCCGGCACCGCCCCAGCGCTCCGGCACCGTCACGCCGAGCAGCCCCTGGGCTCCGAGCCGGGGCCAGAGCTCGCGCGGGAACGCGTTCGAGCGGTCCATTTCAGCGGCCAGCGGGGCGATCTCGTGCTTCGCGAAGCGCCGCACCTCCCGCCGGATCTCATCCACCGTTTCGCCGAGTCCAAAGTCGAACTCCCACGCGCCCGGGTCCGTCATGGCTTGCCAGCCTCGAAGCTAAGATCGTACGATTGTCGGACAATTGTTTCGGAGCCACAAGCGCCGATCACACGGTTCATCGGTATCGTCCCATCGGATCGATAACCCGGCGCGCCGCGCGAGTCCGCGCTCCGATTCGCGACGGTTGTCGGACGTGTGACTGTTAGCATGCGCCATGTTTCATAAGCTCTTGATCGCAAACCGCGGCGAGATTGCGTGCCGCATCATTCGCACCGCGCACCAGCTCGGGATCAAGGTGGCGGCCGTCTATTCGGACGTCGACGCGCAGGCCCGTCATGTGCGACTGGCCGACGAAGGCTGGGCCATTGGTGCCGGCCCGGCGACCGAGAGCTACCTCAACATAGAGCGGATCCTGCAGGCAGCGAAGCAGGCCGGCGCGGACGCCGTGCATCCCGGCTACGGCTTCCTCTCCGAGAACGCGGACTTTGCCGCGGCCTGTGAGGCGGCGGGTTCGACGTTCGTCGGGCCGCCTGCCGCAGCGATCGACGCCATGGGTTCGAAGAGCGCCGCGAAGGCGCGCATGAGCGCGGCGGGCGTGCCGACCTTGCCCGGATATCACGGCGAGGAGCAAAGCGTCGAGGCGCTCGAACGTCATGCCCTCGAGCTGGGATTTCCGCTGATCATCAAACCGAGCGGCGGCGGCGGCGGCAAAGGCATGCACATCGTCAACGAAGCAGGCGAGGTTCGCGCCGCTGTGGCCACCGCAAAGCGCCTGGCCGCTGCCGCGTTCAAAGACGATCGGCTGCTGCTCGAACGCTATCTGCCGGCGCCACGTCACGTGGAAGTGCAGGTGTTTGCGGACAAGCACGGTGGACTCGTGCACCTTTTCGATCGTGATTGCTCCGTGCAGCGTCGTCATCAGAAGCTCATTGAAGAGGCGCCCGCACCGGGCATTGATGCGGACGTGCGCAGCCGTCTTCACGCTGCAGCGTGCACCGTGGCCCGGGAAGTGGGTTACGTGGGCGCGGGCACCATTGAGTTTCTGCTCGAGGGGCGCGAGTTCTATTTCATGGAGATGAACACGCGGCTGCAGGTCGAGCACCCCGTCACCGAAGGCATCACCGGGCTCGATCTCGTCGAATGGCAACTTCGCGTGGCCGCAGGTGAGCGTTTGCCACTCGCGCAAGCCGGGATTCGCAGTCGGGGTCATGCCATCGAAGTGCGTATCTGTGCCGAGGATCCGGCCAAAGGGTTCGTTCCCAGCGCCGGACACATCGATCTGCTGCGCTGGCCGCGGGAGTCTGCGGGCGTTCGGGTGGATGCCGGATTCGGCACGGGTGACACTATTTCCCCGCTCTACGATTCGCTGATCGGCAAGGTCATCGCGCACGCCGACTCGCGAGAGGCGGCAATCGACCGGCTCACGAGCGCACTCGACGATCTTCGCGTGAGCGGCGTGGCCACCAATGGTCAATGGCTGTCCCGCGCGCTTCAGAACCCCGAGTTCCGCGAGGGCGAGGTCAGCACGGCATTCGTCGCCCGTAACGGGGACGCGCTCGCCATCGAGCCGGACGCTGCGCGTCTCGCGCCGTTCGCCGCCGCAGCTTATGCCGCTTCGCTCGCTCCGAAAGGACCCGCCGTCTCGCCGTGGCAGCTGGCGGATGGTTTTCGCATGAGCACGCCGTCTGTCATTCGCGTGCGCCTTCGACATGGCGAGGACTCGGCGGACGCAACCGTCGGGACGCTCGGTGAAAGCGGCTTCGACGTGCAAGTTGGGGCTTCACGCCAGGTTCTTGCCCGTCTGCCCGACGATGCACCGCTCCAGGAGTGGCAGCTGGCGGACGGCGGTGAGCGCGCAAGCGTGCTCGTTCGTCCGGACTCGGTCACCGTGTGGCGCTCCCAGGGCAAGGCCGTGTTTGCCGTCGATGACGGCCGGCAGTTCGAGCTCGGCGCGGCTGCGCACGCCGGAAGCCTGTCGACGACGCTTCCCGGCGTGGTCGTGAGCATCGCCGTCAAGGAAGGGGACTCGGTCGTCCCGGGCCAGACGTTGCTCGTGATCGAAGCCATGAAGATGGAGCATGCGATCAAGGCCCCCCGCGCAGGACGGGTCAAGGCGCTGAAGTACCGCGTCGGCGACCGTGTTCGCGAGGGCAGTGCCCTCGCCGAGCTGGAATAGCGTTGCCACTTGCCCCGAATCTCGCGGTCGATTCGCACGCGCGTTGATTTCGGCTGGATACAACGCTCTACCGCGCTTCGGACAACGCTGCTAATCAGTTGACTCCAAAGGCCTCTTGCGCCCAACAATACCGTTGCGCCACGCGGGGGCTGGCTCTGGTCTCCACGCTGCGCGGACCCTTTTACGGGTTCGATCCTTACTGGGCTTCGCGCTGCGGCCGTACCGCTGCGCATACCGAGGTACCGCATGAGTTACACGATCAAGGTGAACGGCACAGCGCGCACGGTCGACGTTGCGGGAGACACGCCGCTCCTTTGGGTTTTGCGCGATGAGCTGGAGTTGAAAGGCAGCAAGTTCGGCTGTGGCATGGGCCTCTGCGGAGCTTGCACGGTCCACATCAACGGCAACGCGATACGCTCGTGTATCACTCCGGTGTCGGCTGTCGGCACGCAGGCGGTCACCACCGTCGAAGGAGTGGGCAGCACGGCAATCGGCCAGAAGGTGCAGAACGCGTGGCTCAACGTCGACGTTCCCCAGTGTGGCTACTGCCAGGCCGGGCAGATCATGACGGCCGCGGCACTGCTCGCGAAGACGCCGAAACCCACGGACAAAGACATCGATGACGCAATGAGCGGCAACATCTGCCGCTGCGCCACGTACACGCGTATCCGCGCCGCCATCAAAGAAGCCGCGGGCCTGCCCACGGCCGACACGCGGGAGGTTTGAACATGTCTCCCCGAGATCTCGATCGCGCACCACGCTCACGTAGCGCTGCACGCAAGACCGATGGCGCGGGCATTTCCCGCCGTTCCTTCCTCACAGCGAGCGCCGCCGTCGGTGGTGGTCTGTTGCTCGACCTGAGCGTGCCGACCTTCGCGCAGCCCGCCAGCAGCGCCCCCGAGGCCGCTGCAACGCTGAACGCCTACATTCGCATCGCGCCGGATGGCATCACGACGATCGTCGCCAAGAACCCGGAGATCGGGCAGGGCATCAAGACGATGTTGCCGATGCTCATCGCGGACGAGCTGGACGTCGACTGGGCCGATGTGCGCACCGAGATGGCACGCATCGATCCGAAGGCGTACGGCGCACAGTTCGCGGGCGGCAGTCTGTCTACTCCGTTCAATTGGGATCCACTGCGCCGCGTGGGCGCTGCGGGACGGCAGATGCTCGTCACCGCCGCCGCGCAGACGTGGCGTGTGCCCGCTGCCGAGTGCACAACGTCGAAGGGCGTCGTGTATCACAAGGCGAGTGGCAAGAAGCTCACGTACGGCCAGCTCGCCGACGCCGCCGCCAAAGTGCGGCCGCCCGATCTGAAGACCGTCACCCTCAAGGATCCGAAAGACTTCACGATCATCGGCACGTCGAAGCCGCAGGTCGACAATCCGCTCATCGTGACGGGCAAGCCGCTCTTCGGCGTGGACGTCTCCGTGCCCGGCATGCGTTACGCCGTGTTCGCGAAGAGCCCGGTGTTCGGCGGCAAGTTCATCAGCGCCAACCTCGATGAAGTGCAGGCGCTGCCCGGCGTGCGCAAGGTGTTCGTCATCAAGGGTGGCACCGACCTCACGGGTCTGCTCGATGGTGTCGCCATCGTTGCCGACAAATGGCACCAGGCGAACCAGGCGCTCGACAAGCTGCAGGTGAAGTGGGACGAAGGGCAGTACGCCTCGCAGAGCTCGGACGAATTCGTGAAGACGGCGGCGGAGCTCGCGAAGAAGCCGCCGGCGTATCCCATCAAGAAGGAAGGCGACGTCGATGCCGCGCTCGGCAGCGCCGCGAAGGTCGTCGAGGCGTCTTATTCCTATCCGTTCATCTCGCACGCGACGCTCGAGCCGCAGAACACCACCGCGCACTTCAAGGACGGAAAGCTCGAGCTCTGGTCGCCCGCGCAGCTTCCTGCGCAAGGCCGCGGGCTGGTGGCAAAGGTCCTCGGCATTCCCGAGGAGAACATCAACCTGCACGTCACGCGCATCGGCGGCGGGTTCGGTCGCCGGCTCAGCAACGACTTCATGGTCGAGGCGGCTGCCATTGCGAAAGAGCTCGGCGAGCCGGTGAAGCTCCTGTGGAATCGCAAGCAGGACATGCAGCACGGCGTCTATCGCCCCGGCGGCTTCCACAATTTCAAAGCTGGAATCGATGCGCAGGGCAAGGTCGTCGCGTTCCGCGATCACTTCGTCACGTTCGGGACCGGCGACAAGCCGTCCTCGGCCGCTGACCTCGGCGCGAGCGAGTTCCCGGTGGGCTTCGTGCCGAACACGGACCTCAGCTTCTCGACCATCGCCTTCGGCATTCCAACCGGGCCGCTGCGTGCTCCGCAGAGCAACGCGCTGGCCTTCGCGTTCCAGTCGTTCATCGACGAGATGGCGCATGCCGCGGGTAAAGACCCGATGCAGTTCCGGTTGGATCTCCTAGGTGACCCGAAGCCGCCGACTATCACGCAGGGTCGGTTCGGTCCGCAGGTCGGCTTCAACAACGGCCGCATGCGGGAAGTGGTGAAGCTCGTGGCGGAGAAGTCCGGCTGGGACAAACGCAGCTCGCTGCCGAAGGGCACCGGGCAGGGCATCGCGTTCTATTTCAGCCACATGGGCTACTTCGCAGAAGTGGTGCAGGCCACCGTCGCCAAGTCAGGCGAGGTGCGGGTGGACAAGGTGTGGGTCGCCGGGGATGTCGGCAAGCACATCATCAACCCGACGGGCGCGCTCAACCAGGTGCAGGGCGCGGCGCTCGATGGCGTGTCCGAAGCGCTTGCGCAGGCCATCACCTTCAAGAATGGCCGCGCCGAGCAGAGCAACTTCCACGACTTCCAGTTGATGCGGATGAATCAGGCCCCGCAGATCGAGGTGCATTTCCTGCCGACCGAAAACCCGCCCACGGGACTCGGCGAGCCGGCACTGCCCCCCGTCGTGCCGGCACTGTGCAACGCCATCTTTGCCGCCACGGGCAAGCGCGTTCGCAATCTGCCGATTGATCCGATGGAGTTGAAGTCGGTTTGATCTGTACGAACGGTGAGCGCGGCTGAGTCTCAGCCGCGCTCTTCAGCTCAGTTCGCTTTCCCCGGGCGCGGGCCTTTGTCGGTACCGGCCGTTTTCGCTTGTTCCGGCACCTCGTCCTGGAAGTAGAGCTTGCGCGGCTCGCCACCTTCGGGCTGTGCGAAGAGCAGGTCGGCGATGTCATCGGCATGCTCTTCTTCCATCGCGAGAATGCTTTCGAGCATGCGCCGCGTCGTCGGGTCCTTGTCGCCGAAGAACCGCACCATGTCGCGATAGCTTTCGATCGCGATGCGCTCGGCGATCAGGTCTTCCTTCAGCATGTCCGAGACGGACGTGCCTTCCTTGTACTCACTGTGGCTGCGGCCCGTCAGGTCCGCCGGATTCATTTCCGGCTTGCCGCCGAGCTGCTTGATGCGCTCCGCGATCTGATCCGCATGCTGCTGCTCTTCGTTCGCATGCTCGAGGAATTCGGCCTTCGCGGCCTGGGAGTGAATCCCGGTGGCCATGAAGTAGTGAAACTTGTAACGCAGCACGCAGACGAGCTCCGTGGCGAGCGCTTCGTTCAGCACCGCGACGGCCTGCACGCGATCGAGCCCATAGTCGCCGATCACGGCGCCTTCGCTGATGTGTTTGCGCGCGCGTTCCCGAATGTCCTGCAGTTGCTTGGAATGGCTCATTGCTGCTGTCTCCCGCCCGTATCGAGGAATTGCCGGGGCAAAGTTCTGGGTTGAGAACGCGCGACCGCGCGTCGGGGTTCCGCAGCAAGTAACGCACCCGTCAAGGTTGTCGCCACGAGGTGCAGCGTCGGCGATGTGCGACGCGGCAGGGATCTTGCTGCGTCACGCCTTTCGTTGATTGCGGAACCGCTCTTGCCGAAAGTCATGTCCCAAACCGCGCGACGCCTCATGCGCGCTGCTGTCGCGCTCGGGCTCCTCGCGTGGCTCGCGCATCGCGTGGGTCTCGCGGCCATCCTCAAAGAGCTCGCCACCGCCCAGTTCGATCTCGTGCTGCTCGCGACGGTCATGCTGGCCGCCGACAGCTTCCTGAAAGCCTGGAACTGGCAGCAGCTGCTGGCTGCGAATGTCGATGATCAGCGTGTGCCGATGCTTCGCGTGATCACCTGGTTCTTCGCAGGTGGGTTCATCGGCGCCATCGTCCCGTCTTCAGCAGGGACGGATGCGTGCCGTGTGGTGCTAGCCGCCAAAGGCCTCAAGGGTCACGCGCCCGCGTGTACAGCGTCGATCGTCACGCTCAATGCACTGGGCTGGTTCACCGGCTGCATCATCGGGCTTATCGGGCTCGGAATTCTGGCATCCGAAGGGCGGCTGCCCGTCTTGCTCAAGCCCGTTGCGTCCGTGTTTCTCACTGCGCTCGTGGCGCTTCCGATCGCCTACGGTGCACTTGCCTCGAAACGTGCACGCGTCGTGTTCCTGATCGCGCGCGTCGGGACGCGGTGGCCGCGGGCCGGGCAGGCACTCACCAAGTTCGTTGAGGCGCTGCTCGTGTTCGAGCACGCGCACATGCGTTTCCCCGTGTTCGTCCTGGTGGCGGCCTGCGGACTGATGGCCCAGACCGGCATGTTCGCGCTTACGGCGCACGCGGTCCGGATCGACCTGCCGTTCGCCGTGTGGATGGTGCTGGTGCCGCTTACGCGCATCGTGGCTCTGGTGCCGGTCTCGATCGCCGACTTCGGGCTCATCCAGGCCGCCCATGTCTCGGTCCTGACCCTGTTTGGCGTGCCACCCTGGCAGTCCTTCGCCCTGTCGACGCTGTTCGCGGTCGAGGGGTTGCTGATCCACTCGACGCTCGGCGCGTCCGCCTTCCTGTTCGGCGGCGGCCGGGCCGAACCGCCTGCCGAGCCGGAGCAGGCCCCCGCGCCAGAGCGGAATTCCGCCTCGACGGGCTGATAATCGTCCGCTAGAATGCGCGGCCCCGCGAGCCTCGGCGCGGGGGCTGGGGCTTTCGCCCGGTCTGCTGGCAGGGAGCGCGGCAGGCTGAGCGGGTGCGAGGTGCTCTGAGCTTGACGGTGAAGCCCCCCGAGGGGCTTTATTTTTTTCGGAAGCGAAGATTTCGGACCCCTGGCCGGGGTCGGGCGGGCAGGCGATAACGCCTTCCGGCGGGTTTAATGGCAGTTTCGAATGGGCCTCGCGGCCCATTTTCGTTTCTGGCCGAGTTTGTCTTCAGGACATGGGTGGGTTGCGATGGCGTCGGTCTTGCGCGGGCGGCTGATCGCCCTCATAGAGCCGCTCCTGATGGGGCTGGGATACGAGCTGGTCGAGCTCGAGTACGTGCCCCAGCACGGCTCGGCGTTGCTGCGGATTTTTATCGACGGCGCGCAGGCCGCGAACGGTGCGGCAGATCCGGCGCACGAGACAGAAGAGAAGAACGTGACCGTCACGCTCGACAGCGACGGGCGGATCGCGGCGGGGGATGAAACCGGGCTGAGGGAAAGCGGCATCGGCATCGATGATTGCGAGCGCGTGAGCCGTGAGGTGTCCGCGCTCCTCGATGTCGAGGATCCCATTCCTTCGGCGTACACACTGGAGGTGTCCTCGCCTGGTGAAGACCGGGTGCTGCGGACGCGGTCGCATTTCGACCGGTTTGCAGGTTCGCGTGTGTTCGTGGAGCTGAAAGTGCCCCGCGACGGACGCAAGAGATATACGGGAATGCTCGTGTCGGTAGGCGATTCGGGCATCGAGCTCGAGGTGGACCGGCAACGCGTGAGCGTGCCGTTCGATGAGATCGAGAAAGCGAGGCTCGCGCCTGAACACGCGGGCCCGATGCGGAGGTAGAGGGTTGTGAACAAGGAAATCCTGATGGTGGTGGATGCCGTCTCCAACGAGAAGGGCGTCGACAAGGAAGTCATTTTCGAAGCGCTGGAAGCAGCGCTCGCCTCGGCGACTCGCAAGAAACACGGCGAGGAGCTCGACGTGCGCGTGGCCATCGATCGCAAGACCGGTGACTACGACACCTTCCGCCGCTGGAAAGTATTCGCGGACGACTCGACGGAGCTCGAAGTGCCGGAGCGCGAATTGCGCCTCGACGATGCCCGGGACTTCGATGCCGCCATCGAGATCGGCGGCTTCGTCGAGCAGCCCATGGAATCCGTCGCCTTCGGCCGCATCGCCGCCCAGCAGGCGAAGCAGGTCATCGTGCAGAAAGTGCGCGAGGCCGAGCGCGCGCAGGTGGTCGACGCCTACAAGGACCGCACCGGCCAGCTCGTGAGCGGCGTGGTGAAGCGCGTGGACCGTAACGGCATCTACGTGGACCTCGGCAGCAACGCCGAAGGTTTCGTGCCGCGCACGGACATGATCCCGCGCGAGCAGGTGAAGCCGCAGGACCGCATC
>FTEO01001076.1_pt1 | contig 60039 bp, 48 predicted proteins | sample 1640211 | NCBI WGS metagenome assembly FTEO01 (sample SAMEA3914816, study PRJEB12502) | metagenome | biome: forest; material: soil | place: USA | collected 2011-09-16 | depth 0.3 m | reverse complement strand
GATGGGTCCCAGATCGGCCTGGTGGGCGGCATTGCGGATGTTGATGACACCCGTGGATGTGAAAAGGTGGCCGTTGCGGGCGTGGCGGGTGGGCATGACGCAATCGAACATGTCGATTCCCCGTAACACCGCCGCAACGATGTCCTCGGGTCGGCCCACCCCCATCAGGTAACGCGGCCGATCTGCCGGCATGTGCGGCACGACGGTCTCGAGGATGCGTAACCTCTCCTCCTCCGGCTCTCCGACCGCCAGGCCCCCGACGGCAAGACCCGGAAAGTCCAGCTCGACCAGTGCTGCCAGGGAGGCCAGGCGCAAGGGAGCATGCAGGCCGCCCTGGACGATGCCGAAGAGTCCGCCGGGCGGGTCGTCCCGGTGGTAGTGAGCGTGGCTCCGCACGGCCCACCGCATGGAGCGCTCCATCGACTCGCGTGCCTCGTGCTCCGTAGCCGGGTACGGTGTGCAGTCATCCAACGCCATCGCAATGTCAGAGCGGAGTTTCCGCTGCACGTCCATCGAGTCCTCGGGTGTGAGCCTGACCTCGCTGCCATCGATCGGGGAGCGGAAGCGGACGCCTTCCTCGGTAATCTTGCGCAGTTTCTTCAGGCTGAAGATCTGGAATCCGCCCGAGTCGGTGAGGATGGCGTGCCGCCAGTGCATGAAGTCATGAAGGCCACCATGCGCGGCGACGATCTCGGGACCGGGTCGCAGCATCAGGTGAAAGGTGTTGCCGAGAATGATCTGTGCGCCGAGCCCCTCGAGCTCTTCCGGGGACATCGCCTTCACCGTGCCATAGGTGCCGACGGGCATGAACGCAGGAGTTTCGATGACTCCATGAGCCACGGTCAGCCGGCCGAGCCGCGACCGGCCGTCCGTGGCCAGCACCTCAAAGGTCGGCCTCACTCACGCACCGTTATGAACATCGCGTCGCCGTAACTGAAAAAACGGTACCGCATCCTGACCGCGTGCTCGTACGCCGCGAGCACGCGCTCGCGGCCAGCCAGCGCGCAAACGAGCATGAGGAGCGTCGACTCGGGAAGATGGAAGTTCGTAAGGAGCGCATCGATGAGCTGGAACTGGAATCCGGGGCGGATGAACAGGCGCGTCTCTCCGGTCCACGGTTGAAGTCTTTTTCCCTGCAGCGCCGCTGACTCCAGCGCGCGGACCACAGTCGTCCCCACTGCGATCACGCGCCCGCCTGCCGAGCGTGTGCGCTCGATCGCCTCGCATGCCGCAGCGCTCACGACGATTCTCTCGCCATGCATCACGTGCGATTCCAGATCGTCGGTCCGGATCGGTTGAAATGTCGCCGCGCCGACGTGCAGCGTCACAAACGCGCGACGGACACCTTGAGCTGCGATCGCCTCGGCCAGCGCCGGATCGAAATGCAGACTTGCGGTCGGGGCGGCGACCGCGCCCTTCTCGCGGGCAAAGATACTCTGGTATCGCTCGCGATCGTCCGGATCAGCGGTCCGCCGGATGTAGGGCGGCAGGGGAACGTTTCCCCACCGCTCAAAGAATTCCAATGCGGGGGCGGGCGTCTCGATCAGCCACAGATCTTCCCGGCGCTCGAGAATCCGCACCGGACCGCCGGCGGTTGCGATGCCAACCCCTTCGCGAACAGGTTTGCTGGCGCGCAGCTGCGCGAGCGCCTGCGCGCCCTCCAAAGCCCGCTCCAGGAAGATCTCGACGCGACCCCCTGAGGTCTTGGCCCCCACGAGCCGGGCCGCGACGACCCGCGTATCGTTGAATACGAGCAGGTCTCCCGCTCTGAGCAGTCCCGGAAGATCCCGCATCGCGCGGTCGCGCAAGCCTCCGGTGGCTGCGTCGAGCAGCAGGAGCCGGCTTGCGGATCGCTCTGGAAGCGGTGTCTGGGCTATCAGCTCTGCGGGAAGCCGGTAATTGAAATCGTCGCGTCGCACGCGCTCATGTTAGTGCAAGCTGCCGGCGTGCGGGGACTCACTCGGGCCTGGCCTCCAGCGGCCGGGGCTGGACCTGTCGGGCGCCCCGTACATCCTCCGGCAACTTCGCCTCGAGATTGAGCGTCTTGTGCTCCCTCATGATGTGCAACGTGACTTTTTCACCCGCCTGGTACGAAGCGAGGATTCGCGTCGCGTGCGCGCCACTCGTGGGCTCGCGCCCGTCGATGGACAGGATGACGTCACCGTCCTCGAGCTTGAAATTCGAGTTGGTCGGCGCACGCACCACCAGCACCCCTTTCTCCGTCCCAAAGTAATGCCCGAGTCCCGGCGTGAGCGTCGCCAGCTGCATGTTCGACAAGCTCGGAATTCCCAGCTCCCGGTAGCTGAACACCGGTGGAGCGCCGAGGTCTGGGATCATCGGCTGCGCCTGCACCTCGGTATGGATGCGCGGAGCTTGGAAATAGAACTGATTCCCGATCGGTCTGCCGACGACCACGAGGTCTTTCGACTTGCCGTCCCGCAGCACTCGCAGGGACAACTTGGTGTTCGGCGGGGAATCGTGAATGGCGCGTACCACACGCCGTCCGGCTTCCTGCCCCTTTGCCTCGGTACCGTTCACCGAGACAATGATATCGCCCGCCCGCATGCCCGCTTCGTCAGCGGGACTCCCCGGACTCACGTCGAGCACTCGCGCCCCAGCGGGGTTGTTCTCGGTGGCGATTTCCACGCCGATGATCGCGTGCGGGGATCCCTCGAAATTCGTCCTGTACCGCTCGAACAGAGGCTTGCCGATCTGCATGGACAGCCGGGCGACCTCTTTCGCATCGGCCTCGAGCTTCTGGCGCGCAGCTTCGAGCTCCGCCTCGATCGCTGCCTGCTTGGCGTCGCCGGCGGTGCCGTCGGGGGTCGGCGGAGAAGGCGGCGCGGGCGCCGCCTGAGGCGGCGACGGTGCCGGCGCAGTTGTAGCTGCCAGCGCCTCATTCGCGGTCACGACGGAGCTCGCCGCAACCACCACGGCCCCCAGCATTATCAAGATCTTCACGGTTCCTCCTTCCTCGAAGGCATTCAAGGTGCGTCCGCCGCAAGGACTTCCGCGTAACGCACCTGCGCCAGGGAATTGACCAGACGCCCTCGCTCCTGTTGAAGCGCTGCGACATGCGCGGGCTGTACGTCCTGGAAGTTCGCTGCGGTGAGCAGGTCATCAACCTGCGCGATCCGATCCTCCAGGTTGGTCACGGCGACGCGCGTGCCGAATCGCACAATGACCGGCTCGGCGGGTAGGCTCGCAAGCCAACGCTCAGCGACCCGTCTGCGGGCTTCCATGTTCATGTCCGCGCCACGATCGGCGTTAGGACCTGGGGACTCAGTGGCGGGAGCGTTAGGGGCCGCAACGTCCGGTCGATGCGCGCGGTTGAATAGAGCGACGCCCACGAGGAGAACCAACAATGCCGCGGCAACCGCGGCGTAAGGTAATCCGTTGCCGGCGTGTGCAGGACGCGCGCCCGCACGGATCTGGGCACGGCGACGGAACTCGAGCCAATCGTAGGGTAGTTGGGATTCGACTGGGAGCTTGCGCAGCCGATCCGCCGTCTGCCGTTCGCGTTCTATGTCGGAGTACATGTCTGTCGATCCACGGTCGGTTCGAGCCACTCGCGCAGGCGTACGTGGGCACGCGCGAGCTGCGACTTTGAAAAACTCACCGAGCGGCCAAAAGCCCGCGCGATATCGTTGTGCGAATACCCTTCAACCTCAAACAGCCAAACCACGGCGCGTGCCGTTGGCGTAAGAGCCGCGAGCGCACGTTCCACGTCCACAGCTTCCGCCCATGGAGCCGGTGTCGACGGAAGACTTCTGCCGTAGCCAAGCGGCTCATCGTCTTGCAGGTCCAAATGCAAGCGCGCACGATGCCATGGCGATCGCAGGTACATGAGGCACTTCGTGACGGCGATCTGTCTCACCCAGGCGCCGAGCGGGGCTTCACCGCGATACTGCGATAGGTGCTGGTAAAGCGTCATCATCGTGTCCTGGAACAAGTCCTCCGCCTGGGCCCGGTTACCCGTGAGCCGCCGTATCAGGGCAAACGTCCCAGGCGCCACGGCGACGTAGATCGATGTCTGGGCGCGCTCGTCCCCCGCACGTGCCCTTCGCAGCACGTCCTCGGTTACGGCGATTTCGACCAGTCTGCTCACTGCGGCTTAGATGCGCCGGCCCCGAAAAAGGTCGCACTCCCGGTCCGAAAAGTCACCGGCCGCTTGCGCGGCCCGCGCGCAAGCGGCTTTCAGGTGTGCGGTCCCGCGCCCATGGCTCGCTCGATGCGGCGATCGGGGATGAACCAGATCAGCGCAATCAGCACATACAAGCCCACCGAGATCCAGCGCTCGACGAACGCCGTTGGAATGGCGACCAGGTACAGCAGCGGCGACGCCTTGCCCTTCCAGTCCCCGCCGACCGCTTTTTTCAGCAAGGAGTCCGGACCTTGGGAAACGATGATGGTTCGCTGCAGGATCGCGTATGCGATCGCCGCCATGAACAGCACGACTCCGTACAGCGCGCAGGGCACAGCGGCAAAGTGGCTCTCTCCCATCCATCCGTTGGTGAACGGCACCAGAGTCATCCAGAACAGCAAGTGCAGGTTGGCCCACAGCATCGATCCCGTCACCCGGCTGACGGTGTGCAGCATGTGGTGATGATTGTTCCAGAAAATTCCGACGTTCGCGAAGCTCAGCGCGTAGCCGAGGAAGATCGGGATCTGGGGGATCAGCCCCTGGAGGCTGTCCTGCTGAGGCACTCGCAGGTCGAGCACCATGATAGTGATGGCGACGGCGAGCACACCATCGCTGAATGCCTCGAGGCGCGCCTTACCCATGCGAGGTTCGTCACTTCCTGCACGGCAGGGGAAGGTACCGGTCCGCCAGTTGGGTGGAGCCACCCGGGCCGCGGCCGGTGATCAGGGTCACGCCCGGCGGTGGGCTGCGGTTGCCGCAGTACCACGTGATACTGTGCTGCGAGTCGATACCTGGGACCAACCACAGCTCCTTGCCTGTGAGCAACTGATTCGCCGCACGGCCGTACCTGACGACGATCGCGCCCGACTCAACATCGATCGAATCCACGTACCGCACCGCCGCGGGCGGCGGCAGTTTCAGGCTCCGGGTCGACATCTCATTCAAGGGCGTGCCTTCGGCGTAGGCCTCCTCCACGGCAATCTTGTAACGCTGCGCCACCACCAGTCCCTCCGTGATCTGCGCGCGGATCGCAGACTCCTGGTACGTAGGAATCGCGATGGCCGCCAGAACTCCCAGTGCCCCGGGGCCAAAAAGCACCATCCCGAGCACGGCCAGAATGCGGACCCACAGGGCTACCTCGGGTGCGGCTCCCGCAGCCGCGATCTGTTCGGGAGAACAGTCTTTTCGAACGACGAGCGTGTTGGCGATCATGTCGTGGACGGTTTGGCGCCGAACGGTGAATCCGGCGAGGACGTAACCGATGCCAAAGGTCACGTTCGTGATCAGACGCGAGAGAAACCGCGCCGTCGCACGCCCGAAACCAATCCGCTGACCGTTCAGGTCGGTCACCTTGATCCCGAGGGCCAGCTTGCCGAGCGTGCCCCGGAGCGTGGAGCTTTCCATCGCCGCGTAGTAGATCCACGCGGCGACCAGGACCGGCACGATGAGCCAGGCAGCCGCTTGATGCGTCACGGCCACAATGAGCGTGGCGGCAAGCACCCAGACGGCGCCGATGACGAAGGCATCGATGCAGTAAGCTACGGCTCGCAGCCAGAATCCGGCGTAGACCATTTCATCAGTCCATGGCGGCTGTGCCGCGCTTGCCGATGTCCTCGCTCATGTTCTTGGTTCGAATGGGGTGGTGCCGGTAGTCCGAATCGAACGGACATGAGCTTGCGCTCGGTAGATTTTGAGTCTACTGCGTCTACCAATTCCGCCATACCGGCGCGGGCGGGCAGTATAAATTAAATGCTGTATCCTCGCGCCCGACACCATGAACTTCTGCAATCAGTGCGGCGGCGGCGTCGAGCTTCGCGTCCCGCCCGGCGACCATCTACCCCGCTACGTCTGCAGCGGTTGCGGGACGATCCACTATGAAAACCCGCGACTGGTCGTGGGCTGCGTGCCTGAGCACGAGGGCCGCATCCTGATCTGCAAGCGCGCGATCGAGCCGCGCCGCGGCTTCTGGACGGTGCCCGCAGGCTTCATGGAAAACAACGAGACGCTGCAGCAAGCTGCCGCGAGAGAATCGCAGGAAGAGGCGCTGGCTGATGTCGAGATCGGCTCGCTGTTGACGGTCGTGCATGTACTGCACGCGCATCAGGTTCACGTGTTCTTCCGCGCCACTTTGGCCAAGGCCGAATTTGGCGTAGGTCCGGAGAGTCTCGAATCGAAGCTGGTGCGTCCTGAAGAGATCCCTTGGGACGAGATCGCCTTCCCGAGCACTGATTTCACTCTGCGTCGCTTCCTGGAGGACCGGTCGGCCGGGCGCGAGGGCCTCTATTTCACGACGATGGACCGGCGCCTGCCGCGGGCGTGAGCCCTCGCCGGCTCGACCTGAGGTGCAACCCCGCCCGCCGGCGCGCTGCCTGGCCCCCGAGGTGCAGCTCCGTCCCCTCGCCGAGGCGCGTCCCGAGGCCCGCCCCGAAGGCGCTGCCCGTTCCAAGGTGCTGCTCCGTTCTAAGCAGATGCCCAGTCGGTCTACACTGCCTGGGGCTGCGATTCGCCCGCGCTGGGGCCGCGTGGCAAAATCACTGATCGCAAGGCCGTAGGGGTCGAGGGCGAGCCCGTCGAGGAAAACGCATGACTTTTGTCGTTACTGAAAGCTGTATCAAGTGCAAGTACATGGACTGCGTCGAGGTCTGCCCGGTCGACTGCTTTCACGAGGGCCCGAATTTCCTGGCCATCGACCCCGACGAATGCATCGACTGCACGCTCTGCGAGCCCGAATGTCCGGTGGAGGCGATTTTCTCCGAGGAAGAGCTGCCGAACGGTCAGGAGCAGTTCAAGGCGCTCAACGCGGAGCTGGCCAAGAAGTGGCCCGTGATCACCGAGAAGAAGGAGGCGCCGGCGGACGCCAAGGAATGGGAAGGCAAGCCCGACAAGGTGAAGCTGCTCGAAAGGTGACGGGCTGAGGGAAGCCGGAAGCCGGAGGGCCCGTCTGGCCGCCTATTTGCGCTGCTCTTGCCGGAGGTGGTCAGCGAGCTGGGCGGGGGGCAGATAGCCCGGAACCATCTCTCCGCTCGCCATGAGAATGGCGGGGGTGCCTTGGAGGGCGAAGTCCTTGCCCAAGGCGTATTCGCGCGCCACGGGGTTGTTGGCGCAGGGCTTCGCCTGGAGAGGCTGGTCACGCTTGGCCGCCGTAAGGGCGGCATTGCGGTCGGCCGAGCACCACACCTGTTCCGCCTTCGTCCACGACTCCGAATTCGGCCCGCTGCGCGGAAAGGCCACGTAGCGCACGCGGATCCCCAATCGAACGAAGTCGCTGATGTGGCTGTGCAGCTCACGGCAATACGCGCAGTCGACGTCCGTGAACACGGTGACCGTATATTTGGATTCCTTGGGCCCGAAGATCACCATGTCGGACTCGGGAACGGAAGCCATGAGCCTGGCGCGGGCATCGCGGCGCCGCTGTTCGGTGATGTTGTCGTTGTCTGCGAGATCGAACAGATCGCCATTGATCGCGTACTTGCCATCGGCGGTGACGTACAGGATATCGGCGCCGTGAACGAGCTCGTAAACGCCGGGAATCGGGGACGGATGCAGATCTTCAGGTCGGGTCCCCGGAATCTTTCCGGCAATTTGGACGCGCGCATCGACCGCCGGCTCTGCGGGTTGTTGCCCCCAAACTGCGAATGGAAGCGAGGCGCCGAGAAGTGCGAACAGTAGCGAGCGGAGACGCGATGACATGAAGCGGAGTCTACCAAATAGCCGGGCGTTTACGGACGCGTCCGTTCGCGGCGACGACGGTGCCGCGTCGCCCGCTCAGCCACGTGGATGGTGTTGAGAATGCAGCTCTTTCAGCCGCTCGCGGGCGACATGGGTGTAAATCTGCGTCGTGGACAGGTCGCTGTGACCCAGGAGCATCTGCACGACCCGCAGGTCCGCCCCATGGTTCAGAAGGTGGGTCGCAAACGCATGGCGCAACGTGTGCGGGGACAGGTCTTTGGCCACCCCGGCCTTGCGCGCGTACCGCTTGATGATGTGCCAGAACGCCTGACGGGTCATGCGGTCGCCGCGCCGGGTCGGAAACAGGTAATCCGTCTGACGCTCGAGCAGGATCTCGCCGCGCGCGCCGCGGCCGAAGTCGACAAGCCAGCGAACGGCTTCCTCGCCAAGGGGAATCAACCGCTCGCGATTGCCCTTGCCGAGAATGCGGATGACCCCCTGATTGATGTTCACCTGGCCGTGGCGAAGATTCACCAGCTCGGAGACTCGCAGGCCGGTTGCGTACAGCACTTCAAGCATCGTGCGGTCGCGGTTGCCGAGCGGATCGTTCACGGCGGGGGCGGAAAGAAGCGATTCCACCTCCTCTTCCGTCAGCGATCTCGGCAACGAGCGCCCGATCTTGGGCATCGCGATCTGAGCCGTGGGATCCTCCCTAATCTCGCTTTCGCGCAGCAGGTACCGGAAGAAACGGCGAAAACTGGAAAGCTGCCGCGCGGTCGAGCGCGGACGCGCGCCGGCGTGGACACGCCAGGCGATGAAATCCTGAAGGTCGGCACGGGTCGTGTGCGTGATCGCCAGCTGCCGCTCGGTGAGCCAGCGTGCGAGCGCGGTCAGATCCGCCCGATACGCAGCGAGCGTGTTGGATGACAACCCCCGCTCCATCCAAACGGCGTCGAGAAAGCGTGACACCGCCGGATCAACGTCGGTGTTGGTGGTCATGGCTAATGCGGTGGCCTGGTTCGACAATTCCCGTCTCACTTGAAGTCCGTGCGCACCGCCCGGGGCGCCTCGACGTGCGGACTTCGACGTCCCTCGATGTCGCCAACGCAGTATGGTGAGCGGCGCCTGCACCCTGCGTGATCATCATCACATCTGCCGGGAAGCATTAACATAAAGAGAACCAGTTCACATACCGTCGCACGGCGTTCCCCGATACAGACACCCATGACATCCAGAAGCCGAGAATCGCTGCTTGCGCGCCCAGCGCTGGCTACCATGCGGATCGTCTTCGGGATCTATGCCGTCGCGTTGTTCCTCATCCTGGGCCTGTGCACCCTGCTCGCCTTGTTGCTCGTTCCCGGACTCGCGCGGCGGCGCGCGATCGCCCGCGGGATCTCCCGGGGGTTCCTGGGTCTGGCCGCGATGCCTGTAACGATCGTGAATGCCGAGCACATCCCTTCGACCCAATGCGTCGTCGTCTCCAATCACGCGAGCTACCTGGACGGGGTGGTCTTCACTGCGGCCCTGCCACCGCGATTCGGATTCGTTGTCAAGCGAGAGATGAATGATGTTCCGCTCGCCGGGCTGCTGCTGCGCCGGCTGGGTTCGGAATTCGTGGAGAGATTCAACCGCCATCGGGGTGCCGCCGACGCCCGGCGCGTGCTCCGCAACGCGACGAACGGCAATTCTCTGGTCTTCTTCCCGGAGGGCACCTTCACCCGAACTCCCGGACTGTTGAAGTTTCACACGGGTGCTTTTGTGATCGCTGCGCGCGCCGGATGTCCGATTGTCCCGGCCGTGGTTCGCGGAACGCGGACGGCGCTGTCGCCTCTCGGGGGCCTGCCGCGGGCGGCGCAGATTGAGATCACGATTCTGCCGCCGATCTCGGCGTCATCCCCGTCGGGCAAGCTTTCGGGCACGGAGCTTCGTGACCGCGCGCGCGCCGCCATCCTGCGGGAGCTGGGTGAGCCGGACCTCACATATTCCGACGATACTGCCCGCCCACCCGATACAGCGCTTGGGTAATCTCCCCGAGTGAGCAGACCTTGACGCTCTCCATCAGCTCCGCAAACACGTTCCCGCTGCCCGCCGCGACTCCTCGCAGCCGATCAAGCGCCGCGGGCGCCACTGGCGCGTTGCGGGCCTGGAACGCACGCACCGCGGTGACCTGATCCTGCTTCTCCTCGTCCGTCGAGCGGATCAACTCGGCGCTCTTGTGATCCTCCAGGCCGCCGCCCTGGGACAGGTAGGTGTTGACGCCGATGATCGGCAGGCTGCCGTCATGCTTGCGGGTTTCGTAGTACAGAGACTCTTCCTGGATCTTGCCGCGCTGGTACATGGTCTCCATGGCGCCGAGCACTCCGCCCCGCTCGGAGAGCGACTCGAACTCCTTGTAGACCGCCTCCTCGACCAGGTCTGTCAGGTATTCCAGCGCGAACGACCCCTGCCATGGATTCTGGTTTCTGTTCAGTCCGAGCTCACGGTTGATGATGAGTTGGATCGCGACCGCGCGGCGCACGCTCTCCTCCGTGGGGGTCGTGATTGCCTCGTCGTAAGCGTTGGTGTGCAGGCTGTTGCAGTTGTCGAACAGCGCGTACAGCGCCTGCAGCGTCGTACGAATGTCGTTGAACGAGATCTCGCGCGCGTGCAGGCTTCGTCCGGAGGTCTGGATGTGATATTTCAGCATCTGGCTGCGGGGACCGGCCCGATATGACTCACGCATCGCGCGCGCCCAGATGCGCCGTGCGACCCGGCCGATCACGGCGTACTCCGGGTCCATGCCGTTGGAGAAGAAGAACGACAGGTTCGGCGCGAAATCGTCGATCTTCATCCCGCGGGCCAAGTAGTACTCGACGATGGTGAATCCGTTGGCGAGCGTGAAGGCCAGCTGCGTCACCGGATTCGCGCCCGCCTCGGCGATGTGGTAGCCGGAGATCGAGACGGAATAGAAATTGCGGATCCCGCGATCGATGAACGCCTGCTGCACATCGCCCATCATGCGCAGCGCGAATTCCGTTGAGAAAATGCAGGTGTTCTGCGCCTGATCCTCCTTCAGGATGTCCGCCTGAACCGTACCGCGCACTGACTGCAGCGCCTCGGCCTTGATGCGCTCGTATACATCGGGCTCCACGAGCTGATCGCCGGTGACACCGAGCAGTGCGAGACCGGATCCGTCGTGTCCCCTGGGCACCTCCCCTTTGTAACGGGGAGCGGGAATGCCGCGGTTGACGGCACGCTCATGCAGAGCGGCGATCTTCCTGGCCGCTGCGTCCCAGTTTCCCGTGCTCCGCAAATAAGTCTCGACGCGCTGATCGACGGCGGTGTTCATGAACATTGCAAGGATCATGGGAGCCGGACCGTTGATGGTCATCGAGACCGAGGTTGACGGCTGACACAGATCGAACCCCGAGTAGAGTTTCTTCATGTCATCGAGAGTTGCGATGGAAACCCCCGAATTTCCAGTGCGGCCGTAGATGTCCGGTCGCGTGTCGGGGTCTTCACCGTAAAGAGTCGTTGAGTCGAACGCCGTAGAAAGCCGTGCGGCGCCGTGCCCGCTGGCCAGATAGTGGAAACGCCTGTTGGTACGCTCCGGCGGCCCCTCCCCGGCAAACATGCGGGTGGGGTCCTCCTCTTCGCGCCGATAAGGATAGACGCCCCCGGTGAAGGGATAGGCTCCCGGCAGATTCTCCGTCAGGATGAAGCGCAGGATCTCGCCCCAATCCCGGAACTTCGGTATCGCGAGCTTCGGCAGGCGCTGCCGCGCAAGACTCTCCGTGTAGTTCTCACCAGTCACCACGCGATCGCGAACCTTGTAGGAGTAAGTCATATCGGTAGCTGCCTGCACGCGAGCGGGCCACGCTTTGAGCTCACCCGTCGCCTCGGCGCCTGCCTCCTCGAGCGCCCGGTTGTACGCGGCCCGCAATTCCCGCTTGGTCGCATCCGCAGCGCTGTCGGAGATTGCGGTATCCGGGTAGCGGTTCAGAGGCCCAGGGAGCTGGGCGTCGCGCAGAGCTTGAAGAGCTTCGTAGAGACCGAACGCGCGGCGCGCGGCCTCGACCTGCCCCTCGATCCGTGCGCCGGTGGCACGGCCGTGTTGGGCGATCTCCGCCAGATACCGGGTGCGCGCCCCGGGAATGAGGGGCTCGCGAGCCGTTATTTCCGTCGGCCCGACATCCGACACGGCCCAGCTGGCCGCTCCGATGTGTTTCGTTTCCAGCCCGGCACACACCGCCGCGAACAGGCGATTGACGCCGGCGTCGTTGAAGCGGCTCGCGATGGTCGCAAAGACGGGGATCTCCCCGTCCGCGATCTTCGTCCGGTCAGGATGATTGCGTCGCCACTGCTTGCGCACGTCCCGCAGGCTGTCCTCAGCGCCGCGCTTCTCACTCTTGTTGAGCACGATGAGATCGGCGAAATCCAGCATATCGATCTTCTCGAGCTGGCTCGCCGCGCCGTATTCGCTGGTCATCACGTAAAGCGACAGATCCACGACGTCGACAATCTCGGTATCCGACTGACCGATGCCGGCGGTCTCGACGATGATCAGATCGAAGGCGGCTGCCTTATACAGCTCGATCACCTCGCCCAGCACCGCCGCGGTCGCCAGGTGTTGCCGGCGGGTGGCGAGGGAGCGCATGAAGATAGACTCGGACGCCAGGCTGTTCATGCGGATGCGATCGCCCAACAGCGCCCCGCCGCTGCGTCGGCGCGTGGGATCCATCGCTACGACGCCGATCTGTCGGTCCGGAAACTGCTGCACGAGGCGTGCGAGCAGCTCATCGGTGAGGCTCGACTTGCCCGCGCCGCCGGTACCCGTGATGCCTATCACCGGGACCCGGGTCTTGGAGCGGCTCAGGGCCCTGCGGAGCTGCTCAGCCTGAGTCGCCCCCGACTGATCGCCTTCCAGCACGGAGATGCTCCGGCCGAGCTGGCCGTGATCACGCGCATTGAATGGGCGAACCTCGTAGGGCGGCCTCGACGTGCGTCGCACCCGGGCGAAGACATCGTCGATCATGCCGTTCAAGCCGAGCTGCCTGCCGTCCTCCGGTGTATAGACCTTCTCTACCCCGCGCCGCTCGAGAGCCTCGATTTCCTGGGGCGCGATCGTCCCGCCGCCGCCGACGATCACACGAATGTGCTCACAGCCGCGCTCGCGCAGCATATCCACCATGTACGCGAAGTATTCGTTGTGCCCGCCCTGGTAGGAGCTGACGGCGACCGCGTCCGCATCCTCCTGGATCGCGGCGCGCACGATGTCCGCGACGCTGCGGTTGTGGCCCAGGTGTACGACCTCAGCGCCGTGCGCCTGCAGGAGCCGGCGGATCATGTTGATCGCGGCATCGTGACCGTCGAACAGGGAGGCCGCCGACACGAAACGGAGCGGCCGACCGCCGGTCGCGGGCGCGACCTGTGGCAGCGCGGCGCTACCGCGGGTGCTGGCGTTCATGCTGGAAGTCTACTCACCGGTAGGTATGGCTACTGCGGAGTATGCCAGTATACTTCGACAATGAGCACCCCCCGAGCAGCCAAACTCAAGACCGGCAAGCTTGCCCACCCGGCTGCGGTGCGAACGTCCGCCTCCCCCGCCTCGCCCTCCCCGTGGCGGGCGCGCCGGGAAAGGCTGCGCGACCACGCGGTGAAGCGGGAAGCGGTGATCCGGGCCGCCGCACGCGCCTTCAACCGCAAGGGATATCACAACACCTCGCTGGATGACATCGCAGCGGCGCTCGAAGTCACCAAGCCGACCGTCTACTACTACGTCTCCAACAAGGAACAGCTCCTGTTCGAGTGTTTCCTGGCGGGAGTCGAACCGATCAGGGCAGCGTTTCGCGAGGTGCGCAGCCTTGATCTTACCGCCCGCGAGCGCCTGAATGCGGTGCTGCGTCATTACGCGCAGGCGGTGGCGTCGGAGTTCGGCTGGTGCATGGTGAGAACGGAGGATCTGGATCTCTCGCCAACCATGAGCAACCACATCAAGGCGCTCAAATCGGAGATCGACCACGGCATCCGCCGACTGATCCGCGACGGCATCCAGGACGGCTCCATCCATCCCTGCGATCCGAAGATGACGGCGTTCGCGATGGCGGGCGCGCTCAACTGGATCGCGCACTGGTTCCGCGAGAACCAGTCGATGACGGGAGCCCAGATCGCGGCGGCGTTCGTCACGGTCTTCGAGAACGGACTGCTGCCGCGTCCGGGCCGGAAAAAGCGTGCGCAGGTGGCTCGTTAGCATTCGGAGGTTGCGGCCATGTCTGATCAGAACGTCGTCATCGTGTCCGCCCGGCGCACGCCGATCGGAGCCTTCCAGGGCGTGCTGGCACCGCTCACCGCGCCCCAACTGGGTGCTGCGGCCGCGCAGGCGGCGATCGAGGCGGCCGGTATTCAAGGCAACGATATCCAGGAAGTGATCATGGGTTGCGTGCTGCCGGCCGGCCTCGGTCAGGCGCCGGCGCGTCAGGCTGCGCTGGCCGCGGGAATTCCCGTCGGCACTCCGGCCACGACTCTCAACAAGATGTGCGGCTCGGGCATGAAGGCCGTAATGATGGGCGCCGACCAGATCCGCGCCGGTGGCGCCGACATCGTTCTCGCCGGCGGAATGGAATCGATGACCAACGCGCCGTACCTGCTGCTCAAGGCCCGCAGCGGCTATCGCATGGGCCATGGTGAAATCCTCGACCACATGTTCTACGACGGTCTGCAGAGCCCGTTCGACGGCAAGCTCATGGGCTGTTTTGCCGATGCCACCGCCAGCCGCTACGACTTCACCCGCGCGGCGCAGGACGAGTTTGCGACCGAATCGGTTCGATTGGCGATGCGCGCGCTCGAGGCGGGCGAGTTCGACGCAGAAACAACCCCGGTCACCGTAAAGAGCCGTAAGGGAGAGTCCGTCGTCAGGCGCGACGAGACACCGGGGACCTGCGACGTTCTGAAGATCCCGGCGCTGAAGCCGGCGTTTGGCAAGGAAGGGACCGTCACTGCCGCGAGCTCGTCCTCCATCTCGGATGGAGCGGCCGCCCTCGTCCTGATGCGCGAAGGGACGGCGCGGGAACGCGGTTTGAAGCCGCTGGCCCGCGTACTCGCCTATTCGAGCCACGCGCACGAGCCGGAATGGTTCACGACCGCGCCGATCGGCGCCATCAGGAAGATCCTCGCGAAGCTCGGCTGGAGGCCCCACGACGCCGATCTCTACGAGATCAATGAGGCCTTTGCAGCCGTGACCATGGCGGCGATGCGAGATCTGGAAATCGATCGCACTCGCGTCAACGTTAACGGCGGCGCCTGCGCGCTCGGGCACCCCATCGGCGCGACGGGCGCCCGAATCCTGACGACTCTCATCCACGCCCTGAAGCGCCGAGGTCAAAAAAGGGGAATCGCCGCCCTGTGCATCGGCGGCGGCGAGGCCGTCGCAACCGCCGTGGAGCTGCTGCCATAACCGGCGGGCGCTGCCGCCGTAACCGCCGGGCGCTGCTGCTGCCATAACCGCGGGGCGCTGCTGCTGCCATAACCGCGGGGCGCTCCCGTGACCACCGAGCGCTGCGCTGCTGCCGGAAGTTGCCGGCACCACCGCCGCTCCCAGCCCCGCCGCGGTTGTGATCTACTTGCGGGCTCATCGTCGGAACTGGTAAGGAACTCGAATGAAATTCCAGGACGCACGTGCCGTCATCACCGGCGGAGCCTCGGGTCTCGGCCTCGGGCTCGCGCGTCATGTCGTCACACACGGCGGCAGGGTTGCCATCTTCGATGTCCAGGAAGGTCCGGGACAGTCGGCGGCCGCATCGCTGGGCGAGCGGGCCATTTTCGTCCGGTGCGACGTCACATCCGAGGCCGAGGTGAATGCCGCCCTGGAAACCGCGAAAGAGCGGCTTGGCGGCATCAATCTGTTGGTGAACTGCGCCGGTGTGGCGGGCGCCGGGCGAGTCCTCGCGAAGAACGGACCGATGGCCGGAGACTTCTTCGCCAAAGTCGTTCACATCAACCTGATCGGCGCCTTCCTGTGCGATAAGGCCGCTGCCGCGCTCATGCAGCACAACACTCCGAACGTCGACGGCGAACGCGGACTGTTGATCCACGTGTCCTCGGTTGCGGCCTTCGAGGGACAGATCGGTCAGGCGGCCTACTCGGCAACCAAGGCGGGCCTTGCCGGCATGACACTTCCGATCGCGCGCGAGCTCGCCCGTTTTGGAATCCGCTGCGTGTCGATCGCACCGGGAATCTTCCATACCCCCATGATGGACCAGATGTCCCCGGAACTGCGGGAGTCCCTCGCGGCGCAGATCCCCTTTCCCTCACGGCTCGGCAAGCCGGAGGAATTCGCACAGCTGGTCCAGGCGATCTTCGAAATTCCGATGCTGAACGGCGAGACGATCCGCCTCGATGGCGCGATCCGCATGGGCCCGAAGTAGCTCTATGACCCAGCCCGTTGCGCGGGACGTGATGGAATACGAGGTCGTGGTGGTGGGCGCCGGCCCGGCCGGACTCGCCTGCGCGATCAGACTGAAACAGCTCAAGCCCGACATCACGCTGTGCGTCCTGGAGAAGGGCTCGTCGGTCGGAGCCCACTCGTTGTCGGGGGCCGTCATGGAGCCGGCACCTCTCGATGAGTTGGCGCCCGAGTGGCGCCAGTCTCCGCCGGGCATCTGCGTTCCTGCCGGGCGCGATGACTTCCGGCTTCTCACACGCAAGGGCAGCGTGCCGCTGCCCACCCCTGCACAGCTTGTCAATCACGGGAATTTCATCATCTCCCTCGGCCAGCTCACGCCGTGGCTTGCGCAGAAGGCGGAAGCGCTGGGTGTCGATGTTTTCCCGGGATTTGCGGCGGCAGAACCGCTGTTCGATGCCGGCGGAACCGTCAAAGGCATACGGCTCGGCGACATGGGTGTCGAGAAGAACGGTGAGCCCGGACCCAATTACGCCCCCGGCGCTGAAGTACACGCCAGAACCACGGTGGTCGCGGAAGGCGCACGCGGAAGTCTTGCGAAACAACTGATCCGCCGCTTCGCGTTGGAAGCCGGCTGCAGCCCGCAAAGTTACGGGCTGGGAATGAAAGAGCTGTGGCAGGTGCCGGAAGGGCGCGTCGAGCCCGGACTGATCCAGCACACCCTCGGGTGGCCGCTGGACTCCCGTACGTACGGCGGCAGCTTCACGTACCACCTCGAATCGAACCGCATCTACGTCGGCTTTGTGGTTGGCCTGGATTACGAAGATCCGCGCCTGTCCCCCTTCGAGGTGTTTCAGCAATTCAAACACCACCCGAACGTGCAACCGCTGCTGGAGGGAGGACAGATCCTCGCCGCAGGCGCGCGCACGATTGCCGCGGGTGGCTGGCAGTCGATTCCGAAACTGGAAATGCCTGGAGCCATGCTCATCGGGGATTCCGGCGGTGGCGTCAATCTGCCCAAGATCAAAGGCATTCATCAGGCCCTCCGCTCGGGAATGCTGGCCGCGACACACCTGGCCGAAACCGGATCGCCTGAAGGTTTCGACGCGCGCTGGCGGGAGTCTCCCGGCGGCCAGGAGTTGCGGCGGGTGCGCAACTTCAAGCCGGGATTCAAGCGCGGGCTGTGGTTCGGCATGGCCAACTCGGCGCTGGAGGTCGTAGCCCGCGGGCGGACACCGTGGACGCTGAAAAACAGCACGCCGGATCACGCGCGTCTACAGCATCTTGATGTCGCAAACTCCCACTCTCGCCCCCCTGAGAGTGACTACGCGAACCGGACGCTGCCTCCCCGCGATCGCCTGGCATCCGTCTTTTTTGCCTCGACCACTCACGCGGAGCGCCAACCGGTCCACCTGAAGATTCTGGACCCAGGCATCTGCGCGGATCGTTGCACACGTGAGTTCGGCAACCCGTGCCAGAAGTTCTGCCCGGCCGGCGTCTACGAGATGGTGGACGACGGCAGCGGAGGCCGGAGGTTGCAGATCAACGCCGCGAATTGTGTTCACTGCAAGGCGTGCGATATCAAGGATCCTTACGAGATCATCAACTGGACGACTCCTGAAGGAGGTTCGGGACCCAACTACCAGGAGTTGTAGAGGTCCTCGCGTCCCATGACCGAACTTTGGCACCCGTCTCCCACGCGCGTGGCCGATGCCAACCTGACGCGTTTCATCGCCTGCGTGAATTCCCGCCGCGGATCCAAATTCACCGGTTATGAGGACCTCTACGCGTGGTCGGTCGAGCAGCGGGAGGAATTCTGGACCGAGCTGGCGCGGTTTGCTGATGTGCGGGCTGATTGGGGACCGGGACCTGCGCTCGAGCACGCGGCACGGATGCCCGGTGCGCGTTTCTTTCCCCACGCGCAGCTGAATTTCGCGCAGAACCTGCTGCGGTACCGGGACGAGCAACCAGCCATCCTGTTTCGAAACGAACAGGGCCAAAGACGCGAGCTCTCATACCGGCAGCTGCACGCGCAAGTCGCGCGAGTGGCGGCGGGCCTGAACGCGCTCGGAGTCAAATCGGGCGATCGCATCGCCGGTTTCCTGCCCAACCTTCCCGAAGCGCTGATCGCCATGCTCGCCGCTACCAGCCTCGGCGCTATCTGGACTTCCTGCTCGCCGGATTTCGGAGTGAGCGGAGTCATGGACCGCTTCGGACAGATACAACCGAGGGTGCTCTTCACGGCAGACGGATATATCTACGGAGGTAAGGCCTTCGATTCGCTGGCAACGATGGCAGAGGTCCTGCCGAAGCTTGCGAGCGTGGAACGCGTTGTGGTCGTACCGTACCTCCGCAGCGATCCACAACTCGACACGCTCGGAAGCGCGGCATCGCGCGCGGTGCATTGGGACACGTTCGGGGTGCGCGGTGCTGCGCTCAAATTCGTCACCACGCCATTCAATCATCCGGTGTACATCCTGTATTCCTCAGGCACCACGGGTGTTCCGAAGTGCATCGTCCATGGCGCCGGCGGCACCCTCCTGCAGCATCAGAAGGAGCATCTGCTGCACACTGACGTGCGCCGCAGCGACCGTCTTTTTTACTTCACGACGTGCGGCTGGATGATGTGGAACTGGCTGGCGAGCGCCCTTGCGACCGGTGCGACTCTCGTGCTCTACGAGGGAAGCCCGTTCCATCCGGACTCCTCCGCCCTGTGGAGGATGGCTGCGCGGGACCGCATAACCCTGTTCGGCACCAGCGCGAAATACATCGCGGCACTGGAGAAGGCTGGATTGGCGCCGGCGCGTGACTTCGACCTGGGCGCTCTGCGGGCAATTCTGTCCACGGGATCGCCATTGCTTCCGGACAGTTTCGACTACGTTTACAGCGCCGTGAAAGAAGACGTTCAGCTCGCTTCGATCGCCGGGGGAACCGATATCGTTTCCTGCTTCGGACTCGGCTGCCCGACGCTGCCGGTCCGGCGGGGAGAGATCCAGTGCCGCGGTCTTGGAATGGCGGTGGAGATTTTCGACGACGCCGGCAGGTCGGTGCGCGGCGAACAGGGAGACCTGGTCTGCACCGCGCCCTTCCCATCCATGCCCGTCGGATTCTGGAACGATCCGGACGGCGCGCGGTATCGGGCCGCGTACTTCGAGCGCTTCCCCGGTGTCTGGCATCACGGCGACTTCGCGGAGCTCACGGAGCACAACGGCCTCATCATCTATGGCCGCTCCGATGCGGTTCTGAACCCGGGGGGCGTCCGCATCGGGACCGCCGAAATCTACGCGGCCGTGGAGAGTCTCGATGAGATCGCCGAGGCGCTTGCGGTAGGCCAGGACTGGAACAAGGACGTACGCGTGGTCCTCTTCGTGCGGCTCAAGCCCGGAGCCGGGCTTGATGAGGCTCTAAAGAACAAGATCCAGGATACGATCCGTGCGAATACCACACAGCGTCATGTGCCGGCGAAGATCATTGCTGTGCCCGACATCCCGCGCACTCTCTCCGGAAAAATCACGGAGCTCGCGGTGCGCGATACCATTCATGGCCGTCCGGTGAAGAATGTCGACTCTCTCGCGAACCCTCGGTCGCTCGAGCACTATCGCAATCTGCCGGACCTTGCGTTCTGACAGCCGGCCGTGAGTTTACGCGCACAATACGATCGCCTCGTCGCTGAACGGGCCTTCACGGCGGACCCGGCCCAGCTCGCGGTCGTGGCAAGCCTGGATGATTTGCGCGCCCGGCTCATCGACGCTGACCAGGCACAGTCCTCGGTGATCGGCCGCCTGATCGCGAAGCTCGGGTCCGATCCACCCTGGCCGCTGCAACGAGGGCTGTACCTGTGGGGTGGCGTCGGCCGTGGCAAGACGTGGCTGATGGACCTCTTCTTTCAGAGCCTGCCCTTCCCGGAACGCCGGCGACGCCACTTTCACCGGTTCATGCACGATATCCACGGCGAGCTGAAGCGCCTGCCGAACCGCGAAGCCCCGTTGGAGCTGGTCGCCGAGCACATCGCGGAGAACACCCGCGTGCTGTGTTTCGACGAGTTTTTTGTGTCGGACATCGCGGATGCAATGATCCTCGGCGCGCTGCTCGACGGCCTGTTCAAGAGAGGAGTCACTCTCGTTGCGACCTCGAACACCCGGCCGGCCGAGCTGTACAAGGATGGACTGCAGCGCCAGCGTTTCCTGCCGGCCATCGAGCTGATCGAAAGGAACACCGAAGTCCAGCTCATGGGCGGCCACACCGACCATCGCCTCCGTCGACTGACGCAAGCGGGCACTTATGTCACATCGAGCGCGGCCGAGACGCCCCAGCGCCTGCAAACCCTCTTCGCAGAACTGGCGGACTCCGGTGGCGTCTCGTCAGGAACCATCGAGGTCGAAGGCCGTTCGATTCCTGTGATCCAGCAGAGCGAAAGCATCGTGTGGTTCAGCTTTGCGGCCCTGTGCGCGGGACCGCGAAGCCAGAACGACTACATCGAGATTGCCCGCAACTACCAGTCGGTCATCGTCTCGGACGTCCCGGTCCTCGATGCGCAACACGAGAACGAGGCACGCCGCTTCATTGCCCTCGTGGACGAGCTGTATGACCACAACGTGAACCTGATCGTCTCCGCGGAAGCCCCTCCCAAAGAGTTGTATCGGGGCGAGCGGCTCACGAGACAGTTCGAGCGCACCGTCAGCCGGTTGACGGAGATGCAAAGCGAGGAGTATCTGGCGAAAGAGCACAGGCCGTAAGAGCACAGGCCGTAGCGTACGAGCGATGCCTAAAGAGCCTGCGTCGCCCGTTTTGCCAGAGCCAGCTGCTCTGCGAGCCGCTTCTCGGATACCTTGAGGGTCGTCCTCAGCTCCTGCGCAAAAAGCGATACGCGGAACTCTTCGATCATCCAGCGCAACGGGTCCAGGACCTCCCGGCTTCCCGTCGTCGGCGGCAGGGCCTCCAGCGCGCACAACGCCGCCGAGAACGGCTTCACCTTCGCGGCCAACTCGGCGTCTCGCTTCACGTTGCCGACGAGTCTTTCCAGCCGACGCGTGATTGCCTTCAGATATCGCGGCAGATACTCCAGCCAGGGTTGTGGCGTGGCCTCGATGAAACCCGGCGGCAGCAACGCGTCAAGTTGGATCCGGGTGTCCGAGACAGCATCGCGGAACACGGCGGAGCTCAGCCCATCCAATGCCGCTCGCACGGCACGCCCCTCTTTCAATATCGCGAGCACGACTTCCGCGAGTCGGTCCGCTACCTCGCTCAGCGCCGCGCGTCGCATTTCCAGCAGTTGGCCGAACTGCGCCTGACTGCGCGGCAGCGCGACTTGCGCCGGAAGAAAGCATTCTGCGAACGCGCGTTGCGTCAACGCCTCTGGCAGCGCCGACGTAAGCGCCAGCCCGCGGCTCAGAAGCACGAGGTCGCGTTCGTCGGCGAAGCGCTTGTGGAGGTATTTCGCCTGTTGAGGCAGGGCCAGCATCGCAAGTCGGACGAGCCCCGGGCGGGAAATGGCCTCGGCCGCCGCCGCACTGCGCGCCTCGATGAGCGCAACACCGTTGCCGCGATCCTCCAGAGCCGGATATACCCTGAGGCGCAGTCGGTTCCTGTGGATTTCCGCACTTTCGGGCAACTCACCAAAGTCCCACTGACGGTGCAGCGCCTCGCCTCGCGCTACGTTGACTGTCGGCGCGGAGGGGCCATAGACGAGGGCCCGCAGCGCGGCGAGATCCCGTCCCTCCGCCAGGACCCGGTCGCCGGCGTCCACGACTCGAATATTCATTCGCAGGTGGTTGGGCAGCTCGACCGCAGCCAGCTCCGTGGCCGTGACCGGCATGCCGACACGCTGGGTGACCCATCCCGATAGTGATGCGTGGAATGGCGGAAGCGGCGTGCGTGGTTGCGCTTCGTCACCCAACAGCTCCCGAAGAGCCATCCGCGCATGTTCGGGCACGGGCACGAGCAGTTTGCGTTGTGACTTCGGAAGAGCTCTGAAGACTTCCGTTAGTTTCTCCAGCCGCAGGCCTGGAACGAGCCACGCCAGCTGCTCGGCGTTCAGCGTCTCGAGCAGCGGCTCGGGAACGAGCAGCGTCACCCCGTCACGCGGCTCGGTGGGCTCGAACCGATACTCGAGCGGCAGTTGGTTGGCCCCCACCTCGAGCTCATCCGGATACCGGTCGGAACCGGCGTCGGGAGAGTCGCGTTGCGTGAGGTCCGCGCGCGTCATGTACAGCAACCTGGGGTTGCTTCGTTCCGCCTCGGCACGCCAGCGGTCGAACAGCGCCACCGAGTTCACGCGCTCGGGGATTCGTGTCGCGTAGAACTCAGCTTGCACTGCCTCGTCAACGACAATATCCCGGCGGCGGATCTTGGCCTCGAGACGCTCCAGCTGCGCACGCAATTCGCGATTGGCAGTTAGAAACGCTCCTTGAACCCGCACCGGCTCGCGGCCGCGCCCTCCTTTGTGGCGAGCTCGCGGAGGGGAAGCATCTTCGTCGGGAAATGAAGGACCCTCGCTCTCCAGTTCGTTGACCAGGGCATCCCGAATGAAGATTCCGCGCGCCTCGCCCGGCTCGACCTGTCCGTAGTTCACCCGCCGTCTGGAGGCGAGAGTCAAGCCATAGAGGGTGACTGTTTCGAACGCTGCAACATAACCGCCCGAGCGCACCCAGTGCGGTTCGGCGTAAGTCCTCTTGAGCAGGTGCGCGCCCGCGGACTCGATCCACAGGGGATTGACGGATGCGACCATGCGCGCATAGACCCTGGTTGTCTCGATGATGCTGCCGGCCACTACCCACCTGGGCGCGCGTGCGGCGAGCGGCGTTCCAGGTGCAATGATAAAGCGAGTGCCGCGCGGACCGTGGTACTCGCGTTTCCCGTCCAGGCTGCCCACCGATCCCAGGAAGCCCGTGAGAATCGCCTGGTGCAGCTCGGCGTACCCGGCCGCAACCGGGTTCGGTCGCAACTGCAGCTCGCGAACGGCCTCGGACAATTGTCCGTGGAGCTCCTGCCATTCGCGCATCCTGAGGAACGACAGAAACTGCTCGCGGCACCACTTGCGCAACTGACTGCCCGACACAGCCGCCGCCTGCTCGTTGAAACGGTGCCACAGGTTCAGAACGGTCACGAAGTCTGAACGCTCATCCGCGAATAGCGCGTGCTTCTCCGAGGCTTGCTGCTGAGCGTCCGTCGGTCGCTCGCGCGGATCCTGCGCCTCCAGGAACGCCGTGACGATCAGCATCTCCGCAAGGCAATTGTGATGCGACGCCGCCAGCAACATGCGGCCGAGCCTGGGGTCCACCGGCAGCCCTGCGATCTTGCGTCCCAGGCCGGTGACCCGACGCTCATCGTCCATGGCCTTCAGCTCCTGCAGGAGCCGCACGCCGTCATTGACGAGCCGCGTGTCCGGCGGATCGAGGAACGGGAAGTTTTCCGGTTCGCCCAGCCCGATCGTCGCCATCCGCAGGATCACGCTCGCGAGATTCGTGCGCAGAACCTCCGGCGGAGTGAACTCCTCCCGCTGCGCAAAGTCCTCCTCCGAATACAGGCGGATGCAGATCCCTTCCGCCTCGCGCCCGCAGCGTCCCTTGCGCTGATCCGCGCTGGCCCTGGAAACACCTTCGATCGGCAGCCGCTGGACCTTACCTCGCACGCTGTAGCGGCTGATGCGCGCCAGCCCCGAGTCGACGACGTAGCGTATTCCGGGAACGGTCAACGAGGTTTCGGCCACGTTGGTGGCCAGCACGACGCGCCGGACGTCGTGCTTCTCGAAGATTCGTTCCTGATCACGGGTGGAGAGGCGCGCAAACAGCGGAAGTATCTCCGTGTTGGGGAGCCGCGCCTTCTGCAGCTCTTCGGCAGCTTCCCGGATATGCTTTTCTCCCGGAAGGAAAACGAGCGTGTCCGCGCGCGCGGTTCCCGCTCTCCCATCGAGCTCACGCACGGCCTCGACAATACCTTCGGGTAGCGACAGTTCCGCAGCATCCTCGTCCTCCGCCGCCAGCGGACGGTAACGAACCTCGACCGGGTACCCGCGGCCGGACACTTCAATGACCGGCGCCCCCTCAAAGAAGGCGGAGAACCTGCCCGGATCGATCGTGGCCGACGTGACGATCACACGCAGGTCCGGCCGCTTCGGCAACAAGCGCTTGATGACGCCCAGCAGCAGATCGATGTTGAGACTGCGCTCGTGGGCTTCATCGATGATCAGCGTGTCGTAGCGATGCAGCGAGGGATCGCTCTCCAGCTCCTTCAGCAGGATGCCGTCGGTCATGAGCTTGACCCGGGACTCAGGGCCGGTGCGCTCATTGAATCGGACCTGGTATCCGACGGCCCCGCCCACAGTCGTACCGAGCTCGAATGCCAGCCGCGCCGCCAGCGCGCGCGCCGCGATCCGTCGCGGCTGTGTGTGGCCTATGAGTCCGGCCGTACCGCCGCGTCCGCGGCCGGCTTCCAGGCAGAATTTCGGCAGCTGCGTCGTTTTGCCCGAACCGGTGGCGCCGCAGACGACGATGACTGGAAAGCGAGCCACGGCCTCGAGCAGCTCGGCCCGATGGGCCGAAATCGGCAGCCTGGGGTCGTACTCGAGTCGCAGCTGTGGTGGCGCCGGTCGACTCAAATCACCCCGCGCCGGATCTGATCCAGCTCGATCGACTCGAACAGGGCGCGGAAATTACCCTCCCCGAAGCCGTCGTTGCCTTTGCGCTGGATGATCTCGAAGAAAATCGGGCCGATGACATTCTGAGTGAATATCTGCAGCAGTACGCCCTCGCCTTTGCTCGGGTTGCCGTCGATCAGGATGCGGCGCGCCTCAAGCTCATCGAGCGACTCGGAGTGACCCGGCACGCGAGCGTCAACGCCCTCGTAGTACGTCGCGGGGGACTCCTGAAAGAACACGCCGTGACCCCGTAGAATGTCTACGCTCTTGTAGATGTCGGAGCTCGCCAGTGCGATGTGTTGAATGCCCTCGCCGTGGTACTCGCGCAGATATTCCTCGATCTGACTCTTGTCGTCCTGCGACTCGTTGATCGGAATGCGGATCTTGCCGCACGGGCTCATCATGGCGCGTGAGAATAATCCAGTGTGGCTGCCTTCGATGTCGAAATAGCGGATCTCGCGGAAGTTGAACAGTCTCTCGTAGAAGCCCGCCCAATGATCCATGCGGCCGCGCATGACATTGTGCGTGAGGTGATCGATCCGTGTCAGCCCCGCGGGCTCGATACCGGCCGGTGGCGCCACAGGACGGAAATCCACCTCGTAGATGGAAGGCCCGCCCGAGCGCAGGCCGCCGTCGCCGCCCTCGCTGTAGCGGTCCACCAGATAGATCAGCGAGCCGCCGATGCCCTCGATGCAGGGAATGTTCAGCTCCATGGGTCCCGCGCTCTGCGGTCCGGGCTTGGCGCCCCGCTCGATCGCGCGGGCGAAGGCGAACGCCGCATCCTTGACCCGAAAGGCCATCGCGCAGGCCGATGGCCCATGCTCGCGCGCGAAGGCCTGTGCGAAGGAGTCCGGCTCGGCGTTGATGATGAAATTCACGTCGCCCTGGTTGTGGAGGGTCACGTTCTTGGAGCGATGACGCGCCACGACGGGGAACCCCAGCCGCTCGAACAAGCTGCGCAGCAGCTGAGGATCGGGAGCGGTGTACTCGACGAATTCGAAACCGTCCGTCCCCATCGGGTTCGAGGCTGGAGCGTGGGCCGTTTGCGAGGGGCTGTTCATGGGGGTCCTGAGCGACACGGGCGGGCGAATTAGTTTCGCGCGCAACTATTATAGGGAACTCGCGTCGCGCTGGGGCAATCCGGGCTCCCCGGGCGGCCCGGCGCCCTCATGTATAATCCGGCGCGCTTTGGCCCGGGGGGCTGCGTTTGAAAACGGTTGCCGAGTTCCAGATCAAGTACTGCCAGTTCCTCGACCCTGAGGGGAACCTCGCCGCGGAGACCCCCGCGTCGGCCCGCGACGCCCAGGAATTGTTGCGGATGTACCGTGCGATGACCCTGGTCCGTACCTTCGACGCCAAGGCCGTCAATCTGCAGCGCACCGGAAAGCTCGGTACCTACGCTTCCTGTCTCGGACACGAAGCGACCCACATCGGCGTCGGGGCCGCCATGCTGCCCGAGGATGTGCTCGCGCCCGTCTATCGCGAATACGGAACGCAGCTGTGGCGCGGCGTCAAAATGTCAGAAATCCTGGCCTATTGGGGCGGCGACGAGGCCGGAAGCAATTTCGGGGGGCCGCGGCAGGACTTCGCCTGGTGCGTGCCGATCGCCTCCCAGATGCTGCATGGCGCCGGCGTAGCGATGGCTATGAAGATCCGCGGTGAGGAGCGGTGCGCCGTCACGTATGTGGGCGATGGCGGGACTTCCGAGGGGGCCTTCTACGAGGCCATCAACCTTGCCGGCGCCCGCGCGCTCCCCGCCGTGTTCGTCATCGTGAATAACAGGTGGGCGATCTCGGTTCCGGTCGAGCGCCAGACGGCAGCCCGAACCCTGGCTCAAAAGGCGATAGCCGCCGGCATTGCGGGCATCCAGGTCGACGGAAACGATGCCGTCGCGGTTCGACACGTAGTGACCGAGGCGCTTTCCAACGCCCGCGCTGGCGGCGGGCCCACCCTCATCGAAGCCCTCACCTACCGGTTGAGCGACCATACGACCTCCGACGATGCAAGCCGCTATCGGAGCGCCGATGAAGTCAAGGGCGCGTGGCCACTGGAGCCGTTGCTTCGGCTGCGCAAGTACCTGGTGAAGCAGCGCGCCTGGGATGAAGCCCAGGAAGAATCGTTGAAAGCCGAGTCTGCACACCAGGTCGAAGCCGCGGTCGACACTTACCTCGGCTCGGCCCGGCCGCCCACGGATGCGATGTTCGACAACCTGTTCGCGCGATTGCCGAAGAGCCTGCGCGAGCAGCGCGAGATGGCGCGGCACTACGCGCACGAACCCAAGCACTGATCCGACGCAACGTAACTCATGGCCAAAGTGACGATGATCGAAGCCATCAACCGCGCGCATGCGTGGGAGATGACCCGCGATCCGTCGGTGGTGGTGCTGGGCGAGGATGTCGGAGTGAACGGCGGCGTGTTCCGCGCCACTGCCGGTCTTCAGGAGCAGTTCGGGAAGGATCGCGTGCAGGACACGCCGCTCGCCGAGGGGATGATCGCCGGCATGTCGATCGGCATGGCGACGCAGGGGCTGCGGCCCGTCGCCGAGATTCAGTTCATGGGCTTCCTGTACCCGGCGCTGGATCAGATCGGCAATCACATGAGCCGCATGCGCAACCGCACTCGCGGGCGTCTCACCTGTCCCCTCGTGATGCGCATGCCTCACGGGGGTGGCATTCACGCCCCTGAGCACCATTCCGAGAGCCTCGAAGCGCTCCTCGCACATCATCCGGGGCTACGAGTCGTCTGTCCGTCGTCTCCCGCCCGCGCCTATGGATTGTTGCTGGCCGCGATCCGCGATCCGGACCCGGTCATGTTCCTCGAACCCGTTCGCCTCTACCGGCTGGTCAAACAGGAGGTCGCGGACGACGGCCAGGCACTGCCGCTTGATGTCTGCTTCAGGCTGCGTGAAGGCTCCGACGTGACGCTGGTGACGTGGGGAGCGATGACGCTGGAGACGCTGCGTGCCGCGGAGCAACTCGAGAGCGGAGGCGTGAGTTGTGAGGTCATCGACCTCGCAACCCTGTCACCGATCGACCATGACACCATTCTCGAGTCCGTGGCGAAGACCGGCCGACTCGTCATCGTCCACGAGGCACCCCGTAATTGCGGCATCGGCGCAGAAATCGCGGCAACGGTCGCCGAGCACGGACTCTACGATCTGCATGCCCCCATCAAGCGTGTGACCGGTTATGACACCGTGATGCCGCTCTTCAAGCTCGAACATGAATTCATTCCGAGCGCGGCACGCATCGTGGATGCGGTGCGCGAGACCCTGGCCACCTGACTCGGCTTACGTTCCACGGAGCCTCCATGACGACCTTCTATCTTCCAGATCTCGGCGAAGGCCTGGCCGAGGCCGAAATCGTTCGCTGGCACGTCAAAGTCGGTGATCCGGTCAAGGTCGATCAGCCCATGCTCGCCGTGGAAACCGCGAAGGCGCTCGTCGAGGTCCCGGCACCGTATTCCGGGACCGTCACCGCACTGCATGGCAACCCCGGAGATGTGATTGCGACCGGTGCGGCCCTGATCGAGTTCATGCTCGAAGGGTCGGAGCCCCGGACGGATCAGACGGTTGCGGTATCTGCGGACTCGGGCACCGTGGTTGGCCACATGCCGACCAGCGATGCCGTACTGATCGAAACGTCTCTCGCGAGCAGCGCAAGAAGCGCCGGGAATCAGTCCGGTGGGCGTCTAAGGGCTGCTCCCGCAGCTCGCGCCGTGGCCAAGCGGTTGGGCGTGGATCTCGCGCGCGTTCGAGGCACAGGCCGCGGCGGATTAATCACGGTGGACGACGTTGTCTCTGCGACAACGCCGGCGTCGAGTGTGGCCGCCTTCAGAAGCACGCTGGCGACCCAACGCGGGATCGGCGTGATTTCGAGCAACGCGGCGTCGGCGACGAAACTGGCGGCCGGCGGTCGAGGCCAGGGCGCAAGTCCCGTTGAGCCGGAAAAGCTGCGCGGCTTGCGTCGCTCGATGGCGCAGAGCATGAGCCTTGCGCGCGACAGCGTTACGAGCTGCACGATTTTCGACGACGCCGACCTGCATCGCTGGGGCGAAGGTCAGGATGTGACCACCCGACTGCTGCGTGGCATCGCGGTCGGCTGCAAAGCGGAGCCGGGTCTGAATGCATGGCTCGACAATACCGCGCACAGCCGTCTGCTGTTGTCCCGAGTCGATGTCGGAATCGCGGTGGATACCCCGGAAGGCCTGATCGCCCCCGTCGTTCGCGATGTCGGCGGCCGCTCGACGGCGCAACTGCGGCAGGACATCAACAGGCTCAAGCGCACCGCGCGCGATCGCACGCTCGGCGCCGAAGACCTCAAGGACTTCACTTTCATGCTGTCGAATTTCGGCATGATCGCCGGACGCTATGCGACCCCTGTCGTGGTTCCCCCCGCCGTCGCAATCCTGGGCGCCGGCCGGCTGACTCACGATGTCGTTGCGGTCATGGGCCGGATTGAGGCGCACAAGCGACTTCCCCTGTCGCTGACCTTCGATCACCGCAGCGTCACGGGCGGGGAAGCCGCCCGATTCATGGCCGCGTTGCTCATCGATCTGGAAAGGGAAACCTGAAACGATGCAAGGACCCGCTTCACCGGACGATGGCCGGCTCCTGCGCAGTATCCCCGCGACACGCCTTGCCCTGATCGAGAAAATCGCCGCGGCCGCGCGCGGACGCAAGGCGGTCGGACGAGCACCCGCTGCGCAGGGACGCAACAGGCTCGGTCAGCGCTTCCTGCAGACGTATTTCCGCGGCGTCGGCGAAGAGGATCTGTCCAACCGCACGCCCGACTCCCTGGCGGGAGCGGCGCTGGCTCATCTCGAGTTCGGCTTGCGCCCGCGGCGGCCAGGACAGTCGCTCGTCCGCGTTTTCAATCCCGATCCGGCCAGCGACGGATTCGAGTCGCCGCACACGCTCGTCATGATCGTCACCGACGACATGCCGTTCCTCGTGGACTCCGTCGGAATCGTCCTCACCCGAGCCGAGCTCGCCGTCCATCTGCTCATTCATCCGGTGCTCGAGATCAGGCGCGACGGACGCGGCCGCCTGCTGGACCTCGGAGCCAACGGCGCGAACGAGCCTCACGCAGAATCCTGGCAGCTGTACGAGATCGACCGCCAGACCGACCCGGAGCAGATCCGCAGACTGGCGCAGCAGATCGAGACCACGCTCGACGATGTCCGGGTCGTCGTGCAGGACTGGAAAGCCATGCGCGAGCGGGCACGTGGACTCATCACGTCCCTGGAGCAGGACCCACCGCCCGTGCCCGCCGACGAGTCAGGCGAAGCCCGTCACCTGCTCGCCTGGATGGAGGAACGGCACTTCGTATTTCTCGGCTACCGCTACTACCACCTCCAGCGCGGTCCGGCGGAGGATCGGCTGCTGCCCGACGCGAAGTCGAGCCTGGGTATCTTGCGCAACGCCCGCAGCGGCGCCAGACGCTCCGACCGAGGAAAACCGCGCGTCACGACACTGCGTGGCGATGTGCGCGCACGGGCTCGCGACCGTGGCATTTTGAACATCTCCAAAGCGAACTCGATTTCCACCGTCCATCGCGGCGAGTACCTCGACTACATCGGAGTCAAGACATTCGACGCCCGCGGGAGTGTGACCGGCGAGCATCGGTTTCTCGGCCTGTGGACTTCGAGCGCCTACTATCGAAGCCCGCGCGACATCCCGGTTCTGCGTCGCAAGGTCGAGAAAGTCATCGAGTACTTCGGAGTCGATCCCCACGGCCACGACGGCAAGGCCGTTCTGAACGTACTGGAAACCTATCCGCGCGATGAGCTGTTCCAGGCCGATGTGGATGACCTCGTCCGCATCGTGCGCGGTGTCGTTAATCTTTACGAGCGGCGGACGGTCCGAGTATTGGCGCGTCGCGATCCGTACCACCGCTTCTACTCGTGCCTGATCTACGTGCCGCGTGATCGTTACAGTACCGAAGTGCGGCAGCGGATCGAGCAGATCGTGCGCGACGAATTCGACGGCCAGAGCGTCGAGTCGCATGTCCAGATCTCGGGGTCCATTCACGCCCGGCTGCATGCGATCGTGCGAACGGATCCGGAGAGTCGTCGCAAGGTCGACCTTGCGGCCATCGAGGAGCGCATCGCCCAGGCCACCACGACGTGGGCCGATCGTCTGCGCGAGGTGCTGATCCGGGAAAGAGGAGAAGCCGCAGGCCTGGCCGTCGCACAGCACTACCGGCGGGTGTTCCCGCTGGCTTACCAGGAAGAGGTTGACCCGCGCGCTGCGCTCGAAGACATCGCGGATCTGGAGGCGCTGCGCGCAGAGCCTCTCGCCTTGCGCCTCGGTCTGCATCGCCCGGGTCAGCAGGTCTCGACGCGGTTGCACCTGAAGGTCGCAAGGCTCAGCGAGCCGGTGCCGATCTCGGACCTGTTGCCGATGCTGGAGAACTTCGGGCTGCGCGTCATCTCCGAGCGGCCCTATGAGCTCTCCTGGCCCGAGGGCGGCGCCGCCTGGATTCAGGACTTCGAGCTGGAGCATCGGGACCGTCTCCAGGTCGACATCCGCGGCGTGGAAGTTGCGTTCCGGGAAGCGCTTTCCGCGACCTGGACGGGTGAAGTCGAGAACGACGGCTTCAACCGCCTGCTGCTGGCCGCGGGGCTGCTCGTCCGCGAGATCGTCGTGCTGCGCGCGTATTGCCGGTATCTGTTGCAGACGGGCGTACCGTTCAGCCAGGTCTACATGGAGCGCACACTGAGTGCGAATCCGGCGGTCGCGCGCAACCTCGTCAGACTCTTCGAGGCCCGTTTCGATCCGAACGCCATACGCGCGGGTCGTGCGCCCGAGCGGTCTGCGGAGAAGATCACCGAGCAGCTGCGCGCCGGCCTCGATGCGGTCGTCAGTCTGGACGAAGATCGCATCCTGCGGGCCTACCTCACACTCGTAGAGGCGACGCTGCGTACCAACTACTACCAGCAGGACGTCGCCGGCAAGCCGAAGGCCTACGTGTCCTTCAAGCTCGATCCGTCCAGGATCCCGGATCTGCCGCTGCCGCGCCCGAAGTTCGAGATCTTCGTTTACAGCCCGCGCATCGAAGGCGTTCATCTGCGGATGGGCTACGTCGCGCGCGGCGGCATCCGCTGGTCGGACCGGCGGGAAGACTTCCGGACGGAGGTGTTGGGTCTGATGAAGGCCCAGAACGTGAAGAACACGCTCATCGTGCCGGTCGGCGCGAAAGGCGGCTTCGTGGCCAAGCGGCTGCCCGCGGGACCGCGAGAGGACATCCAGGCGGAAGTCATCGCCTGCTATCAGATCTTCATTCGCGGACTGCTCGATATCACGGACAACATTGTCGCGGGGCGGATGGTGTCGCCGCTGAAGCTCGTGCGGCGCGACACGGACGATGCCTATCTCGTCGTTGCGGCCGACAAGGGAACGGCCACCTTCTCCGACATCGCCAATGCGATCGCGGTCGAATATCAGTTCTGGCTCGGCGACGCGTTCGCATCGGGCGGCTCGGCCGGGGACGACCACAAGGCGATGGGCATTACGGCGCGCGGGGCGTGGGAGTGCGTGAAGCGACACTTCCGCGAGCTCGATAGGGACATCCAGAAGTCCGCCTTCACGGTCGCGGGCATCGGGGACATGTCGGGCGATGTGTTCGGCAACGGCATGCTCCTATCGCGCCATACGTGCCTGCAGGCCGCGTTCGATCACCGGCACATTTTTCTCGATCCTACTCCTGACGCGCCGGGCAGCTTCGCCGAGCGCCAGCGGCTGTTCCTGCTGCCCCGATCGAGCTGGGACGACTACGACCGGCAGAAGATCTCGCGGGGCGGCGCCGTGTTCCCGCGCTCTGCGAAGTCAATTTCCCTGTCACCCGAAGCTCGCGCGATGCTCGGACTGGAACTCGCGTCCGCTCCTCCGAATGAGATCATCCGGGCCATCCTGCGCATGCCCGTGGATCTTCTATGGAACGGGGGCATCGGCACGTACGTCAAAGCGAGCTCCGAGACGAACGCCGACGCGGGGGACCGGGCGAACGATGCGGTACGCATCGACGGCGCGCAGCTGCGGGCAAAGGTGCTCGGCGAGGGCGGTAATCTCGGATTGACACAGCGCGGCCGCATTGAGTACGCGCTCGCCGGCGGGCACCTCAATACGGACTTCATCGACAACTCCGCGGGAGTGAACACATCCGACGTGGAAGTGAACATCAAGATCCTGCTCAATCCGCTCATGGCGGCAGGCAAGCTCACGCGCGGCGAACGCAATCAGCTTCTCGCGCGCATGACTCCCGAGGTCGCACACCTGGTGCTGCGTAACAACTACCTGCAGAGCCAGGCGATCAGCACGCTGGAGCTGCAGGCGAAGGCACGCTTCCCCGAGTACCAGAATCTCATCCACGTGCTGGAGCGCTCCGGGGAGCTCAACCGGGCGCTGGAGTTCCTGCCCGGGGATGATGAGATAACGGAGCGCCGCAAGCGCGGCGCGGGACTGACGCGAGCCGAGCTTGCCGTCCTGCTCGCGTACAGCAAGATCTGGCTCAACAACCATCTGCTGGCATCGAACGTGCCGGAGGATCCGTATCTGTCATCCGAGCTGGCGCGCTATTTCCCCGCGCCGGTACAGGAGCGCTTCGGACGCGCGATCAAACAGCACCGACTGCGCCGGGAAATCATCGCTACTGCGACGACGAACAGCCTGGTGAACCGCATGGGCCCGACGTTCGTGCCGCGCGCGCAGGAAGAGACGGGGGCCGACCCGGCCCAAATAGCGCGCGCCTACACGGCCGCTCGCGAGATCTTCGACATGCGCCAGGTGTGGGCGCAGATCGAGGCGCTCGACACGCGTGTCGCGGCCAAAGTCCAGTACGCGATGCAGTTCCAGACGAGCCGACTCCTGCGGCACATGACGTACTGGCTTCTGGTGCACCGCAAGGATGAGCTGCACGTCGACAAGGCCGTCGCCGAATTCCGCAAGGGCGTACGCCAGCTCGCGACCGAGATTTCCCACGCGCTGTCGGGCGGAGAACGCGAACGATTCGAGAACACGAAGAAGCGGCACATCGAAGCCGGCGTGCCGGCGGAGCTCGCGGGGCGCATCGCGTGCCTCGAATCCAACAATGCGGCCCTGGACATCGTCGAGCTGGCCAGCGCCCACCGGGCAGGTGTGGCGGAAACGGCGAAAGTCTATTTCGATGTGGGCATGCGCGTGGGGCTCGACTGGCTGCGCGAACAGGTTGAGCAGCTTCCGGTCGAGGGCCCCTGGCAGGCGGTGGCTCGTACGGGCCTGCGCGACAGCGCCTTGCGCATTCACCGGCGTCTCACCGAACGGATCCTCGCCGGCAAGGCGGAAGGCTCGGAGGCGGCGCGGGTCGGCGCTTGGGTGCAGCGCGCGGGCGAGGGTCTGGCTCACTGGCAGCGCATGCTGACCGACATGCGCGCGGCGGGCGCGTCTGATTTTGCAACACTGTCGGTCGGCATCGAGTCGCTACGCAAGCTGGCGGACTGACCGGTCTTTTCCCACCCGACCGCGAGGAATTCCTTTGTGCCTGGAAAACTGATTCTGCTGCGACATGGCCAGAGCGTGTGGAACGTCGAGAACCTGTTCACCGGCTGGCACGACGTCGACCTGTCCGATCAGGGCCGTCGCGAAGCGGCGCAGGCCGGGCGCGAGCTGCTGGCGGAAAAGCTCACGGTGGACATCGCATTCACTTCGGTGTTGAAACGGGCGATCCGCACTTTGTGGATCGCCCTGGACGAGATGGATCGGATGTGGATTCCAGTCGAGCGCTCATGGCGGCTCAACGAGCGGCACTACGGTGCGCTGCAGGGACTCAACAAGGCCCAGACGGTCGAGCAGCATGGCGAGACGCAGGTAAAGATCTGGCGCCGCAGCTATGACATCCCGCCTCCGCCGCTGGCTCCGGACGATCGACGTCACCCGCGGTTCGATCCGCGCTACGCGGGAGTCGACCCAGCGGAGCTGCCCGCGACGGAATCGCTGAAAGAGACGCTCGCACGCGTGCTGCCCTTCTGGCACAGTCGTATCGCGCCAGAGCTGCGCACCGGGCGCAACGTGCTCGTCGCCGCGCACGGCAACAGCCTGCGTGCGATGGTAAAAATGCTGGACAACGTTTCCGAACGCGACATCACCGAGCTCAACATCCCGACCGGGGTGCCGCTCCTGTATGAGCTCGATCGGGAGTTGCGACCCCTCGGCAGCCGCTACCTTGGCGATCCGGCAGCGATCGCGGCGGCCGCGGAAGCGGTTCGCAGGCAAACGGAAAAGAAGTGAAAGCCGCTGCCCCGCCGCCCCCGGTGGCTTAGGCTATCACAGCCTCAACGGCGAGCTGACCGGCGCTCCGGTGGCCACCCAGGTCGAAATCGTTCGAGGTTCCTTTGAAAGCGCTTGTCTGGTGTTCGATTGCGGTCTCGTTCGTGGGGCCGGTGGCTGCTGCGAGCGAGTTGACTCTGTCCCGCTCCGCATTGCAGTCCATCGTCAGCACGTCCCTGTTCAACGATCGCGGCAAATGGTACCTCGACAAGGGCGCCTGCTACGCGTTTCTTGAGCGGCCGCGCATCAGTCTTGCGAAGGACCGGGTCGTCATTGCCGCTCACTTCGCGTCCCGCGCAGGAATCGCGGTGTCGGGTTCCTGCGTCGGCGCCGATCTTTCGTCCAATGTTTCGCTCTCGGGCCGACTCCTGGGCGCGGGCTCTAAAATTACCCTTGCCGATATTCGCATCGACAAAGTCGATGACGAGTTGAGCCGCAACGCCCTCGAGTTGCTGCAATTCGCGACCGGGGAGGTGTTGCCGCGCACCCTGACCATCGACGTGTTGCCTCTACTGGAACCCGAAAACGTCTCCGCTACCGGTGTTCGTGTCGAGGTTTCAGGATTGAAGATCACGTCTGTGCTGACCCGAGCCGACAGCGTCCTCGTCACGTTCGAGGTATCATTGAATGCGCAGTGATGTGTCGCGGAAGCCAGGCGCGGAATCACTCGATTGAGCGTTGGCCCAAGAAGGTGTTGCAATCGGTTTCGACTCTGTGCTACTACTGGCTCACCATGATTCCGGGCAACCGCAGCTACTTTTTTACCTACTCTTACTGGCCAATTCACTTGGGCGGTAGGAGGACTGCGCTGTAGCTGTTAGACAGCCGGACACATCCTCGAAAAACCGCCACACCACTGGCGGTTTTTTTTATCCCCAGTGGCTGGCGCAAACCGGAGCCGCCACCGTGAATATCCGTACCGACGACCTACGCATTCGCGACATACGGGAGCTGACCACCCCCGAAGAACTGATGCGGGAGTACGCACTCACCGATCGCGCGGCCGCCAACGTCGCCGAGGCACGTGGGCGACTGCAACGAATCCTCCACGGTGTGGAACATCGTCTGGCCGTCGTAATCGGTCCGTGCTCCATTCATGCCACAGACTCCGCGATGGAATACGCCGCACGCCTCGTGAAGCAGCGTGAGCGCTTCAAGGAAACGCTCGAGATCGTCATGCGAGTGTATTTCGAAAAGCCGCGCACGACGGTGGGCTGGAAAGGCCTCATCAACGATCCGGATCTGGATGGGAGCTTCAGAATCGATCAAGGCTTGCGCCTGGCGCGCGGCCTGCTGCTGAACATCAATCAGCTGGGCCTGCCGGCAGGCTGTGAGTTTCTGGACATGATCACGCCGCAATACATTGCGGATCTGGTCGCGTGGGGAGCGATCGGCGCCCGCACGACTGAAAGCCAGGTGCACCGTGAGCTCGCCTCGGGCCTGTCGTGTCCGGTGGGTTTCAAGAACGGCACGGACGGGAATGTCAAAATTGCCGTGGAAGCGATCCAGGCCGCGTCGCAGCCGCATCATTTCCTGGCCGTGACCAAGCAAGGGCGGAGCGCCATTGCCACGACCACGGGCAATTCCGACTGTCACGTCATTCTGCGGGGAGGCAATGTGCCCAACTACGACGCGCCCAACGTCGATGCGACCTGGAAGGCGATCTCTGCGGCGGGGCTCTCGACGTGCCTCATGATCGATGCCAGTCACGGCAACAGCGGCAAGCGGCCCGAGAATCAGCCTCGCGTCATCGAGGCAATCGCCGCACAGGTTGCCGGCGGAGACTCTCGCATTGGCGGGATCATGATTGAGAGCCATCTGACGGCCGGACGGCAGGAACTGACTCCGGGCAAATCCCTGGTGTATGGGCAAAGCATTACGGATGGATGCATCGGTTGGGAGACTTCCGTGGAGTGCCTGGAGAGACTCGCACTCGCCGTCGAGCGGCGGCGTTCACTGCGCAGGCCGACGGCGGCCCCCGCACTCCAGGCGCGGTTCTAAGCCCGCGTCCATTCGTACCGTTGCGCAGAAGAATTTCACGGCGACCTAACGGCCGGGCGAGGCTGAAGAGACGCATCGGCTGCGGACGCAGGTCCAGGCGGCTGCGGCGAATACCAGGGCGTTGGCCGCGACCACCGGCGCCGCTGCGATGAGAAATCCATAGACGATCCACAGGAGCGCGCCGAGCATCTGCACGCCACGCAGCGTTGCCGGCCGAGCAAAGAAGTACGAACCGACGAACACGGAGGTTGCAACCCAACCGAGGGTCTGCGTCACGACTGTGTACATTGCTGTCAGCCGATCGCCTGCAGCGGCATGCCCGGCGCTTCCAGGATCATCACGCGATCGGTGCGGTCTCGCTCCCAGTCGTGGAGCATGAGGCCCTTCGATTCGAACAGCGCCCGGATCTGAGAAGTGCGCAAGCCGAGTACCTGATCGAGGACGGGGACCAGCACACTGACTGCGCTGTCACTGAGCACGGTGCTCTTCGCGATCCGGGACAGCTGACTGTTCTCGGAGACGGCGATAGTGAATCCATCCCCGTTGTTGACGTGCAACATCACGTGAACGTCCGAACTACCATCACCCACGTAGATGATTCGATCGGACACCACACCGAGCCTGTGAGCCAATTCTTCGAGCACGGCGACCTTGCCATAGCCGGCCGGTACACGCGTGATGGAGCGCACTTCGCCGGATTCGGGGTCGTGGTCGAATTCCGTTCCGTAGATGCGCTCGGGCGGCACGATTCCGGCCAGCGCCGCTACGACCACTTCCCGCGGCGCGGCCGAAACGACGCAAAAGGAAAAGCGAAACCCGTCCAGACCCCGCTCCAGAAAGTCGACCAGCGCCGGCAACCCTTTCTTGAGCCGCACTCGGCGGCCCGTCTCGAGGAGGTGGTCGCGCCGCACGCCGCGAAAGTCGGGATCGTGACGGATGAGATAGGCGAGCTCGCCGCCCTGCTGGACGAGGTTGCTGCGGGCCAGACCGCTGACTTTATCCTCAAAGCCGCGGACGCCGAGCAGCTCGCTCAAAACGTGGCCGGAGTCGTTGAAACTCAGTGTCTGATCGAAGTCAGACGCAAGCAAGTAATGTCTGTGCGGGGTTCTCACGGTGTTCTCCTCGGCAGTCGGCGCGATTCATGCGAGCCGCCCCCCACGTCTGCACGCCACCGACCCTAGCAAACCTCGCACGACGACCGAAGCGAACTGTGTCACTCCGATGGCTGAGCATTTTTCACCTCGCGACGCGTATCCGCCTCATCCGTCGGTACGCCGCGACGTCGTTTCGCCGGACCCAACGCTGCGCTACGCGGTCCACCCGTCATAGCGGCCACGGTTTTCGGTGGCTAAGGCGGTGAGACGGCTGCTCGTCTCCTGGATCATCGGCACGATCAGCCGCATCGCCTTCTTCGCGTGCAGGCTAAAGTGCAGCTCGGGATCGTTCTCCACCGGCCGCACGTCGACGGCGTAGCCTTCACTCTCCAGGCGCGTACGCACTTGGCTGCAGGCCGCTTCATCGGGAAGCGCGAGGAAAAAATCCACCGGGTAGTCGTTGAAGGGCGCATACCCTTTGGCGCGCAGTTGTGCGACGAGCTTCTCGTCCCAACTCTCCGAACGCCCGCGCGCCACCTTGCGCACGTTGAAGAAGATTCGCGCCGCGATGATGGCGGCCGCGACGGCGAACACGATGACGAAGAATGACATTGAGCGGCTCTTGCCTACTCGTCCGGCGCGATGGTGACGCGCAATCCCGCGAGCCCGGGGATGAACTCGATCTGGCACGACAGGCGGGAGTTCGACTCGTGGTGCGCAAGCTCTGCGAGCAACTCGCGCTCATCGGACATCGGAGCGGGCAGTTTCGCCTCCCATTCAGGGTCGACGTAGACGTGGCACGTGGCGCACGAGCACATCCCGCCGCAGATGGCGGCAACGCCGTAGTCCAATTCCCGCAGCGTCTCCATGACCTTCAATCCGGTCTTCGCGTCCACCTCATGCTCGACCCCGTCGCGATCGACGACCCGCAATAACGCCATGAACATGCCTCGGAAAGGCCCCGTAATGGGGCCCGGTAGTTTGCCGATTACGAGGCGTTGGCGCCAGCCGAGCCGCCGGCGCCTAGAGGCTCTTCGGAACGCCCCGTTCCACCGCCACCGCCAGCCGGCCTTCCGCCGCGACCTCCGCGGGTGTCGGCGCCATCCTCGTGCGTCTCTCCTGGTACCACAACCACGTATGCAGATCGAATAGCCAGATCGAGGCGGCCAGCTGGGGCTCCGTGACGTGTTCCAGGCCCGCATGCCGCAGGAGCACCCCGGCGTGCGGGCGGGCCGAATCGAAGTACGACAGCACGCACGCAACGTCCAGCAGCGGATCATTGACGACTCCGCATTCCCAGTCGATCAGCATCAATCCTTCCCGGCTCTCGATCAGGTTTGACCCGTGGAGGTCGTGATGAAGAACGGCCACCGCCCGCTCGGATGCGCCGGATAGCCGCCACGCAGCGGCGGCCTCCTGCAGGTAATCCGCGGTGGGAGCGCGGCCGCGAGCTTGCTCCAACCGCCGCGCATACCCCTCCAGCGCCGCCAGCAGATCAAACCGCCCGAGGATGGGCGCAGGAATGGCGTGCAGCCTGCGCAGCGCGTCGCCGAGCGTTGCCAGGGAATCGGCGCGTGCGAATCTTGAATCCGTCCAGACAGGACCTTCGATGAATTCGGTGATGAGCCAGCGGTCGTTGGCGTCTGCGTGCACGATCCGCGGAGCGAGACCTGCCGCGGCGGCCAGACCGTGCAGCACCCGTTCCACACTGCGATCGCAGACCAGCCAGGCATCCAGCTGCGGGTTCCAGCGCAACACGAAGCGTCCGGCACCCGTGCGAACCGAATAGCTTCGATTGACGCTCCCGCCGGGAAGTCTTGCGATCTCGACGGCCCGGTCGCCGGGAACGAATCCCGGCACGTGCCGCAGCGCCTCGGTCGAGATCAGCTCGCCGGCAGCGGATGTCGATACGTCTTCAGCCATCCGGCAAAGCCTACCGCGGAAACAGCCAGGTAGACGACCGAAAGCAGGGCGACGAAATAAAGACCCTGGACCGCGAACAGAAACACCAACGTGGAGTCGATGACGAGCCAGTAGAGCCAGTTCTCGAGCTTGACCCGCGCGGTGAGCCACGTAGCCAGCAGACTTCCCCAGGTTGTGAGCGAATCCAAGAGCGGCCATGCGGCCTGTGTTTCCGTTGCCAACCAGCGCGCTGTGATTGCACTCACGGCAACGGTCACGGCGCATGCGAGGAGGTGCCTGCGCAACGGCCACCTAGTGACCGACCGGGTCGCCTCTCCCTGGGCACGTGACCAGTGCCAGTACCCATAGACGGACATGACCACGTAGTAGACCTGCAGGGCCGCCTGCATCGGCAGTCGCGCCTCGGCCGCAAGATAGATCAGGATCGCGGAGCTCAACCCCCCGGTGACCCAACACCAGCGCGAGCGCCTGACGGCCTGCAGCGAATACGCCAAACCCAGCACGACCGAGGCGGCCTCCAACGGCGAAGTCGCCGCCAGCCCGGCAAGGATGCCGCTCAGGATGCGGCCGGGGTCGGTCAAGACACCGCCAGCGGTCCCAGCACCTTCATCACGAACACTGCCTTGCCGCCGGCCTGGTCCCGGTCGTTGAAAGTCCGCGCGGTCTCCTGCTTGAGAGCCTCGAAAATGTCCTCGTGCAGACCGAACACCTGAGTGCTCATGCTGTTGGTGACGACCTTGAGCCGCCCGTGGGCGTTCAAGCGATCGATGAACTCCTTGATGGTCGGAATGTAATCCGCCGTGAGTGGATACAAGCTGATCTCGATGCCGATTTCCATGCTGCCCTCGCTCGCAAAGTGCCGTCTAACGGAAGGAATAGCGCACCGTGACGCCAAGCTGACGCGGATCGCCCGCCTGAACATAGCGCTTGTTCGGAAAATCCGGCGGCTCGTCGCCGAAGAAGAATCCGCGCAGGGCGTAGTAGCGGTTGAACGCATTGCGGACCCACGCGTAGGCGCCCCAATGCGGCTGCTCGTACCCGAGCTTCAGGTTCACCAACGTGTAGGGGCTCGATTTCTGATCGTTGCTGGTGTCGTAATAGAACGAGTCGACGCTTTGCGTGTCGACCCGCAGCATGACTCCGCCTGGAGCGTGGTATTCCGCGAACAGCGCGAACTGGTACGGAGGCGCATGCGGCTGCTCGCGGCCATCGAGGTTCACCCCGCCGAAGTCGTACCCGAGAAATCGCGTGTGCAACAGACCGAGCGTGCCGCCGAGTTGCAGCCTCTCACCGGCATGCCAGCGCAGCGCGCCCTCGAGACCGTAGTTCTCGCCGTGCGCCGCGTTGACATCGAAGAAGATGAATGTGAGGGGATCGGAGGGGTTCGGCTGGAGGGAGGTCTGGACCTGTTCGCTGGTGCGCCGCATGTAGAATACGTCGGCCTGCCAGTCGAGCCGTCCGTCCGCGCGGCTCGCCTTGATCCCGGCCTCGAAGTTCCACAGGAACTCCGCCTTGAACTGCTTCTGCGTCTCGGGCACTTCGGCGCCAATATTGAATCCGCCTGCCTTGTAGCCGCGCGACCAGGTCACGTAGAGATTGCGTCGCTCCTGCGGCGTGTACTCGAGTGAGAGGTGCCCGCCTTCCATCGTCTCCGCGGGATTGAACGCCACTGCGTTGGTGTCCTCGTAGTCGGCAGCCCGATGCTCGACTCGCGCTCCCAGCGACAACCGGGTGCGCTGCGTCAGTTTGAAATCGAGCTGGCCATAGCCTGCGTAGCTCGTGGAGTGGTACAGGCTCGACAGATCCGTAAACGGCAACTGATTGGACAAATCGTGCTCGTCGTTCGCTTCGCGAGCCTGCAGCACGTAAAGACCCGCCGCCCACGTCAGCCGGTCGTCCCGCCCGGCTGCCGGTTTCGACGTCAGGCGCAGATCCTCGCTCACGGTGCGCCGGTTGCGCTCGTTGTGAAAGAAGAAACGGTAGGGAGCGTACGGGCCCCAGAACGCATTGTTGCCCCAATCCCCGTCGAAGGAATTCACGAGAACGGAATCCGCGAAAGTGAGCGTGTTGAGCACGACGATGCGCTGCAAGCCGGCGTACTCGACGTGCACGGCGGCCGCCTTGGACCGCTCACTGTCCATGCCGGGGTCGTCCGACTGCGTCACGCGCGAGTTGTCGATTGAAAAGGCGTCATAGCCGTTGGCGAGGTCCACGTACATCGCCGTGAGATCGAGCTTCAGCTCTTCGGCAGCCTCCCAATGCAGCTTGCCGCGCAACGTCGTCTCGTCGTAGCCGTTCGTCGAATCGCGGCTGAGAAAGGCGTCATGGCGAAAGCCGTCGCTCCTGTAATTCTGGGCCACAAGACGAAATCCCGTGTCCCTTCCTCCCAGCGGGCCGCCGAAGACCGCCCCAGCGCCGTAGGTGCCATAGTCGCCGCCGGTCGCTTCGCTTGAAATTTCCCACACCGGTTGCGGGTCTTTCGTGTGGACACTGATCAGCCCCGCCAGCGCATTGGCGCCGTACACGGTGCCTTGCGGACCGCGCAGGACCTCGACCTGTTGCGTGTCGAAGAGTGTCGCGGGCATGCCGATGCCCGAGAAATCGATCTCGTCGATGAGAAACCCGACCGAGGCGTTGGGAGCGCCCTGGTATTGATCAAGCTCGCCTATGCCGCGCAGCTGAAAGTAACGCGGTCGGGACGTTCCCGCCGCCCAGTTGAGGTTGGGTATGAGGCCAAGCACGTCCTCGAAGTGCTGCACCCCGGCAGTCTCGAGCGTATGCGCGTCCAGTACTGTGACGCTCGTTGGAAGCTCTTCGACGGGCTCCCGCCACAGGCTCGCGTGAACGACAACCTCCTCCAGCGGCGGTTGCTGCGCGGCCGGCACCGCCTGGAGCGGGCCCTGCGCACGCGCGGCCGCAACACACCCCAGCAGGCTCAGGGCAAGTCCTTGAAATGCTAAACGCACGGCCGATCTCCCCATGACGAGAAGATCCGGATCAGTCCAAAGCGATTGGCGACAGAAGTCGACAGATACCTGCTCCCTACGCCGGTACTAACCGGATCAGGTTCAACGGGTTCGCCGGCGACTACCGACGTCTCAGGACCTTGAAGCCCGCTGCCGCGAATCGCCTGACGATCCGAGCAAGGGTTCTTCGGGGCCACCCCAAGGTTTATTGCGCGCACATGTTAGCACCACCCGCCGCGCGATAGGACTAGAATCGCCACCCTCGCTCCAGCGGGCCACATACGATGACGCGCAAGCTCCAGGTTCATCAGGTCGATGCGTTCACCCGCGAACGCTTCACGGGAAATCCGGCAGGCGTCGTGCTGAACGCGGACGGCCTCACGGACGCGCAGATGCTCGCCGTCGCGCGCGAGCTGAACAATGCGGACACCGCCTTCATCCTCGCCGCAGATGGAGCAGACCACGATGTACGGGCGCGGTTCTTCACTCCGAAAACGGAGGCCGGCTTCGTAGGTCACGCGACCGTCGCCGCTCAATACGTCATGTCGCGACGTCATGGCGCACCGGCTCGGCTGCGGCAAAAATCCAAAGCCGGCATCGTGGACATTGAAATCCGCGGGACCGGCGATGACCGCAGCATAGCCATCCGGCAACAGCCGCCGCCTGTCGGGCGCGAGGTGAATGATCGCGAGCGTCTCGCGGTGCTGGACGCGCTAGCACTCGCCACCGACGATCTCGATCCTCGTTGCCCGCTGCGCATCGTCGGTTCCGGCAGCACCCGATTGCTCGTCGGCGTGCGCGGCACGGAACCGCTGAAACATCTGAAACCCGACGTCAATCGGCTGACGACGCTCTCGGCGCAGATCGGAGCCGCCGGCTATTTCGTCTTTGCGCTCACGCCCGGAGCGGACCATCTGACCGAGTCCCGGATGTTCTGTCCCGCGCTGGGCATCGCCGAGGACCCGGTCAGCGGCAACGCCCATGGATTGTTGGGACTGTATCTCGCCCGCCTGGGCATTCTGACCCCGGAGCACGATCGGGCGACCTTCACCGGCGTTCAGGGACACCAGATGCACCGCGCCGGCCGCGTGCAGGTGGAGTTGGATTTCAAGGACGGGGCGATCGACGGCGTGTGGATCATCGGTCAGGCGGTGTCGATCTTCGAGACGCAGATCGAGCTGTAGCCGCACCCGGTACGGTGCGCTTACCGAAGCGCACCGAAGAGCCGAACGCGCCTTACGTCTCTTCACCGGCGTAAGCCGGCTGCGAGCGGACACGCCACACGAACCACGCCGCCGGCAGCGCAATCAGCGCCCCGAGCAGAAACGGCGCACTGGGTCCGAACAACATATAGATAGGCCCGGATGCGAATGGCCCGATCACACGAGCCAGGCTGCTGCTCGACTGATACGTTCCCATCACCACCCCGCGCTCGTGTTCTTCCGACTGTTTGGAGGCCAGTGCCGAGGCGCTTGGACTGAAGGCTCCTGTGCCGATGCCACACAGCGCGAGACCGAGCCCCGTCGCCATCCAGTTCGGAGCCTCCGCCACGATCAGCAGGCCCGTGACATAGCCGAAGATTCCGAGCGTCGCGAGCTTCGGTTCGCCGAGGCGAGGAACCAGAACGCGCACCAGGCCACCCTGGGTCAGTACCGCGAGCGAAGCGAAGCAGAACAGCAACAGGCCGACGGTCCGCGGACCGAATCCGAACTTGTTCAACGCCCAGATCGCGAAGATCGATTCGAGGATCGACTGCGAGCACGTCACGAGCAGCGCGGCGGATGCGACGAACCGCAGCGATGGACGTTCGCGCAGCAAGCGCAGCGGACTCGTCCGAGCTCGCATGGAATGCCGTTCTCTCTGCGCGGCCGTGTTACTTTCCGGCAGAATGAATGCAACGAGTGCGATCGCGAGCAGACTGAGGCAGGCTGACACCGCTGCCGGTCGCGCGAAGTTGGCGGAGTGCACGTCATTCCCGGCAAGCAAGCCGCCGATGGCGGGGCCCACCGTGAATCCAATGCCGATGGCCGCACCGATCAATCCGAGAGACGCGGCTCTGTTACGAGGCTCGCTTACATCCGAGGCGTACGCAAAGGCCGCAGCGATATTTCCCGCCATGAAGCCGCCGAGGATCCGCGAGAGCACCAGCCACCAGAGGTTTGCGGCAAACCCCAGCATGATGTACGAAACGCACGCTCCGGCCAGACTGGTCATCAGAATCATCCGCCGTCCGTACCGGTCGCTCAGACGGCCCCAGAACGGGGCCGACAGAAACTGGAACAGCGAGTAGGCGCCCAGGATCCAGGTGATCCACCAGGCAGGGATGCCGAACTCGTTCCCCATGTACGGCACCAGCGGAATGAGGATGCCGAACCCTAAGATGTCGATGACGCTGACGAGGAAAAGAGCCGCAAGTCGCTTGTTCAAACTCCACTCTCGCCTTCTTCAATGATTGGGAACGAGGGACTTCAGATCAACGCCCGGCCGTGCCTGCTGCGGCACATAGTCGCGCGCGCCCCGGATGATCAGGTTCGGAATGCGTGTCTCCTCGAACGAGGCGTTCCCCGGCGCGCCGGGCGAATCCCCGGTCCTCAGGATCACCAGCTGCAGGGAGGGGACAACCCACATGCGGTGACCCCTTCCCTCGACGGCGAAGACATCCGGCAAAGCATAAGGCTCCCCGGCTGTCGTGCCCGTTTTCACTCTCACGTACGCCCCGTAGCTCGGATTTCCTTTCGTCGGCAGCAGCATCTGGGCCACCCAGCCCGGCGGTACGATCTCATCGCCTTGATACCGCCCGTTGTTGACGAGCAGCTCGCCCACGCGGATCCAATCACCCTGTCGAACGAGCAAGCAGCAATCCGCGTGCACCGACCCGCCGGCGCGGTCGAGCCAGCCCCAGGCATCCGCCGCTCCGATCCTTCTCCATAGGCCTTCCGACAGATACTGCGCATACCTCTGCTTTGCCGCACGCTCGATGACGAGCGACAACAGCTGCGGGTCCGCCGGCTGGTCCAGCCAGGTCTCGCCGGGCCGAGCGACGAGCGTCTGACTCAAATCCTCGGAGATGACATCAGGGCCGAACCGTTCGCGTGCGAGCGCGCTCCAGGGGCTCTCTGCCGGGCCCGTCGCGCCAAGACCGCTCGACATCTGCAACAGATTGCGGACGGTGATGGTACCGCGGGGGTCGTTGCGCCACTCCGGAATGAAATTCCCGATGGGCTCATCCGGCCATCCGATCTTGCGATCGCCGATGGCGATGCCGGTCAGCAGCGCGGTCACTGTCCTCGCGAATGACTGTGAATCCTCCAGCGTGTCGAAGCCGGTGCCGTGCCAATACCTTTCGAAGACGATGTGGCCGTGGCGAGTCACGATGAGGGCGCGAGAATTGTGACCGGCCGCGTAGTCGGCCGCCTTCTGGAGAGCCTCCGCGTCCAGAGACTCCAGCGCAGGAGAGACTCGCGGGGCCGGCGGCATGTTGCCGCCTTCGACGAGCTCGCGTGGCTGGTAAAACGAAAGCGGCACCGAGCTGCCGTGCATCAGGGCCGTGCCATAGCGCTTCCAGAACTGGGGTTCGCGGGTGATTACCATCAGCGCCACCACTACGATCGCCACCGCTGCCCACTGGGCGAGCCGTCTCACTTCGATGACACTCCCGTTTCATTGCGATACGCGGATCGTACCGGACCGCAATATTGCACGCGCCCACGCGCAAGCTCGAGCTCATGTGTCGCGGAATCCGGCCACTCCGAGCGGCGATGAGTGGTCATGATCACCGCGGTACCTTCCTTGACGAGAGCCTCGATGCGAGCGCGCAGATCGCGGCGGGTGGGGCCGTCCACACCGGAGAAAGGCTCGTCCAGCAGAAGAAGTTGCGGCCTGCGAATCCACGCGCGGGCAAACAGCACGCGTCGCAGCTGACCGTATGAAAGCTCCACCAGAGTTCGCGAGGCGAGCCCGGCGAGGCCGAAAAAGTCCAAGGCACGATTCGCCGCACCCCGATCCGCGGCCGTGGGCGGATCGTTGAGCCCGATACTGGCGTGCCGGCCCGACTGCACGACCTCGCAAACCGTGAGCTCCTGCGGGTGGTCGGACTGCAGATGCGGCGCGACCAGGCCGACGCGCGTCTTGAACTCCTGCAGCGGCACGCCTGCCTCAACCCCGGCACGCTCGACGCGGCCTCCGGTGGCTACGCCGTGGTCGCCGTAGATTGTCCTCAGGAGGGTCGTCTTGCCTGAACCATTCCCGCCATGCACGACCCAGCACTGGCCTGGGTGAATTTGCAGGGAAACACCCTGCAGCGCCACGTGCTCATCCAGGTAGACCGAGGCATTGATCAGTTGCAGCAGCGGCCGACCCGCGGACGCTCGAGCCATGCGCCGCCGCGGATTCGAAGTCAAAATCGCCTCAGGATTCGCCTCAGGATTCGCCCCAGGCCGATCGTGGTCCGAATGTAACCAGCGCTCCACGGACGCGCCGCCCCGAATGCTCCGGCCCCACTCGCTGCGCGTCGCCCGGCCCTTGTAGAGGATCCTGCCCGCCTCCAGCACGAGCAGGTGAGTCACGCAGTCCGGCACGTCCTCGACCCGATGAGTCGTGAGCACCCAGGGCAGCCTCGACCGCGTTGTGTGCCGCAACCAACGCAGCGCGCGCTCGCGGTTGGTCTCGTCCAGGCCATTCAACAATTCGTCCAATAACAAAAGCTTCGAGCGCGAGGCCAACGTCCGCGCCAGCAGCGCCAGACGCCGCTCGCCGTAAGAAAGAGACAGGAAGCTCCGCTGCGCCAACGCCTCGATTCCAAGCTGTCTCAACACGCTCGCAATGCGCTCGCGATCAGCGAGGGTCAGCGTGTTGAGCGGAATATCCGTGCGATACCGACCTGTTCCCACAATCTGTTCGACCGTGTGATTCCAGCCATACCGCTCGTATTTGTCCTGTCTTTCAGGCCCGACGTACCCGATTTCCTCCTTCACGCCGAAGGCAGCGGTCCAGGTCCGTCCCTGCCATCGGTAAAAGCGTCGCTCCTTGCCCGTCGGAGTCGGCCAGACATCCCCGGCGATGAGTTTTAACAGTTGCGTCTTACCTGCGCCGTTGCCGCCGGCGAGCACCCAGCGTTCTCCCGGACGCACGCTCCAACTGATTTCCCGCAGCACAACCCGTGCATTCCGCACCAGACGCACGTTTTCGAGGTGGGCCTCGACATAGACTGATTGCGCGCCTGTCGTGCGTCTCATAGTTCACGGTGCCGCCGGTTTAATCATGTATTCTCCCATGGTGGACCGCTCGCACCAGGGCCTTGACAGCAAGACCATGCCCCTTCGACTGCTTGCTCCCCGCTACTGGCCCACTTGGGCGGGGCTCGGCATTCTGCGGCTGCTCTCCCTGCTTCCCTACGCCGCGCTCCTGAGGATTGGATCCTGGCTTGGTTCGCTCATGCGCCACCTGCCCCTGCGCTTCATCAGAACCGCACGACGCAACATCGAGCTGTGCATGCCCGAGCTGTCCGCGGCAGAGCGCGAGAAGCTGCTGTCCCGGCACTTCCAGAGCCTGGGGATCGCCCTGCTCGAGGTGCCCCTCGCGTGGTGGACGCGCGCGCGCGACATCGACCGGATCGTAAAAATCGAGGGGCGCGAGCACATCGACGCGGCCCTCGCTCGCGGCAAGGGAGTGATCCTGCTCACGGCCCACTTTACGCCGCTCGAGATGGGTGGACGCATTCTCGCCCGGGTCACTCCGGTCAGCTTCCTGTACCGGCCGACGAAGAACGAGGTGCTGGCGCGTTTCCTGAGCCGCTGCCGCTGCCAGCACGGCGGCAACCCGATCGCGCGCGATGACATACGGACGCTGATCACGGCGCTGAAGCGTAACGAGTGCGTCTGGTATGCGCCGGACCAGTGCTACCGCAAGAAAGGCGCCGAGATGGTGCCGATGTTCGGGATTCCCGCGGCGACCAATACGCTCACGTCGCGGCTCGCCCGCATGACCGGCGCGACCGTGCTGCCGTATTTCTTCGAGAGGTTGCCGGGCTCGCAGGGCTACCATGCGGTCATTCATCCGCCGTTCGAAAACTTTCCCAGCGATTCCCCGTCGGCGGATACTGCGCGCTTCAACCACATGATCGAAGCGCAAGTACGGAATGTCCCTGAGCAATACCTCTGGATCCATCGCCGATTCAAAGGCCTCACCGACGACTATCCCGACTACTACGCCCGCAGCGCGCCCCGCAGAGCCGAGCGCACCGCCTGAGAGCTACGACCTGCTGGTGGTCGGCGGCGGAATCAACGGGACGGGGATCGCGAGGGACGCCGCCGGCCGCGGGCTGTCGGTCATCCTGCTCGAGAAGGACGATCTCGCCGCGCACACCTCCTCCGCCAGTACGAAGCTGATACATGGCGGGCTGCGCTACCTGGAGGATTTCCATTTCGCCCTCGTGCGCAAGGCGCTCATCGAGCGCGAAGTGCTGCTGACGGCCGCACCCCACCTCATGCGACCGCTGCACTTCGTCATGCCCCACGACGCCCACCTGCGCCCGATGTGGATGATCCGCACCGGTTTGTTCCTCTACGATCACCTGGCCCCGCGCAAGCGGCTGGCTGCCTCGGCGGCGATCGATCTTCGGACTCACATCGCCGGGGAGCCGCTGGCGGTGAACTTTCGCCGGGGATTCGTGTACTCCGACGGATGGACGGACGACGCTCGTCTGGTTGTGTTGAATGCGCTGGACGCGATCGCGCACGGAGCGACGATACGTACACGAACCCGGTGCGAACGGATCGAGGCGCAGGAGGGCGAGTGGTTGGCGACGATCCGGGCCGAGAAATACAGCGGTTTGGTTCGGGCACGTGCGGTGGTGAACGCGACAGGGCCCTGGGTGAGCCAATTCGTCCAGCACGCCTCGCCCGTCAAAGCCGCTCACAGCGTGCGCCTGGTCAAGGGCAGCCATATCGTCGTGCCGAAGCTGTTCTCACATCGCTTCGCGTACATCTTCCAGAACCAGGACCACCGCGTCGTGTTCGCAATCCCGTATGAGCGCGAGTTCACGCTGATAGGCACGACGGACGTGGAATACCACGGTGAGGCACAGAACGTGTCCATCGACGCGCAGGAAATCGTATATCTGTGTGAAATCGCCAACCGCTACTTCGTGCGGCAGATCGCACCGAGCGAGGTCGTCTGGACCTACTCGGGCGTGCGCCCGCTACTGGACGATGAGGCAAGCGATCCTTCCAGCGTGACACGGGACTATGTGCTCGAGCTGGACAGAACTCCGGCGCCCCTGCTCTCGGTCTTCGGCGGCAAGATCACGACTTACCGCAAGCTCAGCGAAACGGCGGTCGATCGGTTGGCGGGCGTGCTGGGTTCCGGCTCGCGGCCGTGGACCCGGACCGCCCTTCTGCCCGGAGGCGATCTTCCGGACGGCAGCTTCGCGGTGTTTCTCCGAACGCTCGAGCGGCGCTACCCGTGGTTGCCGGGCTCCTTGCGACGGCGCTACGCCCAGGCGTACGGCACCCGCATCGAGCGCGTCATCGGGAACGCCCGCAGCCTCGAGGAAATGGGCGAGGAGCTCGTGCCGCAGCTCCTGGCGCGTGAAGCGCAATACCTGTGCGACGAGGAATTCGCCCAAACGGCACACGACATCCTGTGGCGGCGGACGAAACTGGGATTGCACCTGAGGGGCAGCAGCCAGGCTCGCCTCGAAGACTGGCTGACCCGCCGCGGGCGGGCGCCCACTACGAGCTAGAGGTCGCGAGCACGCGACACTGTGACCCCATTCGCAAAATCGGCAGACGTGTGGGGAGAGCCGATCGCGCTGTTGGTCCTCCATGCTAGCGTTGCGCGTGATGTCCGATCCCATTCTCGCCGCCATCATCGCCGCCACGGCAACGATTCTGACGTCGTTCCTGCAGCTTCGACTTTCCATGGGCCGAGAGTTCGCCGCACGCGCTCAGGCGGGTGGCTCCCGGCGCAAAGGACGTACTCCCTTCGTCGCCCTGTCGGTCATGCTGTTTGCCGCCGGAGTCGCCGGATTTGCCATCTCCCGCTGGCTGACTGAGAACGAGCGCGCAGCGCAAAGCGCTCTTGAGCGCGAGCTGCGGGCGCAGGTCGATCAAATCAGCCGCACCGCCAGTCAGCTCGAAGTGACGCGTGCCGGCGCGCGGGCGGAGATCGAAGCGGACGTGTTACGAAGGACCGGGACTGACGGGATCGTCGTCACGGCCACCGTTTCGCCATGTCGCCCGGCCCTGATCGTGAATCCCCCCGGATCGACCAGCCCGCCGGGAGTCTCGGCCGACGCACCTCCTTCACCGGCCTCGCCATGCACCGAGGCCGAAGCGAATACTGTCATGCTGTGCGCGACGCTTCCGGGTAGAGCCAGCGTCACGGAGATCGAGCTGTTTTCACGCTTCGCCGACTCCGACGCGCCGTGGAGCACCAATCGACTCTCGCCCGGGCAGGAATCCGGTCAAGCGCGCTTCGCGGAGAGCCCCGTCGAAAGACCGGAAAGCCCGGGAACGAAACAGGTGTGCCAGTCCTTCGCCCACTGGTCGGCGGAACATTCGCGCGTGGCGCGCATGATCGTCCGCTATTCGCTGTAGGCCTCGGAGCCGGGCGGCGCCCACCTCGCCGCCAGATCGCTGACCTCCCGCCTGCGCACCGCGACCGGGTTGAAATTCAACCTGACGTGCACGTGTGTCACCGCGTGCCGCCCGCTACGCAGGCGCTCATGCACGCTCAATGCCGAAAGATCGGTGGACTCCCCGATGAGCAGAGGACGCCAGGTGTCCGGTCCCTCGCTGCAGGTGAATATGTAGTTGCCCGGTCCTGGGCTCAACCGGGTGGGCCAGTCGTGAATCTCGTAAGTGTAGATCTCGCCCGATTGCCCTGCCCACCGGTAGCGTTGCTGGCTGCGGGGAGTGGGGCGGCGACTGCCGAGGAAAATTCCGAATGCGCTGCCGGCCTCGAAACCCAGCGACTCGTACAGTCGTCGGGCCGCTGCATTGTCCTCGCCCGTGAAGAGCACGAGCCGATCGAACCGGTGGTGGCGGCGGCTGTCGGCGAGAACTGAGCGCATGACGGCGCGGCTAAGACCCTGACGACGATCTTCCGGCCGCGAGTAGACGCCGCCGACCTGACCAAGATGTCCGTACACGGCGTTGAGCGCAGCGATCGCCACGAGCCGCTCGCCATCGAACGCGCCCCACCAGCGTCGTGCCCGCGCCCGGGATTCGAATTCTTCCTTTCGTTGCTGCATCGTGGCCTGCCACGAGTGGTTGAGCTCGGCGAAGTAGGCCGTGTTGAGAGGCTCCCAGTCCTCGAAATCCTCGGGCCGCAGGAAGCGAACGGAGTCGGAGTGTCCGCTCAGATCGTTGTCCGTAAGCGCGCGGCTGTACAGCAGGTCCTTTTCGCTGTGGCTCGGTTCAAAGCGCGGGTCGACGCACAACAGGTTCCACAGCGTGTGCGCCGTCAGCCACTCCCCTACGATGCCCGTCACCTCGAACGGGTCCCCGTCGCAGGCTCCCAGTATGTCCTCGGCAAGATCGGCGCGGCCGGCCGCCTGCACCAGAAGATTTCCGCGGCGGGTGAGGCAGAAGACGGCAACGACGCGGCCCGCATCTTCCGCGAGGCGAAAGTTTCCGGAGTTCGGATGGTCGCCGGCGCGGGGACCGCACATCGCCAGATTCGACAGCAGGAACAGCGAGGAGTCCAGGTTCGCTTCGAGAAAAGCCCGGACGCGCTGCAGATCGTTATCGGTGACGTCTTGGATCATGGATCTTTCGGCAAGTACACGGCTCGCAACGGGCCAACGCTATGGCAACTGTACAGTCCTTTTCAGCCCACGGTAACGGGCCGCGCAAAGAACCGGACCAAAGTCCAACGCAAGCGGCATAATTCGTGTCACTCATGAGCGTTTCTGTCTCACACGTCGCAACGCGCGTCTACGGATGGCCGCTCGCGGTGCTGCTCGCATTGGCGCCGCTGTGGCTCGTCGGCATTCTCGACCGTGGCCTGTGGACGCCGGATGAGCCTCGCGAGGCGGACATCGCCTGGCGCATGAGCCAACAGAGCGACCGGACGCTTCCGCAGCTCGCAGGCACGCCTTTCCTGGAGAAGCCGCCTTTGTCCTACTGGCTGTCGGCCGCGGGCATCGCGACGTTCGGCGAGTCCGCCGCTGCGGCGCGCGCTCCTAACATCCTGTACGCCGCGGTGACGGCATTGGCGATTGGGAGTCTCGCTTGCGCCATGGCGGGCGCGGGTGCAGCCTCTCTCAGCGCGCTGTTTGCCGGCACGACGCTCATCGCATTCCGCGTCTCGGTCTGGCTTGCTCCGGATGCCGGACTGCTCGCGGGATGCGCGCTCGCGCTGGCGGGCGCGTATGCCGGCTTCACAGCGCCGCCGGGCCGACGAAAACTGCTTGGCTACACGGCAATGCATGTCGGAGCCGCCGTTGGGTTCATGGCGAAAAGCGCACCCGGTTGGCTCGTACCCGCGTTGGCGCTGATCGCGATCATCGTGTGGGAGCGACGCTGGTCGGAGCTGCGCAGATGGGAGCTTTACGCGGGCTTCATCGTGCAGGCGCTGATCATAGGTCCCTGGATCTACGCCGTTGCGCTCACCCCGATCGGACGTGACGCACTGCTCGCCTTTTTCTGGCACAACGTCGTCGGACGCTTCACCAAAGTCTCCGGCCCGACCCTCCTCGACTACACCACGGGCCATCACAACTGGCCCGGGAAGTACTTCTTCGAGCTGCCCGTGTATCTCTTTCCGTGGACACTGCTGGCGGTCGCCGCGCTCAGGCGTGCGTGGACGCGAGTTCGGACACCCGGTTCCGAAGGAACACCGTGGCGATTCACAATCGCAGCTGCCGTTCCGTTTCTGGTGCTCCTGTCGCTAGCCGCGACCGCGCGGGACATCTACGCCGCGCCGGCCATGCTCGGATTCAGCGTGCTGATCGCATTATGGGCGCGTGCAAGCCAGGGCAATCTCACGCGTCTCGATCGGTTCGCCTTGTCGGGCACGCGGATCCTGGTCGCGCTGATCACGCTCGTATTTGCAGGATTTCTTGTTGTTGTCGGGCTAGCCCCCCCGGGTATGGGGATAGTTGATGACTCCAGCGCCAACGCCCGGCTCACGCACGCGCCAATTGCGATTCTGGCAGCCGCCGTCGCGCTTTGGCTCGCATCAAGGTCACAACGTCGCGGGGACGTTCAACGCAGTTTGCTTTGGACCTACGCAGCGTATGCGGGAGCATTGTGCGTCACGGCACTGACGGCTTTCCCCCTGGTCGACGGCTGGCAGAATCTTCAGATCATCGCCAAAGACGTCCACCGCGATACACGCAACATGCCTCTCGGACTGTTGGACCCGGACGAGACCACTCTCGCCATCCTCGACCACGGGCTGTTGACGCCAGTTTCCGTATTGGACACGCAGGGCAAGAGTGCCGAGCAGGTTGTTTCCGACTGGTTCCGGGTGCGCGGTACCCGTGCTCGCGTTCTCGTGCTGCTACCCGGACACGCCGCTGGCGACCTCACACCCTTCATGAGCTTTTTCCGTCCCGTCTCACCCCCGGACGACGGCGTCGCGGGCGCGCTCACGAAAAAAGGCGCTGCCGCAATCGTGAAGCGTTACGAGCTACCTCAAGGGCGAAGGTACGCGCTACTCGGACCGGAGTAGCGCTCGCAACTGCTGTCACGCGAGACGTGGCGGGCGTGCACGCGGCAGACTCCATCCTCATCCCGTACGCTGGCGCTTCCTGAGCTGAAGGAAGCCAACCCCGGAAAAGCGCGCTCGAACGACTCGGGGGCATTGTTGAAATGCCGGCAGGTCCGGCATCGCTCCTCGACGGCGCCCCCACCCGTGCTCACTTAGAGTCCGCTCCAGTACGAGCCGAACACCGCTACGGAGAGGATGTAACCGAGCACGACGTTCACGGCTACGCCGGCTGTGAAGGCCCAGAACGGCTTCAATCCGGCGCTCGCCAGCTCGCGCAGCCGCGTCGTGAGTCCGATACTGAAGAAGCAGAAGATGAACGCCCAGGTGCGGAAGTTCTTGATCGGTCCGACCAGATCCGGGGTGATCGCCTTCTTGAAGTCCGCGTAAGAGACCGAGGCCGTTACCGCGGTTATGATCACCGACGCCAGCAGAAAACCGATGACGAACTTCGGAAACCGGCGCCAGATCTCCCCGAGATCCGGGCGGCGATGGATGCCGGTCCCTTCCCATCGCGTCGTGGCGACGATCGACAGGACGAAAGCCCAGACTCCGATCCACACATCCCGGCCGATCACCTTCATGAGCGTGAATGCATTCAGTGCGGCATCCGCGGTGCCTGTGATCTGGGGTACGTGTCCTGCGTATCCGCCATAGGCTTGCGCGGCGGCCAGGCCGGCGGCGTCGGCAAACTCGGAAGTTCCGATCCAGGCGCCGGCGACGCCGGTCGGCAGACCCAAGGTGCGCGCGATGATCGGCAAAGCGAAGATCATCACGATCGCCCAGAAGATCACGAGCGTGATGGCCACGGGCGCATCCTGCTTCCTGCCCCCGACCGCGCCAGAAATCGCGATCGCTCCGGACACACCGCAGATCGCGCCGCCCGCCCCGAGTGTCGCCGCGAACCGCCGATCCAGTCCGAGCTTGCCCGCAACGTAGTAGATGACGCCGAACGTCACCAGCGAAACGATCGACGCCTGGACGATCGCAACAGGGCCCGCCCAGACGACGAGCGTGAAAGGCAGCGTCGCTCCCAACAACACGATGCCGGTCTTCACGTAGTACTCGACGCGAAAGCCCGCGTCCATCCACCGCGGCAGAAGATTCAGATTCGAGATGAGCAGCCCCAACACCAATGCGACGAGGGGAGGCTCGAGATTATAGTGATCGGCTTCGTTCCACTGTCCGAGCGTGAAAATAAGGATGGACACGATGTAAACGAACACGAACGACGCGAGGAATTGGCTCAGCCTCCAGCCCAGCGCTCTCGCCCCCGCGCCCAGCAGCGCCGCCCACACGACAAAGAGGGCGAAGTAGCGGGCGGCGTTGCCTTGCAGGTCGGCCGCGGCCTCCGAAAGGTAACTCCATTTCCGGGGCGTCACTGCAAGCCACTTGATGCTCGAGCCGTCGAGGAAGAGCCATACGGCGGCAGCGGTAAGACCGAGCCCTAACCACACCGCCCACCAGTCCTCTTTACGGACCAGGTCTTTCCAACTCGAGGGGTTCGATAGGGTGCTCTGAGCCGCGCGCGCGTCCGTGGCCATGGGCTGCTTCTCCGGCAAAACCTGACGGGAAGCGTACGACCGGATGCGCACGCCCCAAAATAGCGTTGATTTATCAGCTTATATGAGCCCGGCATGTGCAGCGCCGGTGCAACGATGCGTCCTCGCGCCGCGGGTGCGGAGGCGGGCCCACGGGATAGCCGGGCGGAAGCAGGTCTGCTCAGTTAGCGTCGCTGGTCAGCGTGGTCAGGACCGTGTCCACCACCCTGGGGGTGGGCGGCGCCTTCGGGACGTCCGCCGGCTTGGGGACGTGCACCACCGTCGGGACGTGCACCACCGCCGGGTCGCGCACCACCGTCGGGTCGCGCACCACCGTCGGGACGTGCACCACCGTCGGGACGTGCACCACCGTCGGGACGCCCGCCACTTTCGGGGCGTCCGCCACCCTGGGGGTGGGCACCGACGCTCGGATGCTGCTGCGGTGCCTGCGAGTGCGGCTCCCCGCCGCCGGCCGCGCGTTGCCCATGAGGCTGTCCGCTGCCGTCCGGAGCCGCGGAGGCGCGATGCTCAACTTGCGGACGGTCAGGCTGAGGACGCCCTGCAGGAGCCGTGTGCGTCTGACCCTGAGGCTGGCCCATTCGCGGCTCGCTCGAGCCGTTGGGATGCCTGTTGGGCTGGCCCATGTTGGGCTGGCCACTTCGAGCTTCGGCCGCCCCTGGCGGGCGGTCGTTACGCAGGCCGCCCGCTGAAGCACTGCCGCTCTCGTGTCCGCCATTGGCGTGCCCGTCCGTGCCCGGCGGGCGGTCGTTACGCAGGCCACCCGCTGAAGCGCTGCGGCTCTCGTGTCCGCCATTGGCGTGCCCGCCCGCCCCCGGCGGGCGGTCGTTACGCAGGCCGCCCGCTGAAGCGCTGCCGCTCTCGTGTCCGCCATTGGCGTGCCCGTCCGTGCCCGACGGGCGGTCGTTACGCAGGCCACCCGCTGAAGCGCTGCCGCTCTCGTGTCCGCCATTGGCGTGCCCGCCATCGCCACGCGGCCCTTGTGCACGCGAGACACCTGAGTGCACGGGTCCGCCGGCGGCCCGGGCCGCTACCACCCCTGTCCCGGTGAAAGCCGCGGGCCTGGCCGTCGCCGCAATGTGCGGTCTGCCATTGTTGACGGAGGCTCGCAAGTCGCGGTCCTTGGCGGCCATATCGAAATGCTGTCGCTGTATCGGTGTTGGGTCGATGTGATGGTCGTGCTCGGCAGCCAACTGACGTGAGGTCGGTCGTGCGTCGATGCCCCCGCGGCCTCCATTGAAGCTCACGCGATTCACATTGTTGACGACCACCGTCCTGTTATAGACGTTGGTTACACGGATATTGGTTACGTTCGTCACCGCGCGGTTGTACACGACGTGTCCGCCGCGCCAGTAACCGCCTTCGAAGCCAACACCGCCGTATCCAAATCCGTAGTTCACGCCACCATAGAAGCCGACGTGAGGACCCCAGTACCCGCCGTGCCAAAGGTATACACCACTTCCCCAACCCCAGTAGCCAGGTGTCCATAGGAGACCGGGCTCGGGAGCCAGCACCCACGTGCCCGGCACCCAGTAGTAACCGTCATCACCGTAAGCCCAATAGCCCGGCGTCCAGATGTAGTCTTCGGCTGGCGGTGCCGGCTGTACGTACACCGGCAGAGGAGGCGGCGCGATGTCAATCGAAACGCCGACCGAAATCCCGGCAAAGGACGCCACGGGAAGCATCGCCAGCACGAGTGCGGGAGCGAAGCTGCGAACGAGGCGATTGAGCATGGAAGTCCCCTGTAGCGCGTGAGGGCAGGTTGATCAGGAGCCGCTGAATGTCCGCTGAACATCAGCGCGGCAAGATGCGGCCGATATTCCGCGACTCCGCGCGCTGACAACCACTTTACCTTACAACGCTGTTTCCACGGAGTTGTTGACCGACCGCAGGTGTGCACGTCGTCGTTTGCCGACGCTTCGACGTGGCCCGCCAGGGCGAGAGGCGAGAAGGCCCCCAACGTGGCGCGACGATCTTTTGTACGGCGCTCATTGTAGAATCCCTGTACGCGCCCGTAGCTCAGCGAATAGAGCATCGGTCTTCGGAACCGAGGGTCGGGGGTTTGAATCCCTCCGGGCGCGCCACGAGCTCTCGGACGATCACGCCGCCTGCGCTGCCGTGCGCGGCCGCAGTGCCACATAGCCCACCCCGAGAAGCGCGAACCAGAACGGAGCCACGTACAGCGCGACGCGAGTGTCAGGATCGGGCCAGAGCATCACGGTGACGAAAAGGATGAAAGCGACCACGATCCAGTTGGCGTACGGCGCGCCCGGCATCCGGTAGGTCGATGCCTTCACTCTGCCGGCACCTACCGCCAGGCGGTAGTTCCGGTGCGCCACCATGATGATGCCCCACGTCCAGAGCGTCCCAACGAGCGCGATACTCGTTACCCAGACAAACACCTTGTCAGGCACGACGTAGTTGAGCGCGACCGCGATGAGCATCACGGCAGCTGAAACGTGAATGCCCGCAGCGGGGATGTGTCTCGAACTGAGTGAGGAGAAGCGGGCCGGTGCCTGACCGCGCAGCGCCAATGCATACAACATGCGCCCCGTGCTGAACAGCCCGCTGTTACAAGACGACGTCGCCGCCGTGATGACGACCAGATTGATGACGTCGGCGGCCGCCGGCACCCCCATCTTTTCGAACAGATAGACGAAGGGGCTCGTGGACGGACTCAGCTCATTCCACGGCACCAGCGACATGATCACGAGCAGCGCGCCGATGTAGAAAATCAGAATGCGAAACGTGATGCCGTTCGTAGCTCGCGGCAGCACCACTTCGGGGTTGTCGGCCTCACCTGCCGTCACACCGATCAGCTCCACGCCCGAATAAGCGAACATCACCATCTGCAGGGTGAGCAACACGCCCAGGATACCGAAGGGCATGAAGCCGCCATGCGACCACAGGTTCGAGAAGCTCGCCGTCTGCCCGAGGTTGCCGAGGTGGAACACGATGACCGCCAGGCCGCCGAGGATCAGAGCCACGATCGTCACAACCTTGATGAGCGCGAACCAGAACTCCAACTCGCCGAAGACGCGCACGGCAAGCAGGTTGGACCCGTACAGAAGCACGAGTGCGACGAGCGCCGGCAGCCATTGCGGGATGGCGGGGAACCAATGCTGCATGTAGACGCCGATGGCGGTGAGCTCGGCCATGGCGGTCACGACCCACATGAACCAGTAGGACCAGCCCGTCACGAAACCGTAGAAGGGGCCGCAGAATTCCTCAGCGTAGGTGGCGAAGGAGCCTGCAATCGGGCGGTAGGTGAGCAGCTCGCCCAACGCTCGCATGATGAAGAAGATCGCGAGGCCGCCGACCGCATAGCTCAGGAGCAGCCCGGGTCCGGCCTTCTGGATGGCCTTCGCGGATCCCAGGAACAGCCCGACACCGATCGTGCCTCCGAGCGCGATGAGCTGAATGTGCCGGCTCTTCAGTCTGCGGGAGAGATTGCCTTCGGCCTGCGTCATCGAAAGCTCCGGCACTTAAGGGTGGCCCTGAGGATCAAACGCCAGTATACCCGCGCTCCCGCACTGTAAAATGCGCTTCCCACTGAACTGACGTCCCTTCCGCCATGGCCGAAGACAGGAAACGCTGCCGCTGGGCACAGCGCGCCGACGCCGCATACATCCGCTATCACGACGAGGAATGGG